>Ga0105049_10005738_pt1 | contig 14459 bp, 15 predicted proteins | sample MAT06_FD_78087 | JGI IMG/M metagenome (GOLD analysis project Ga0105049, IMG submission 78087) | Freshwater microbial communities from Lake Fryxell liftoff mats and glacier meltwater in Antarctica - MAT-06 | ecosystem: Environmental > Aquatic > Freshwater > Ice > Liftoff microbial mat | place...
AAGTGGCTACGGCTGCTCTTAATCCTGCGGATATAGCGGTGCCTATTCGTTCAGAATTTTCGAAGGCTGCAAACGTTGAAGTTCGTCTCGGCGAGGTGACCGAAATTTTACTAAATGAGAAAAAAGTTCGGATCGGTAAAGAATTGACTGATTATGATTACCTTATTTTGGCTTGTGGTGCTCAACATTCTTACTTCGGAAACGCTGAATGGGAAGAGAGAGCGCCAGGCCTAAAAACTCTTGAGCAAGCAACTGAGATTCGGCGCCGTATTCTAACAGCCTTCGAAGAAGCTGAGAATGAGACTGAAAAGAAAGCTCAAGTCGCGCTAATGACTTTCGTAATTGTCGGCGGTGGTCCAACAGGCGTTGAGTTAGCGGGGGCGATTGCTGAAATTAGTCGTAATGTTTTAGATAAAGATTTTCGGCGAATTGACCCGCGAAGCACAAAAGTTATCTTAGTAGAGGCTGGCGATCGCATTCTGCCGATGTTTTCTAAGAATCTTTCTCAAAAAGCGAAAGAAGACCTTGAGGCACTTGGCGTTGAAGTTCGTCTAAGCGAGCCTGTCACGCAGATATCACAGACGGATGTTTGTATTGGCAAAAATCGCATCGATGCTCACACCGTTATTTGGGCGGCAGGCGTTGAGCCATCGACTCTCAATAAAATATTATCTCAGAACTATTCGGTTCCCCTCGATAAAGCTGGTCGAGTTTTCGTCGAGAAAGATTTTAGTTTGAGCTTGTTTTCTGATGTTTTCGTTATAGGAGACCAGTGTCATTTTAAAGATGACGCGGGAGGTATGCTTCCTGGGCTCGCCCCAGTTGCGCTTCAAGCAGGCAGATACGTTGCAAAAATAATTCTCGGCGATCAAAAAAATAAAAGAAGAAAAGCTTTTGAATATGTTGATAAGGGACAGATGGCGACGATCGGAAAAAAAAGAGCTGTCTTACAATTTGGTAAGATTGAGGGCACGGGATTTATTGCTTGGCTTGGCTGGCTATTCATTCATCTTTTTTTCTTAATTGGATTTCGAAACAAAGTTTCTGTTCTCTGGGAATGGATTTGGAATTACTTTTTCTCTAAGCCCGGAGCTCGCTTGATTACCCGGTCGGATTGGCGCCGATATACTAATTAGAAAAGAGGCGATTGCACATTGGGTTGTGGGATATTACGTTTCAATTTCAATTTTATTGTTGCAAGCCAATGAATTTATTTTATTTAATTTAATGCTCTTCACCAACAAAAGGTTCAGCAGTCGCCTGCGTCGGACGAATTAAGCGAAAGCGCAGCACAGAAAGCAATTGAGCGCCCCGGGTCGGGTGGATTTCGCGCCATTGGTTAAGATGTCTTCATCGGTCAGGTTCTCGCCATGAATATTTAAAACTTATTGCCCCAAGCTCAAGAACAAGGGTCCACCGGATAAAACAGGAATTCTATTTGGCGTCGCCTTGATAGAACGAAGGAGCTTCGATCGAATGTCTTTGGCCCGTCCAAAGCCCGGTAAGTTAGAGATCAAAGCAGCTGCGCCTGTGGCATAGGCGGCTGCCACTGAAGTGGTACCCATGCCGTCCGAAACAAACGAGCCCGGAAAGAAGCTAAGCATTCCTTCGGCCGGCGCTGCTATGCTGGCCAACTTAACTCCCGAGTTGCTCCAAGGCAAAATGCTTCCATCTCGTCCCAAACCTGCCACCACCAAAACGTTGTCGAGCTGCTGCAACCGCTCATCTTTGATAAACGCTGATACGTCGGAGTTCGAGTCATTGCCAGCGGGAATGACGACAAGCACATTGGCTTTTTGAGCGTACTGCAAGGCCAAAAAAATCATCTCACCGTAGTCGATGCTCTCACCCCAAAAGGTTTCTATCTTCGGAAAGCCGCCCTTTGGATAGTTAAAGTAGGCCACCTTTGCGCCGTTATCGACGGCGTAAAGCAAAGCAAAAAAAGCGTCGATTGGATTCATGTCTCCATCTCCGCCCATGTATCTGAGGACCATTAAATCAGCATTCGGTGAGACTCCTACGACAGCGGCATTTTTCTTGCCAGAGGCTCCGATCAAAGCGGCTGTAAAAGTATCATGACCATGCCAATCGTACGGGCGTCCGTCCCCCGAAAAGAAATCAAAGCCTATGACGTCGTCATCGTAACCATTTCCATCATCATCAAAGCCGTTATTTGATTTCTGCTCGCCGAGCTCTCCGACGTTTTGCCAGAGACTATTTCGAAGATCTGGATTCGTGTAGTCGATGCCTGTCCCAATCAAAGCGATCTTGACTCGGTTCTGATCTCGGTCCTTTCCAGAAGTGCGCGCCCACATTGCCGGAATATTCATTTCTGCAAGCGGAGAATCGTCTTTCACTTCGATATTTTTGGTTTCAACATCTTGCCGAACCCATTTCATATCGAGAGGCGGGTCAACAGGCCCAGGCTGACAAGCATTGAAGAATACAAGAAAACCAAAACTAACAGCAACAAAACCTAATCTTCTCATTTGGTCACCTTTAAGCTTTCTGTTTCAAAACCACGACGCGGCCCAATTCCACCGCCACCTGCAGCGAATGGAGACGAACTGTAGAGTCGCACAAAAATGCGGTCTCCCGGAACCGGCGCAGAGCATAGGTTCTTAATCTTTCCGCTCCTAAGTCCCTTGCTCACTCGAGTGCCGGTGATGATATCTCTTACTCGATAATCCGAACCATAAATTTGAACCCAGTCGCTGGAGTCATCGAGCTTCAAATTATCAAAGCAAACGGCGATATCTTTTGCACCCTCCACCTGAAACTCAGTCACATGATCTAGTCGTTGTGATCCGGTAATTTGTGGGGATTTTGATTTCTGTGCAACGATCTCGACAATAGGCTCGACCGCAGGAAATACATTCATATCTCCCTCGACGGCACGCTTGATATTTAAACGCCCTTTCGAAGACACGTATCCCTGAAGCTGCGGAATGATATCTACGGATCCAAGCAAAGCTCGCTTTACATCGAGAGCTGTCATTTTCGGATTCATTGACCACACTAAGGCAGCGGCACCTGCAACCTGCGGCGCAGCCATGCTGGTTCCACTCCAAGCCTCGTACTTGTTTGAAGGTAGCGTAGACAAAATCAAGACACCCGGGGCGGCAATCTGAACAGAGTCCGATCCATAATTTGAAAAATCTGCAATCTGATCAATATTATTTGTGGCCGCGACCGAAATGAATTCTGGAATGTCCTTCGCATAATTGGCCGGAAAGAAATTATTATAGCGCGTGCTCATTGAGCTATTGCCAGCTGCGGCAATGGTAAGAATATCGTTGTCTGCCGCTTCTTGAAAGGCCGCCATAAGAAAATCATTATCTTCGTTTTCACCGAAGCGAGAGGTCCCACCCCAAGAGCAATTCATTAAGAATTTCTTTTCAGGAAACCTCTTTTTCATATCGATCACATAGGAGATCCCTTGAACGGCACCAAAATAACTGCCACCGCCAGTTGCTCCAAGAAACCTAATTCCCATCATTTTGACCGATTTATTAATGCCAACGATTCCTTTGAAATTATTTCGAAGCGCTCCAATCACTCCGGCGACGTGCGTGCCATGCCCATGATCATCCGTTGGGCTTCCGTTCTTGCCCACGAAGTCATAGCCATAAACGTCGTCGACGTAGCCGATACCTTCACCGCCATTATTATCATCATTGAGGCCGTTATCTGCAATTTCATCCGGATTCTTCCAGACGTTTCCGCCAACCACGTCGACTCTGCCGCCAATGACTTCAGTTACAGAGAGATCTTCGTGAAAATAATCTATTCCAGTATCAACGATAGCGACCACCACCTCGACCTTTGGCTCGTAATCGTTTTCAGGTAATCTTGCGTCCGAACCACGCCGACCAGCAAGCGAACGCGGAGCCTCTTGGCCCGTGTTCTTCATAGACCACTGCTTTGAAAAGTCTGGATCGTTAAAGCCTTCGACTTGAATCTCGTAATTTGGTGAAGCCCTCAAAACACTTGAGTCTTCAAGAACTAGTCGAGAAACCTCTTCAGGAATCTTCTCGCTCTGATACTCAAAAAGATAAATCGGTCGCCCTGAGACTTTGTCAAGAAGACGTAGAGCTAGGCCGGATTCTGCGAATGTACGTGCTACGAAATCATTCAGCTGAGCGGGATCGCTAAGGGTGACATTCACTTGACCGTCGAAGTACTTTTTCGCCGGATCAATTTTTGCTTTCTGAATTCTTTCAACTTGCTCAGCAGAATTGGGCAAACTTGTGCTCGGAATATTTGCGTTTTGACAGGCTGTCAAACTCGCCATTAAAAAACTGATGGATAGGATTCTTAATTTCATGTTCCCCTCCTAAAACTTATTTGATTCGTTCTAAATTATCGCGAAGACTGCTTAAGAATTTCTGCGCCCCAAACTCTGCAGTAACAAGCTTACGCTCTCCAAAACCGGCAAAGTCTCCTAAGGATCGCTTAGGCACGACAGGCACAAAAGACACTTGAGTCGTAAACAGCGTATAGATTTGTTTGTCGTCAAAAGGAGGCTTCTTTTGGATGGTGTAGGGTCTGAAGGCAATCTGGATTTCGACTCTCACACCATCAAGAGCAAAGCTTTCGTGCAAGGGACCAATCAAGCGGATCATTTCGCTTGATCCAATTGTTCGATTAAAATTTGATTCTTTAGAGAGCTTCTCAACATCCGCAGTCAGACGCGACTCCCACGGATTTGCAATACTTGCTCCAGATGGGCGAAGAATTTTTGATCTTCCCGAAATAGGCACCACTGGAACATCCTTAAACGCTTCGTCAAAGCCTTGAAGAACCTCAACGAGAGCACCCGTGCCTCCTCCGAAGCCACGAAGCTTTAGATAAAGCATTTTCTTGTCATCGGATGTCTTGAAGGCTCGGACAAAGGCGAGATCAGGAATGGCTCGCGCAAATTTTACAAGATCCTTGTTCATTGCGGCTTGGATCTTTGTGGGATCCTGCTTGATCAAGCTCTGCATGATGAACGATGTCGCCATCCGCGCGGAGAAGATTTCGCCTCGCTCGAGTTTTTCGACAAAACTTAAAGAGGGTCCGTCAACCCCTGCCTTCTTGTTTGCCTGCTCAAACTTTTGCGGCTCAGCTCCTAAATTAAGCAAACCCGTGAATAGGGTTATAACTGAAAAATAAAACAATCTCGTCCTCATCCAAGAACGGACAGACTTAGAACGCGTCCCCATAGATACTCCCTCTCCCATGGCGAGTCTTTCCCGTTCAATGCCACTTTTGCAAGCGCTAAAGAGGGTCCGAGCCAAGAAATCGAATGAAGGGCCACGCAAACCCGCTAACATTACGTTACTTAACTAGAAAAACTTTAGTCGCTGTTCGTATTAATGAGTTGAGCAGATGGTAATCAAGAAAGGTGGGTATTTTATGAAACATCAATTCCGATCCGCTTCAGAATCTGAGGCCAAAGAGGCATCCAACTTTAAACGAGCCGCTTTAGATTTGGCTCCCAAAACAATTATCGAAGATCTAGACATCCGAATCACTGAGCAAGCAGAGAGCCTTTATGAAAATTTAATTGATCAAGAGGGTTATAGCGAAGAGCAAGCGCAGCAAATTGCTCTTACTCGCGTTGGAAAAGAGGGCGGTCTTTTGGATGAAGGCTTTGATTTTGGCGAGAACGAGGATGAGCTGCGAATTCATGAAGAAAACGAATAAGTAAATAATCTGCCACTCGAGCATATTGAACGTTTCGTCCCACTGTATTGAGTCTTTGCCGCTTTGAACTTTTGATGACTGGAAGACAAATCCGCCGTCAGCCATTGAAAAAATTCGAAACGCTGATTTTCAGCAGAAGCGCTCGATGAGGGCCAACGATCTAGCGGGTATCGCGATCGAGAATTTGTAAAAGTCCGGCGTGGCGCCGAGATTCTCAGTAAAGAAAAATAATTTACGTGCCCGGCTTAACACGAAAGATTTGACCGTTATCTGTCGAAAAGTAGAGGAGCTCATCTGGACCCTCGATAACATCTCGGATCCGAAGAGATTGATGGGTAAACCAGCGATCTTCGGACGAGTCTGATTGCTTGAGCCGCAAGAGATTGAGATGAGTCAAGGCGAGAGCCGCCGAAAAAAACAAATCCTTTGCTCCAATTAATTTACTTCCCTGGTATCTCACAAGAGCGGCTGGTCCGATCGAAGGAGTCCAATTAAATTTGGGCTGCTCCATGCCGATCTTCTCTGTGCCCTCTCCTATCTTAGGCCCATAGTATTCGCGACCATAGCTAATCACCGGCCATCCAAAGTTTTTGCCCGGTATAATTAAATTGAGCTCGTCGCCGCCACGAGGTCCGTGCTCGTTTGACCAAAGCTCAGATCGCGTTTGATCATAAAAAAGGCCTTGGGGATTTCGATGCCCGTAACTCCAGATCTCTGGTTTTGCGCCCGGAGTCTTCACAAAGGGATTATCGATAGGCACTCGTCCATCTTCGTGCAGTCTCAGAATTTTTCCGTTATGAACTTGAAGACTCTGGGCGAGATTGCGCTGACCTCGGTCACCAACCGAAAAATAAAGATATCCCTTTCGATCAAAGGCGATTCGTGAACCAAAGTGCAGAGTTTCATTCGAAGCCGGCTCCGCAACAAAAATTTCCTTAAAATCAATTATCTGATTGCTGCTTAGTTTTCCGTAGCCAATGGCCGTGCTTCTTAGAGCTCCCACGAGTTTTGAGTAGGTGAGGTAGATTCTCTGAGTTTTTAAAAAATCCGGAGCAACGGCCGCATCCAAAAGCCCGCCCTGCCCTCCCACTTTGGCCTTCGGCACTCCGGTGATCTCGTCTCTCTTTTTCGTGTTGAGGTTCAGTCGAAACAATTTGCCCGATCGCTCGGTCACCAGAATTTCTCCAGAAGGTAAAAATTCAAGCGACCACGGAATATCAAATCCACTCGCGACCTCTTCAAAGCTAACCGGCGCCAAGACAGAAGTTTCAGATGGCTTAAACGGCTGAGCCTTCATCTCGGCTGCAATTCCACGAGTGGTCATCAGAGCCGCCATGCCCAAAAAAACTAAACTTACCAAAAATCGGAATCGTTTTTGAAACCACTTTCGAATCATCCTTACTCCTAGCTTTTACGAACTCTATAATTTTTTATGATAAAATTCTATTTCTGCATGGCCGAGGTATAAATAAAAAAAGGTCGAGCCCAAACGCTTGGCACTTAAGTGCGCTAGCCCCTAGACTAGAATCATGGATCCTTTCACGCATGCTTTTTCTGGATGGGCGATTTCTCATTTAATTCGACGCAAAACGGGGAGTGAACAAGATTCAAAAGGTAGCGGATTTAGAGATCGACTAATAGCGCCCTTTTGTATGATTTGCGCAATGGCACCAGATATTGATATTTTGGTTAGTTATCTGGGAGTCGAAGAAACCCTACTTTATCGGAGGGCCTTGACTCATTCAGTCGTAGGTCTGCCCTTGCTTGCAGCCGCTTTGTTTTTATTGGGGCGCCGAATTTTGCCTGATATGAAATCAATTCGAGTTTATTTGTTGGCGCTCAGTCTATGCGCGCTTCATGTGTTTATGGATCTTGTCAATTCGTATGGCACGCAAGTTCTTTACCCCCTGAGTAATCATCGATTCGCTTGGGATCTGATTTTTATTGTAGATCCTTTTTGGACGATGAGTCTTTTGATCGCAGGGGTTTTGGGTTCTATTCCGGGTCAGCCACGTCAGTCGATCGGAAGGATTGGTTTAGGTTTGTGTCTGATTTATCCTCTCGTTTGCTTAGGGGCGCGAGAAGGAATGTATCAGAAGCTTGTTAAAGATAAGCCATCGGTCGAGCAGGTCACACTTCTGCCGGACGCCTTTAGTCCGTGGTATTGGAAGATCATCGAAGAGAAACCGACTGAATTTACTTTGAGCGGTCGAAGTTTTGGCGGTGTTCAGGTGCCTCAAGTTTCATTCACACGAGTTTCAGAAGATAAACAAAAACAGTTTAAAGAAAGCATCCCATTTTTGAAGACCTACTTTTGGTTTAATCGCTTTCCCGCATTTCAAGAAAAGTCTGATAGTCAGCTGCGGCTTTTGGATCTTCGATTTGTGAGTCTACACCCTTGGCTGACCGTGGGACGCGGCGGCGATGGCGCACCCTTTTCACTCGATTTGTTTTTTGAATCAAAAGGCTATAATAATTTAATCTACGCGATTTTTGGCCAAGAAAAATTTTCAAGAGCGAAAGAGAATCGATAGAGCTCTCTTAAATTAGGACTATTTCATCGCTTCTTTAAATGCCTCTTGAATCTCATCGAAGAAATAGCCCGCTGAGTAAACTCCCGGCAGCACCGCCAGCAAAGCCCGGCAATCCACATTCACGGAGCGCCCGACTTTTGCATTCGGTTCTGAGTGCGTGACTTGACCCGATGCAAATCGATTGCCGTCAAAAATAGCTCCCACCCAGACCGGTTTTCCATTCACAATTTTAATCACGGGGCTTCCAGAGTTTCCTCCGATGGTGTCATGAGTACTCACAAAATTATAAGGTGTGGCCAAATCAATAGATCCCCTTGCCTTTGCATTCATCCAGCTTTCTGGCATCTGCCAGGATCCAGAATTGTCTCGGGCCGCGGCTTGATCAAAAGCCTGACCAATTGTCGTGTAGGATGGAAGCATCATGCCGTGATCCACATAGGGCTTAACAACGCCATACGTTAAGCGCGGACTCATCGTCGCATCGGGGTATACGATGTCGCCGGCTGCTTTTCGCAGTTCAAGAATTTTTGAGAAAGCTTTCCCAAGCGGCCCCGAAACCTCATTGATAAGTTCTTCTTCGAGCCGCTCGCTTAAGTATCGCAGTTGAATGGCCAACTGAATCCACGGCTCCTTGATGGCTTCAATCTTAAGTTGCCCAGATTCTACAGCATCGAAAAGTTCTTTGCGCTTCTTTGGATCTCGAAGCACTTCACTTTCTGAAAGTTCTTTCGCACGCATTTCAACCGATTTGCCGCGGAGTACAGCTTCAATCGTCAAATGATCTTGACCCAAGCGCTTGAGGAGCCAAGACAGCGATTGTCTTAGTTTTACTTCTTCTAGCGCTGAGTAAATGGGCTGAGAACTATTCAAGCTCATGTCTAAACTCGGCCTGTTAGATTCACGATAGCGAGAAGATCGATCGAGGGGATCTTTCTTGAGCTCGGCAGCCATTGCAACAATATCCATCGCGTGCGTGAGAAAGAGCGAATTCACTCCTAGACTGCCTGTTGAGAAGGTCTTGTCATAAAGTCTTGTATGGGCCTTTTGCGCGCTCTCGAGTTCGACTATAGATTGGTCCCAATCTTTCTCTTTTCCCAAAACTCTTAAACGCTCTCTCATTTGAGCTTCCCACGCTGTCTTCTTCTCAATCACCTCATTCTCTCGAAAATTCTTTATCATTCCCCGATAAACCTTAAGAGAATTTTGAATCGAGAATAGTTCGCTGCTTCCAAGTCGAAGGCCTTCTTCACCCGTTTGCAAAAAGGCCATCATCGCCGCTTCACGATCTTCTAAAATCTGAATCATGGTTGGAACTGAAACTTCGCGTTCAAAGAGAAGTTCTGCTGCCGAAAAATGTCTTTTCGTGCTGCCTGGATTTCCTACGATAAAAAGCAAATCCCCTTCCCCGCTCCCGTATGGGCTGACAGGCATATAGTGCGGTGTTTCGACCGGCTCGCCGTCCTCGTCGTAAATTCTAAAGAGTGCGAGATCTAAAGCGAATCGTGGGTAGTGAAAATTCGCCTCCTCATCTCCGCCGTAAAATCCGGCTTGCTCTTCAGGCGCCCATACCAAGCGCACATCACGGTAACGCTTAAATTTTTAAAGATGATAAACGCTGCCACGAAACAAACTAATCACCTGGGGTTTTGCGCCCGTCTCTTTAAAGTAAGCTTCTTCAATTTCTGCAATGACACGAGCGCGCGCTTTCGAGGCTTCATGGTCGCTCATGCCCGCTTTAACCGCGGCCATTACTCGCTGAGTGACATCGTCAATTCCAATTAAGGCATTGATCTCGTAGTTAGGAATTTTGATTTCATCTTCTCTAGATTTAGAGGTGTACCCTTACTTTTCGATATCTCGATCTTTAGAAGTAATCTGCCTGAGCGCAGATTTGGCGACATGATGATTGGTAATCAATAGTCCATGACGCGAAATAAAAGCTCCGGAGCCTTGATTGTTTACCCGCAGCATCGAGGCGCGCATTTGCTCGATCTGCGCTAGAGTCAGTCGAAGGCCATAGCGTCTTTCAATGGTATCGACGGGAATTTTATCGAACGGCCACATTCCGGGATCGGCTTTAAGCGACGATAATCCCATAACAAAAACAAAACCCAATAGGTAAACGAATCGATGAAGCATGAGGCTCCTCCCCCCGAAGATGAAAAACTAATAATCAAAAATTAAGATCAGAAACTAAAATAAGATTCAATTTAAGAAAACCCTTAACCCAGTTCAGATCTAGACCAGGGCGGGGGCAAAAGACGATTCAAAAATAAAGCATCACCCTAATTCGTTTGAGAAATTACCTGCAATTTATGAAGCTTACATTTTAGAAATCTTCAACCGGACGAATACCTAAAAATGAAGCCAATCAATTTGATAAAGGACGCTCTGCTCCGATGATCCAAATACTCAAAGATCATTTATGTTTTTCAGATGTAGGCAAAAACGCAGGTCGGCAAGGAGGCAAGTCGGCAAGGAGTCGTAATAGAAGCCATGGGGTCACTCCCGGACTTCTAACTTAAGTAATAACTTGATTCTCAGAAAAAGCTTAGAGCTTCTAGAACCAACATGAAAATGACTCTAAGGCGCTCAAGTAATATTATAGAAAGCTCTGTTCGAAATCGGCACAGAAGTGTTGGAACTATTCGTAATCTTTATTTTGATCACCAGCGTTGGGCGGTGAGGTTCTTCCTAGTCAATACCGGAAATTGGTTTATCTATACACCCGCTTTGATGTCTTGTGCTCATCTGAATTTGAATCCGAATACGCTTGATTTGAGTACCGACCTGAGTGAGGAGCAAATAAAGATTGGGATTTTACCCGAGAAAGAGACTTCGCCCACTCGAAAGTTTGATACCCGTTATGGGATTAATGAGGGCGCTTATTCTTGGAACTACCGAAACATATGGGGATCTGGAATTTTTCCACGTGACCTTGCGAGCCGATTACTCACCAAATACTTTCCTAACTTCAGTCTTAAGCGAACAGCCGAAGATCTAGATCTTTGTTCAGCCAATGAAGTGAATGGATACTCCATTGATACGCTTGACGGAAAAATTGGGTGGGTCAGAGACTTGCTTATTGATCCGCGCACTTGGTCAATTAGATATTTGGACATCGAGACAGTAAAGTGGGATTCAGGTGAGCATGTTTTGCTTTCTCCTGATTGGATTTCGAGTGTGGATTCTAAGGAGAGAAGTTTTAAAGTAGAGTTAAGTACGGAAGGCGTCAGGGAATATTGTTTGCCTCCGAATTGAAAGCTAAATCATCGTCCAGAGATCGCGATCATTTTCAGGCCCTCATCGGTCTTCTGAATCGGACTCTCCCCTACAGATATCAAGATGGCCGTAAGCTCGGCAAAGAGACAGGCGAGCCCACTCCAGATTTCGAACAGATTCTGCGGCAAGCGATCTGGGATGATATTGCTCGACGTCTTCCGCCGAGCAAAGGCTTGTTTTTTTCGAAGCCACTTAAAAAAACCATTGATGGCAAGGAGCCCAGAACTTCAAGGGATGAATCCTTTGAGAAAATCTTGAAAGCATCAATTACGGAGGTTATGCCCGATATCGACAAATATGAATCAAAGCTTTCGCTGAGTGACCAAACTTCGATGCGAATTTTGAGAGCCCGTATTGCTTCCGTGACCGCTCCTGAGTGGATCTATTTATCAACCGAAGACGCAGCAATTATAAAGAAAGTTTACTGGCGTCTCGCGAAATCATACTCTGACAGCTCGATTCAAAAGGCCTTTGCCGTGTCGCTTACGCGTGGTGGATTCTCGACTATCAATCGCGGGATCGGGCTCGCGGCCGTTGAGAAAGCTCTTAGTCCGTATACGGATCGAGTAAGGATCGCTTTAGATAACGCTCGCGCAAGAAAGCTTGATTCGAGCGATCGAGGCTCGATCGGAGTAATGGCAAACGCACGGCATATTCCTTTTTTAAAAATTCTCAAAAGTAGTAAAGCAAAAGTCCCGCTTTTAACTCTTTACGGATTTGCGCTGGCGGTTACATCAGACGATGAAAAAATTCGTGCTGAGCTTTCTCGCTATTTAAATTTATCTGGCGAGCCGGATAGCTCGACCACTTTAGTGCGAGTGTTATCGGCGTTAGCGGTTCAATTCTCTTCGCGAGCTATTTTCCTAAAGAAGCACCGCTGGCAATGAATGCATCGCAGCTTTGGCAAGCGGCTGTTCAACAATCTATAGATAGTCGGGAGTATTGGGGTGAAAATATTGCTGATACCATTGACCGATTGAAGAAAAGTGATCTAGCTCACTGAAATTGGTGCGACTCCATTTCAATAAATCGCACGCATAAGTTTTCTTGCGCAACCCGCCCACCAAGGTCGTTCTTTAAGTAAGGCGGCCATCGATTCACTGGTTAACCTTTCATAAAAGATAAGTTTGGCCGCTTGCTCTTTAGCGAAGAAATCGGCCAGACGTTTATCTTTTAAAAATAAAATCGATTCGCTATTCTTCCATGCTGAGGACTCGGTAAATGGGTCTGCTCCGGTAATCACCGTTTCACCATCTAAAATCATCATTCGTTCATGGCAATAACGAGGCATTCTTAAAAGAGGCGAAGGAGTTTTATAAAGATAAATCTGTGCCCCGGGTGAGTCTAATAAAAAAGGTACAGACTCCAACGTATTAAAAACCGCAACTCCTTTAGGAGAGAGTAAGGAGTGGGCCGATTTTCCATTCGAAAAAAAACACGCTTTGCCGCCACGATTTAAGAAGCCGACCTTCCCCCATTGATTGGAGGGTTGATAAGTTCCTAGATCAGTTAGTTTCAAGCAGCACGGCGAGTCAAGAACTCCGCTGCATATTCATTGGGTGTTTTCATGTTGATCGATGAATGAGGTCTCATCGAGTTGTAATCAAGTCTCCATAGTTCGATCTCCTTCTTGGCTTGATCGAGATCTTCAAACCAGTTTGCGTTTAGACATTCATCTCGAAATTTTCCGTTAAATGATTCGATATAGGCGTTTTGAGTTGGCTTGCCAGGCTCAATGAATTGAAGTTTTACTTTATGAGTGAAGGCCCAGATATCGAGAGCGAGTGCAATAAATTCTGGGCCGTTGTCGACACGAATGGCGGCCGGATAACCCCGCTCTTTTGCAATCGCTTCAAGCACTTCAACGACGTTCACTGAACGAATCGATCGAGCGACATGAATCGCAAGATTTTCTTTCGTGCAATCATCGACGATATCGAGGCATCGAAATTTTCTGTTGTTCGTCAGAGCGTCCGAAACAAAGTCCATCGACCAAAATTGATTCGGTAGTGTAGGCAGCTCAAGCGGAACTCGTACGCGAGCCGGCAGTTTCTTTCTTGGCCTGCGAGTGATTTGAAGGCCAGATTGACCATAAATTCTTTCGACACGTTTATAATTATCGACAAATCCTTCACGACGAAGCATTTCAAAAAAGTCTGGGCATGCCCCAGCGTACTCTTTCGAGTGCAAGACCTTTCAATCGCTCTCGCACAGGCTCGTCGATACGAAGACGCTTTGATTGATGATGATGCGTCGATGACGCCAGCCCCACAACTCGGCACGCTCTGCTCGGCGCGAAAGTCAGTTTCCCAACAAGATGAGAAACCGCTTCGCGCTTCACCGTGGGGCTTACCATTTTTTTGAGGCGATCTCCTTATAACCCTCGAGATCCAAAGCCATATTCGCTACGACTCGCTTAAGCTTCGAATTCTCATGCTCAAGCTCTCGAATCCGCTTCACGTCACTCGACTGCATGCCACGAAACTTCTGCCGCCATTGATAAATCGTTCTATCAGTAACGCCATACTTGCGAGCCACCTCGGCAGCCGAACCTCTAGGCTCCGCTTCCTTCAAAATCTGTGTAATCTTCTCTGCTGAAAATCGTGACTGTTTCATGTCAAAATTCCTTCCTGATGGACCTTCTTAGCCTATCAATTCGGAACTTTCAAACACTCCAACTTTCGGGGGGAAGGTCAATTCCATTTCCTGTCTGAGTTCCTAAAAGCTTGGCATCCGAGGTTAAAGAGGTGGGATCCTCAATTACCGTTGCTGTAGAGGATGATGCTTTATTGCCAGACGCACAGCCGCCAAGAAACCCGAAAATCGCAATAAAAAAAACGCTAACGTTAAATCGTCTTATTCCCGCCATAACGCATTACTTTGCAGTTGGTATGCCAAAAAAAATTAAGTCATTTTAGCCGCTTATAGGGATAGACATCCGTTGAGCGCCAA
>Ga0105049_10005740_pt1 | contig 14458 bp, 7 predicted proteins | sample MAT06_FD_78087 | JGI IMG/M metagenome (GOLD analysis project Ga0105049, IMG submission 78087) | Freshwater microbial communities from Lake Fryxell liftoff mats and glacier meltwater in Antarctica - MAT-06 | ecosystem: Environmental > Aquatic > Freshwater > Ice > Liftoff microbial mat | place...
CAATTTTTGTGACCTTCAGCGGCCGTTGCAAATCCACCTGAAGCGTCTGATTCGGCTTCAGCACCCGATAGGCAATTACCGTGCTGCCACTAACGGTGCTGTCGGTGGGCATGATTTTGATGCTCAGGTGGTAATAGGTCAAATCCCACCACACCCGCTGTGGCGTAATGGAACCCCGCAGGGTGTCGTCGTGGGTAAATTCATACCGTTGGGCCGTGGCAAAAAGGGGCAGAAGGCAGCAGAAAAGCAGAATAAATCGCATAAGGATAGGCTGGCTGTTAAGCAAAAGAGGCCAAATATAACCAATGTGACGCGGACAAATCGGCCATCCCTACGGGATTTTCACATACACAAAACCTGATATAGACGTTTCTTCGACAGCATTACCGTCTTTTGTCTTTTATCCAACGTTTGACATCTTCATGCGCCTTACCCTTTGCCTCTTATTACTGGCCCTCGCGCCCGTTATGGCCCAAACGACCGCCCAGAAACGGGCCACCCGCTTAGGGCTGGGTATGAATCTCTCGTATCTGGAAGGCTACTGGAACGGCACCAAAGCCCGCCATTTCAGCGATTTTGTTAAACTAAATGAAGTTGCCCTTCGAAAACAACGCATGGCCGACATGGCCAAGGCGGGGTTCAAATCGGTGCGGATTCCGGTTTGTTTTGGGGCCTGGGCCAGCATCGACAAACCCTATCAGTGGGAAACCCCCGGCTCTTTGGCCGCGCCCGACTCGCTCGTAAGCTGGGCGTTGGCCAACAACCTGATGGCTATTATCGACCTGCACCATGTGGAGTTCGATGGGTCGATTAAGGGGGCCGACTCTACCAGCCGGGTCGTGTGGCTCTGGCAGCAGATTGCCGAACGGTACAAAAACACCGATCCCGACCGGGTTATTTTTGAACTCCGCAACGAACCCCACGGCATGACTGCCGCCACCTGGCGCGCACAGGCAACAAAACTCATTGAAACAGTACGGGCAATTGCGCCAAAGCACACGATGATCGTAGGGTTTCACGACTGGAATGGCCGCGATGCCCTGCTGGCCTCCCAACCCTTCAACGACCCAAACCTGATCTACACGTTCCATTTTTACGACCCGTTTGTGTTCACCCATCAGGGGGCAACCTGGGCCGGGTCGGGCCTCCCCGATTTGAAAGACGTACCGTTTCCGGCTGGCCCCGGCACCAAAATCAACGTACCGGCTTCCAGCCGGGGGACGTGGGTCGAGAATGCCATTACCGGTTATGCCAACGAAGCCACCTACGAGGTGATATACCGGCGCATCGAAGCGGCCAAAAACTGGTCGCTGAACCAGAACGTGCCGATCTATCTGGGTGAATTTGGCTCCTACAACCTCAATGCCGCTCCCGACAGCCGGTGCCGCCACGCCGAAGCCATCTATTACGCCCTCGGCAAATTCCAGATTCCGTCGGCCTGGTGGGAATGGGACAGCGGTTTTACGATGTTCGAGAAAGGCACTACCCAACTGATGCCCTGCATGAAAGCGGCCCTCAACACCTACGCCACGGGTCAGTTGGTGATTCTTGGCACCGAACCAGTGCCGGGCGAGGCATTTCAACTATATCCCAACCCAACGGGCGATACCCTCTACCTGACCACCACAGCGGGGCAGAGTCCAGCATCAGCCTGGATCACCGATACGGCCGGGCGGGTCATCACCCGAACCACCCTCACCAATGGGGGCATTTCGGTCGGGTCGCTGGGCGCGGGCACCTATCTCCTGACTATTTACGACAAAACCGGCGCGGCTCTGGGCACGCGCCGGTTTGTGAAACAGTAAAAAACGGTTGCCTATTCATAGGTCAACCAGGCCGTAGCCACCGTCGGCTTGTTGGCCGTAAACCGAATCCAGCGCGACTGAAACGTATCGGGGAATGTGTAAGTAAACGGCTTTCCGGGGGCCACAGTCACTTGCCGGTACGTCATCCAGGGGCCATGACCAACGGGTTCCACCTCAATTTTGACCGTTACCGGTTCGCTGCCCGTATGCGACAGGGTCAGGCTACGCCGGTCGTAAAAGCCGATCAGGTAGGGGTCTGAGGGGGTATTGGCCATCACCGGAGTATTTTTCCAGGGACCACCCTTGCCCACCGGCTTCCCCATTTTCCAGAGATCGTCGATCACACCGGCCCACACCGCAGCTTTCCCGTCTGCCGACCGGATCACATGCGGGTCCTCAGTGGCCTGCTCTGCCGAAAGGCCCGTCATCACCAATAAACCCCGGTAGCTGGCATAATCATGAATGTGGAACGGATGCGACGCGACGGGCCGAATCTTGGCAAATCCATCGGCGTTTTCGGCGGGCAGTTCATAAAACGTCCCCAGGCAGTTCAGTAAATCCCGTTCGGTAGCCACTTCCCGGTCAATCCGGCTGGTTGCTGATTTAGCCAACCGGGTAAACGCAGCAGGCCCCAGCGGTAAACGCCACCGGCGGCCCAGGTCGTCAACAATCAGTGCCGACGATTCATCAATGGTTATCACATCCTTCGGAATGGCGAATTTCTGGTCGATGAACTGCCGGGTTTTTTCGTCGTTTTTTGGGGTTAGTTTCATCTCCGCGTCCAGTTCGTAATACCCCACCGGCACCGTTTTGCCCTCGTTCAGCGTGACCGCCGAAACACCCAACGCCCGGCGATTATCGCCCAGGCCGTAGAGAAGGCCACCCATCACATTGGGTTCGTTGGCCTTTGCCAACCCCGTAAACAGCTTATCGGGCGCGGTAGGTCGCTTGTCGGTATCTCCGTAAAAAAAGTGTACGGTGGTGGTGGTAGTCTTGTCGGTCACTACCCGAACCCACTCCCCCGCATCGCCGGGGGTAAACTCGACGGGAGCGGCACCACCAGCAGGCACCGTTACCGAACGCAGCGGTTGCCACATGCCGTTGCCTTTCGCGTCGATCTGGAACGAAAATTCAACAGGCTGACTACCAGCGTTTTGAATCCAGGCCGACCGGCGGGGCCAGCCTGCAAACAGAAACGGTTCGGAGGGTTGGTTGGCGGCTACGGCTTCGTTGAGCCAAACGGCACCTTCGGCGGTTTTTGGCCCAAGCTGATCGGGTAGCCCAGGCGGGGTAAACCAGAGGTTTGAATTGGATTGCCCCGGCCCTTCGATGTTCCCCTTTATTTTTCGGCGGTTCAAGAACTCCTTCTGGGCCGAATCGTCGCAACCGAACACCAACTGATTATTCCAGCGGGTAAAATCGCCGATTACTTTGAGGTACGCCGACCGGGGCCGGATGCCGACCGTGTTACTGACCGAAAACGTCGGCGGAAACCGCCAGAACATGCCGTGCATTGTCATCAGAAAATCGGGCTTACCCACTGCACCGACATCCCGGATACGGGGCCACTCGGTGTTCCAGCCGTGGGCCCCGTCGTAGGTATGACTGGCCTTGGGCAAGCGAAAAAACGACCAGGCTCCCGCTCCCCGAACCCCTACCACCACCGATTTATGATCCCAGCCCGTGGCCCAGATCGGGTCTCTCGCCGGGTTGGGGTTGCCGTAAATCCCCCCCGGCCCGGTCACCTCCACAAACTGACTGCGTCGCACCACGGTCCAGTCTTTACCGTTCCACTCGGCCAATACACCCGATTTAATATCGAACTGTTTCAGGGCGGCCTCCGAAGCCTCGCCATTGTTGGAATACACCAGCACCCCCTGACCGGAATACAACCCTTTCCCGTGCGCCCCCGGCAGCAATGTCCCCGGCTGATTGGTCGAAACGTCTTCACCTTTCGGCTGACGCACGTTGGCATCTTCGTAGAGCATATGGGTTTTCAGTGTTTTCACATCGACCTCATAAAACCCCTCTTCCATTGTCCCCGTATAGACTTGGTGGGCGGGGTCGGTCAGGTGCCGGGCCGTACCCGTGTACCGGCCGGGGGCTTCGGAGTACGGAATCACCCGCACCGTTCGGTTGGTGTCGATGGCGTAGGGGCCGATAAACAACTGCTTGCTTTCAGGGTGAATCATCCGGTTGGCGGGCGTTCCACCCGTGCTTTCGGGGCGAACGGTGAGCCGGAGATCGGGGCTGATTTCATACAGCTTATCGGATGATCCTTTCGGTAAATGGGGCCCGTAGGTAATGACCCACAGGCGGTTGGCCCAGGGTACCACCGCCCCCGTTCCACACTCGCCCTCGTTGTTGTAGTAGGCCAGACTTGGATAAATGCCACTGATACAGAGGGGTTTGGGATGCGTTTGCCCCCGCACACTAAACGAAATGGATAGTAAGCCGGTAAGTACCCACAACAGCATGGGCCGGGTGAGCCGGAGAAAAGAAACGTGCATAATGATGACGAAAAGATTGTTTCGCCGGTCTGGATAGTCGTTGACGAATGCCCAAACTAGCTACGTGTTGACATTGGATGAGTACGGCCCCTTATTTCCAGTCGGGGTTCTGTTCGAGCGTTGGGTTGGCCTGAATTTCCTCCAGCGGAATGGGGTAATAGCGGTGTTTGGGCAACGGGGTGCGTTGGGGATACACATCGTTGACCGCTTTCGGAATAACCGTCAGGAACGTATTGGTGCGGGTGAGATCGTACCAGCGGTCGGCTTCGCCGAAAAACTCCCAGGAGCGTTCCTGCAAAACGGCGTTGATAAATTCGTCCTTACTCAGCCCGGTTTTCAAATCGGCCAGCCCCGCCCGGCGACGAACGGTGTTGATGTTGGCATAGGCCGCAGCCGTAGGGCCACTGAGCCGGGCCTCAGCTTCGGCGGCAATCAGGTACACATCGGCCAGCCGCAGAATTGGAAAATTGCAGTTGTTGGCTTCGGCAATGGAATTGGGGTAGCGGTATTTTCGGATCAGCACCCCCTGTGGCGTAACGGGCGTGATGTCTTTTTGCAGGACAATCTTGCCCGACACATCCCGGTAGTTGGTATCCAGCAACTGCCGCCGTTTGTCTTTGGGGTCGAACGAGTTAAAAAAGCCCTGGTAGGCAAACCACGACCCAAACGACACCTTTGCGTAGTCGATACCGCTGCTATTGCGGGGACCGGCAATGCCCATCACCGTGAGCCAGCGACCGGGGGTTTGCCGTTCGGCTTCCACCGCCCACATGTTCTCAACCCGTGCGGCATCCTCTTTGTCAACGTCAAACACATCAACCGGGTTGGGCATCAGCGCGTATTTTCCTGACGCAATAACCCCCTGCGCCAGTTGCAGTGCCCTGCTCCAGTCTTCGTTGTACAGGGCTACTTTGGCGTACAATCCCTGAGCGGCTTCCTTGCTGGGGCGACCTTTCACCAGGCTGGCCGAGTTGGTGGGCAAATCGGCAATGGCTTGCTCCAGATCACTGTAAATCTGCTTGTAAACATCAGCACGGGGACTTTTGCCCACTACGGCTTCCGTTTCGCCTACGCTGGCGTTCGTTTTAATCAGGACATCCCCGAAATTCTTCGTCAGCGTCCAGTGATAGAACGCCCGCAGGCAATAGGCTTCGGCCACAATTTCGGCCCGGCGTTTCACGTCCATCTGAATGGCCGGTACTTTTTCAATAGTCCAGTTGGCATTTTCGATGCCTTTGTAGCTGAATCGCCAGACACCCGCCGGTCCTTCCGTTTCGTGCCGCCCCGAACTCCTTTGGGCTGTGAAGTAGGGGTCGTAGGTAAAGAGCGTGATCGTATTGCGCCCCACCACTGCACGGGGGTAGGTTTGGTCGGCGGCAAATTCAGAAGACGCTACCAGGGGGAAGCCGAACAAGTTGATGAGCGATCCGTATGACGCAGCAACGGCGGCTTCGGCATCGGGGCCGGTTTTATAAAAATTGGTGGTAAAAATAGACGAGTACACCGTCTCGTCGAGTTTACAGGCCGTCAATAGGGCCGCTATGAGAAGAAAAAGGAGCTTTTTCATGCGTTCGTTAAAAAGATACCTGTAAGCCGCCTAAATACGAGCGGGCGATGGGGTAGGTGCCGTTGTCGATAAACAGCGTGGTGGAATTTCCGAAATTATTTACCTCCGGGTCAAAGCCCGTGTAGTTGGTGAATGTTAGCGCGTTGTTGGCACTGACGTAGACCCGCATCTGGTTGATTCCCCGCAGTTTTGGCAGGGTGTAGCCCAGCGTTACGTTCTTCAGCCGCACAAACGAAGCGTTCTCCACGTAGCGGTCCGACAACGGCAATCGCCCACCCTGAAAGCCCAACGCATATTCGTTGTTGGGGTTTGTCGGAGACCAGCGGTTGGCCGTACCCGCCAGCAGGTTCTGTTGCCCCAACGGAGTTTCGAAGGTGTATCGAAATAAATTCAGGAGACTGATGCCCTGAACGCCCTGCAAAAACAGGCTCAGGTCGAAGCCCCGAAATCGCCACGAACTCGATACCCCGAAGAGATATTTCGGTTGGGCATTGCCTACAATCATCTGATCGGCAGCCGAAATTTTCCCGTCGCCGTTCACATCCTTTACTTTTGGGCCACCTACCCGGCCATCGTAACCCGGCAGGATACTCTCGCCGGTCTGCGTGATGCCGTCGAACAGGTAGGTTCGGTACAATCCCATTGGGTAGCCAATTTTCAGCAGGGCAAATTCGGAGCGGGGCAGTTCCTGCAACACCCCGTCGAGGGCCAGCACCTCATTTTGATTAACGGTGATGTTGGCCGAGGCATCCCACTGCAAGGCCCGCCCCGATCCCGGCACAATCCGCCCACTGAGGGCCAGTTCAACACCCCGGTTGCGAATGGACCCGTAGTTGCCGGTTATGGCCGAGTAGCCCGACGATTGGGGCAAGGCTTTCTGGAACAGCAGGTCGTCGGTTTGTTTGGAATAGTAGTCAGCGACGACTGACAAGCGGTTTTTGAACAGGCTGATGTCGAGGCCAACGTCAATCTGCGTCGATTTTTCCCAGCGAAGGTTCGGATTCGGAATCGAGCCGGGATTGATCCCATTGACCGTGTTGTGGTTGAAATTATACGTCAGGCCCGACGCACTTACCGTTGCCAGCGACTGATAGGGACCAATGGCCCCGGCGTTGCCGGTGATTCCCCAACTGCCCCGAAGTTTTAAATCGGAGATTACGGGCAGCGATTTCATGAACGGTTCTTCCACAATTCGCCAGGCCCCAGCAATAGCCGGGAAGAAGCCGTATTTGTTGTTTTCGCCAAACTTGGTGGCTCCGTCCACGCGGGCCGTCAAGTCCAGAAAATACCGATCCCGATAGCCGTAATTGACCCGACCGAGGTACGAATCCAGGCGACTTTTGCTTTTGTTGCTGCTCACGGTGCGATCCACGGCCAGTTGGATGGCGTTGTTTTGGGTAACGTCGTTGGGAAAATTGCGGGCAGACTGACTATTTACCTGCCCTACCTCAGCCTGCGAAGCCAGCACGACCGTTGCGGCCAGGGTATGACGCTCTGCCAACCGGGTGCGGTACGTGAAAATACTTTCGTGCAACAGCGTCCGGCCATACGTGTTGGTGTTGCTCGCCGTGCCGCCCCCCGATGCCAGTTGCGATTTGCTCAACAGCGATAGGGGCGAGTAAAATTCGCCGAGCGTACTGCCCACGTCGGCGTTGAAACTGGCCCGATAGGTAAGGCCTTTCAGCAGGGTGAAATCAATGTAGGCATTCACCAGCAACCGTTGAGCCGATTGCTGATTGAGGAGTGTAATGAAGTTAAGCGGGTTGGTAACCTCCTGATACTGACCGTTCATCTGGTCCTGAAACGGGAAAATCGTGCCATCTTCCCGGTACGGGACAAGGGTTGGCGGGGCCGCCACTGCCGCTCCCAAAACGCCCCCTCTGCTGCTCGTAACGTCGGAACTGATGCCACCCACGGTCACTCCGTTGTTGACAGTGTAGCCATAATAAAGACTGGTACCAATTCGGACCCGTTTCGAGATGGTGTGGTCGAGGTTGGAGCGCAGCGAGTAGCGCGTAAAATTGGAGTTTCGGACAATACCATCCTGGTTGAAGTAGTTGAGCGACACGGCCAGTTGGGTCTTCTGGTTGCCGCCCGTTACCGAAAGCTGATGGCTCTGCATCCTGGCCTGCCGAAAAATCAGTTTCTGCCAGTCAAACCCGTCGCCCAAACTGGTTGGGTTGGCGTAGATGGGCCGTTTGTACACCTCGTTTTCGAGGGCGGCAAACTGACGGGCATTCAATACGTCTATGGTTTTGTTGACTTGCTGAACGCCTGCATACCCGTCGTAGCTAACCCGCGTAAGGCCATCCTTACCCCGTTTGGTTGTAATCAGCACCACCCCGTTGGCGGCTCTGGAACCATAAATGGCCGTGGACGAAGCATCCTTCAACACGTCAATCGACTCAATGTCGTTGGGGTTGATCTGCGACAGGGGGCTAACATCCGAAACTCCACCGCCATTGGCAATCTGAATCCCGTCGATCACATAGAGCGGTTCCGAACTGCCGTTGATCGAGTTGGTTCCCCGAATCCGCACGCTGACATTACCCCCCGGTGCGCCGGAGTTCTGGGTAATCTGCATCCCGGCCACTCGTGCCTGCAAGCCCTGCGCCACATTGGCAACGGGGGTCTGGAGCAGTTCGGCGGCCTTAATGGAGGCAATGGAGCCCGTTGTTTCGATCTTGCGCTGGGTGCCGTAGCCCACCACCACCACCTCATCCAGCGATGTATTTTCTGCCGTCAGACTCACGTCGATCACGGTACGATTGTCAACGGAAACTTCTTTTCTCTGGAACCCGATAAATGAAAAAATCAGCACATCAGTAGGGTTCACAACCAGCGAATAGCGGCCTTCGCCGTTAGCACTGGTGCCCCGGCTGGTACCTTTCACGGCAATATTTACGCCGGGGAGTGGTTCCCCTTTCTCGTCGGTGATGCGCCCCGTCACCGTTGTTTCAGCCAGTCGAAGAGCAGGATTCAGCGGTGATTCCAGCGCGGCTTTAGGTTCGGTGGGAGCGAGAGACGGGGCCACCGTTGCCCGATTCAGAATGATGTATTCGTTCGATACGTCGTAGCTGATACCAAGCGGTTTCAGCAATCGGTCCAGTACGCTGGCGAGCCGTTCATTGCGGGCCGTTAAACGAATGGGCTGAACGGTTCGCACCAGGGCGGGCCGATACACAAAGCGGGAATTGGTGAGCCGCTCCAACTGCGCCAGGGTCGATTTCAGGTCCTGCCCGCTTACCTGAATGGTAACGGGTCGGTCGAGGAGTTGCTGCGCGTGGCCCGGTTCGGCCAGTGAGAAGGTCGCTACCAAAAAAATCAACACCAGCGGAAGGGCGGTCAATTGCATGATTCGTTGCCACGGTAAACGTGGGTAAAAAACTTTTTTCATACCTTTAACGGGTTTGTTCAATCGTGGAAAACAAGGGGACAACTCTGATTCCGCACCGGGCCGGATTGCCGTCGGGCCAGCGGGCGGGTTACTTTAGGGCCGACCGTGTTGCCGCACGGTCGGTTTCTTTTTAGTACATCATAGGCTCGTCGGGATTAGGTTAGTCGGTACAACCATCACTTTGCACCACAATCTGCGCCCCCACTACCTCGTAGCGGCCACCAATAGCCCGGCAAATAATCGTTAGCTTATCAAACAGCGGTTCATTACCCAGCGGGGCCGTAAGCGAACAGCGTTGCAGCGCGTCGGCATCATAGACAATGTCCACTCCGTAGGCTGTTTCGAGGGTCGCAAATACCTGACTGATCGGCGTTTCAGTAAAGGAAAAATCACGGTTTTGTTCCGGGCTTTTCAGCAAAGCGGGTTCAGCAACCAGATGCTGACTCATCTGCTCGTTTTGGCGCAAAAAAACAACCTGCTGATTGGGTGTCACCAGCATACTCCGGGCCGACAACCCCGACGACTGCCTGGCTCGGTTCAGGTCGGCCTGGGCAAATACGGCTACGCGCCCGGTTTTCACTTCCACCGTCACGATCGAATCAGCGTCGTTGGCCCGAATCCGGAAACTGGTGCCCAATACTTTGGTAATCATGCCATTGGCCAGCACCAGAAAGGGTTGTTGGGGGTTGTGAGCGACGTTGAAAAAAGCATCACCCGCCAGCACCACTTCCCGATTGGCCGCAGTGAACGAGGGCGGGTAGCTTAACCGGGCGTTGGGTTGCAACAGGACCGTTGTGCCGTCGGCCAGCCGAACGAGCATCGGCTTATCGGTAGTGTTCTGAGTCTCCTGCGAGGCTGGCACCAGATTAAGCAATGCCTGATACGTTACAGGTCTCACCGGGTCGGACCGGTTGAGCAGCCAGCCCAATCCGATGGTCAAAACGATCATGGCAGCCGCTACTGATAGCCAGGTTGGGGTGAGCCATCGAAGCCGGTTTAACAGGGGTCGGGATTGCTGACCCTGGGTATGAGCCAGCACTTGCTCAATAAACCGTTCGGTTTGCTCCGGGGCAACGGTTTCGTTGGGCAGATGGGCCGCCAGCAAAATCATTCTGGCCTGCTCGGCGGTGGGTTGCTGCGCCGGATTATCCTGTAACCAGCGCGACCAGGGCGCATCCGGTTGTTGCATACCGCCCTGCCGCACCCAGTCGCGAAACGTTGGGTCAGACAAAAAAACGTCAAGTTGGTCATTATCGGATTGCATCGTCGGGAGGGAGTCTCTACCAGCAGAAGACCGCCCAACGAACCGGATAACCTCGGAAAGCTATATTTTTTCTAAAAAAAGAATAACCAGCAGCAGGGGGGTAAATTCTTCGAACCAATGCTGCCGCAAAAACACCAGCGCGCGGTGAATCATGTTGGTAGCCGATTGGTAGCCAATGTGCATGACCTCGGCAATCTGTTCGTTATTGAGATTCTGGTAGAATTTCAGGTAAAGGGCTTCCCGCTGCCGGGTGGGCAACCGATTGAGCAGATGGTTGAGTTGCCGAAGTTGCTGTTGCTGTGTTTCGCTTTCGATCAGCGATTCTTCAATGGAAAACTGAACCAGAAAGGTCGTGTCGAGGTCATCGGGGGCGGTCGCCAGCAGCCAACGGTCGCGGTGCATCGACCGGACCAGCCGCCTGCGGAGAGAGGCCAGCAGATAGGGCCGGACGGCGGTTGTCTGACTTAGGGTTTGGGCATTGGTCCAGAGGTAAATAAACAGGTCTTGAATAGCATCTTCTGCCAGCGCATTATCAGGCGTAAGTTTGCGGGCGTACCCAACCAATGGCCCATGATACCGGCGCATCAGTTCCACAAAGGCAGGTTCGTAGCCTGACCGTAGCTGTTGCCAAAGCTGTTCGTCGGTGCCGGGAATGGCCATATTGGATAGATAGGAGTGCAACCTTAGCGAAATGGCACTTTAAATACAATTCTTTTGATTATTTGTTTTTTTGAGTTCCGTCGAATTCATAGTTCAATGGTGGAGCCTTACTTTATCAGTGAAGAATTTATCGGCCGGATTTGGTGCGTTCACCGCGCCCCCGGCGGGCAGTGTTGCAGCAGATAGTTAGTGTATAAAGTCCGAAGGTGTTCCGAAGTACCGGGGCCTTCCGAAATTCCGTGACTCCGATTTGGGTAGGGCATTACCTGAAACTGTTTGTTGTACTTAATCAACTCATTGATAAGCTGTTCGGCATTGGCGTAGTGAACGTTGTCGTCGCCCGTACCGTGAATATAAAGCAGGTTTCCGCGCAGGTTTTTGGCGTAGGTAATGGGTGAGCCAGCCACAAAATCGGCGCGATTTTCCTGGGGTAAACCCATGTAGCGTTCCTGGTAGATATTGTCGTAAAGCAACTGATTCCCTACAGCGGCAATAGAAATGCCCGTTTTGTAAATGTCGGGATACTGAAACAGCAGGTGGAGCGTGGTGGAACCACCTCCGCTCCACCCCCAAACCGCTACCCGGCTACTGTCTAAATAGGGGTGTTGCTGCATCAGTTTTTTGGCCGCCATAGCCTGATCGCGGATGTTGAGCCGCCCAATTTGCCGGTAAATCGATTTGCGCCAGGCAGCTCCTTTCAGCGTGGGCGTTCCCCGGTTATCTACCGCAATGTAGCAGTAACCCGCCTTGGCAATGTCGCCATTGAACAGTCGGTTGCTCCCCACCGAATAGACATCGTTGGTGGTAGCCCCGGCCGGTTCGCCATACACATAGAAAACGACCGGGTATTTTTTGGTGCTGTCAAAATCGGTGGGTTTGGCTATCCATCCGTCCAGCGTCACGCCATCGTCGGTCGTAACGGTGAAAAAATTCAGGTTGGGACGGTTAATGGTTTTCGGGGCCATCGCGCCGTCCGTCACCACAGCGGGTTTGTGGTCGGGCAGGTGAACCCACGCCCGCGAGGGGGGCACGGTGTGGCTCGTGAGCGAATGCAGGGCCCATTGGCCGTTTGGCGAGAGGTCGTAATCGTTGGTGCCGGTGAGGTCGGTGGGGGTCACGCGCTCCAATTTGCCTTTGCCATCGAGCCTGATGCGGTGTAGATACCGTTGCGTCGGGTTTTGGGGTGAAGCCAGAAAATAAGCGTAGCCCGTCTTTTCGTCGATCAGTTCGAGGTTGGCAATGTCGTAATCGCCGGGGGTCAGCAGGGTTTCTTTGCCATCGCGGCCCACGCGGTAGAGGTGCCGCCAGCCATCTTTTTCGGATACCCACAAAAATGCTTTGCCACCTTCGATCCATTCCCAACCCGCCGGGTCGCCGTTGTTCCAGCGGGCTTTGCTGTCGATCCAGGCCGCGTCAGTCTCGGTGTGGACAGGCCGGGGAGCCGCGCCGTTGGCCGGACATAAAAAAATGGTGCTTTTGTTTTGTTTGCGATTCAGTTGCTGCACAATCAGTTCGGGCGCGTCGGGCCGGTCAGAAGGCCCGGTCCGGCGTTCCGGCAGCCCCGCCGACGAGACCCACTCCATTCGGATCAGATAATTCTGTTGCGAATCGCCGGGAATAGGCAGCCATTTGGTTGCTGGTACCGGTCCGCCGTCGCGGGCATCCCGGCTACTCGACGCGCTAACCACGCCAATGCGCGTTGGTGAGGGCGATTCGCCCACTTTCGGGTATTCTACCGGCACCGTAAACGAATAGGTCGAGTCGGTGGTGTTCAGCATCAGGTAGTCGCGGATGCTGGTTGCGTCCACCTGCCAGTAGGCAATTTGTTTGCTGTCGGGACTCCACCGGAACCCGTCGAGACAACCGAACTCTTCTTCATAGACCCAATCGAAGGTGCCGTTGATGCGTTTGCGGGTGCCATCGGTGGTGAGTTGGGTTGTTTTGCCGGTAGCCACATCTTCCACAAACAAATTATGCTCACTCACATAAGCTACCTGCTGACCATTGGGCGAGAGTTTGGCAAACATAAGCGACTGGGACGGGCGGTCTTTTCCCACCTGCCGCAGTTGTTTATCAGCCATTCTGATCACATAATAATCGCCCCGGCTGTTCTGTCGCCAAACGCGGGCCGTATTGGTGAAAACGAGCATCGTGGCCCGGTCTGCCGACTGCGCATAATCGGCAATGGCTATTGGTTTGCCCGTGGCAGGGTTCATGAGCTGTTCTTTGGTAATCACTGCCGCAGCCTGCCCCGTAAGCATGTCAGTTTGGCTCAGGCCACCGTCTTTAACGGACAAAAAACTATTTCCGTCGTTGGTCCAGCGAATAGCGCGAGACCGCTGTGCAGCTGCCAGGTGGCTAACGCTCAACCAAAGTACCAGGGCAAGGAATCGATTCATGGGTTACACGATAAGTTTTTGCTGAATGAAATGAACAGTTTGGCCTAATTTGGCCGACTGGAAACGATGTTTGCAATAAACCAGTAATATAGGACAACTTAAAATCCCCGCTGCTTTTTTTAATTTCACCCCAACAGTAATCTCCACCCTTACAGCTACGTTTATGACATCCATCCGCATTCATCAGTACCTACACGACCGCTTTGGTGGTTTCGTCAGCCGTTTCCCTTCTTTTTCCTATTGGCTGGCAAACCGATTAACAACCGATCAATTCAATGGACTACCCCTAACTCTATTGGTCGGCTTACTAATTGCCAATGTCATGCTGCTATCAGAGGTGGCAGAGAACATTGTGAAAGCAGAACCGATGGTTAGTGTGGATCACTGGTTTACTCAACTCCTTTTCAAGGCTCGTACGACCCGCGTTAGTTCATTCTTTTATGGGATTACATGGTTCGGTTCCCGCTATGCTACCATTGGGCTCGCCCTGTTAGGTTCAGTAGCGTTGGGCTGGCAGCGAAAATGGCGCAACATACTGATCTTGTGGCTATCGGTAGGTGGAGTGTCGCTATTTGTACAGGCTGGCAAACGTACGTTTATTCGGCCACGCCCTGCTTTGGCTGCTTACTACCCCGAAACAGGTTATTCGTTCCCTAGCGGGCACTCAGCCACCGCCATGACCCTGTATGGCCTGTTAGGGTACTGGTTCATCCGACGGGAGCAACGCACCCGCAACAGGGTTGTGACTGGCATTGCCGCTACGAGCCTGATTCTGGCCGTTGGTTTTAGCCGTATTTACCTCGGTGTCCATTTCCTGAGTGATGTGCTGGGCGGCTACCTGCTAGGTATCTGCTGG
>Ga0105049_10005743_pt1 | contig 14456 bp, 8 predicted proteins | sample MAT06_FD_78087 | JGI IMG/M metagenome (GOLD analysis project Ga0105049, IMG submission 78087) | Freshwater microbial communities from Lake Fryxell liftoff mats and glacier meltwater in Antarctica - MAT-06 | ecosystem: Environmental > Aquatic > Freshwater > Ice > Liftoff microbial mat | place...
ACCCGCCACCAAAGACATCATCATCGGCGGCTTCATCACATCGGGCATCGACCCCATTTCCGGCGGCATCGGGATCGCTCCCATGATCAGCGGAAACGCCGCGCCGCAGCCGTTGCACGTTAGCCCGAGCGCCGCAAAGATGATCGAAAAGATCCCCAGCGTCTTGGTCCACGCGGGCGGCTCAATCTCGAGCAGCGGGTCTTGCAGAGTCTGATCGTTTGGGTCGTTCGCCATGCTTGTGCTCCGGAGGGACCAAGCCACAGTCTACCAAGATCACTCCGGTTCTTGGGGCTAACCCATCGACGGTTGCGAGCAATGGCGATCTCACCGTGAAGGACTCGAAGAACACGAAGAGATCCAAGGGGAGCTCAACGGTCGATTCGGGTGGAGAGATACCGGTCTCAAGCAGCCGGAAATCGCTTGCTCGAAAACCCCGTTCCGTTCTTCGCTCCCCCTTCGAGTCCTTCGCGCCCTTCGCGTTCAACCTCGTTGGCGCTCAGATCTGCCGCAAGAACCGCAGATCGTTCTCGAAGAGCATGCGGATATCGGGGATGCCGTACTTGCCCATGGCCAGCCGTTCGATCCCGAAGCCGAACGCGAAGCCGTTCCACACTTGCGGGTCGATCCCGCAATCGCGCAGCACATTCGGGTGCACCATCCCGCAGCCACCCAGCTCCATCCATCGCACGGGCTGATCGGGCCGCAAGCGGATCCGCAGATCGAACTCCGCCGAGGGCTCGGTAAAGGGGAAGAAGCTGGGCCGAAGCCTAATCTGCGGCCCCTCACCATCCGCCCCGGCGAAGTACGCGCGGGCAAACTGAAAGAGCGTGGTCTTGAGGTCCGCCATCGAGACGCCGCGGTCAAGGTACAGGCCCTCGATCTGATGGAACATGAACGAGTGCGTCGCGTCCACGGCGTCGGGTCGATACACCCGCCCCGGCGCGATGATGCGGATCGGCCCCGCCAGCCCGCCCTCGGCCCCCTCGCGCCCGCGGGCCGCGGCCACCGCCGCCTCCATCACGCGGATCTGCACCGTGCTGGTCTGGCTCCGCAGCATGCGCGGGGATTGCTTCTTGGCCGGGTCATCGATGTAAAAGTTGTCAATCGGATCGCGGGCCGGATGATCCGCCGGGATGTTCAGCTTGGCGAAGTTGTGTTGGTCATCCTCCAGCTCCGGCCCTTCCGCTGTGACAAAGCCCATCCGCGCGAAGACCTCGACCAACTCCTCGCGGACACGCATTAGAATGTGCCGGCGACCAAGCTCCTGGCTGAACTGCAAGCCCGGCTCGGTCACGTCGATCATGGGTCCAGACGGCGCGACCGCCGCGTCGCCAAGCTCCGTTTTTCTGGCCCCCATGGCTTCTTCAAGCTCGGCCTTCAGTGCGTTCAGCCTCGCCCCCACCGCCGGCTTCTGGTCCTTGGGAACATCCTTGAGCCCGGCGAGCAGGCCTTTGAGCCGCCCGGAGTTACCCAGAAACGCCAGACGCCACGCCTCAAGGGCTGCGGCGTCGCTCGCGGCGGTCAGCTCTGCGCGGGCCGCTGAACCAAGCTGTTCGATCTGCTCCATCATGGGGCCGGACTGTAGCGGGCAGCCCCCGCAATCGCCCGACACCACCGCCGTTCGTCGGCTGGAAGGTGTGGCCTTCCGCCGCTACCCTGACCGCAATGATTCCCCAGCCCGATTTCATTAACAGCCAGTTCCTTATTAGCGCGATCACCTTCACGATCGTCGTTCACATCGTCCTGCTCGGCTGCGCGTACTGCATCTACTTCGAGCGCAAGACCTCCGCGTGGATGCAGGACCGCCTCGGCCCCAACCGCGCGGGCCTCGACTTCGGCCTCCAGTTCTTCCCCTTTAACAAGCTCAAGGGCCTCTTCGGCCTGGGCCAGCCGCTAGCCGACGGCATCAAGTTCATGCTCAAGGAAGACTACACCCCCCCCACCGTCGACAAGGGCCTCTTCACCCTCGCCCCCATGGTCGTCGTCATCCCCGCCCTCATGGGTTTCGCCATTGTCCCCTGGGGCGGCTACTGGGATATGCCTCAGTTCACCGTCCCCTTCCTTGATTGGACCTTCGGCGGCGAACGCGTGCTCATCGCCGCCGCCAACATCAACATCGGCCTCATCTATCTCCTCGCCGTCGCCTCTCTAGGCATCTATGGCATCGCCCTCGGCTCCTGGGCCAGCAACAACAAGTACTCCTTCCTCGGCGGTCTCCGCGCCTCCTCCCAGATGCTCTCCTACGAGATCCCCATGGGGCTCTCGCTGCTGGCAGTTCTCCTGTTCGTGGGTTCGCTCAAACCCATCGACTTCATCAACCACCAGGCCGAGCACGGGTGGCTGATCATCTCCCACCCCATTGCTGCCATCCTCTTCTTCATGTGCGGCCTGGCCGAGTGCAACCGCGCCCCCTTCGATAACGCCGAGTGCGAGCAGGAACTCGTCGGCGGGTACCACACCGAGTATTCCTCGATGCGGTTCGCCCTCTTCTTCCTCGCCGAGTATGCCCACATGATCACCACCGCGGCGATCTTCGCCGTGGTCTTCCTGGGCGGTTACAACGCCGTACCGTTCGTGCAACTCCCCTTCCTCGGGGTTGATGACGTCGGCATCTTCGCCGTGCTCGCCAAGTTCGGCGTCATGTTCGTCAAGATCGCCCTCCTCATCGGCTTCATGATGGTCATCCGCTGGACCCTCCCCCGCCTCCGCTTCGACCAGGTGATGCGCGTTGCCTGGCAGGGCGTGATTCCCATCTCCGTCGTCCTGCTCATGATGAACGCCACGCTCGTCTTCTTCGGCGGTTTCTGGACCAGTCTCCCCGGTACGCTCTTGGCCAACCTGGTCTTGGCCGCAGCCGTCGTGCTGCTGCAGCCGGTGGTGGGCCGCGCCCCCAACCGCAAGATCCGCATGGCCGGCTCGCGCTTCTATCCGCTTGAGGACGGCCCCGGCGTCAAGACCCGCCCGACGCTCGCCGCCGCGCTCGAGGATCGCCCCATCCAGACCGCCGCCACCCTCGGCGCGTCCTGATCTGAGCCGGTTCGACACGCCGAAGCTATTCCTGTGTTCCGCCCGTTCTACACTGGGCCATGACCACCGCGCCGCGCGTGCACCGCTTTGAAGTCAGCCCCCGCGCCGGCCAGGCCGACCCGCTGGGCGACCGCGTTCGTATCGAAGCCGCGGCCATCGGGATGCACCTCAAGTCCGTCCGCACCGCCCACGTCTACCTCGTCCAGGCCCCCCTCGACGAAGCCGGTGTCGCCGCGCTCCAGGCCCAGTTGCTCGCCGATCCCGTCACCGAATCCGCCCGCCCGGGCGCGGGCCCTATCGGCCCCGGCAGCGCCGTCGTCGAAATCCATCCGCTCCCCGGCGTCATGGACCCGGTGGCCCAGTCCGTCGAGCTGGCCGTGCGCGACCTGCTCGGCGTCGATTCCCGCGTCAGCACCGGCTGGCGCTACGACCTTGAAGGCGTCTCCGATCAGCAAGCCGAAGTCCTGGCCAAACGCCTCCTCGCCAACCCCGTCATCCAGCGTGTTCACCTCGCCCCCTGGACCCCCGTCGCATTCCCCGCCGCCGCGGCACACGACCACGCCCTAGCCCACGTCGCCATTCGCGGCCTCAGCGACGAGCAGCTCACCAAGCTGTCGCGCGAGGCTCACCTGTTTCTCTCCCTCGACGAGATGCGGACCATCCAAACCGAGTATCGCCGCCGCGACCGCGAGCCGACCGACATCGAGCTCGAAACACTGGCCCAGACCTGGTCGGAGCACTGCGTTCACAAGACTCTCAAGAGCACAGTCCGCTATACGCAGCCCGCCGGCCCCGGCCAATGGACCCCTATCGACTGGACCGGCCGCCCCGGCGTCAGCGTCGAGCCCGACGGCACCGTCACCATCAAGAACCTTCTCAAGAGCACCGTCGCCGCCGCCACTCACGAGCTGATCGCCGACGGGCTCGACTGGGCTCTTTCCGTTTTCGTCGACAACTCCGGCGTCATCGCCTTCGACGACCAGCACGGCATCTGCATCAAGGTCGAAACCCACAACCGCCCCTCCGCCATCGAGCCCTACGGCGGGGCCGCCACCGGCGTCGGCGGGTGCATCCGCGACATCATCGCCACAGGCCTCGGGGCCCGCCCCATCGCCAACACAGACGTCTTCTGCGTCGCCTTCCCGGATCACTACGTCGGCGACGCCGGCGCGGGCACCGTCGCCCTCCCGCCAGGCACGCTCCACCCGCGTCGAATCCTCACCCAGGTCGTCGCCGGCGTCCGCGACTACGGCAACCGCATGGGCATCCCCACCGTCCACGGCGGCGTCGCCTTCGATGACCGCTACGTCGGCAACCCGCTGGTCTTCTGCGGCTGCGTCGGGCTCATCCCCCGCGACAAGATCCACGGGGCCGCCCAGCCCGGCGACCACATCATCGCCATCGGCGGCCGCACAGGCCGCGACGGTGTTCACGGCGCCACGTTCTCCTCCGCGCAGCTCGAACACACCGCCGCCGACGAGTTCGCCCACGCCGTGCAGATCGGTAACGCCGTCACCGAGAAGCAGCTCCTCGACGCCGTCATCCGCGCCCGCGACGAGTTTGAACGCCCGCTCTACAACGGCATGACCGATTGCGGCGCCGGCGGCTTCTCCTCCGCCATCGGCGAGATGGGCTCCAAGCTCGGCGCCGAGGTCCACCTCGACCGCGCCCCGCTCAAGTACCCGGGCCTCTCCTACACCGAGATCTGGATCAGCGAAGCCCAGGAGCGGATCGTCCTCGCCGTCCCGCCCACAAACGTCGATGCCGTCCGCCGCATCTGCGCCGAGGAGTCGGTCGACTGCGCCGACCTTGGCCACTTCGGCACGCCCGACGCCGACCTTGTTCTCCTCCACAGCGGCCGCGAAGTCGGCCGCCTCTCCATGGCTTTCATCCACGACGGCATCCCCATGCCCACACGCGACGCGCACTGGTCGCCTTCCGCCCCGGCCACACCCGCGCCCGTCGCCGCCAAGCGGGCCGACGCCGCGCTGCTGGCTCTCCTTGCTCACCCCAACATCGCCAGCAAGCACTGGATCATCCGCCAATACGACCACGAGGTCCGCGGGGCCACCGTGATCAAGCCCCTCGTAGGCCCGCTCGGGCGCGGGCCGTCCGACGCCGCCGTTCTTGAACCCGTTCCAGGCTCGGGCCGCGGGATCGCCATTACCTGCGGCCTCCAAACCGGCCTCGGCGACCCGGCCCTCGGCGGCGATCCGTACCAAATGGCTCTCGCCGCCATCGACGAGTGCGTCCGCAACGCTGTCTGCACCGGGGCCGATCCGACGCGTCTCGCGATCCTCGACAACTTCTGCTGGCCTTCTTGCGCCAAGCCCGCCAACATGGCCTCGCTCGTCCGCGCATGCCTGGGCTGCTACGACGCCGCCAAGGCCTACCGCACCCCCTTCGTCTCCGGTAAAGACTCGCTCAACAACCAGCTCGCCCTCCCCGACGGCACCGTCATCGAGATCCCCCCCACCCTCCTCATCACCGGCGTCGGCATCGTCCCAGACCTCGCCCGCGCCGTCACCATGGACGCCAAAGAGCCCGACAACCTCCTCGTCATCGTCGGCTCCACCGGCACGGCCATGGGCGGCTCGCACCTGGGCGCGCCCGCCGGATCCGCGATGCCCCGCGTCGATCTCGCCGTCGGCCCACGCACCGCCCGCGCCGTCGCCGGGGCCATCCGCCGCGGCGTCGTCCGCAGCGCCCACGACTGCTCCGACGGCGGGCTGGGCGTCGCCGCTGCCGAGATGCTCATCGCCGGCTCCAGCGCCGCACGCCCCATCGGACTCGAACTCAACCTCGGGCTCCTCCCCTGGCTGGGCCAGGTCGCAGGCGACGCCACCGCCGCTCTCTTTGCCGAGACCCCCAGCCGCTACCTGCTCGAAGTCCGCCCCGATGACCTGCCGAGCCTGCAGGACGCACTCGCGGGCGTCCCGCACGCCGTCATCGGCCGCTTTCTCGGCAAGCCCGTGCTCCGCGTCGCACTGGCACACACTGAACTCCCCGTCGATGACCTCGCCCGCGTCTGGCTGGGCACCCTCGACTGGTAACCCGCACGCGGCCCCTCGCCTTGGTAGTCTCCTGCTCCGCCAATCCCCGCCACCCAACCGGTTCCCACGATGCGCAACGACCTTGACGTCCGCAGCCCCGACGGCCCCGAGTCCCACACCGGCCTCCTGCTCGAGATCGCCTGGGAAGTCTGCAACCAGGTCGGCGGGATCTTCCAGGTCCTCCGCTCCAAAGTCCCCACGATGATCTCGCGCTGGGGCGAGCGGTATGTCCTCATCGGGCCCTATGAACCGGCCAAGGCCGCGCTGGAGTTCGAAGAAACCACACCCACCGGCGTCGTGGGCCGCGCCGTCAACGCGCTGCGTCAAGAAGGCCTCGTCGTCCGCCACGGCCGCTGGATGATCTCGGGTCGCCCGCGCACGCTGCTCATCGAACACTGGCAAGGCCACGAGCGCGTCAACGCCACCAAGTACCGCCTGTGGGCCGACCACGCCATCGCCGCCCCGGGCGACGACCACCTCATCAACGGCGTCGTCTCCTTCGCCGACGCCGTCCGCCGCCTCGTCGGCAAGATCTGCGAGCATTCCGGCGCGGGCCTCTGGACCACCGACGACGCAGAGGGCAAGCCCAACCAGCCGCGCCGCTCGGGGCCCATCCTCGCCCACTTTCACGAATGGATGGGCGGCCTGGCCATCCCCATGATCCGCCAAGAGAAGATGCCCGTGGGTCTGATCTTCCAGACCCACGCCACGCTCCTGGGCCGCTACATGGCCAGCAACGACGACTCCTTCTACGAACGCCTCGCCGGTGCGTGGGGCGGGGTCGATCCGGCCGCCGAGGCCGTCAAGTACAACATCACCACCCAGCACGGGATCGAACGTGCCTGCGCCCACGGCTCCCACGTCTTTACCACCGTCTCGTCCATCACCGGTGAAGAGTGCGCCGTCCTCCTGGGCCGCCGCCCGGACGTCGTCCTCCCCAACGGCCTCGACATCCAACGCTACAACGTGGGCCACGAGTTCCAGACCCTCCACGCCGAGTACAAAGAGCGCATCAACCGCTTCGTCATCGGCCACTTCTTCCCGAGCTACTCCTTCGACCTCAGCAAGACCATCTACGTCTTCACCTCGGGCCGCTTCGAGCCCAAGAACAAGGGCTTCGACCTCTCCCTCGAAGCCATGGCCCGCCTCAACGGCAAGCTCCGCGCCATGGGCTCGCCCATCAACGTCGTCTTCTTCATCATCACCCAGCGCCCCACCCGCTCGCTCCACCCCCTCGCCCTCCAGCAGCGCGGCGTCATGAACGAGTTCCAATCCGTCTGCGACAACATCATGCGCCACCTCGGCGAAAAGCTCTTCAAAAAGGGTGCCACCGGCGTCAAGGTCGATCTCGACAAGGAAGTCGACGAGTATTGGATCCTCCGCTACCGCCGCACCCAGCACGCCATGAAGGTCAACCGTCTCCCGCTTGTCACCACGCACATGATCGAGGACGAGAGCAAGGACCCGGTCCTCAACCAGATCCGCAACGTCTGGCTCTTCAACCGCCACGACGACCCCGTCAAGGTCGTCTACCACCCCGAGTTCATCAACCCCACCAACCCGCTCTGGGGCATGGAATACGACCAGTTCGTGCGCGGCTGCCACGTCGGCATCTTCCCCTCGGCCTACGAGCCCTGGGGCTATACCCCGCTTGAATGCCTCGCCATGGGCGTGCCCGCCGTCTCCAGTGACCTGGCCGGCTTCGGGAGCTTCGTCCTCGACAAATACGGCGACCACACCCGCCCCGGCGTCTGGGTCGTCCGCCGCCGCGGCCGCTCCTTCAGCGACGCCGCCGACGAGCTCTGCCACAATCTCATGGAATACTGCGAACTCGACCGCCGCGGCCGCATCGCGCTCCGCAACCAGGTCGAGGCCCAGTCATGGGAGTTTGACTGGAGCGTTCTGGGCGAGGCCTACGTCCGCGCCCACGAGCTCGCCCTCGAACGCGCGTTCGCCATCACCAAGCCCACCTAACCGTCAACCCCGCGGCTCCGTCATCAGCACCTGCAAGCGATACCCGATCGACGCCACCTTCACCGCCTCGCCGCGCCCGTTGTACGCCGCCACCAGCGACCATCCGGCCGCCTTGAGGAGCGTCATCCACTGCGGCCGCGAATACGTCCGCAGTTCATAACGGTCATCAAAGTGCCGCACGCGTCGAGCGTCACGATGCCGATCGCGCACCGTCAGGTGACTCGTCACCACCTCCGCCCGCCCTCCCCTTCCGGGCGGGACATACGAAACATTCTGCTGCACGCTCAACCCCGCCGCGCGATCGCGCCCCCTCCACACATCCTCCGTCGGCTGCGCATACCGCTGGTTCGAAAGCTCGATCCCCACCACATACACCCCGCCCGGCCGCAGCGCCGCCCGCACCGCGTCGAAGTGCGCCAGCATCGAAGCGTCGTCCATCAAGTGCCGGATCGAGTTGATCGGGTTGAACGCCGCATCCACTTTCCCGCGCCAGCGCCGCGGCAGCGTAAACCGTTCCATCGCGGCCGCGATGTAGCTCAATCGCGCCGCTTGGCCCTGCTCGCGGGCCCGCCGGCGTGCGAACCGCACCATGGCCGCCGAAAGATCCACCCCCACGCCGCGATGCCCACGCTCCGCCAGCGCCAGCAGATACCGCCCCGTCCCGCTCGCTGGCTCCAAAAACGTCATCGGCCCGTCGCCAACGCCCACGTGCCGCCGCGCGATCCGCTCGATGTGGATCGCCTCGCCGCGCGTGCCGGGTTGGTGCAGCACCTCATAGATCAGCGGATCAGCGTAAAGCCCCTTCGAAGTGACCTCCGCTGAACTGGTAATATCGAACTTTTTCGTCGAACTCTTCCCAGTCATGGCTTCAGCGCCAAGGGCCGAGCCTTGAGCCCGGGCGTGCGAGCAAGCCGCTGGTCGTTCGTTAAGAGTGTCGCGTCGTGGACCAGCGCTGTCGCGGCGGTGATCGCGTCGGGCCGGCGCAATCGATGGGCCCTCCGCAGCGAGACCGCTGCAACTCGAATCGCAGGGGTCAGGTCGATCACCGTCATCACCGCGAGGATCTCGTCCTTGGCCGCCCGGTCTGTGTCGCTGGCGAACCCGAGACAACGAAGCCCCTTCTCGCTCATCGCCGAGATCGCGCACAATCCGTCGGGCGGCACCTCAGCCACCCGGTCGGCTGGCAAATAAACGACCACGTTCGTTTCCAGAACATTCACTCGGGCCACTCGCCGCGAATCCGCGATTGGAACGCCACGAGATCATCACTGCCCATCACGGCACCCCCTGAATTTCTCCAGATCCCCAGCCGGCGTGCCAAGCATCGTGCCCGTCGGCAATCCTGAGGCCAAGCCGTGTTCGAGCATTCGCTCGATCTCCAGCCAATCCGCCCAGTCGACAATCACCGACACCGGCTTAATGTTCTCGTCAGAGACGATCTTTTTGCGGATCGGCGTAGACATGTTCAATGTTAGGCGAGGCTGAACTCCCCACCACCTGGGCCGTCATCACCCAGATACGCCGACCTTCTGCTTTCCCAGCTTCATCTGCGGCGACTCCACCGCTTCATGCCCCCGCCGAACATCATGCCGCACCACGCCATTCACCACCGTCGCCACCGCCAGCCCCTTCACCTTCCGCCCCACAAACGGCGTGTTCCGCGAGCGACCCTTGATCGTCTCTTTCCCGATCGTCCACGGCTGCCCCGGATCAATAATCGTGATGTCTGCTGGCCCGCCCACCGCGAGCTGCCCCAGCCCGGAGTGATCCAGCCCGCACAGCTTTGCCGGCTCCGTCGTCATCATCGCGATCAGCCGCATCCACCCGATCACGCCCGGCGTCACCAGGGCCTCGATGTACAAGGGCAGTGCCGTCTCGAGCCCCACGATGCCAAACGCCGCCGCGTCGAACTCCAGCTCCTTGTCGGCCATCGAGTGCGGCGCGTGATCCGTCCCGAGCACCGTGATCGTCCCGTCGGCCACACCTTCCAGAAGCGCCGCGATGTCGCTCGGCTCCCGCAGCGGCGGGTTCATCTTGGCCGTCGTGTCATAGCCCCGCAGGCCCTGGCCCCCGCCACCGCCCATCACCGCCTCGTGCGTCAGTAATAGATGGTGCGGCGTCACCTCCGCCGTCACCGGCTGCCCCTCGGCCCGCGCCCGCCGAACGATGTCCACGCTCCCCGCGCTCGACATGTGCTGCACGTGATAGCCGCACCCGATCCCGCGATTGAGTCGCACGTCGCGCTCGATGATCAGCTCCTCCGCCACCCGTGGCCAGCCCGTCAGCCCCAGCCGCGTCGAGATCGCGCCCGCGTGCATGGTCGCGCCCTTGGTCAGCGTCGGCTCCTGACAGTGCTGCATGATCGCCCGCTGGGTCACCTTCACCGTCGCCAGCGCCCGCTGCATCAACCCTGCCGACGCCACGCAGTCGCCGTCATCGCTGAAGCCCACCGCCCCCGTCTTGGCCATCAACTGAATCTCCGCCAGCTCCTCGCCCTTGCGCCCCTTGCTGATGGCCCCGATCGGGAACACCCGGCACACGCCCGTGCGGTCCGTCCGCGTATAGATGTACTCGATCATCGCGTCGTGATCGAGCGCCGGCGTCGTGTTGGGCATGCAGCACACACTCGTAAACCCGCCCGCCACCGCCGCCGCAGTCCCCGTCGCGATCGTCTCCGCCCGCTCGTTCCCCGGCTCGCGCAGGTGAACGTGCGGGTCGATCAAGCCCGGCACCACCAGGCACCCCGTCGCGTCGATCACCCGCTCGGCGTGCTTCCGCGCCAGCTTGGGGCCGATCCGGGCGATCCGCCCATCGACCACGGCCACATCGGCGACCTTGTCAAACCCCGAGGCCGGGTCCATGACCCGACCGTTGATGATGATCAGATTCGGCATGGGGCAAAGCGTACCGCCCCCGGCCCCGCCGCAACGCCCCCGCCGCCGGTAGAATCCGCCATGACCACCGCCGGCCCCATCACCCTCTCCCCCGTTCGAATCGCCATGGACGTCAGCGACCTCGACGCCTCCACCACCTTCTATCGCGACATCCTCGGCTTCAACCTCGTTTCTTCTGACCGGCCCGGCCTGATCTACGAAACCCGCCTCACCCGCTCCGACCGCTTCCCGGCTCTCGAACTCGAACTCCGCGCCGGCTTCGGCAAACGCATCGGCGGCAGCGGCCCCGGCGGCGTCCTCCGCTTCGGCTTCCAGGTCCCAGACCTCAACGCCGCCGTCGCCCAGCTCACCGGCAAAGTCCGCTGGATCGGCGAACCCCCCGCCGCCGACGCCACCGCCGTCCGCTTTGCCGATCCCGACGGCTACGTCATCGAGCTCCGCGTCCCCACTTCCGCCTGATCTCCGCTCGGCCCGATCATCCACCTTCAATGCATTTGTGAACGCCGCTTGACGTTCACCCCCGGAGTGATTCTAATTGAGCGTCCCCCGCGACCGTTCGAGCGGGGGCCTTTTCCCCGACCGCCCCCCAATTGGGCGTTCGTTCACGGTGGTGGCACTGTCCCGCGCTTTGGGGGCACGAGGTCACGCCAGCCGCGCCGGCCTCCCGTTGCGGTGCATAGATCAGCGGAAAGTTCCTCAGGCCAAGGTCCAGTGCTTGAAATCCGACGAGTTTTCACTTGCCCTCTTTGCGCTCACTCACGCTTCTGGTTATCTAGTTGGCACTGATGTTTGGGCTCCGGCTCCACGAGCAGCCGCGGCACCATCCAGACCTCGACCGTCGGCACACACCCGCTGATTGAACGAACGCGGCTGGTTCAACCCAGCCACACCCCGAATGGACGACGGTCGGTTTCACCCGACGGCGGGCTTTCCCGTCGCGATTCGGAGGTGCCCCGGTGTCGTTCTCCCTTGCCGTCATGGATCCTGTGAGCCTCGCCCTCGGGCTCTTTGCCGGGGTCGTCGCTGGCGCAGCTCTTCTTTATGTCTTCTTCCGTCGGCAGACCGTCGGGGCCCTTGAAGACTCCAAACGCGAAGCCAAGTCACTCACCGACCGCGCCCAGCAAGACGCGACTTCCGCCGTCCAGCGGGCCGAGCTTGACGCCGAGAAGCGGATCATGGAGCGCAAGGAGAAACACGAGCGCGAGTCCGAAGGGGCCCGCAACGAGCTCCGCGAGGGCGAACGCCGCATTGCCAAACGAGAAGACCTAATTGACAAGAAGCTCGACTCACTCACCCAAAAAGAAGACCAGCTCACCCGAACACAGGCCGACTACAAAGCCCGCGAGGACCGCGTCAAGACCAAGGAATCCGAGCTCGACGGCGTCCTCACCCAGCAACGCGAGAAGCTCATGCAGATGACCGGCATGAGCATCGAAGACGCTCGCCAGCTTCTCCTCCAACGCGTCGAGGACGAGTGCCGACTCGACATGGCCAAGGTCTCACGCAAAATCATCGACGAGGCCGAGACTCACGCCAAGGAGAAGGCTCGAGAGATCACCCTCATGGCCGTGCAGCGCTGCGCTACCGAACACACCAGCGAGAGCACCGTCCGCACCGTCGCCATCCCCTCCGACGACATGAAGGGCCGCATCATCGGCCGCGAAGGCCGCAACATCCGAGCCATCGAGAAAGTCACCGGCGTCGACATCATCGTCGATGACACGCCCGGCGTCATCGTGGTCTCCTGCTTCGACAAGGTCCGCCAGGCCGTCGCCGTCGAATCCCTCCAACGCCTCATCGCCGACGGCCGCATGCACCCCTCGCGCATCGAAGAAGTCGTCGAGAAGGTCCGCTCCGAGATCGAAGAGCGGATCATCCAATCGGGCCGCGAAGCCTGCCTTGAAGTCAACCTCCGCAACGTCCACCCCAAGGTCTCCGAGGCCATGGGCAAACTCAGCTACCGCACCAGCTACGGCCAGAACGTCCTCCGCCATTCCGTCGAAGTCGCCTTCATCTCACAACTCATCGCCGACCAGCTCGGCCTCGACGGCGCCCTCGCACGCCGCTGCGGCTTCCTCCACGACATCGGCAAAGCCATGGACCAGGACCAGGAAGGCACTCACCCCCGCATCGGCCACGACTTCGCCAAGCAATACGGGGAGCGCGATCAGGTCCTTAACGCCATCGCGGGCCACCACGGCGACGTCCCCGCGACCAGCTTCTACACCCCCATCGTCATGGCCGCCGACGCCGTCTCCTCCGCCCGCCCGGGGGCCCGACGCGAGAGCCTCGAAAAGTACATCCAGCGCCTCCACCAGCTCCAAGACATCGCCATGACCCACCGCGGCGTCACCGAGGCCTACGCCATCCAGGCCGGCCGCGAAGTCCGCGTCATGGTCGACGCCAAGAAGATCAACGACGACGAAGCCGTCACCATGGCCCAGCAGATCGCCAAGCGCGTCAGCGACGAGATGACCTTTCCAGGGGAGATCCGCATCACCGTCCTCCGCGAAACCCGCGCTATCGAGTTTGCCCGGTAACCTCCGGGTAGCCGAACATGTGAAGATTGGGATGAACCTCGCCGGATCAATCAAACTGATCTGGCTAGTCACCCCCAAATTCTCTAGCTTGCCTACATCCACACGAGCCGAAGAGTTCGGCCCATTGGACATGGGAGCATCCCATGCGTCCTTCACCGCTTCGATCGATCGCGACGATGATCCCCCTGGCCATCTCGGCCACGGCTTCTTTGGCTGCCCCGCCGCCCGTTTGGGTTCCCGTCCCGCCCCCCGCTACCGCGCCACCCGGCACTCCACCCGGCCGTTACACGCCCACCGGATGAATCACGGTCGGCGGTATTTCTATCGTGACCGCCCGCTGCATATGCACTTGGCGCGGCTTCCACCACATCCCGCCGCCAGAACCGCCCCAGTACCCCGCCACCCAACCCAACGTCGTTCAGGTGCTGGTGACGTGTTCGACTCCCGGTGCTTGCACTAAAGCAGCGCAGCCCGCCACACCCGGCGCAGGCTGCGGCACCCAATACTGTTACTGATCCCTCTCCTAGGAGAACCTCGAAGGCCGCCTGCCAACTCGGGCGGCCATGCTTCCGCATGACCAAGTCACGGGCCAACTCGACGCACCCTTTCCATCTGCTCATCGCCATCGCCGCGACCGCTATTTCCCTCACCGCCGCCTGCCTCGTCTGGCCCTCGCTCACCGTCGCTCGCTTCCGCTCCATTGAACCGGTCACCGACCTCTTCGTCACAGGCACCACCCTTCCCGAACAAACCGAACGCTCCTTCCTCGCCCTCCGCGCCCCCTACGCCTTTTTCAAGCAAACCCATCTCGCCGCCACCAGCGGCGACTTCACCACCATCGGCCCCGTGATCATCCCCGAACGCGCCGGCCGCGATGCCGACGGCACGCCGATCCCCTTCATCACCGAATTCCTTACCCCGCGTCTTGCCGCGACCGTGCTCTTCATCATCGCTGCCTCGCTCGCCGC
>Ga0105049_10005745_pt1 | contig 14453 bp, 12 predicted proteins | sample MAT06_FD_78087 | JGI IMG/M metagenome (GOLD analysis project Ga0105049, IMG submission 78087) | Freshwater microbial communities from Lake Fryxell liftoff mats and glacier meltwater in Antarctica - MAT-06 | ecosystem: Environmental > Aquatic > Freshwater > Ice > Liftoff microbial mat | place...
AGCAACCAGAGGTGCTCGGGAGTTCAAGGGTGCACTCCTACCCCTTGGGCGAAGGCAAAGTGCATTCCAACTCCGCCCGTGAACCCCTGAAGTGACACTCGTACAGATCGCGCGATCACTCTCAACCGAGGATGATCGCGCTTGGACCGTCACGCTCTGCTGCAATTTCGTAATCTGGCTCTAGGAGGCTATCACATGAACGATCGGCACAAGTTGCTCGCCGGGCTTGGTGTGGCTGCGCTCGGCATCGGACTTGCGGCGTTCTCCTATATTCGCGCTACGGCGACACCGCAGTTCGATCCGGGCGTGCTCACGCCAGCTCCCGCAGAGGTCGTCAAGTACTTTGATAGCCTAAGAACCGAACTGCAGCCCACGCGCGCGACACTTCCCGGCATTCTTGGCGATTTCGAGCGAATAGCTGGCGAGCGCGCGATCAAAGCGGGCGACTCCATTCCCGCTCGGGATGATCTTTCTCGTGCCGCGCGAGAACTGATCGAAGCTATGCTCTCGGGGAACTATGAGACGCGGAAGCGCGCTCTGCTGTCACGAGGCCGAGTGCCAGACTTCCATCCCGATGACCAAAGGTATTTCGAAGCCGCTGCCGAGCTGACCAGCCTGGCATCATTGGGCATTGAACAGATGACCGTCACGCCTGTCTTCATCAAGGGCCGGCGCGTCTTGCCGGACGAACTCGACGCGGGCTTCAACCTCACGACCTTCGAGCCAACACCGGCGTTGTTCCCCGCTCACGCGCGCCTCAAGTCGAGCGGCCCCACCGTGGTAGAAGTTCGCTTTCCTATGCAGCTCACGTCGGTTCTTGACGGCGGCGCTATCGGCGAAAAGGTGACGGTTTCCATGGGGCTACGGCTCGTGTGGGATCCAAAGGAGAAGAAATGGATACCTTGGAGCTTTGCGATCTTAAGGCAGACCGAAGCCGTTTTTATTCCTCCAATGTAGGATTCTCTTTGGTCGAGCTCCTTGTCACCATCAGCGTGATCGGCGTGCTCTTGGCCATTCTGATCCCCGCGCTGGCTGGTGCGCGGAGCAGCGCCAGGTCCGTTGGGTGTCTGTCAAACTTGCGTGGCGTCGGCCAGGTCGTCGAACACTACCTCCACTCCTACGGCAGTCGTTACCCCTTCGCCGTTGGAGATCGATGGGTTTTTCTTGGCCCTGAAGAAGGGGAGGGCGGATCAATCATGTACGGCAACCACTTCACCATCGAGGTCTACTGGGTTGGTCTGATGCACGATGTCGCCCCTTGGCGTCGGCACTTCGCGACGTGGGTGTGCCCCGGTTCGCCGCGAATCTCTGGCGCGCCTTGGCTCGCCGTGCCGGGGACCTTCGCCAGCGGGAATGGACAGCCCTCGTATCGCTACGCCTCCGGCTTCGTGGCGTCTCCGGCGCTCTGGGGGCCGGGCGCAAACGCCGATCCGCTTCACCTGCGTGCAGTCGGTGCACAAGAAGTGCTCTTCCCATCATCCAAGACGCTGATGTGGGACGCGGAACGCGCCCACGCGTCGCCAAGGCAAGACCCTGATCCGACGCTGCAACTCTTTGCCGACGGGCACGCCGCTGTCCACCGGGTTTCTGCGGCCAGCCCGCCGGTCCTCAATCCATTCACGACAACGACTCGCCCGCTCGCGGATACCGCAGACGGCGTGCGTGGACGCGACTACCCCTGATCGCCCACACTTCTGTTCGCGCGGGAAACCGTCTTGTTTGCGTCGTATCGGAAAGCGATGTGCCACGATGACCCGCTATCGTGAGCGAAGATGAGCGGATCATCGTGGATCTCGTGCGCTTGGCTGCAAGCCATGAGTCGTTGAATGCTTAAGCGGTCATCTCTCTTCAGTCCCACCAGAAGTACCAAGTCGGTGCCCGCCAAAGGCCTTTCGCGAGGTTGCGCACTGATTGTGTCTCTTGGCTCACGACATCCTCGCAGGTCAGCCAGTGCTCAACAGCGAGCTTCCAAGCCTGGGCCTCCGTCTGCGGCGGACGCGCAACAAAGCACTCGATGACGTCGCTTGTGATCACGGCAGGCACAGCGCCGTAGGAACTGTGCCACTCCCGAAAGAGCGCGGCAAGCAAAGCAGGCGACGGACACTCGTTGTAACCGCCGAAGCCCAGCCTCTGGATTGCTTGCCAGGGATGTGCCACTGGAACAAGCGAGAGACAGACCGAGTCAACCGGGCGATCGGCGTCGGAATCGTGCATCACCAAGAACACTGGTTCGAGATCGGGCTCATCCGAAGGCCAGTCTTCGTCCTCTGCATCTGCGGATCCATAGATGCCCGCCCCATCGGCGCGAGCGGCAATGTCCTCCATAGACAGCTTCGCTGCGCCCTTACCGAGCAGGTCGGCGTAAACGTCCTTGAGTTCAACGAAGCGAGAACGCAGCATCGACTTCATGTCGCCCTCGGGCAATGCTTCGGTGTCCTCGGGCATGTCGAATGACTCAAAGCTGGAGTCAAGGCCGCGGAAGATAGGCCAGACGCCCGTCGTTCAATGCAGAGCTCGAATCGCCATCCAGAGCTCTGTGGCGATCTGCCCGGGAACCTGGCCGCTGACGACATCGGCTGCGTTCTCGTGAGGCTCGAAGCCCGCTGGATCGACTCCGAACTTTGCGAGAAGTGCTGCAACGTTCTTGTTCATGGGCCCTCCCTGAAGTTCCTTCGAGATACATGTGTCGCGCCCGGTGCCTCGGAAGAGACAAGGATAATCGCGATTGGAAACCCGTGCACGCTCTGAATCGCGATCCAGTCTCCTTTGATGATCCGCTGCTCGGAGCGGATCGTACTGGTCTTGGCGTACTGCGGCTGGGAAAGACCGGCGAGGACCGCCGGGCCACCCAAGCAGCGATCCGCCGCGGCTACGCGTGTGCGCTTGCGTGCTTGGCGCCGTTCTCGCGGTACCAGTGAATCGTCTGCTTGAGGCCCTCTTCGAAGCGGACTTGTGCGGTCCAGCCGAGGAGGCGTGTGGCTTTCTCGGTGGAGAGGCAGCGGCGTGGCTGGCCGTCGGGCTTGGTGGGGTCCCAGCGGATGGCGCCCTTGAACTCGGTCAGTCGCACGATGAGTTCGACCAGGTCCTTGATCGTGATCTCGAATCCTGCGCCGAGGTTGATGGGGTCGGGCGTTTCGAGCTTTTCGGTCGCGGTCACGATGCCTTCCGCGGCGTCCTCGACGTAGAGGAACTCGCGCGAGGCCGAGCCTGTGCCCCAGCAGATGATCTCCTTCTCGCCGCGGGTCTGCGCGTCGATGCACTTCCTGATGAGTGCGGGGATGACGTGGCTGCTCTCAAGATCGAAGTTGTCCCAGGGTCCGTAGAGGTTCACCGGCAGGACGTAGGCCGAGCGCATGCCGTATTGCAGGCGATACGCGTCGAGCATCTGCCACGCCGCCTTCTTCGCGACGCCATAGGGCGCGTTGGTCTCTTCCGGATAGCCGTTCCAGAGCTCGGTCTCGGTGAAGGGAACGGGCGTGAACTTTGGATACGCGCAGATCGTTCCGACCTGAACGAAGGTGCCGCCGCGCTCGATGAGGCCGTCGAGGCGGGCCTGCTCGATGAGGTGCATGGCCATGGCCATGTTGGCGTAGAAGTAGCGGCCCGGGTTTGCGCGGTTGGCACCGATGCCGCCGACTTCGGCCGCGAGATGCACGACGGCGTCGGCCTTCGCGTTTGGGAAAGCGGTGCGGTAGAGGCGTGCGACGTCGGCCTGGGTCGTGAGGTCGAAGTCTCGCCGGCGCGGGATCATGATGTCGCGCGAGGCAACGCCCCGGGCGAGAAGGCGCTCGACGACGAATCGGCCGAGGAAACCGGCGCCGCCGGTCAGGATGATCTTTTTGCCCTTGAGGTTCATGATGGAAAGAGTATCGGTTCGCAGCCGCGGCGGGTGGAGCCGGTTTGGCGGAGGCTGCTTGCCGCCACCACTCGAATGATCTTCCGAACAAGGCGAGGCGCGGTCTGGTGGGGGTGGGCGGCGTGGACCGATGAAAGAAGTCGCTGGCCGCCGGCGCGATGCTGCTGGCAGCGCGCGTAGGGGTTTGTTTTTGGGCTGGCAGAACGTGCGGCGACCGACCGGCGTACTAGCGTTCGAGTCCGGGAGTATCGAGCGACGATGGAAGCCGAGCAGCCGCGAGCAGATGCGCAGGTGACCGCCGCGAGCGAGCGCGCGTTGGGCTCGCGCACGGGTGCGGGTGCCGCGAGCATGGTGGCGGCGCAGATGGGTGCGAAGGCCGCGACGATGGTGGCCCAGGTCGTGCTCGGGTGGCTGCTGAGCAAGGATGACTTTGGCGTGTGGGCCTCGGCGATGGCGCTGACGGCCATCACGGGCGCCTTGCGCGATGGTGGTGTCCGGGAACTGATCGTGCAACGTGGGCAGTCGGCGTGGGCCGCGCTGAACGGGCCGCTCTTCTGGCTCGCGCTCGCGATGAACTGCGGCGTGGCGCTCTTCATCGCGGGGATCTCCCCCGCCGCGGCGTGGGCGTATGACGACGCGCGGATGATCCCGATCCTGCTCATCACGGCGGTGTCGATCCCGCTCTCAACCGTGTCGGCGGTGCTGCAGGCCAAGCTGCGCGTGGACCTTGACTTCTCAGGCCTGGCGCAGATGAACCTCGTCAGCGGCGTGCTGAGGCAGGTCGCAACCGTCGCCTTCGCGCTCATGGGCATGGGGCCGATCAGCTTTGTGCTGCCGATCATCCTCTGCTTTGTGTACGAGGGCATCTTCTGCATGATGCGCACCGGCGAGCGCCCGTGGAAGAACGCGGCAGAAGTCGGGACGTGGCTGGGCCTGCTCTCGACGACCAAGTGGCTCATCTTTGGCTCGCTCACCAATCTCTTGCTGGACCATGGCATGTTCGCGGCGATCGGGCTTGTGGTCGCGAAGTCGGTGGTGGGCGGCGTGTACTTCGGGTTCCTGACGGTGATCCAGCTCGCGGTGCTGCTGTCGTTCGCGATCCAGCAGGTGCTCGCGCCGGTCATGGCACGAATGCGCGAGGAGCCCGAACGTCTGCGACATGCCGCGCTCCGCTCGGCGCGATCGACGGTGCTCGTCGCGAGCGGCGCGTGCGTCACGCTCGCGGCGGTCATGAGCCCGCTCGAATCGATCATCTGGCACGGGCGCTGGGAGTCGGCTGTGATGGCGGTGCAGATCTTCGCGATGTTCTTCGCGATGCGATGCACGTTCGGACTTAGCACCGCCATCTTCCACGCGCAGGGCCGCTTCATGCGCTGGAGCGTGCTCACGCTCTGGGAGGCGGTGCTGCTCATCGCCCTCGCGACCATCGGCGCGTTCCTCGGCGGGTACGAGGGTGGGCCCTGGATCCAGGGACCCTTTGGCGGGCGCGCGGGACCGACGGACATCGCGCTCTGGGCCGGCGCGGCGCTGGGCATCGGGCGATTCCTCGTGACGGCCGATGCGCTGCGCTCGTGCGGCGCGAGGCTTGGTGAGCGCATCGGCGCGATGGTGCAGGCGTGGCTCCTGGGCGCCGCGGCGATGCTGATCACGGCGCTCGCGGACCTTGCAATCTTCTGGGGCAATGGCTGGACTGTTGGAGGCTGGAGTGGCGGGCTTGGCATGGCGCATCGCCTGGTAGCGTTCATGTACTCATCGCCGGTGCCGATGCTCGGCCGCGGCGTGTGGCCGTATGTTGCCATGGATGTGGTCCGGCTCGTGGTGCTGGGGAGCATCTGCACGATCGCCTACACGCTCCTGGTGCGCGTCTTCATTCGCTCGCATCTTGAGGACACGCTGCTCGTGACGCCCGCGCGGCTTCGCGGCCCGATGCGCCGCCTGCTCCTGCTGCGCGAGCACCATCCGCACGCCGCGCCGGTCGGGAGCACACCCTGATGCGAGTTCCCACCATGCGCGTCACACTCGGCGGCCTTCGACGCTGGACGGCGACGCTCGCACTGCTTGCTGGCTTCGGACTCTTTGTCTGCTGGGGACTTGGCAAAGCCTTCACAGATCGCTTCCTTTTCACGCAGGGCTTATCGTGGATCTTGTCCCAGTATGCGGTGATGGGGATGGTGCTGCTGGCGCTCGTGCGGTGGCTCGCTGCGCGGCCAGATCCCGCTCCCGCACCAGCGCGATTCAAGTTCGTGCGCTCGGGCGCGATGCTCCTTGTCGTAATGGCGATCGTGGTCCTTGGGTACCTGCTCGTGCTTGATTGGCGGATGTGGCGCATTGTATTTCCGGTAGCGCCGGGTGATGAGGCCCAGCGCGTGCGCCTGCTTGTCTGGAACATTGGGTACGTGCGCACGCCCTCGCTCGAGCAGAAGGTGCGAGAGCTCGAGCCCGACGTCATCGCACTCACCAACGCGCACATCACCACCGACTGGGTCGGCATCCGCGAAGCCATGGGGCGGGGCGGCCGCACCTACACGGCGCAGCAAGGCTGGTTCACGCTCATCAGCCGCTACCCGATCACTCGCCACGGCTGGACGCCGCTGGGCATCAGCCCGCCGTCGTGGCGAGCGCTGGGCCTGGTTCCCACGAAGTGGTCATCCAGCGGCGGAGAGTGCAGCTACTTCGAGATCGCGCATCCCGCCCATCCGCGCCCATTTGTCGCGTGGTTCATCGACATGCCCAGCGATCCGCTGATCCATCGGCGCATCTCGATGACCGAATCGGACAACGCCACGCGCCGCTTCCGCGGGCCCAGCATGGTGCGCGGGGCCGACGGGCTTGACACCGCGCAGCCGCTCGAGACACCAGGATTTCCAGAACCAGACCTCATCGCGGGCGACTTCAACACGCCGCGGCGCGCGGGCTCGCTGGACATCTTCACGCGCGGCCTGACACACGCGTACGACCAGACTTCCTGGGGACCGACGGGTTCCTTCCCGCGAACGTGGCCACTGACGCACATCGATCACGTCTTTGTTGGCAACGGCCTGCGCGCAACGAAATACCAGATCTTGGACTTCGGCGTCGGGCGGCACCGAGCCCAGATCACGGATGTCGTGCCGCGGTGAGTGTGCCGCGAGTGAGTGTGTTCTGCGCACGCATCATTGGGCGCGCAGCACCTCATCAACGACGAAGATCTCGCCACGTGCGAAGCGGTCTTGCAGCGCGTACGCCTCCTGCTCCATCGGGATTTCCATGTACACGCGGCCATGTGCCATCCAGCCGCGCAGGTAGCGGAAGAGGAAGCCATACGTCCCGCGCCGCTGGTACTGCGCGATGTGGACAAGCTCGTGGAAGAGGAGCGGCATGCGCCGCTGTTCGCGGTGGGCGGCGGCAGCGCGGAGCGCGACAACATCGACGAAGGCCATGCCGAAGACCCACTCCAGACCACCCGGCACGCGAGACCAGCCCGCGCCGCGCAGCCAGCGCACGAGGAAGGAGTCCGTGATGCGATCAACCTCAGCGATGCGCACGCGCGCGAGAAGGTCGGCATTGAAGTAGGGCGCGAGTGCGGCGTGCTCTTCGGCGTTGAGTGCGCGTCCGATGGCGCGATATTCGCGCCGACGCGACTGGACCCACACGAATGCCGGAATTACGGCGAGCGCGGCGGGGATCGACCAGGCGAGGTTGGAAGCGGCGCTCGCCACGCGCGTCAGGCCTCCTCGTGTCTTGGCTCGTTCGTAGTCACAGCTCCGGTCAGCATTCGTTGCACATCCGGCGAGCCCTCGACGTGCTTTATATGAGGAACGTCCTTCTCGCTCTTTGCACCGTGGCTCTCAAGATCGCGAAGGGCGGGCGAGAGCCGCGACTGGTAGCTTCCGACGAACTGGTTGAAACTCTTGTTCGCGTTGTCGAGGTGGCCACCCAGCTTTGCGATGTGTTCGAATGCTGTGGCCGCACGCTGGTGGAGCGTGCGACCGAGTTCTAGCAACTCTGCCGCCGCCTTGGTGATCTGGGCCTCGCGGTAGCCAACAGCGACCACACGCAGCAGCCCGATGAGCATCGTCGGGGTCGCGAAGATGACGTTCTGGCGAGCGGCGTTTGCGGCGAGGTCCGGGATTCGCTTGAGCGCCGCGTCCAGGAAGTGATCTCCGGGAACAAACATGACAACAAAGTCGGGCGAGCCTTCGTAGCTCGCCCAATACTTCTTCTTCGAAAGTGCAGTCGCCTGCTCCGCGACGTGGCGTGCAAAGCGATCAAGGTGTGCCTCTTGTTCCTTCGTATCTGTCGTCTGAAGTGCATCAAGAAAGGCCTGGATGTTCGTCTTGGCGTCGATCACCACGCACCGGCCGCTCGGAAGATTGACGACCATGTCTGGACGAAGCGGGCGCCCATCGGCATCGATCGTCTGGCTTTGCTCTGTGAAGTCGCAGTCTTTTTCCATTCCTGCGAGTTCGGCGACGCGCCTGAGCTGCATCTCGCCGTATCGCCCACGGACGTGGGGCTCGCGCAGCGCTCTGGCGAGTTTTCCGGTTTCATCGCGGAGCTCGGTTCCGATGGCGAGTACTTGTTTCAACTGTTCATCCAGTTGCGCACTCGTGGCCACCCTGCCTTTCTCTAGTTCCGCAAGCTTCTCATCGGTCTTCTTGAGCGACTCGGCAATCGGCTTCACGAGCACATCGACAGCCTCGCGCCGCTTGTCGAGCTCCGCCGCCGCGACCTCGCGCTGCTTGCCCATCTGCACCTCGGCGAGCTTGAGGAACTCGGTGGTCGCGCCGCTGAGCGCTGTCTGGGAGAGGGCGGCGAAGGCCTCGCGAACTCGCGTCTCCATCTGCTTCTCGCGCGCTTCCATCTCCTCGCGGAAGAGGCGCTCGCGCGTCTCGATCCCCTCGACCTGGGCCCTGGTCGTCTTCATCACGCCGCCGAGTTTCTCGTCATGGGTCGCCGCGAGCCCCGCGAGCTTTTCCTCGTGCGCCTTCACCACTCCCGCCGCGGCGGTCGTCGCGTTGCGAACGCTTGCCTCGTGGCGCGCCTGTTCCTCCAAGAGCCCGGAGTGGAGTTGGTTCCGCTCGGCCGCCACCTTCTCGAACCGAGCCTCAATATCGGTGATGCGCCGCCGGGCTTCCTCGGCCGCCTCCTGCGCGCGGGCTGTTGCCTGATCGGTCTGCTCGCGCATCGAACCGGCCAGCGACTCCGCGACCGACGCCCGAGTCTGGGCTTGCCCCATCCGGACAAAGGCCCACGCCGCCGCGATCACGGCCAGCACCGCCACCACCCCAGCCGCCCACCCAATCACGACCATCGTCTGCTCCATGCCCGACTATACACGGCGTTTGCCCAAAGCCCTCACAGACCCCGAAATTTGCGCACGCTGGCCGTCATGGGGGCGACGGTGTATAGATGCAGCAGCGGCGGTCGGCCCTGCCGCTTTGGCATCCTCCCACGCCGCGCGGCGATCGCGTGGCAGCACTTTGAGCAGGTCTGGATGCGCTCAAGGCCCTTGCGATGGCGTGCAGGCCCGATTTCAGGCCTCCTCCGTCCGGGCCGCACGCGCCCCCAGCGGCATTTCATCCGGCATCCCGCTTGCCTTGGGCATCATGTGGTGAATGTGCGATTCCATCCCGATGAACATCAGCCCGGCCCCGGCGCTGGCGGATGCGCGCGGGCGGATGGTGCCTCGGCTGGGGGTGCTGGTGGTGGTGCGGGGTCTGGTCCGTGCCGGCTGAACCTGCTCTTGTCGTACGCGGGGTGGCAGACGGACCCTTGGGTTGATCGCCCCCCGCGGCTCCTGGAGCGGATGGGGATCGTCTCGCACCGGGCCAGCACGGGGCGCGAGGCCGGAAGCGTGATTGCGAGCATCCCGATCCACATCGCGGTCGTGGACCTTGGCCTGCCGATTGACCGCACGAGCGATGACGTCGAAGTTGGGGAGTTTGATGAGGGTGGCACCCGGCTCTTGGAGCTTCTGGCTCGGATGCAGGAGCCGCCGCCGGTCGTCGCCGTGACGCGGCCGCGCTCGCAGCGCGATGGACGGCGCGAGGTCTCGGAGGCGCTGCGGCTTGGCGTCTTTGCGGTCGTGGACCGGCCTCGGGAACTGCACGACATCAACCTCATGCTCGATGTGCTGCGCCGGTGCCTTGATAAGAGGTACCACGGGCGGTGGCCGGGCAGGTAGGTGGTGGGGGTGAGGTGGGCAGGGCAAAGAAGAAGCTTCGGCCGCCACGCGGCGGGTTGAGTAGATCGAAGTTGGTTTGATCTGACTGAGTTCAGAAGAACGCGAAGGAGATTCGAACGATGGCGAAGAAGAATGACAACGGCGCAACGGGTGGCTCGGGCAAGTCCAGCGGCCTGCGTCCCCTCCACGACAAAATCCTCCTGAAGCGCGATGAGCCGGAGACCAAGACGTCCTCGGGCATCTACCTCCCCGAGACCAGCAAGGACAAGCCCAAGCAGGGCACCGTCACGGCCGTCGGAACCGGCGCGCTCAACACCGACACCGGCGAGCGCATCCCGCTCTCGGTCAAGAAGGGCGACAAGGTCATCTTCTCCAGCTACGCCGGCACCGAGGTCAAGCTCGACGGCAACGAGCTGCTGATCATGTCCGAGGACGACATCCTCGCGGTGATCGACTGAATTTGGAAGGCACTGGGGACCGGGCACTGGGCACCAGGGTCGGAGCTTCGCACTCCGCTCGCTTGCTCCGGTGCCTCGGCCTTCGTGCCTTGGTTTGTGTCTTCCCCTAGTGCCCAGTCCTTAGTGCCTACTCGCATGACTCCCGACCAACTCCGAACTGCGCTCCGCGAGCTGAACGGTCAACGTGACACGGTCTTCTACTTCGCGCGTGCGGAGAGAGCGGTCGTGACCAATGCCATGCTCATCCCTGATGAGCCGGACCATCTCGTGAAGGTGACCGATGGCAAGCACGTCTTTGTGATCGATGCCGAGAGCGTGGTGTGGATCAGGATTGGGTGATGGGGGAAGAGATGCAGCGAGGGAGCGGTGCAGGGTTGGGGATAGCGTTTGGCCTTCCACTCGCAGCCTTGAAGTAACGACCGGCAGACTTGCCTGATTTGACTCCGCACACAAGTGCACAATTTGGAGACTGACCTATGGCTTCGAAAGTAATCGCGTACAACAACGACGCCCGCGAGCGCATCCTGCGCGGCGTGCAGAAGCTCGCCCATGCCGTCAAGGTCACGCTCGGCCCCTCCGGCCGCGTGGTCGTGCTTGAAAAGTCCTTCGGCGCTCCGACCGTCACCAAGGACGGCGTCACCGTCGCTAAGGAGATCGAGCTCGAGGACCAGTTCGAGAACCTGGGCGCCCAGATGGTCAAGGAAGTCGCTTCCAAGGCCAGCAAGGACGCGGGCGACGGCACCACCACCGCCACCATCTACGCCGAGGCGATCTACGCCGAGGGCCTGAAGGTCATCACCGCCGGCGCCAACCCCAACCTCGTGAAGCGCGGCATCGACCAGGCCGTCACGAGCGTTGTCGAGGCCCTGAACAAGATGTCCAAGAAGGTCGACTCCTCCAAGGAGATCGCGCAGGTCGGCACCTGCTCTGCCAACCAGGACGAGCAGATCGGCAAGATCATCGCCGAGGCGATGGACAAGGTCGGCAAGGACGGCGTCATCACCGTCGAAGAAGGCAAGAGCCTCGATACCGAGGTCGAGCTCGTCGAGGGCATGCAGTTCGACAAGGGCTACCTCAGCCCGCACTTTGTCACCAACGCCGCCACCATGGAGGCAACGCTCGACAACCCCTACGTCCTCATCTACGAGAAGAAGGTCTCTTCCGGGCGCGACCTGCTCCCCATCCTCGGCAAGATCGCAGAGTCGGGCGCGTCCCTGCTCATCATCGCCGAGGACATCGAGGGCGAGGCGCTCTCGACGCTGGTCCTCAACAAGATCCGCGGCGTGCTGAAGGTCGTCGCCGTCAAGGCCCCGGGCTTTGGCGATCGCCGCAAGGAGATGCTCGCGGACATCGCGACGCTGACCGGCGGCAAGGCGCTGATGGAAGAGCTGGGCATTGACCTCGAGAAGGTCGAGATCGGCGATCTCGGCCGCGCCAAGAAGGTCACGATCGACAAGGACAACACCACGATCGTCGAGGGCGCGGGCACGACGGCTGACATCAAGGCGCGGATCGAGATGATCCGCCACCAGATCGAGGCCTCCACCAGCGACTACGACCGCGAGAAGCTCGAGGAGCGCCTCGCCAAGCTCTCGGGCGGCGTGGCACAGATCAACGTCGGGGCCGCCACCGAGGTTGAGATGAAGGAGAAGAAGGCCCGCGTCGAGGACGCGCTGCATGCTTGCCGCGCAGCCGTCGAAGAGGGCATCCTGCCCGGTGGCGGCGTCTCGGTCCTGCGGGCCCGCGCAGCCCTCGACAAGCTCCGCAAGAAGCTCGAGGGCGACGAACGCGCGGGTGTTGACATCGTCAGCCGCGCCCTCTCGGCCCCCATCAAGCAGATCGCGGCCAACTGCGGCCTTGACGGCAGCGTCATCGCCGCCAAGATCGAAGAGAACGACGCCCCCAACTACGGCTACAACGCCCTGACCCACGTCTACGGCGACCTGCTCAAGATGGGCGTCATCGTCCCGACCAAGGTCGAGCGCATCGCCCTCCAGAACGCCGCCAGCGTCGCGGGCCTCATGCTCACGACCGAGGCCGCAATCGTCGAGAAGAAGGACAAGAAGCCCGCAGGCGGGCATGATCACGGGGATGGGGATATGGATTACTAGAGCAAGCAACAGACAAGTAACGCACAAATACCACGACCATCGCCTACATAGAGACGATGGTCGTGGTGTTTTTGGCGAGCAACACCCACCGAGTCACGACCAGAGTGCCACGACCATCGTCTGCTCTGAGAGAATGCAATTCAGACAAGCCGTCGGCGCTTCAGGCCGAAGGCCTGGCCGTTCATAACGGGGGTGTGAAGGCGCGAAGCGACGACACACCCGGAATTGGTTGCTCCTGACTCGCAACCCCCGAAGGGGTTGTCGAACGGCCGCCAATCGCGGCACACGACAACCCTTTCAGGGTTGAATGATCATCCTCGTCCTTTCCGGTGGTGGCGTCGCAAAGCCTCCTTCACCACCGGCTATGAACGATGACGCCTTCGGCGTCGGATTCGGATGCATACTACGTGCGGGCTTATCTGAATGGTATTCCGCCAAGGCTCGGAATGGTCGTGGAACGTGATCGTTGCACTTTATCGTGAGTCGTTTGTTTCCTCACACCGTCCGCAGCGTCGCTCCGAGCGTTTCCTGCAGTGTCTGCATCAGCGCGTTCACCGGCGCGTCCACTTCTTCGTGCGTCAGTGTTCGTGCCGCGTCTCGGAAGCGCAGGCGCACCGTGACGCTCTTCTTGCCCTTGCCGATCTGGCCTCCGCGGAACGTTGTGATGAAGTCCACCTGCTCCAGCCGCGGCGTGTGCGTTGCTGTGATCTGATGCGCGATGGCGCTCCACGTTGTGGCCTCGCTCACGATGAGTGAGGCGTCGCGCTCGATGGCGGGGAAGGCCGGGAGCGATGCGATCGTGGCCTTGGGTGGATACGCGCTGAGGAACGGCGCGAGCTCGACCTCGACTCCGACGACTGGAATCTCAAGCTCAAACTCACGCTGCAGCGCGGCGGTGAGGAGCCCCATTCGCCCGATGCGCGTGCCGCGAAGCGTGACGTGGCCGAACGCGCCGGGCTCAAAGCCGGGCGCGTCGGGCGTGGGAGGAGTTGGGGGCGTGATGTCGAGCGCGGCCTCGGGCCCGACGAGCGCCCGTGCGAGGGCTTCGAGTGCGCCGCGCCCGAGCCGGATGCCCAGCTGCTTGTCGGCGATGGATCGCTTCTTGCCCTCGCCGGGAACATCGAGCAGGAGTGCGAGCGAGCGCGTCTCGGTCTGCGTGTTCTGCCCGGGTGCGACGCCCCGCGTCTGCGCGAAGGCGTTGGCGATCTCGAAGAGGCGGATGCCGCCGGGGCTCGTGACGCGCGCGTTCTGGTTCGCGCGGCGTGAACCGAGCAGGCCCGTGAGCACGCTGGTGCGCAGCGTCGGATCGGCGGCGCGGGCCTGATCGACCTTGATCGCTTCGAGCGTGCCGGGGACGAATGCCGCCGACGCAGACTCGGAGGCAAAGCTGAACGTGGTGGTCTCGAAGAAACCGTGGGCGGTGAGGATTGTGGCCATCTCGCGCAGCGCGGCCTCATCCTGCTGCGGGCCGCGCACGTGAACGAGGACCGTGTCGTGCAGCGGGATGGTGTCGAGCCCGCGCACTCGCGCGATCTCCTCGATGAGATCGATCTCGCGCGTGAGGTCGGGCCGGTGCGCTGGCACGGTGCAGAGGAGCACGTCCGCCGCGCGGCCGAGCGGGCCGACGGTGATCGAGAGCGCTTCGAGTGCGCGAACGATGTCGTGTGGCTCGAGCTCAACGCCCATGATCTGGTTCACGCGCGCTGGGCGCAGCCGAACCTGTGTGAGCGGCGGCATCGGGCCCGCGCTCGTGATGCTGGCTTGCACACTCCCACCAGCAAGAACCTGGATGAGCGCCGCCAGGCGGTCCGCCGCCGCGTCGAGCGTGCGCGCATCGACGAGGCGCTCGAAGCGGTGGCTCG
>Ga0105049_10005748_pt1 | contig 14448 bp, 9 predicted proteins | sample MAT06_FD_78087 | JGI IMG/M metagenome (GOLD analysis project Ga0105049, IMG submission 78087) | Freshwater microbial communities from Lake Fryxell liftoff mats and glacier meltwater in Antarctica - MAT-06 | ecosystem: Environmental > Aquatic > Freshwater > Ice > Liftoff microbial mat | place...
CAATGAGATCAAGGCGCGAATCCTCCGCGGCGGGGAGGGTAAGCCGTGCGACATCGTGATCACCGAGATCGGCGGGACCACGGGCGACATCGAGGGGCTGCCCTTTCTCGAAGCGATCCGCCAATTCATCCACGAAGCCGGCCCGCAGAACGCGATCGTGATGCACGTCACGCTGGTGCCGTACATCAAAGCCGCCGGCGAGCTGAAGACGAAACCTTCGCAGCAATCCATCGCCAAACTGCGCGAGATCGGCCTCCAGCCGCAGATCCTCGTGGCCCGCACCGAGCATCCGCTCGGCATCGAGACGCGGGAGAAACTCTCGCAGTTCTGCTCCGTGCCGCTCGACGCGGTGGTCGAGTGCCGCGATGTCGGGCACACCATCTACGAGGTGCCGCTGCGCCTGCAGGAGGAAAAGCTCGACGACATCGTCTGCCGCCTGCTCGCCCTCGACGTTCCGCAGGCGGACATGACGCAGTGGAAGAAATTCGTGAACCGCATCATCAAGCCGAAGAAGCACGTGAAGGTCGCGCTGGTCGGCAAGTACACCGACCATCAGGACGCGTATAAGTCGATCGTCGAGTCGATGACCCACGCGGCGGCGGCGGCGGATTGCCATGTGAAGATCGAGGAAGTCGATGCTTCGAAACTCGAAGAGGCGAAGCATCCGGGCGAGCTGCTCGACGGCGTGTCCGGCATCGTGATTCCCGGTGGCTTTGGCGAGCGCGGGATCGAGGGGAAAATCATCGCCGCGCAATACGCGCGCGAAAACAAGGTGCCCTACCTCGGGCTCTGCCTCGGGATGCAGATCGCGACGATCGAATTTGCGCGCAACGTGTGCGGCTTGAAGGACGCGAATAGCACGGAGTTCAACGACAAGGGACCGCACCCCGTGATCGACCTGCTGCCCGAGCAGAAAAAGGTGGTCGGCAAGGGCGCGAACATGCGGCTGGGCACCTGGGATTGCCACATCCAGACGGGCACCAAGGCGCTCGCCGTGTACGGCCGGAGCGAGATCCGCGAGCGCCACCGCCACCGCTACGAATTCAACAACGCGTATCGCGCCCAGATGGAGGAGAAGGGCTTCGTCATCGCCGGCACTTCGCCCGATGGCAAACTCGTGGAACTGATCGAACTCAAGGATCACCCGTGGTTCATGGCGTGCCAGTATCACCCGGAATTTCAGAGCAAGCCGAACAACCCGCACCCGCTCTTCCGCGGCTTTGTGAACGCCTGTCTCGCGCACGACGCCTAGCGGACGCGGCCTCTGGGGCGCCGCCGGGCGGCGGTCGAGAGTTGGGGGTTGAGTGTCCCCGGCGAGTCCGCGAGTGTCCGCGCACTCCAACCCTCAACTCATTTCGTCCCCATGTGGAAAGGCCGCTTTCAGCAAGAAACCTCCGCGCTGCTCCAGAGCTACAGCGAGTCGATCAGCTTCGATTGGCGGCTCTGGCGGCACGACATCGAAGGCTCGATCGCGCACTCCGCGGCGCTACTCGCGGCGGGGCTGATCACGATCGAGGAGCGGGAAAAAATCGTCGCCGGGCTGCGCGGGATCGGCGCGGAGATCGAGGCGGGCCAGTTCCCGTTCAAGGTCGAGCTCGAGGACATCCACATGAACATCGAGGCCGAGCTCACGCGCCGCATCGGCGATGCCGGGGCCAAGCTCCACACGGCGCGCAGCCGCAACGATCAGGTGGCGCTCGATCTGCGCCTCTACCTCCGCGCGGAGTGCGACGCGCTTTCGACGGCGGTGCGGCAGCTGCAGCAGGCGCTGGTCGCGCTCGGCGTGCGCCATCGCGCGGTCATCATCCCCGGCTACACGCATCTCCAGCGGGCGCAGCCGGTGTATTTCGCGCATCATCTCCTCGCCTATGTGGAGATGCTGCAGCGCGATCTGGAGCGGATCGCGGACGCGCGCCGGCGCATGAATGTGCTGCCGCTGGGCTCCGGCGCGATCGCCGGCTCGACCATCCTGCTCGACCGCGAGCTGGTCGCGCGCGAGCTGGGCTTCCCCGCGGTGACGCAGAACTCGATGGATGCGGTGAGCGACCGCGACTTTGCCGTGGAACTGCTCGCGGCGCTGGCTCTCGTGGCGGTGCATCTTTCCCGGCTCAGCGAGGACGTGATCCTGTGGGCCTCGAGCGAGTTCCGCTTCATCACGATCGGCGACGCCTTCACCACCGGCTCGTCCTTGATGCCCCAGAAAAAGAATCCCGATGTCGCCGAACTCACGCGGGGCAAGGCCGGGCGGGTGATCGGTGCGCTGACCGCGCTGCTCGTCGTGCTCAAGGGGCTGCCGATGACCTACAATCGCGACCTGCAGGAGGATAAGGAGCCGGTCTTCGACAGCGTGGATACGGTGAAGGCGGCGCTCACGATCTTTGCGGCGATGCTCGAGACGGTGGAGGTGAATGCGGAGGCGTGTGCCGCGGCGGTCGCCGATCCGATGCTCCTGGCCACGGACCTCGCCGACTACCTCGTGCTGCGCGGCATCCCCTTTCGCAAAGCGCACGAGTGCGTGGGCAAGGCCGTGGCGCTCTGCCAGGTTCGCGGCTGCGATCTGCCGCAGCTCACGCTGGCGGATTACCAGGCGATCTCGCCGGCCTTTGCGGAGGATGTCTTCGCGCTCCTGGACGTCGAGAAGTCGATGGCCGCGCGCCGAGCCATCGGCGCTCCCGCGCCGGAAAATGTGGCCGCACAGCTCGCGCGCTGGCAGGCGAGCTGGTAGCCGGAGACGCCGCGTGGCTGCCCCCGACCTTTACGCCACGCTCGGCCTCGACCGCTCTTGTACGGCGGAGCAAATCCGTGCGGCCTATCGAGAGTTGGCGCGCCGGCATCACCCCGATCTCCATCCCGGCTCCGCCGAGGCGCATACGCGGTCGCAGGAGATCAATGGCGCCTACGAAGTGCTCGGCGACCCGGCTCGGCGTGCGGCCTACGACCGCGAACTCGACGCCCTCAGCCGCGCGACGGCGCCGGGCCGCCGCGCCCGCCGCGACGCAGACCTGGCGCAGGACTTCCACCTGCGGATCGAAGATTTTTTCCGCGGCGCCACCGTCGAGGTGCGGGTGAAGGACCCGGGCCATCCGCACGGGCCCGAGACCTACACGCTCACGGTGCCGCCGGACACGGCGCCCGGCACGGTCTTCCGGCTGCCGCGTGCGGCTCCCTCGGACGACGGGTGCGTGAAGCTGAAAGTAAAGCCGCTGCCCGGCTTTCGCTTCAAGGCGCGGGGCAGCGATCTGCGTTGTGAACTGCGGATCGGCACCCAGCGGGCGGGCAGCGGGGGCGTCGAGACGATCCCGGGAGCCGATGGCCGGCCGCTGCGGATCGCCATTCCAGCCGGGATCGCGCGTGGCACTCTCCTGCGTCTCCCGCGGGAAGGTCTGCCGAAAACCCGGGGCGGCCGCGGCGAACTGGTGGTGCGGGTGACCTACCGGCCGGAGGTGCGCGTCACACGGCGGTGAAGTGCGATCAGGCGGCCCGCTGCATCTTCGCCGGCGCGGTGCTCGCGGCGACTTCGGAGAGCGTGGCCCAGACGCAGGCCACGTCGCGCGTGTCCGGGGTAAAGTTGCGCCACACATATTGGAAGCCGGATTCATCCTGACGGCCCTCGGGAGCATTGCGGAGTTCCACGGTCATCACGATGAGACCGGCGGCGAGCAGGGCGGAGAAGACGATCAAGGTGGTCATGTCGTATGGAAATTAAGCAATGGGTGTGCCATGGGCCGGTCTCCGGCAGCCTTCCCGGGGCAGGAAGGGCGATTGGCCCCGTCGGCCGCTCGGCGGCGCCGCAACGCTGAGAGAATGTCCTCATTTTTGACGCCCGCCGTGCGCTTCGCCGCGGCGCGCGAGATTTCGCTTCGCATTCCCCACGGCTGGGTCTTTCATCCATTCCCCTCGCGGCTGGAGACTGCCGCTCGATTCAGCTCACTCCCTGCACCATGGCGAAGAAACGCGTTTTAATCGTGGATGACGAATCCGGCTTCACCCGGCTGATCAAGCTCACCCTCGAAAAGACCGGCCACTACGAGGTGCGGGAGGAAAACGACTCGACCCGGGCCTGGCTCGCCGCCCGGGAGTTTGAGCCCGACATCATCTTCCTCGATATCGTGATGCCCAAGATGGACGGCGGCGGCGTGGGCCAGCAGATGCGCTCCGACCCGTCGCTCGCCCATGTGCCGATCATCTTCCTGACCGCGATCGTCTCCGAGACGGAGACCGACGATGACATCGGCGGGTTCCCCTTTCTCTCGAAACCGGTGAGCCTCGAGGCGATCACCCGCTGCATCGAAGAGCGCACCGCCACGTAGCCGGGCGGAAGAAAAGCAAAGCGCCGGCGGACGGCGTCCCCCGGAAGTGATAAAACCTTCAGCGCCATGAATTTGGCGCAGAAATCGCTCTAAGGTTCAGCCCGGGATCTGCTCCTTTTGGCGAGTCGATCTACGATCGCTCCAACGTCTCCCCCGACTTATGTGCCTCCCCCCATTTCTCCGCCGAGCGGTCGCGCGCGGCCTGCTGCTCGCTAGTCTGGCGGTCGTGCCCTCGGCAGCGCCGGGACTCACCGCCGAGCAGGTCCGGAAACCGCGTCCGGCCGAGAAATCTGCCGCCGCGCCGACACCCCTTTCCCGTTGGTCGGATCTGGCCAGGGCGGAGGCACCGAGCTTCCGCCGGCATGTCGTGCCGCTGCTCAGCCGCTCCGGCTGCAGCGGTCGCGAGTGCCACGGTTCCTTCAGCGGGCAGGGCGGCTTTCAGCTTTCCCTCTTCGGCTACGATTTTGCCAAGGATCACAAGGAAATCGCCGCCGATGCCGAGGATGGGCCGCGGGTCGAGATGGCGCATCCGGTCGAGAGCCTGCTGCTGCTGAAGGCGACGAACGAGGAGAAGCACAAGGGCAAGGAGCGGATCAAGAAGGGCTCCTGGGAGTACAACCTCCTGCTCAAGTGGGTGCAGTCGGGGGCCGCCGAGGACACCGAGGCGACGGGAGAATTTGCCCGTCTCGAGGTGGAGCCGCGCGAGATCGTCTTTGGGCGGGCTGGCGAGACCCGACCGCTGCGAGTGATGGCCCACTGGCGGGACGGCACGGTCGAAGACGTCACGCAGCTCACGCGCTTCCGCACGAACGACGAATCCGTCGCCACGGTGAACGAGAACGGCGTGGTCGAGAGCAAGGAAAAGGGCGACACGCACATCGTCGCCTTTTACGACAATGGCGTGCATCCCATCCCGGTGATGCTCCCCGCGTCCGAGCAGACCGGCGCGAAGTTCCCGAAGATCACCGCCCGGACCACGGTCGATCGGCTCGTGCTGAACAAGCTGAACAAGGCCGGCATCGTGCCATCCGGGATCTGCACCGACGCGGACTTTCTGCGCCGGGTGAGCCTGGATCTCACGGCAACGCTCCCCCCGCCGGAGCAAGTGCGCGCCTTTCTCGCCGACCGGACGCCCGACAAGCGCGCGCGGAAGATCGAGGAACTGCTAAAGAGCCCGGGCTACGCCGGCTGGTGGACGACGCTGCTCTGCGACTTCAGTGGGAACAATCCGCGCCAGCTCAACGTCGGCGGCGTCTTGCAACTCAGCAGCCGCTTTTCCCGCCAATGGTACGATTGGATCCACCAGCGCGTGGCGGGCAATAAACCCTACGACGAGATCGTCGCCGGCCTGGTGCTGGGGACCGGCCGCACCAAGCCCGACCAGAGCTACGAAGAATTTGCGCGGGAGATGGGGACTTATTTCCGCAAAGATCAGCCGGCGGACTTCGCGGCGCGCGAGACGATGCCCTACTTCTGGCAGCGGCAAAATGTGCGCAAACCGCAGGAGAAGGCGCTGGCCTTTGCCCACACCTTCCTCGGCGTGCGGATCGAGTGCGCCGAGTGCCACAAGCATCCGTTCGACCAGTGGACGCAGACCGACTTCAAGCAATTCCAGGCCTTCTTTGAGCCGGTGAATTACGGCACACGGCGGGTGAAGGACGATCCGATGAGCTACGAGACGGTGACGAAAGCGCTCGAGGAGCAGGTCGGCTTTGAGCCCAAGACGCAGAAGAATGTGAACGAGTACCGCAAGCTGCTCAACACCCTGCTCCTCGCGGGCGAAGTCGTGCCGTGGCGGGAGGTCTATGTGAATCCGTCGAAGGAAAAACGACCGCTGAGCGAAAAGGAACTCGCCCGGCTGAAGGCAAAGAACCCGAACTTCGAAGGTCGCGTCTTCACCCCGAAGATCCTCGGTGGCGACGAAGTCATGCTGAGCACTTTCCCCGATCCTCGCGGGCCGCTCATGGAGTGGCTGCGGAGCACCGGGAACCCCTACTTTGCGCAATCCTTCGTGAACCGCGTGTGGGCGGTGTACTTCGGCCGCGGGATCGTCGAGCCGGCGGACGACATGAACCTCGCCAACCCACCGTCGAATGCGGAGCTGATGCGGCACCTCGCGGCGGGCTTTGTGAAAAGCGGGTACGACATGAAGTGGCTGCACCGCGAGATCGTGAACAGCGACACCTACCAGCGGAGCTGGCAGCCCACGCCGAGCAATCGACTCGACGAAAAGAATTTCAGCCGCGCGCTCATCCGCCGTCTCCCGGCCGAGACGGTCTTCGATGCGATCGCCATGGCCACGGCCTCGACCTCGGGACAGGTGAAGTTTGCCGCCGATCTCGAGCACCGCGCGATCGGTCCGAATGCGTCGATCAGCGGCCAGACCAAGGGAGGCGACAGCTACACGCTCACCACCTTTGGCAAACCGGCGCGGCTGGCGAATTGCGACTGCGAGCGCACCAGCGACCCGACCCTGCTCCAGACGATCTATACCCGGAACGATCCCGCGCTGCTCGGGCTGCTCGACTCGGCCAAGCGCGAGGGCTCCGGCTGGATCGAGGAAGTGCGCCGCGCGTCGGGGCCGGAAATCGCGCCGGCCAAGTTGCAGGCGGAGTTGGTCCGACTTGAAGGGTACCGCGCGAAGGCGGTCGAAAAATTTGCCGAACGCGCCAAGGCGCAACTGCTCGCGGAGAAAGAGGGGCAGAAGCACGACGCCCAACTCCAGGAATTAGACCAGCGCATCACCCGGATGAAGGAGGAACTGGCGGAGGCGCGCCCGGGCCGGCCCGTGGATCTCGAGCGCGCGATGGAGGAAGTCTTTCTCCGCACCGTGAGCCGGCTGCCGACCGCAGCGGAACTGGGCCAGGCCCGGCAGGACGTGGCCGCCGCGGCCGATCCGGTGCAGGGCCTCCGCGAGCTGCTCTGGGCCATGCTCAACACCCGCGAATTCATGGTGAACCACTGAAGGCACCCCCATCTCTCCTCATCCCAAATCCCAAATCCCAATGAACTACCTCTGCTGCGACGGCGTCACCCGCCGCGACTTCCTCCGGATCGGCTCCGTCGGTGCCCTCGGCCTCGGCCTCGGTCTGCCGCAATATCTTTCCCAAGCCGCCGAGGCGGGTGGTCGAGGCAAAGCCAAGGCGGCGATCTTCGTGCGCCTCGGCGGCGGGCCCTCGCATCTCGACACCTTTGACCTGAAGCCCGGCGCGCCCGACACCCACCGCGGGGAATTCCGACCGATCGCGACCAACGTCGATGGCGTGCAGATCTGCGAGCATCTGCCCAAGCTCGCGCAGTGCGCCGAGAAGTACGCGATCCTGCGCGGGGTCTCGCACACCCTCGCCGCGCACGAACTCGGCACGCTCTACATGGGCACCGGCAATCGCCCGCTCCCGTCGCTCAGTTTTCCGAGCTACGGCGCCGTGGTGACTAAGGAACTCGGTGCGCCCGCGGAGTTGCCCGGCTTTGTCGCCATGCCGAATCAGGGGAACAATCCGACGGGTTATCTCGGCGTGGAGTACGGGCCTTTTGAGACCGGCGAGCTGCCCAAGGCCGGCCAGCCGATGCGCATCCGCGGCCTCGCGCTCCAGGGGGGCGTGACGCTCGAGGACATCGATCGGCGGCAGAATCTGGTGAAGCGCTACGACACGGCGTTTGGCCGCTATGCCGACGAGGACAAGATCCTCTCGGGCATGGATGAATTTGGACAGAAAGCCTACGCGATGCTCCGCTCGCCGAAGGCGCGTGAAGCGTTCGATCTCTCGCGGGAATCAGCCTCGGCGACGGGACTCTTTGGCGCCGATTCCTTTTCGCAGAGCTGCCTGCTGGCGACGCGGCTCGTGGAGAATGGCGTGAAATTTGTGACCGTGAATCTCGGCGGCTGGGACACGCACGACGACAACTTCAACAAGCTGAAGACGAAGAACCTCCCGACGCTCGACGCCGGGCTCAGCGGCCTGCTGAACACGCTCGCCCTGAAAGGGCTGCTCGAATCCACGCTCGTCTTCGTCACGGGGGAGTTTGGCCGCACGCCGAAGATCAATGTCCGCGCCGGTCGCGATCACTATCCGCGGGCGATGTTTGCCCTGCTCGCGGGCGGTGGCATTCGGGGCGGTCAGGTGGTCGGGGAATCCGACGAGAAAGCCGAGGGCCCCAAGGACAAGGCGATCACGCCGGATGACCTTGCGGCGACCTTCTACACCGCGCTCGGGATCGATCCGCGGAAGGAATACCACACCCCGAGCGGTCGGCCGGTGATGGTCGTGCGCTACGGTACGCCGATTAAAGAGCTTATCGGGTAATCCGGGAAGTCGCCGCCGTCGGCTTGCGGCAAGGAGGAGGGGCGCCCTCGCCCCGTGGATCGACTCGGGGCGAGGGCGCCCCTGCTCTTTGCTCGCGCCAAGCTCTGCGGGCGGGTTATAGCGAAAAAAAGAAGCGGGCTGGCGGCGCTTGCGCACCGACAGCCCGCCCCTCCTTCGTCACTGCAAGGGGTGCGCGCGCGGGTTACGAGCAGCCCTGCGAGGTGCCGCAGTCGGTGCAGCAGCCGCAGGCGCCGGCGCGGATGACTTTGCTCGAGCCGCAGTGAGAGCAGGTGATGTCCATGAACATGTTGCCGACGGCTTCCTTCACGCGTTCGGCGTGGGTGCGCGGGGCGCTGGCGGTGCCTTCGCTGTTGCCGCCGTGGCTGAGGATGTCGATGACGCCTTTGTCCTCGTTGCGGGAGAGATCGGAGACCGGGCGGTTAAGCGCCTTTTGCTCCATTTCGGCGAGTTCCTTGAGCGGGAGTTCAGTCTGGCCTTTGTTGGGCGAGGTCGCCTCCTTGTAGCCCTTGATGAACTGGCAGCCGAGCCAGCGGAAGACGTAGTCGGTGATCGAGGTGGCGCTGCGGATGTCGGGATTTTTGGTGAAGCCGCTGGGCTCGTAACGCTGGTAGGCGAATTTGCGCACCATGCTCTCGAGAGGCACGCCGTATTGGAGCGAGATCGAGGTGAGGGTGGCGACGGTGTCCATGAGGCCGCCCATGGTGGAGCCTTCCTTGCTCATCTGGATGAAGAGTTCGCCGGGCTCGCCGTTTTCAAAGAGGCCGACGGTGATGTAGCCCTCGTGCCCGGCGATCTCGAACTTGTGGGTGAGCGCGACGCGGGTGTCGTTCATCCGCGTGCGCAGCGGCTGGTCGGCCTTCTTGCGCAAGGAGCGGATCTCGGATTCGAGTTCGATGATGCGGGCCTCGAGTTCGCGCTTGCTGGCGAGTTCGCTCTCCATCCCGGCGAGGGCATCGCTCGCGGCGCTGCCGGCGTTGCTGGCATGCTTTTTCTTGTCGGCGACCACCGGTGCGCTGCGCTTCGAGCCGTCGCGATAAATGGCGATCGCCTTGAGGCCGAGTTTCCACCCTTCGATGTAGGTGTTCATGATGTCCTCGACGGTGGCCTCGTTTGGGAGGTTCACGGTCTTGGAGATGGCGCCGCTGAGGAAGGGCTGGGCAGCGGCCATCATCCGGATATGGCCGCGAAAGTGGAGGGAACGCCGGCCGAGGTGCGGTTTGAAGGCGCAGTCAAAGACGGGCAGATCCTCAGGCTGGAGCCCGCTCGAGATGGTGGTGCCGTCGGCATCGGTCACGTCTTCGATGGTGTCGTGCTGATCGATATGGGCGATGATCCGGTCGATCTGCGCGGGCTCGTAGCCGAGATTTTGCAGCGCGGGCCGCACGGTCTGGTTGACGATCTTCAGCATGCCGCCGCCGGCGAGCAGCTTGTACTTCACGAGCGCGATGTCGGGCTCGATGCCGGTGGTGTCGCAGTCCATGAGAAAGCCGATGGTGCCGGTCGGCGCGAGCACCGTGACCTGGGCGTTGCGATAGCCGTGTTTTTTGCCGAGGGCGAGGGCGTGGTCCCAGCAGTGGCGGGCTTCTTCTTTGAGGAAACCGAAGCGCTCGCTGGCCTGGATCTTCGCGACGTGGGAGCGGTGCTGCTCCATGACTTCCAGCATGTGCGGCGCATTGGTCGTGTCCGGCGTCTGGGTGACCCCGCTGCAGCGGGTGTCGTGGTAGCCGGGGAAAGGGCCGAGGCCTTTGGCCATGCGCGCGCTCTGCTCGTAGGCGTGGCCGGTCATGATGGAGGTGATCGCCCCGGCGAGGGCGCGGCCTTCGTCGGTGTCGTACCCGAGGCCGTAGCTCATGATGAGCGCGCCGAGATTGGCGTAGCCGAGGCCGAGGGTGCGGAAGATGTGGGAGTTTTCCGCGATCGCCTTGATCGGGTAGCTGGCGTTATCGACGATGATTTCCTGCGCGGTGATGAAGATGCGCACCGCGGCCTTGAAGCGCTCGACATCGAAGCTGCCGTCGCCCTTTTTGAACTTCATGAGGTTCAGCGAGGCGAGGTTGCAGGCGGTGTTGTCGAGGAAGAGGTACTCGGAGCACGGGTTGGTGGAGTTTTGCCGTCCGGTGCCTTTGCAGGTGTGCCACTGGTGGATGGTGGTGTCGAACTGCATCCCGGGGTCGCCGCAGACGTGGGTGCCGTCGGCGATCTTGCGGAGCAGCGCCTTGGCGTCCTTCTTGTCACACGGTTTGCCGTCGGTCACGCGCTTCGTCCACCACTCACGGCCTTCGATCGCGGCCTTCATGAAGTCGTCGCTCACCCGGATGGAGAGGTTTTCGTTCTGATACATGATCGAGCCGTAGGCTTCCCCGTTGTAGTCGCCGCTGTAGCCCTGCTCGATGAGCGCCCACGCTTTCTTTTCCTCCCTGGTCTTGGCTTCGATGAATTCCTCGATGTCCGGGTGCCAGTCCTTGAGCGTGTTCATTTTCGCCGCGCGGCGCGTCTTGCCGCCGGACTTCACGACGTTGGCCACCTGGTCATAGACCTTCAGGAAGGAGAGGGGACCGCTGGGCTTGCCGCCGCCGCTGAGCTTTTCGCGCGTCGAACGGAGGGTGGAGAGGTCGCTGCCGGTGCCGGAGCCATACTTGAAGAGCATCGCTTCGGACATCGCGAGGCGCATGATGTCTTCCATGGTGTCGTCCACGGACTGAATGAAACACGCGCTGCCTTGCGGATACTCGTATTGGGTGGGCGCGCGGCGGGCTTGGCCGGCTTTGCGATCGTAGAAGTAGTTGCCCTCGCCGCGGCCCTTGCCGATGCCGTACTGGTGCCAGAGGCCGACATTGAACCAGACGGGCGAGTTGAAGGCGCCGTGCTGATTCACACAGAGCCAGGTGAGTTCGTCGTAGAAGACTTCCGCGCTCTCCGCGTCGGCAAAGTAACCGTCGGCGAGGCCGCAATCGGCGATCGTGCGGGTGACGCGATGGACGAGCTGTTTCACGGAAGACTCCCGGCCGCCCTTGTAGGGGTCAAAGCCATTGGCCGGGTCGCCGTAGAAATACTTCGAAACGGCGATCTTCGTCGCGAGCGGGCTCCAGGACTTCGGCACCTCGACATTCTCCTGCCGGAAGATGGCCTTGCCGGAGTCGTCGGTGATCTCCGCGGTGCGCAGTTCCCATTCGATCTCGTCGAAGGGCTTTTTGGATTTCTGGCTGAATTCGCGGGTGAATTTCAGTCCTTCGGACGGGCGCTGACGGGCGTCAGCAGCGGTCGAAGCAGCGAGGCGTTTGGCCGCGGGACGGCGCGCGGATTTGAGTTTGGGCATGCGATGTGAATAACGGGTGGGTAACGAGTCCGGGATGCACCGGATAACTTGTGGACTTCCAGCGAATAATCGCCAATAACCACAACATATGGGTGCGAGTGGGGATTTGACCACAATAGGGGGGATTTCTTCAAGGGGAAACTCTCCGGAGCCGGCAATTTTTTCCTGCGAAGAACCTCAAAATCAGTGGACAGATCGCGGCCGTATCGAGGAGCCCATCCCTGCTCGATCGCGGGTCGGCACCGACCCGCGAAGGGCTTGTTTTCAGGGGTTCCACAGGGGCGTCTCGTTGCGAACGAGCGGTGCGTCTCGAAATTGTGTCCGTCAAGTTCTGCAAAAGGAGAGGGTCAGCGGCAGGTGGAAGCGGGTGATTTCTAGTTTGGAAGGTTGGTGATTTTGTCCCGGCTCGGGGGGGAACATTTAGGCGGCGAGCTGGAGCGAGGGCTTGAGCGCTTCGCGCAGCGGCTGCAGGTCGAGATAGACGGGGCCATCGAGCCATCCCTCGTGCGGTTCGCAGGCCAGCCCGAGGATCTGGTGGGGATACTCGCCCTCCAGCGCCTGCCGGGCAAAGCGCTCCAGCTCCGCATCCAGCTTCGTGGTGAGTTCACCGATGGTGCTCGCGCCGCACTCATGCCCGCAGAGTTCCTCGCGGATCGCCTCCACTTTGCGCGTCGAGACCCCCTGCATATACATCTCGACCAGCGCCGCCACGAGCGCCTTCTCGCTGCGCTGCTAGCGGCTGAAGATCTCGGTGCTGAAACGCCCCGCGCGATCCTGCGGCACGCGCAGTTCGAGGGGGCCCACGCGGGTGATGAGCTTGCGCGGATAATAGCCGCTGCGATAGCCCAGCCGCCCGGCGCTACGCCCGCCCTTGCCGGCCCCCGGCGCTTCATTCATCTCGGCTTCGAGAAACTCCTGGACTGCGATCTGGACGGACGGACGCAAAAAATCTTCGTCGGCGGCGACGAGGGCTTTGAGTTCATTGACGGTTTTGATCCTGCTCGTTCGGGTCATGGTTTCCTTTTGGGTTCGGGTTTCTCGGTCGCTCCCGTCCCTGCTATGACCCGCTTTTTTTTGCAGAACTCTCAGGACACCACCCAACCGAACCGCAAGAATTCCGACCGCCCCAAAAATGGAATTGCCACGCTTCTTGCTTTAGACCATATATCACACGTCGCTTAAACCGTTTCCCTCCTATGAACCATCCCGAAGTCCCACACATCCTCACCGAAAAGTACTTCCGCGAACACCATTCCTCACCGGACGATCTCATTTTCACGAAGCGGGAATTCCTGGTGCGGACCGGCATGGGCTTCGGAGCATTGAGCCTGGCTTCACTCTTCGGCATCAATCCTTACCAGGCTGAAGGCGCTCCCGCCACTGGAGCGAGCCTTTCCCCGCTCGCGCCGCGCAAGCCGCACTTTCCGGTCAAGGCAAAGTCGGTCATTCACATCTTCGCCGAAGGAGCGCCCTCGCAGGTCGATACGTGGGATCCGAAGCCGACCCTGACTGAGTACAATGACCGGAGCATCCCGGGTCACGACGGCCTTGCTTTCGGGTCGCCGTTCAAATTCACCAAGACGGGCAAGTCCGGCATCGAGGTCAGTTCCGTTTTCCCGAAGCTCGGCGGGTGCATTGACGACATGGCGGTCGTTCGCTCACTCTGGACCGATATCCCGGCGCACGAGGTAGCGCAGCGTTTCATGCATACTGGTTCACTCCAGTTGCCGAAGCCCTCGCTCGGTTCCTGGGTCGTGTACGGTCTCGGCTCCGAGAATCAAAACATGCCCGGCTTCGTGACCATCGGAAGCAAACCGGAATGGCGGCAATCGTCGTTCCTCCCGGGGATGTTCCAGGGCTGCAACGTCAACTTCTCCCGCAACATGAAGCTGGATGAAGTGCTGCAAAACATCTCCAATCAATTCACTCCGCAAGACAAGCAGCGCCGCCAGCTCGATCTCGTTCACAAGCTGAACGAACTGCACAAGGACAAGCTGCAGAAGGACGCCCAGCTCGAGGCGCGGATCGAGGCCTTTGAAATTGCCTTCAAAATGCAGACCGAGGCGACTGACGCTTTTGACATCTCGAAGGAGCCCCAGGCCGTGCGGGATGCCTACGGCGTCAGCGCTCAGGGCGGGCAGGGCGACACCGCCTCCAAGCTCCTCGTGGCCCGCCGCCTCGTGGAACGCGGAGTTCGTTTCGTGCAGGTGAATGCCGGGGGTTGGGATCATCACCAGAATCTTGATACCGCACTCGCCAACAAGGCGGGCGAAGTGGACGGCCCGGCTGCCGCTCTCATCAATGATCTCAAGCAGCGGGGCATGCTCGACAGCACCCTCATCGTGTGGGGCGGCGAATTCGGGCGGACGGTGGTCCGCGACCGCAATGGCAACGGCTCGCCGGGTCGCGATCACAACGGGCGCGCGATGGTCACGTGGCTGGCCGGCGGTGGGATCAAAGGGGGGACGGTCCATGGCGCGACGGATGAATTCGGCGC
>Ga0105049_10005750_pt1 | contig 14445 bp, 11 predicted proteins | sample MAT06_FD_78087 | JGI IMG/M metagenome (GOLD analysis project Ga0105049, IMG submission 78087) | Freshwater microbial communities from Lake Fryxell liftoff mats and glacier meltwater in Antarctica - MAT-06 | ecosystem: Environmental > Aquatic > Freshwater > Ice > Liftoff microbial mat | place...
CCGAATCGCGGAAAGCTACGGCGCGCGTTGTGAGGGGAATATTCATGTCGGATTCAAGTGGATTGCAGGACAGATGGATGTATGCGGTCCCGACGACTTCGCGTTCGGAACAGAGGAGTCCCATGGCTACCTCATAGGCCAGTACGCTCGCGACAAAGATGGGGCAGTGGCATGTTTGCTCATGTGCCAATTGGCCGCCGATCTCAAAGCGCAGGGGATCACCATGCACCAACGACTGGATCAACTGCTCATCCAGCACGGTTGCCATCTCGAGGATCTCATCAACGTGCAAATGGAAGGAAGCGAGGGGATGACCAACATGAAAAAATTGATGCAAGCCCTCCGAGATAACCCGCCTGCCGAGATGGGTGGTCTCAAGGTCGTGGCCGTTCGAGATTACGGCAATTTAACCCGAAAACTTGTTGGCGGCACGGTCGAAACACTCGATGCCCCCAAAAGTAATATGCTCATTTTGGATCTTGCATTGCCCGGCCAATCCGAGCCTTCGGGCAACGCCATCGCGGTGCGCCCATCGGGTACCGAGCCCAAGGTCAAATTCTACCTATTCGGAGTGGAGCCGGTGATCGAAGCAGCGGGGCTCGCACGAGCCAAACACTCCGTGGCGGAGCGTATCGCGAGCATGAAACTAGATGCGAAGCGATTGGCCTAATCGGCATCCAACCCATGTCCACAGAACCCATCGTCAATATCGCCGCCTATCAATTCTTTCGATGGGACAATCTCCAAACCCGTCGCGATGAACTGAAGAGCCTCTGCAAGCGGCTCTCATTGCGGGGTACTATACTGATCAGCGGCGAAGGTATCAATCTTTTCCTGGCCGGCTCACGCGCGTCGATCGATACCTTTCTGACCCATCTTCGACAGCTTCCAGACTTGCAGGCTATTCCCATCAAGGAAAGCCTCACCGATTATCAACCGTTCAATCGCATGCTCGTGCGACTCAAACGCGAAATCATTCCCGTTGGCATTGATGGTATAGAGCCCGTTGCAATGGCTTCGCCCAAAATCTCACCCGAGGTTTTAAAGCAATGGCTCGACGAAAAGCGGCCCATTCAATTGCTCGATACCCGCAATGACTACGAAGTGGAATTAGGTACCTTTGAAAACGCGCTCGACTTGAAACTGCGCAATTTTAGGGAGTTCCCTGCCGCTGCCGCCGCATTGCCAGACGAAGTCAAGCAGCAACCGGTGGTCATGTTCTGCACTGGCGGTATCCGCTGCGAAAAAATAGGCCCCTACATGAACGGCCTAGGCTTCCGAGAGGTTTACCAACTCGATGGCGGTATCCTAAAGTATTTCGAAAAATGCGAGCAATCTCACTACCATGGCGACTGCTTCGTTTTCGATCAACGGGTCGCCGTGGAGGCTAGCCTTAAACCGTCCGATACCAGCGAGTGCTTCGCGTGCAAGCGTCCGTTGCTACCGATCGATCTTGAATCTGAGTATTACGTTCCGGGCAAATCCTGCCCGCGTTGCTTCGAATCGCCCGACGAATATCGACGCAAGCAATTGAAAAAACGGCAATCGATCATCCTTAAAATCGCTGAGGAGCAGCGGGGCTCTACCCCCTATGACAACCAACGTTGGATTTCGATTCCACAGCGCTGTGCTGGCTTGCCGTTGATCGATGCGTTAAGCGGCTTTTATCCCGGCTATTCGCGAGAAATGTGGATGGCGGCCATCCAATCCGGGGAAATCCAATTGCCCACCGCGACGAAAGACCAGTTGACTACGCGGGCCGTTCCGGCAGACCTCATCGTGCGCGAAGGTCAGCGATTCTTGCAAACGCTAAAGGGCTACGTGGAACCAACGATCAATCCGGAAATCCAATTGCTGTACGAGGATGAGGCGATCGTCGTCGTCGACAAGGCGGCGCCCCTACCGGTCCATCCGTCCGGTCGGTTTAATCGCAATACTCTTCAAGCCATTTTGGAGGTTGCTTACCACCCCGAGAAATTGCGTCCGGCCCATCGGTTGGATGCCAACACAACGGGACTCGTGGTCTTCGCCAGAAAGTATGTGTACGCGCAGCTATTGCAAACCCAGTTCAGCCAGGGGACAGTCAAGAAAGCCTATCTGGCAGTAGTCGACGGACACCCCACTTGGGATTCGCTCGAATGCAAACTGCCAATTGACAAAGAGCCCGTTCATGGTGGCAGCCGTGTCATCAATCCCGCTGGTCAGAGTGCATGGACCCTTTTTCGGGTGCGCGAACGGTGTTCGAACGGGACGGCCATCCTGGAGGCGTTCCCCAAAACGGGACGAACGCACCAGATCCGAATCCATTTGGCGGCATTGGGCTTCCCGATCGAAAACGATCCACTTTATTTGATTGGCGGAGGGGCTCGCGAACAGGCCGCATCGGATCGATTGGACCAAGCCATGGGACTGCACTCATGGCGGCTCGAATTCATCCATCCTATTACCAATAATAGCGTGAGTTTCGAAGCGAACACATCCTATGCAATCGCATAGACGGCTTGATCGAACTGGCTGCCACGTCCGGTCATGATCGACACCCGTTCGTTGGAATAGGGATGACGAAAGTCGAGTCGCATCGAAGTGAGCAACATCCGAAAGACTGCGGTTCGTTGGTAGAAATGTGGATTGATGCTCGTATTGCCATACCGTTGATCGCCAACGACGGGGTGCCCAATGTGTTGCAAATGTCGGCGGATCTGATGCGTGCGTCCGGTCAGAGGTTGGATCTCCAAGAGGGAAAAGCCTAACTCACAATCGTCCGTTGTGGCGCCCTTCAGACCGGCAGAGGATGGTTTAGGGGCGAATCTCGCCAGGGTAAGATACTCAGTAGATGCTTGTTGAAACTTGTGGTCCAACGTTTGCTCGTCCGAATGTTTGTGCAGCGGTTGGTGGATAGCCCCTTGCTCAGGTGTTTGGCCGCAAACGAGGGCTTGATAGTGTTTGGTAACCCTCCGGCGGGTGAACAAATCCACCATTTTTGCAGCGGAGGTCCCGCTCAATCCAAAAAGGATCAAGCCGGCTGTCGGTCTATCCAAACGATGCACGGGGTAGACATGGCATCCCAGCTGATCTCGCAGGGCTTGCAGAAGGATCGGCTCACCTGGTAGAGTAGAGCTGCCGCGATGGACAACTAGGCCACACGGCTTAAAGACTCCGACCAAGTGTTCATCGCGATATACGATCTGCAGCGGACGAGTAAGAGAGTCGTCGATAAAGTCGTCCGTTTCCATCCCCGTGGAGAGACCCATCTCAAAAGTGGTTCCCTATTTGATCTTTACCTTTTTGCCAGATTTTTTCTCGAACGCCGCTATTACCTGGGCTCGATCAGTCGATTGTTTATCGCGGGCTAGACCAGCCAATTCCCAAGACATTTTTTTGCCGTAGCGATTCCATGCGAAACTGAGTTTCTCACGACTGCCGTCTTCGATCACCCACGATGCACAGTAAGCGAACGACTCCGCGTTGACCCATCGTTTGTCAACGTTTCGAACCAAATGAACGCCAACTTTGCCCGAAGAATTGCGGGCTGTCTTTTGGTCCCTCGATGATTTGATAGGAGCCGCTTTTGCTGCCCAGTCCGCGTAGCAATCCTTGGCAGCCTTGAGAGACTTGGTCTTCCCACCGTAGGTCTTGTCGTTGAAAAACTGCTGTTGGCGAACTCCAGCTCGCGTGATGCGGACCATCCATCCTCGAGTCGGTACGCCCTCGTAGTCTATCCGTGTAACGCCCTTGATTGCTTTGGTCATGTTCCTGTTCTTGGTGTTGTTGGCCTATATCGCTATCGCGTTTGGTCCGAAGAGCGAACCGTACGCTTGACTAGATTAACTAGATCTCTCCAGTTTAGCAAACGGTTGCACCTAAGCTGGCACTAATGATTGAATAAAAATTCGCGAGAGGTCATCAGACTCCACAGCAAATCCTCAGTCACGGTCCGACGCTCATCATCGCTACACTCGGTGAGTTCCTTAACCAAAGGCTGCAACTCGGACTCACGGGGGAGACGGGAGAGGCTTCGCAAATACGCACTTTTAACCAACGCTGAATAGTCCGTGGCATGACTTGCTAGGAGTTGGTCTACAATCCCATCTTTCTCTGCCAGCTTGGTATTGAGCGTGTCGCCGTTGCTCAAATTGAGGACTTGAATAATGCTCGGTTCATCGCTTCGTTCGCATTCACAAGTGATTCGCCGCTGATTGCGCCCGAATGTCCTGAGGAAATTGCTATCAACACTCGAGTCGTATAGCTGAATAGCGCGGGTCCCTTTGCTATAGAACTTGGTATCCCGTTTGTCGCCACCTAGGAAAGAGACTTTGTTAAAGACGGTCGGCACGGTGCTCACGCTCACAATTGCATCATGAATCACTTCGGCCATCAAACGTCTAGGGTAGTAGTGGGAGAAATATTTTTTGTCTTCTCGATTCCGTTCGGTCGTAATGCTGCTTCGTTGATAAGTCTCCGAGTTGAGAATCGTTCGCATCAGTTCTTTGAGATCGTATCGATGTTCGACCAAGTGTGTACATAGTCTATCCATCAATGCGGGATTGCTGGCCGGATTGCTGGCCCGCAAATCATCGACGGCATTCACGATCCCAATCCCCAGATAGGCAGCCCAAACGCGGTTGACGATCGCTCTCGTGAAGTACGGATTGTCAGGCGATGTTAGCCAATCGGCGAGAACTTCGCGCCGATCCTCAGGCGAATCGATATCGAGCGGTTCTCCGTCCAAGGGTGCAGGTGCTTGCGGTTTGCCGCGAAGAGGCTGAATCAAATCTCCGCGGTCGAGAACCATCACGGTTCGCGCCGCATCTCCGTCCCTCACCTCGCCTCCCCAACCTTTGGCTCGCACACGAGCGAAGAGATTCGCCATAGCATAGTACTGGTCGTTGGTCCACTTTTCGAGCGGGTGATTATGGCATTTGGCGCAACCGATCGAGAGCCCCATGAAGGCTTGGCAAGCGTTTTCGGTCATGCTCTCAGGATCTTGATTGACCGCATAAAAGTTAGTGGCGCCATTCTCCAGGGCTTCACCGCGAGCCGTGATGATCTCGCGGGTGAACCGATCCCAGGGGGTGTTTTTCTGGACGTGCCCTCGGATCCACAGGTAATAGGCTTTGATACCTTCGGAACGCAACAGATTGCTGTTGAGCATCAACAGATCCGACCATCGGTAGGCCCAGTAGTCGACGTACTCGGGGCTCTCGAGGAGGGTGTTGATCCAACGGCTTCGCTTATCAGTGGATTCGTCGGCCAGGAACTGTGCCACTTGTTGGTCTGTCGGGAGAGTGCCCGTCGCATCCAACGCAGCGCGACGAATAAATTCGCTATCGGTGCAACGGTCAGAGGGTTCTAGCCCTAACGTTGCAAGCTGAGAAGCGACGTGGTCGTCGATGAAATTCGAACGCGGCATGGCGGCCAGCGAGCCGGAAGGTGCGTTGGAAAACGGAACGCTCAATCGGGTCGAAACGATGCGGCTGGCAAACCATGCGTTGATCGCCCCTTCACCCGGACCGACCACCTTGGTAACCCCGTGTTCGTCGACCGTAGCGACCGATTCGTCCGTGGAATTGAATTTGGCCCAACGGGTCACGTCTTCGATGCGACCGTTGCTATAGTGAGCTCGCACGGAGATGGCTTGCGAGCCCCCTTTAGGGAGCCGAACCGATGGGGGCAAAACTTCGATATGGTCGAGGGACGGATCGGACGGACGAGGGCCGACCGCTCCCTTTGCGATCCAGTCCGCGAGCAAAGAATAGTCGGCGGAATCGACAGGTAAACGCAGCCCGCCTTTGTGTTCGATCGATCCGCTCGGCTTGGCAAGCAACAGCGAGATGGCGGGGTCCGACAGCTCTATTCGGCGACCTCCATCTTGACGGGTCATGTTAAAGTGGTCACTCACTGGATCATAACCTCGCAACGACAGTCGGAAGCCACCTTTACCAGCCAGAGCACCGTGGCATGACCCCATATTGCAACTATTGCGGGCCATGATCGACTGAACATGACCGATGAACTCAATATTTCTTGGCTGGTCGGCTTGACGGCAAAAAATGTCCGCAGACGCTCGGACTGTTTCTCCGTTCGCAAGTTTGCATTCGATGTTGAGCCGCGTGGTCCCTGAACGTTTCGCGATGACTCGCAGAACACCTGGATTTTGGGTTTCCATGGTCACTAAGCCGGCCGGGCTAGTCTCCATCGAAATCGGTGATTCGATGGCCGGTCCAGTTGTGCCGTCCGGCAGCACAGACTGAACCGTCACAGTCTGAAAAGCACCCTCGTAAGTCAGGTCGATAGTCGAAGGGAATAGCCGAATCTCTTGAGGCGGCACCGCCAACAGGGATTGTGTCAGGAATAGAAAGAGAACCAGTTGCAGTAGAATCGATCGCATGAAAATAAGGTAAGATTTAAAAGGGAGGGGAGGACTCGGATGCCATCACCATAGTTTACAACAAACCACCCTTCCATGCTCCAATCGCCGACCGGGAAACCACGGATGTCCAGGAATCAAGCAGCGTCGGCTGGGTTTTTACACGGGTCAGACTTGTTTCTGAGCTCGTTCCGAAGCTGATAACCCACCAGCCGATCGGTAGAGAACTTGAAACGAGATATGACCAACGCTACTTGCCCCATCGAGTCAGGTGAACCGGATGAACCGCTTGTGATTCAAGCGGCTGACTCGCGCGTGGCTGCCGCTATTGCCATGTGGATCTTCTCCCTCATCTGGAACGGAGTCATCGGACTGGTATTCCTCTTTGCCAACATTGGACCGGGTTTTTTCCCCATGCTGTTCTCGACGGTGTTCGGATTGATTGGAATCGCAATCCTGGTATTTGCGATCTACTGCACGATGCAGATCTTTAATCCCCGTCCCATCCTTATCTGTAGCCAGAGGGATATCTACCCGGGGAGCGAGTTCGAATTGAGTTGGGTATTCCGAGGGAATTCAAAAAAGATCCAATCCATGTCGATTGTTCTCGAAGGGATTGAAAGCGTTACCTATCGTCAAGGAACGAGCACGCGAACAGAGACGGTAAATTTTCTTGAAAAGAAGGTAATGGAAAGCAGCGTTTGTACCACGATCCAACAGGGCTTTGAGCTGATATCTTTGCCCGTGACGACAATGCATTCTTTCAAGTCCAGCAACAACGCATTTACTTGGCAGATTCGGGTCTTTGGCAAGATCGCTCTGTGGCCCGATATTAATGATCGCTTCGAAATTATTGTGCTAACGCCAAAAAGCGTGACTTAACTGTGTTTGGGATTCATGATCAAGCCTAGGATTTCAGCTCGCGATGAAAGGTTATCGCGGAAAACTCCTCGCATAGCGCTCGTCACACAGATACCACCTGACTTGCGAATGCCACGCATGGTCATGCAGGAATGGCTCGCTTCGATCATGACCACCACCCCCCTAGCACCCAATTCCTGTTCCATCATATTGGCGATGGTTTCGGTCATGCGTTCTTGCACTTGTGGTCGTCTCGCGACTTCATCGACAACGCGGGCCATTTTACTTAAGCCAACGACTTTGCCATCGGGAAGGTAGCCAACGTGTGCGCGGCCATGGAAGGGGAGCAAGTGGTGTTCGCACATGCTTTGGAATTCGATGTCCTTTAGGAGTACAATCTCGTCGTAGCTTTCGGAAAAAACACGTTTCAAGTGGATCCGTGGATCTTTGTGAAGGCCGGAGAAAACTTCTGCATACATGCGTGCGACGCGAGCCGGAGTTTCCAAAAGACCTTCGCGGTCGGGGTCTTCCCCTACGGCTGCCAAAATTTCTCGAACAGCGCGTTCGATTCGTTGATGATCCACTGGAGATTTAGTTCCGTTGTGTCGTGTGGCCTGTCCGGAGAGGTCAGCGCCTGCTGTTTTTTCAGTCGTTGTTATCATAATTGAAAGCGCTCGTTTGAGAAATCGTAAGGAGAGAGGGCATTGTATTTTGGGTGGCAAGGGGTAAAAGTGGACCGGTGGATGCTCAAAACCACCCCACCTCCAAGCTTGAATTCCGACTCCAAACACACCGAATGCAAATCGACCCAGGACGTATGACCGCAACACCGCCAGACATTTCACTGTCAGATTTCCAAAAGTTGATTAGAACGATGTATTTCGACAAGGACGCAGAACGGGGCGTTTCTGGGACTTTTATGTGGCTCATGGAGGAAATTGGCGAACTCGCTTCCGCTTTGCGAGCGGGCAATGATCGCGACAATCTGGAAGAAGAGTTTGCGGACGTTGTGGCTTGGCTTACTACGATCGCCAACGTGGCAGGGGTCGACTTGAGCGCCGCCCTGCAAAAGAAGTACGGCAGCGGATGCCCTGGTTGCGGTCGTTTTGCCTGTGAATGCCCATTCGAAGAGAAGCCGTAAGACGCATTAGCTTGCTTGCTACACGTCGCTCGCTTTAGAGACCTTTCACTTTTGTCGGGATGCGACACAAGTAGCTATCGGCAGTCACGAAAAGCGTCGATCCGTCCTCGCCGAAGGCGCAATTGCTTGTTCGCTCACCCGTGTTGATGCGACCTAGCAACTTGGCCTCGCTATTGAATATCCAAATCCCACCGGGACCGCTGGCCCAGAGATTTCCCAGTGCATCCACAGAGAGTCCATCAGGTAGTCCAGGCATCTTACCCACTTCGCTGGTCGCGTCATAAAAGATCTTGCCATCCGCCAACAGGCCGCTCTTTGTCACTGAAAAACTCATCCAAACGGCTCGTTTGGGATCGCTCTGCGCGACATAGAGTGTGTTCTCATCTGGAGAGAAACCGATCCCGTTAGGTCGCTGCAACTCGGTAGTAAGCAAGGCCAAGGAGCCATCGGACTTGGAGATGCGATATACACCGAAATGTTCCAGTTCTCGTCGCGGATCCTTCTCACGCATGGGTAGCCCATACGGTGGGTCGGTGAAGTAGATGTCGCCGTTGCTTTTGAGCACACCATCGTTTGGGCTGTTCAGTCTTTTTCCTTGGAAGTTGTCGGCCAGCGTTCGTTTGCCGCCGCCAGGGGTCAAAACACTCACGCGGCGGTCTCCATGTTCGCAGGAAACCAAATTGCCCTCGAGATCCTTCAAGAGGCCATTGCTACCGGGCTCCAAACCGTAGTAGGTCACCCCCGTGTAGCCAGACGGGTTCATGAACAGTCGGATGCCTTCCTTGGCCGACCATTGGAACGTGCTGTTGCGCGGGATATCGGAAAAGAGCAGGTGACCGGTGGCCGCATCCCCCATCCACACTGGTCCTTCGGTCCAGGTAAAACCATCAGCCAGGATTTCTAGTTTTGCGTTGGAATCCAGCAAGCTATCGAGCTGCGGATCGAATCGTTCGATTTTGCCCAGCGTTCGCATTGGAGATTGAGCAAAGATCATGGAACCAAACAACAACGTCAAAAGGAGGAACGAAGCAGCGGAAACGAAGGCGAGAGGTGCGCGCATGAGCAAGGCCATTCTGTGCGAAAGGAGTCACGGAACAGGGAAAGGACAAAGCATGAGTCTCATTCAATTCGAAACAAAATACAAGATAGCCCCGCCTCATTCGTGACTAACCGATGGCCAATTCGCCTGGCGATTTCGTTTGCCGCCGGCGTTCGTTCTCCCTCAGGTGCACTTTGCGCATTCGAACGACGTTGGGAGTTACCTCCACTAGCTCGTCGTCTTCGATGTACTCTAGCGCCGCTTCCAAGAACAGCTGTCGGTGGGGCTTGAGAATGATGTTCTCATCGCTACCCGCGGCTCGGACGTTCGTCAGCTTCTTTTCCTTGGTTGGGTTCACCACGAGATCGTTGTCGCGCGCATTCTCTCCGACAATCATTCCTTCGTAAACATCATCCCCCGGTCCAACAAATAGTTCGGCTCGATCTTGCAAGGCGAACAATGTGTAGGGGATCGCGCGACCGGGAACCATGGAGACCAGAACTCCATTGAGTCGGCGAGGCAATTCGGCTTCCATCGGTTTGTAGCCCGAAAAGCGATGGTGGATAATGGCAGTACCTTGGGTAGCATTGAGCATCTTGGTACGGACGCCGATCAAACCCCGGGCTGGAATGGAGAATCGCAGCAGGGTGTACTCCCCTCTGGGTGTCAGTTCCTCCAGAATGCCGCGGCGATTGCCAACCATTTCCATGATCGGTCCCATTTTTTCAGTCGGGACTTCGATGTTGAGCACTTCGTACGGCTCTTGGAGTTCTCCGTCAATCTTTTTGAGAACGACTCGAGGCTTGCTCACGCTCATTTCGAAACCCTCGCGGCGCATGGTTTCGATCAGGATGGAAAGGTGCAAAACGCCTCGCCCACAAACGGCAAAAGCTTCGCTTCCTTCGATGGGGCGAACCCGCAATGCCACGTTGCGTTCCAGTTCCTTTTCTAGCCGTATCTTGAGCTGACGGGTCGTTACGTACTTGCCATCTTTACCTGCGAGCGGGGAAGTGTTGATGCTGAAAATCATCTCCAAGGTCGGTTCATCGACCCGCAGGCGAGGCAGCGCGTTGACTTCACCTCGATTGCAAATCGTATCTCCGATTTCGATATTCTCGATCCCGATGACCGCCACGATATCTCCGGCGGTTGCTCCATCGACGTCGATTCGGCCGAGTTTATCGAACTGCTGCAAGTTTGCGATTTGGGCGGGTTCGACTTTGCCCTCGTCCTTGGCAATGTCGATGCTCTGGCCCTTTTTCATGGTCCCCGATTGGATTCGTCCAATAGCGATCCGACCGACGTAATCGGACCAATCGAGATTGGTGACCAGCAACTGCAGAGGAGCATCCGGTTCGACCTCGGGACCCGGGATCTTGTCCAGCAACATGTCCAGCAAAGGCGCCATGGTGTCCCCGGGTGTGTTCCAGTCGAGTGTTGCGTAACCGTGTCGGCCAGAGGCAAAAACCACATCGAAATGATCCATGAAATGTTCGCCACCAAGGTCGACCAGCAACATGAGCGCTTCTTCGACAACTGCGTTACAGCGGGCGTCTGGGCGGTCAATCTTGTTGATCACAACGATCGGCTTTACGCCTGCCTCGAGAGCCTTTGAAAGGACAAAGCGAGTTTGCGGCATCGGCCCTTCGGATGCATCCATTAGAACCAACGCCCCGTCCGCCATCCGAACGACCCGCTCCACTTCGCCGCCGAAGTCCGCGTGGCCAGGAGTGTCGATCAAATTGATTTTTACCCCTTTGTATTCGATCGCAATGTTCTTGGAGAGGATCGTGATTCCACGTTCCTTTTCCAAGTCGTTACTGTCGAGGATACGCTCGCCTTGCAATTGCGACTCACGGTATTGACCGCTCTGTTTGAGCAAACAGTCGACCATTGTTGTTTTGCCGTGGTCAACGTGAGCGATGATAACAATGTTACGGATGTCGTTGCGACGCATTGGGAAGTTCGGTGGTTAAGGTTGTTCAGCGTTGAAAGAGAAAATTAAGTTTCGTCGTTAGCCCTAAAGCTGCCGACAAGAGTGGGTGTGTAAACGCACCATTCGCTCGCTTGGAAGTAGAGGGCCAATTCCCGCACAGCTGACTCTTCGCTATCGGATGCATGGACCAAGTTCATTTGGCGCGAGCTGGAGAAGTCTCCGCGAATCGTTCCAGGAGCCGCCTTTAGCCCGTTCGTAGCACCCAGCATATCGCGGATAACTCGGATAGCCTCGAGCCCCTCGATCGCCAAGGCCACAATCGGTGACGACGTGATGAACGTCTCAAGATTCGGATAGAATGGTTTGCTAACGTGTTCGGCGTAATGCTGTTTCGACAGAGCTGGGGTGACTTTCAACATCTTCATAGCGATGATGTTCAGCCCTTTGGCTTCGAAGCGTCGGATGACTTCTCCGATTAGTCGGCGCTCAACACAATCGGGTTTAAGGAGAACGAGAGACTTCTGCATGGCTGTACCTGAAGATGACACTTGATTGTTGCTTGCTGCGCAGGCCCGCAACTTGCATACGGCATTTCCAACGAAGGTAAATCCGACAAGGTCCCAGGGATGGTGACTTGACAACAAGATTGAGACTGCGAACGACAACCCCAATTCTCGCGATTTCGTGGTTTATAGCTAGATCAAAACCGTCGAGGAGGCCAAGTGTCGCTGTGCTGACGGTTGTCGCAGCGCCAGCAATTTGCAAAGCAAAAGATGCCTACCCGGCATCCAAAAGAGTTGTAAAAAGCCTGCTTGGTGGCGCAAGGAGAACCCACTCGTTGCTAGGCCTTTCCAGCGGGACTTTCAACCCCAGTGAGCATATCTGAGCGGGTCAGAATCTCCAGTGCGAAATGAAAGTGCTATCTAACAAAATGAAACGATTGCTGTTGCCCTGGATTTCGGAATCGAAACAATCAAGGGGTGTTTGGAAACCGGCGTTCGGGACTTTAAGGAGACGATTGCGATGAGATTAACTTGGTATGTTCGTTTGGCCACTCTGGTTTTCCTCCTTTGCGTTTTCCTTCTCTGTGTTTTCGTTCCCAGTGGGCCATCCCTCTTCGCCCAAGACTTCCTGAAGCAACTGGAGGCAAAGCTATCGCAAAAGCAGCAGGAGGCCAAAAACAAAGAGCAGCCTCCCGCCAATGATCCTATCGAACTGCCTGGCGTGCTGGAGCCCGAGGGTTTGCCTGCGCCTGAATTGCTGGCGGAAACCAAGTCGGAAACGACCGAATTGCCCTCTCCTGTCGCACCCATCCAACGCGCGACCAAGCCTGCACCAACTCCCACCGAACCAAAGGATCCGAAACCCTCTCGCGTCATCCCTTCGCCGTTCCCCCCCAAGAGCAATGCCAAGTTGTCCTCCCCGAACGTCCAACCCGGTGGTGGTTTCTTAGGCCAACCCGGAGGTGGTTTCTTAGGCCTAACAGTGGAATCCATTCCGGGTGGTGGGTTTGGATTGACCGTGGTCGAGGTCGTAACCGATTCGCCCGCATGGAAGGCAGGGTTTCGAAACGGAGACCGTGTGGTTGGCGTCGCCGGACAAGCTGTCTCGACTACCGATGCATTTGAAGAGCAGCTAAAGAATTTCGGACCAGGCTCTCCCGTGAAATTTCTGGTCGAGCGACGCGGTCGCAATGCCAATCTCACGGCCGTTCTACAGGATCGGGCGATTGCTGGCCAGATTCACGGCTTCCGGCCTGGAACTGCCAGCGAATTGTCGTCAGAGGGTTTTGGCCAAAACCCTAATCCGAATTCCAGACCGGGACAGGCTTACTTTGGCGTGAATGTCAGCGATATGTCAGACGCCTACCGAAAGCAGTTCAGTATTCCAGCCTACCGCGGCGCTTCGGTCACAGAAGTCGTTCCCAACTCCCCTGCCCATTCTGCTGGCTTGAAGCCAGGTGACTGCATCGTCGAGATTGACGGAACGACCGTCCAGTCTGCGGAAGTCGTTTTCAACGCGATTTTCAAAGCCAGACCAGGACAATTGATCTCGTTTTCGTTCTACCGTGGTCGCCAGCTATTGAGTGCCAGCGTCCCATTGGCGAATGACCGGGAACAGGCCGTTGATAATGCGAACGGCGGCTTTGGAAACTCGGTCTCGCCCGACAAGCTGACCGCCGACTACGTAACCAGCCTACATAGCGAGCTCGAACGCGTGAACAACGAACTCGCCGAAACGCAAGCTCGTTTGCAACAGCTCGAAGCGAGATTGCAGCGGATAGAAAACAAACGTTGAGACGTGTTGTCCTGGTGCGAAGCGACTGTTGAGAAGATATGCTGTAGGGACGCTCCGCCCCTCCCCAACCGCACTAATTCTCCACAGATGAGTTAACTATGCCGACCCTCCCTCCCGCCGTTCGGCTCTCGGCCGTCGCATCGATCTGTCTTTTTTCCTGCTGGATTGCCTTTGCGAATTCGCTACAGTCTCCGTGTTTTGCCCAGGTACCGGTCGGAGAACTTGCGGCAATAACAGCATCCACTGTTGAAGCGGTTCCGATCCCGCTCAAGGATCTCGATGGCCATTTCCCAATGGTCGTCCCTGAAACCTTGGATGCTTGGAAAGCTAGATCCGAACAGGTACGGCAACAGTTGCTGGTCTCGCTCGGGCTGTGGCCGAAGCCTAAAATGGCGCCGCCCAAGCCCACCCTCTATGGCACGCGTGAGCTAGACGGATATTCGGTTTCCAAGGTTTACTTCGAGAGCCTTCCAGGCCTCTTTGTAACGGGCAGTCTTTACTTGCCCGGAACCAATCCCGACCGCTTGGCAAAGCGGCCCGCCATTCTATCGCCTCATGGCCATTGGACCGACGGACGGTTCTACAGCGCAACGGATAAAGAAGTGCGTCAGTCCCTGGCAACCGGGTCCGAACGATTTGAATCCGCAGCTCGCAACCACATGCAAGCGCGATGCGTTCATTTGGCAAGAATGGGTTGTGTCGTGTTTCAATACGACATGCTCGGCTACGCAGACAGTCAGCAGATTAGTTTCGATCGGGCCCACCGGTTCGGACTCGCCGGTCCAAACCCGGCGATCGATCCG
>Ga0105049_10005753_pt1 | contig 14440 bp, 9 predicted proteins | sample MAT06_FD_78087 | JGI IMG/M metagenome (GOLD analysis project Ga0105049, IMG submission 78087) | Freshwater microbial communities from Lake Fryxell liftoff mats and glacier meltwater in Antarctica - MAT-06 | ecosystem: Environmental > Aquatic > Freshwater > Ice > Liftoff microbial mat | place...
ACTTTAGGTACGAAACGTTCGTCTTCGGCGGCAAGCGACATATCGACCTTCTTGGCGGTGTTCAGCGTATGGGTGATCTGGCTGGTGGGGTAGGCAGGGGTGCCCTCTTCACGGCTGATCAAGGTGTGGACGAGCCAGTTTTGATCATCACGCGCCTTAAAGTCCTCGCGGCTGTGCCCCCCGCGACTTTCGGTGCGGTTGAGCGCGCTGAGTGTGGTCGTTTCCGCCATGTCCAGCAAGCAGCCGAGTTCCCACGCTTCGAGCAAATCGGTATTGAACTTGAAGCCCCTGTCGTCAATGCTCAAGTCATTGATGTACCGTTCGCGTAGTCCCCGCAAAATGTCGAGGCTTTGTTGCATCGGCTTTTCTTCACGGAACACGCTGACGTTTTCCATCATCGTCTTTTGCATCATCTGGCGCAGTTCGCCGGGGCGGGTTTTGCCTTTGCTGTTGCGAATGCGATTCATTTCCGCTTCAATGTCGGCGGTTGGGTTGGCGGGCAGCGGCACATAATCAGCATGTTTGACGTAATCCGCCATCGCAATGCCCCCGCGCCGACCGAACACCACCAAGTCCACCAACGAATTGGTGCCCAAGCGATTCGCCCCGTGACAACTCACACACGCCACTTCACCGGCAGCATATAAGCCGGGCAACACCGTCCAGTTTTCATCCATCACCACTTCGGCATTGATATTGGTGGGGATGCCGCCCATCGCATAATGCGCGGTCGGCTGGATCGGCATGGGTTCTTTGACAGGATCGACACCCAAATAGGTGCGGCAGAAGTCGAGGATATCCGGCAGTTTCTTCTCGATGTCCTCGCCCGTGATCCGACGCGATTCGCCCGCTTCCGCCAAATAACGATTGACCGTATCGGGGGTGACATCCAAATAAACGTAATCTTTGCCCTTGATGCCACGTCCATCGCGAATTTCGAGGAAGATCGAACGGCTCACCACATCACGACTGGCGAGGTCTTTGATGTTCGGGGCGTATTTTTCCATGAAGCGTTCGCCGCGTCCGTTGATCAAGACGCCGCCTTCACCGCGCACACCTTCGGTGATGAGGATACCCATCTTGTAGATACCGGTGGGGTGGAACTGATAGAACTCCATATCTTGCAGGGGAATGCCGCGTCGATACACGACTGCCGCGCCGTCACCGGTCAGGCTATGGGCATTGCTGGTCACGCTCCACACGCGCCCCCAACCGCCAGTCGCGAAGAGGGTCGCCTTCGATTGAAAGACGTGCAGTTCACCCGTGCCCAGTTCGACGGCGACCACGCCCGCAACCGCGCCTTGATTGCGAATAATGTCGATAACGTGGAATTCATCGAAGAATTTCACATCATGCTTGATGCACTGTTGGTACAACGTCTGCAAAATCATGTGACCCGTGCGGTCGGCGGCATGGCACGCACGGCGCACTGGTTTTTCGCCAAAGTTGCTGGTGTGCCCCCCAAACCGCCGTTGGCTGATCTTGCCTTCATCGGTACGGTCAAAGGGCAAGCCCATGTGTTCTAGCTCGATCACCGCCTCGATAGCGTTTTCCGCCAAGACTTTCGCGGCGTTTTGGTCGGCAAGATAATCGCCGCCCTTCACCGTGTCATAGGCGTGCCACAGCGGGCTATCCGGTTCGAGATTGCCAAGCGCTGCGCCGATGCCGCCTTGCGCGGTGCCGGTGTGGCTGCGGGTGGGGTACAACTTGCTGATCACGGCAGTCTTTGCGCCGCCTTTGGTGGCATACAACGCCGCCATCAAGCCTGCGCCGCCTGCCCCCACGACGATGGATTCGTATTGATGTATCTTCATCAAAATTGGCGCGAGATACCCCCGCCTTCAGGCATGGGGAGGGATAGCGCCGTGTCCTTTCTGATAGGTGTAACCGTCTGATGGGTGTATCCCCGAAGGGAGACCGTTTTTTAAGTACCCTATGGAAAACGGTCAAACCGTCCCCGCTTGCGCCGGGTAAAGTTCATATCGACAAAGTGAGCCATTGGTTTCATGTGAACGACACTGGCTTTTCCCAATCCCCTTTTTAATCACTCCTCGCAGAGTTCGGAACTTGTGAGGGATTCCGAAGTGCCTATCTATTCAGTCGTAATCTGGAACATATCGCGTCCCAACCTTATTTACCCGCCCGAACGCAATGCCAACGTCGCTTCTTCCGCCAAGCGGATGGCGTCATCGCCGATGGTGCTAAGCAGCGCTAAACCGCCGAGAACCAACAACACGACCGCGCCGATCACGCACAGGTAAATGGCGGCGTTGCGGGCGAGACGATTGCCAGAGGTGTAATCGGTCAATACATAGCGCAACCCGTTGAAGCCGTGAACCGTGACCAGCGACAAGAGCGCGAAATCATAGAGTTTCCAAACGGCGATCCCGCCGACGAGGAAATTCCAACGACTGGCGACGAACTCGACCGCCGTGCCGGATGTGTTGGCGACGGTGGTGCCCACGACTTCGCTACCCGCCAGCGTCAAATCAAAGACGCCTTGCACCAAGTGGATCATGGCGAGATGTCCAAACACCAACGGCAGAATGAGGACGCCGCTGACGCGCATGAACGACCACCAGAAGCGCTCCAAGCGACTGCCGCGCCCTTTGCTTTTTTGATCCGGCAAGATGACGCCCGTGATGCCCGACACCGCCACTGCCGCAAGGATCGCCAAAGCGATGCCCGCGCCGAAGGGTGCCTGTTTGACCACCGCGTCGATGACGTTCATCGGCACGTTGCCTTCGTTGTAAAAATCTAAGACGTGATCGAACATCAAGATGAAGGTGGGGATCAAGATGATGATCGTCGCGGCGACCACGATCACCGCAGCGCGCGCTTGATGCTTCCACATGGCGGGACGGTTGTCGAAAATACTGATGCGCAAGCCGTTGAAGGCGTGGTAGACCACCGATGCCACCAACCCAAATTCGCCGAGCGTGAAGATCGGAGACTGGTACGCGGCAACCGCATCGACATACAGTGCCGGATAAAAGACCGCCCACGAGGTATCAATGACGTGCAAAGTGAGGAAAAAAACGACGCCTAACCCGGTGATGCGGTGAAGTACCCAGCTCCACTGTCCGAGAGCGCCCCGATAACGTAATGTTTCTGAAATAGTGAGGACGAGCGAGGTCAAAGTCTGTACTCCTTAATCGACTTATCTTTGGGGGATATTGCTGCTGGTGGTCGTTCGTGTTGAGGACAGCCGTCCGACAGAACATCGCTCCATAGAGAATGCCTTAATCTTCGCCTCATTATAGCATTTGTGACGCATTGCGCAAAGTTAAAATTGTTCACAATGTTCCGAATAATGTGAAAGAACAGGGATTAGGGATTAGGCGACGCACAAAAACAACCGTGATCCCGCCCTTGATGGGTTCTGGCAATGCGGGTCGTAGTAGGGTGGACTAGGCGCTTGTATAAACATCATCAACCCCATAGGGTTATGCGCCGTATGTCCGCTCGTTTACCGCCGCCCGTTCGCAACACATCCCTAACTCAGGCGTCACCAACGCAATTGAAATTCAAAATCCGCGTCGCCGTCATTCCATTGGGGAAAGTTGGTGCCCCACAGATTGTTGACGAGGTTGATATGTACCCCATCGTTCATATCGGGCACGGCATCCGTGAAGCGCAGCAGCGACGGCGTGCCGGGGGCGACCAGCGCGGCGTCACAGGTGGTCAACGTCAGCGTTTGATCTTCAAGCTGACACTGGATGCGGTCAAACACAGCGTGCAACCCGCGATTGCCACCCGACACTACCTCCGTCGGGTCGATCCACTGCCCGACTTTCTCAAAACGCCACTGGGCACCGGACGCAAGCGGCATCCATGACATCCAGAGCGCCTCTGGCAACCGACACGCCGGTTTAGCGCGCCACGAGAGACGCACATCAATTTGGGGGACAGCATCATGCACAAACAAGGTCAGTGTGATCGCGGGGGGGGCACCATAGGCGATTGTCCATGCCGCTGGCAAACTGAGAGTCGCCGTCAGCGTCAAACCCACATTTTGCACATCGGTATAAAGCGAGTCCAGCGCCGCCGGCATCGGCGCGATGCGTTCGGCTTTGCCAGCGATCCCTGGTTTGGTGTAATCGTAAAGCGCCCATGCCACAACCGAGTCGCGATCTTTGTTGTGGATGTATTCCGCCCAAAAGCGATCATAGCTGGCTTGGTCGAAGGTTTCGTAACGAAACAACGCCAGCGGATGATCGGCAGTCGCCCAGATACGCCCATCTTTGTTAGCGCGCAAATAACTGATCGCGCCCGTATCCGCATCAATGCCGATCTCAAATTGGGGCGTGCTAAATTGTAACCGCTGCGTGCGTTTACCGAGGGGATGCGCCATCGGTTTTGGTGGCAGCAACGCCGCAACTGCCGCCCCGTGCAAGCGCGTGCCGGCTAATGCCGCGATTGCCCGATCTAGGTAGGCGCGCTGTTCCGCCCATGAGGACTCCATGGTTTGGAAAGCGGCGCTAGGGCGGGCAACGGCAAATTCAGCGGCGCTGTATGCCGTAAATTCAGCCAAATGGAGTTTAACATCCATCCCCCATGTATGTTCGCCCACGCACAAGAGCGCCTCTTGAAACGAAAAACGCGCCGCTTCGGACAACCCTTGATCCGCCAGCACCTCGCGCTGAAGCCGCATCAAACGCCGCCACGCCGCCAATTTCTGCGGGTCGGTGCCCCCACCATGAATCCACGAATCGCCAATTTCGCCCGTCACAACGGGCAAACTCGCACGGACAGAATCGAGCGCGCTGGCGAAGGTGTCCATCGTGGTGGGGGTGATGTCAGCCGTGGGGAAACGTGCGCGCAAATCATCATAAATTTCTTGAATATCATCCACAGTGGGGGTGCCCACATTGTCGCCCATCATCCGCAGCACCATGACCTGTGGCAATCCCGCCACCTGCACGAGATCGCCATAGCTATGTTCGTAGATGACCAACAATTCATGCCCACTCGCTACATCGCGCCAAACGAACACGGGGGGGACATTGGGAGGCGTTGAGGCTTCGTTGACGCCCAGATGCAACAGTTTGATCCCTGCTTCTGCCATCAACGGCACAATGGCGCGGGTATGCCCCGGCACATCGGTCATTTTGGCGGCGATGGTGGTGCGCCCAAAACGAGCATCGAGCTGTTGCGACAAACTGAGACCAAAACGAAACAAGTGCGCGTCCAGCAGCTCGGAATGGGTGGTGAAGGGGAGCGCGTGCCATACGATATCGCCAGCGAGGATCGCCGCTTCCATTTGGGCGCGGTCGCTGGGGGTCGCCTGTTCCAAATAATGATAGATCAGCCATGAGCCGGTCGTCCACAAAAAACGTTCTTCCCCCCCGCGAACGCGCAGTTCTCGTGCAAGGCGCAATGCCGCCGGAATAAAATCGTCCATGTAGCGGCGGAAGACGGTATTCGCCAGATCGGTAAAACCTAAATCGAGGTGGGTTTTGAAGATAAGATGAATTTTCTCTACCGACGGTGGCGTTATTGGCATAAGATTTGGCTCATTCTGTGGATGAAATCGGGCTAATTGAGCTAAGTGAAATAAATGAGAGTCGTGAAGGCGCGTATCTGCCCATCGCCCTCAAAAATCGAATATGAGCGTGTTTTAGCAGGGCAATCAATCTTTCTAGACTTCATGACAAAAATGGACGCCTCCCGTGTCAAGATCGAGTTATCCCAATTTAATCCACAACATTGGGATAACTCGCCTGCTGCGTGGGATATTTACCCTTTGACCGACCCCGCCATCAAACCGCGCACGAAGTACCGTTGCAAGCCGAAGAAGACGGCAATCGGGACGACCATCGACACGAACGCCGCTGCCGTCAACAGATGCCAGTCTTGTCCACGTTGACCGACCAACGCGGCGATGCGCATCGTCAAGACTTGTGCGTCACGGTTGCCGATGCCGAGGAAGATCAAGCTGATCAGATAATCGTTCCACACCCATAAGAACTGAAAAATGGCGAACGACGCCAACGCCGGAATCGACAGCGGCAAGACCAAGCGCACAAACACCGTGAAGTGCGACGCCCCATCAATGAACGCCGATTCCAGAATTTCGCGCGGCAACCCGCTGATATAGTTATAGAGCAGATAGGTCGCCAGCGGCAAGCCAAAGCCAGTGTGCGCCAGCCAGATGCCGAGATAGGTGCCGTTCAGCTCTAACGCCACATAATCTCTGAGGATCGGGATCAGCGCGATTTGCAGCGGCACCACCAACAGCGCCACCACGATGATGAACAGAATCCGCCGACCGGGGAAGTTCATCCATGCGAAGCCATACGCCGCGAATGCTGCCAGCAAGATCGGGATGATCGTCGCTGGGATGGTGACGGTGACGGAGTTGAGGAACGCCCCCACCAAGTTATCGCCCTGCACGGTAGTAGTGGTGCCGTCGGGGTTGTTCAGCACGTATTCGCGCCCCGATAGCACTTGATTGTAGTTATCGGTGGTGAAGTTCAGGTTGGCACGCCATTCTTGCTGCAACACGGTGAGGTTGCCCGCCCGCAAGTTGCCCGTCCAAATGATTTGCGTGTTGTTGCCCATGTCCACGCCTTCGCGCCACTCGTCATAGCTGGCACTGACGCCATCAATGGTGATTGGCAGATCGCGCGTTTGTCCTTCGGGCAAGGGGCGAGTTTCGCCCGTGGAGACCCATTCTTGATGCGGAAAAATTGTCCACCAGCCGGATCTTTGAATGTCGTTACGCTCGCGGAAGGATGATACCAGCAATCCGAGGGTGGGAACCGTCCAGAGCAGCACAATGATCAGCAAGATGCCGTTGACTAACAATAAAGCGCGTCGTTTCGTTCTATTCATGATGTCCCTTTGTGTCCCTTTCTGCTAGAACGCGCGGCGCTTGTTAAATTCGCGCAGGTTGTACACCATGACCGGAATGACCGCGATCAACAGCACAATCGCGATAGCCGCACCATAGCCGGCATTGCCGTTAGTGAACATCTCGCGATAGAAGCGCACGCCGATCACCTCGGTGCCAAACTGTCCGCCCGTCATGACCATGACCACATCGAAGATTTTGAGCGTGAAGATGATCACGGTAGTGATGACTGTCAGCAGGGTGCCGGCGATGTTGGGGATGATGATGCGGGTGAAGATCGTGACCTCATTGGCACCATCCACGCGGGCGGCTTCCAAGAGTTCATCGGGGATGCCCTTGATCGCCGCTGAGATCAGCACCATCGCATAGCCGGTTTGCAGCCACACCATGACGAGGATCAAAAATAGATTGTTCCACGGTTGCACAAGGCTGAGCCACGCTTGCGGCTCGTTGCCACTGTTGGCGACGACCGCATTCACCATGCCGATGTCGGGGTTGAAGTCATAGACAAATTTCCAAATAACGCCCGCGCCGACCATCGAGATCGCCATCGGCAGGAAGATCAACGACTTGGCGACGCGCTCAAACTTACTGCGATCCGCAAGAATGGCGATCATGAGCGCAAATCCGACGGTGAGCGTGGTGCCGACCACCATCCACATGATGTTGTTGGTGAAGGCTTCGATCATGATGCGTTCGGTGAAGACCGCTTCATAATTTTTTAGCCCGACGAAGTTTTGGGAATTGTTATCAAAAAAGCTCAAATACAAGGTGCGGACGGTGGGCACCGCTAGATACCATGCCAGCAATGCCAGCGCCGGACCGACGAACAACACCGGTTGCATCCGTGCCGACCACTGATGGGGCATTTTTTCGATGAACATATTGCCGACGTAAAACAATGCCGCGACGCCCCCCACCCCCCAGAAGATGGCGAAAAAAGCGATGATCACTTGATTGGCACCACTATCGCGCAAAAAGATAAAGCCCCCGTACAAGAAGGCGAACACCACCAGCACCAGCACCGAGGCGATGGCAAGATCGAAGGGGCTAAAGGTGTTGTCGCTGCGGGTCTTGATATTCTCCATCACAAAACCTTTGACTAAGACTATAAAAGAATAAAAAAACAGCAGGGCAGCCCATGGGCTGCCCTGCTGAACAAACGGACGAGCTAAGGCAAACAGGTGTAGCGATTATTCAGTCGGCCACGCGGCGTCAATTTCCGTGAGGGCGGTTTCCAAATCGACGGTACCGCTGACCCAATCGGTCATGCCCTTCCAGAACGAGCCTGCGCCAACGACGCCGGGCATCAAGTCCGAACCGTCAAAGCGGACGCTGGTCGCACCGGCGACCAATTCCGCGAGGCTGCGGTCAAGTTCGGTGCCGTACCAATCCAATTGGGCGTCCAAGTGGGGCGACAACGCACCACCAGCAGCCAACCAACCCTTGACCGATTCGCCACGGCTGAAATAATCCAGCGTCGCGCGCACTTCGGGACGGTCGTTGAACATGGCATAGATATCGCCAGCGACCAAGAAGGGGCGACCATACGCTTCATCGATAGGCGGCAGATAGAAGACGCCGTAATCGGTGCCGGCAACCAAGCCTACGGGGAAGAAGCTGGTGATGAAGTTGCCTTGTTTGTGCATGTAGCAGCCGGGCACTTCGTCGAACATGGCGGTCGGCGCATCACCGAAGGAGGTGCCGGCGATGGCTTCACGTCCACCATTGACGTAGTTCTCGGTGAACCAAATGCTCGCCAGTGTTTCGGCGGCATTCACGACTGTGGGATCAGTGAAGGGCAAACGGGTGGAGGCATCGGCAGGGAACGACCACGCATCGTAGTTTTCTAACGAGGTGGTGCGCAACATCACTTCTTCCATCCAGTCGGTGGCGGGCCAGCCCGTCGCCGCACCGGATTCGATACCGACGCACCACGGCGAGCTGCCGTCGGCGACGATTTGGTCAGACAGGGCGATTAATTCGTCCCAAGTGGTGGGGATGGTGTAACCAGCGGCTTCGAACGCGGGGATCGAATACCACACAAGGCTCTTGCCGTTGAAACGGCTCCACACACCCGCGGTGATCCCGTTGATTTGACCCATGTCCAGCCAGCTTTGCAGGTAGTTGCTGCTCAGCCATTCGGGATCAAGGAAGGTGCTGACATCGACGACATAGCCGCCGTCAACAAAGCTCTTGAGTAAACCGGGTTGCGGGAAGTCGACAATATCGGGGGCAGCGCCACCTTCGACCGAAGCGCGGATGGCGGCTTCAAATTCTTTCGAGCCGGTGTATTGAATGTCGATGCCGGTCCATGCTTCAAATTCGGCGATGGAGGCATTGAATTTGGCTTCATCTTCGTCCACAAACGGACCGTTCATGCTCACGACGGTGCCGGCAAGTTCACCCGCGCACGCCGAGGTGAGTTCAGCGCTCATCATCGTCCACAGACCTTCAGGGCAGCCAGCGGGGGCATCTTGCGCCGCAACCGTCATCCCGCTGAGGGAAAGTACCAGCAATGCTAAAAGAACCAAGCTAAATTTCTTCATCGTCTATCAAGCTCCTTGTAAATAAAACAGAGTGCCTAAACGTAGGAGATGTATTAAACCTACACGGAGCTATTATACATCCGATAGTAGGTAATTGGCAAACAGTAATATAGGCAAATTGCACAAAATGATGGGATGAAAGTAGGGGGTTAAGGGTAGGCATTGTTTTTGATCGTTGCCTACCCCACATATCCTCTATTCGTGTGACTACTTAGGTATAGAAACAGAATAAAATAAACACAGAGGCATGAAGACGTGAAGAAAAACAGAAAAATACCCCTCGAAAGGTGGATGTAGGGGTGGATTAGGCGCTTGTCAATCGCTCGTTAACATGAAAGTTCGCGCGCCGAATATCCACCCATTTGCCGCCAACGGTCATTTCTCCCTTTATTACCGACCGTTTTTCAGCCTGAGCAGTTACCTATTCGTATTGCAACGCGCGGATGATATCCAATTGGGCGGCGCTGCGCGCGGGCAGGATGCTTGCCCCCAACGCCAGCAGTACGCCGATCACCACCGCTGCGATCACGCCCATGACCGGGAAGGTGTAGGGCATCTCCCATCCAATCGCCCCGAATGCCAAGATTAAGCCATAGCTCATGGCGACCCCCGCGAACACCCCCATCGCCGCGCCGAAGATGCCGAGCAACAGCGCCTCCGCCGTCACAATGCGGCGCACCTGCCCGCGACTGCCGCCCACCGCCCGCACCACGCCGATCTCGCGCGTGCGCTCCAAAATATTGATGGTCAGTGTGTTCAGCAAGCCCAACGCCGCCGGGATCAAGATCAAGATGGCAAGTCCATAGAACAGATCAAGCGCGCCCGCCGTCACGTTCACCAGTTCCTCGCGATATGCCCCCGTCAACTGCCCGGTGAATTGCGGGTAATCACCCAAAATCGTTTGCACACCCGCGAGCGCGGCGGCATTGTCCGCGCCCGGCACGAGGCTGACCATCAGCAGCACATCTTCCGCCTTATGGAAGTCCGCCGCCAAGTTGTCTTGCGAGATGAACATCGCTGCCACCTTGAACGACAAAATGTCGTTGCCCACCGCCGCGATGCGATAGGTTTGTAGACCTGTGGGCGTTTGCAACACGAGATCATCGCCCACCGCTAGATTGAGCGTAGACAAGGCAATCGAGGTCAAAATGGCATTGTGCCCGCTGCCTAACGCCGCAAAGATGGACTCGGCGTCGCCACCGGCAAATTCAAACGATGCCACTTGCGGATAATCGACCGGATCGATCCCTAAGACTTGTAGGTCGGTGACGGGGGTGCTGGCAGCGGCATAGCGCAATGTGCCGACCGTCGCCACTTCGGGCAAGGCGCGCACCCGCTCCGCCAGCGCGGGATCGGCACCGACGACAGCATCATAGACGGCAATCGTGGGCGGCAGGATCAGGATATCGCTGGAAAAATTGACATCCGCGAGCTTGCGCACCAGATCACCAAACGAGATCACGAGCGCCGCCATCAAGATCAAGGTCGCCAAGCCGATCATCAGCGTGCTGGCGGTGATCGCCGCCCGCCCCGGTTGGCGGACGAGGTTGCCGCGTGCGAGGTCACCTTCACGGGCGAACCACAACGTCAGGAGCGGGCTGAACAAACGGGCGACGGGCAGCACCAAACTGGGCGCAGCGATCAACATCCCCGTCAAAAAGAGGAGTGCCCCCGTGGCGGCACCGTTGCTATCCGTGAACAGCAGCAACCCCACGGAGAGCAGCATCGTGCCCATGCCCACGATGAGGCTCCAACGGGCGGCGCGTTGCACGCTGGCGGGGGTCGCAGGGCGTAAGGCTTCGAGCGGGGAGGTCCTGCCCGCCGACCGTGCGGGCAAATACCCCGCCACCACCGCCGTGACGATGCCGAGTCCAGCGGCGACCGCCACCGCCGACAGGTTAACTTCCAACGATAACGTGCCACGATTCAAGTAGGTCTCCCAGATGCCGCCCATCAAGGCGACGCCCGCCCACGCCATCAAAAACCCGAATACTAGCCCGATGATGGTGCCGACGACGCCCTGCACCAAGCTTTCGATCACGATCATCTGCGTGATCTGCCGTTGGGTGGCACCGATAGCGCGCAGCATGGCGATGTCGTGCCGCCGTTCGATCACCACCGTGCGGAAAGTGTTGAAGATCAGGAACGCCCCTAAGAACAAGGCGAGCAGCCCCAACAGGTTAAACAGGGCGAGTCCGATCTCCAGCGCCCCCAAGATACTGGACGAGCCGGCTGGAGCATTGAGTTGGAAACCGTCGCCGAGCGTTTGCAGAATGCTGGCACTGCTGGCGTCGCGGTCAGCACCAGCGACGAGCGCTAGTTCAAGGGTATTGATCAAAGCGGGTTGGTTCAAGGCGCTTTGGGCGTCGGGCAGCGAGACATAAATTTCAGGCGCGGACGGGTTGCCCTGTTCGGCAAGGAACCCGACGATGGTGTACAGCTTCAAGCCGCCCGCTGTCACCAACGGGAAGGTCGTACCGACCGCGAGTTCGGGTGCAAGTTCGGCGATGCCCGCCGGAAAAACCGCCACGCCCGTATCGCCTTCCTGCAAAAAGCGCCCCTCGCTCACGGCAAATTGGCGCACCGTTTGGGCGGGGTCAATGCCGATCAACGTGATTTGCGCGGCGGTGTCCGCCGTCAGCCCCGGCAAGCTGAATTGACGGCTCAAGATGCCCGTCGCCGCCCGCACCGAATCGAGGGCGGTCAAACTGGGCAGTACCGTCTCCGGCGCGAACGCTTCTCCCGAGGTACTGGTGATGTGGATATCCGCGCCAGAGACCGCCGATAGGCTCAATTGAAACGCGCTGAGCGCCGACGGCAGCACCAAGTTGATGGCGAAGATCAACGCCACCCCAAACACAATCGCCAGTGTCGTCAAGGCGGTGCGTAGCTTGCGGGCGCTGAGATAGCGCAGCCCGATAAGCGTCATCTGCGCTGCTCCGGCTCCGAAATTATTGTTATGGGTCGTCATGATTGCCCGTCCTATCCGAACGCTACTTTGGTTAATTGATCGCGAATTTGGTCGGCGTTGCCGTGCCCTTTCAGGCGGTTGTCATCCACGATGGTGCCGTCTTTCAAAAATACGATCCGGTCGGCATAGGCGGCGATCCGGGGATCGTGGGTCACCAAGATCAACGTCTGCCCCACTTCATCGACCGTACGGCGCAGCATGTGGATCACCTCATCGCTCGACCGCGAGTCAAGGTTGCCGGTCGGCTCGTCCGCCATCACCACCGCGGGCTTGGCGACCAACGCCCGCGCTAATGCCACCCGTTGCTGTTGCCCGCCGGAAAGTTCTGAGGGGCGGTGGGTGCTACGGTCTGCCATACCCACCTGTGCCAAAGCAGCATGGGCGCGCGTCAACGCTTGGGCGCGCGGGGTGCCATCCAAGATCAGAGTCATGGCGACATTCTCTTGCGCGCTCAGCACCGGAATCAAATTGAAGAATTGGAACACAAAACCAAGCGACTGACGGCGCAAACGCGATAGGTCATCATCGTTCAAGGTGCTGATATCGGCATCGCGCAGCAAAATCTTGCCACTGGTCGGGCGTTCCAAACCGCCGAGCAAATAGAGCAACGTGCTTTTGCCGGAACCGCTGGGTCCCATAATGGCGAGGAATTCGCCCGTTTCGACCGTCAGATTGACGGCATTTAGGGCAGTGATCGGTCGATCCGCCGTTCCATAGGTTTTGGTGAGTGCTTCGGTACGTATCATTGTAGACATTTTAGTGCCTCCATCAGGATGAAATGTTGATCATCGGTACAGCGAACGCGCCGTTGGAATCTGTTGAAAAACGCGGGCAACCCCATTGGGTTGCCCCTACGAGCGGCGCGGTCTGCCGCGTGGTTTCGGTGGCGGGATGGGTGGCGTGTACTGTTTCAGATCGGTCATGCGCGCCTCACACATCTCGATCCAGCGCAAATCCGCTTCAAGGTGCATGATCGCGCTCTCCAATAACAGGATCCACGGCAATTGGGTGCGTGCATCCGCTTTTAGGCGCAGCGCCGTCGCTTGATGGAGTTGCTGATACAGTTCGCGACGTTGCACCTTCAACACCTCATCGGGCGAAACGGGCCCGCCTACCAAACTCAGCACCAATTTGAGATAGAACGCATCCCCGATCCGGTACTCGCGCACTTCTGGGCTTTGATACCATCGTTCAAGTTCCTGCCGTCCTTCCTGTGTGATGCAATACACCTTGCGGTCTGGGGCGTCGTCGATGGCTTCCATTTCATAATCGACCAGTTGCGCCTCGTGCAAGCGCGCCAATGTGCTGGCGATTTGCCCCGGCTTGACATCCCATTCGGCGCTGACCACCAAATTCAACTGCTTGCCCAGTTCGTAACCGTGCATGGGGTGTTGGTACAGCAATGCTAAAAGGGCGTGTTTGACCGACATAAAACCTAGCCACTGGGTGTGTAGTTTCGATAAAATAAACTATACACCCAGTGGCTAGATTGTCAAGTGGGGGAAAATAAAACAGACGCGCTCATGAGTGCGTCTGTTTTAGTGGTGGTGGCGCTAGGGAGTGTTAGAGCAAAGTGACTACTGATTCACGCTGTTTGGGTCGAATCCCCATCAACATGCCTTGAATGTCCAAACCTTCATCAAGGTCGGTCCAATCCACTGAATAATGACGCAATTCGACATGTGCCTGTTGTTCGGGGCTTGCTATCGCCAGCCACGAATGCCAATCCAATGGATTACCGTAACTGCTCAGGCTGAAAAACGGTCGGTAATAAAGGGAGAAATGACCGTTGGCGGCAAATGGGCGGATATTCGGCGCGCGGACTTTCATGCTAACGAACGATTGACAAGCGCCTAATCCACCCCTACATCCACGTTTCGAGGGGTATTTTCCTGTTTTTCTTCACGTCTTCATGTCTCCCTATTTATTTTATTCTGTATCGTAACTGCTCAGGCTGAAAAACGGTTGGTAATAAAGGGAGAAATGACCGTTGGCGGCAAATGGGTGGATATTCGGCGCGCGAACCTTCATGTTAACGAACGATTGACAAGCGCCTAATCCACC
>Ga0105049_10005756_pt1 | contig 14435 bp, 9 predicted proteins | sample MAT06_FD_78087 | JGI IMG/M metagenome (GOLD analysis project Ga0105049, IMG submission 78087) | Freshwater microbial communities from Lake Fryxell liftoff mats and glacier meltwater in Antarctica - MAT-06 | ecosystem: Environmental > Aquatic > Freshwater > Ice > Liftoff microbial mat | place...
CCACACTTGGCCGTAAGGCACCAAGCCGCCAAAGATCTTGCGGCCCTTCACCGATGGCGCTGCGTACTTGATGCTTACGGCGCTGCCGTCCAGGGTCACGCTGGTTTCCATCGGCGGGCTGGCTGGTGCTTTCTTGGGCTGCGCTACGGCCAACATCGCCAGAGCGCTGAGTAATAGTACTTTTTTCATAAGGGACTCCTCTACGCCCCTAGTCTCGCAAGTTCAGGCGGAAAAAGAAACTAACCCTTCAGTTCCAGGCCGCGCATCGTCCCCGTGGAAGTGGCAAACTTGCTGGACTCAATGCCCATGCGCTGCAACATGCTTACGAACAGGTTCGGTAAGGGATAGTTGCGCTTCGTGTCGAACGCCAGGTGCTGCCCATGCCGGAAGCCGCCGCCGGCCAGCAGGATGGGCATGTTGGTGTTAGTGTGCTTGTTGGCGTCGCCGAAGTTGCTTCCGTAGAGCACCATGCTGCGGTCCAGCAGAGTGTCGCCGCCCTCCTTCGTCGTCTTCATCTTGCCCAGCATCTCGCTCAACAGCTTCATGTGCCACTTGTCGATGGCTTCCAGTTGCGCCAGCTTGCTCTCGTTTTTGCCGTGGTGCGAAAGGTTGTGATAGCCGTCGGTGATCTTCACCTCGCCGAGCTCAATGGCCGGAGAGTTGGTGCTATCGAGGAAGAGCGTAATTAGCCGCGTGGAGTCGCTTTCCAAGGCCAGCCGCGCCATCTCATACATCAACCGCGTCTTCTCCATATACTCGCGGCTGCTATCGGGGTCCTTCGGTTCCCGGGCTTTGGTGGTGGGCTTGGGTCTGCGTTCCCAATCCTTGGCCAGCACCAGGCGCTTCTCGAGTTCGCGCACGCCGGTGACATACTGGTCGAGCCGTTCCCGATCTTTCGCGCCAAGATTTCGTTCGAGGCCGGTGGCATGGGTAGCGACCGAGTCCATGATGCTCTGGCCTAACTTCAGGCGGGCGATCTGCCGTTCGATTTCGGCCTCACTGCCTTGCAGAAACAACCTGCGGTAGACGCTGCTGGCGCTGTCCTCGCAGGGGATCATGACGCCCGAGCCAGTGAAGGTCAAACTCCGCTGGCCCTTGACGACATTAACCCCGAGCGTAAGGGAAGGGAAGCGCGTCTTGACGCCGATGTATTCGGACATGTGCTGGTCAAGCGAGATAGAGTTGCGGAAGCCGCCATTGCCCGGGTGCGGTGCGGCGGTGAGGAAGCAGACCTCGGTCGCGTGGCTGCCATCGACGTCCGGATGGGAGACTCCGCTAAAGACGGTGAAGTCCTGCCGATGCTCCTTCAGGATCGACAGGTAGGGGGAAAGCGCATAGTCCTTGCCTGCCGCGGCCGGAAAAAATCCGGTTTCGAGAAAGCCCAGGTTATTGCAAACCGCCAGCATCCGCCGCGGCGTGTCGGCCGGCTTCTCGTCGGCCAACACCGGGCGCATGGCATCCAACATCGGTAACGCCAGGGCGACGCCGGTACCGCACAAAAACTGCCGACGCGGGAGCGGCTTCCGAAGGGCGACAAAAGGGGCTGGGGTCATGGCTTCCTACTTCTGAGTAAACAAGGGGCTTTCTATGATCTTTTCCATCAGCGTGCGCACCGCGTAACGATCCTTTTCCGTCGTCGTCAGGATGCGTTCCACTTCGGCGCGGTCGGCAAAACCGGCCGGGCTGCCGGTGGCATAGGCGATCAGTTGTCGTACCAGATTGCGGGCGATCTGCCGCTCTTCTTTCAACAGAGCACGCTTTAACTCGGTCACATCGCGGAATGCCTGGCCCGTCGCCAACTTGCCGCTCGCATCTACTGGCGGACCCTGGCGGAAGGCAAAAGCAAAGCCGTTCTTCCCAAAACCCTGTACCGCCTCGCCCTCTTCCGTGGAGCGGTAGCGTTCCCGCCAGGCGCCCACCACGTCAAAGTTTTCGAGCGCAAAGCCCGGCGGGTCAATCCTGGCGTGGCAACCCGCACAGGAGGGGTTGGAGCGGTGCTGGTCCAGTTGCTGCCGGATCGTGGTCGCGCCACGCGTATCGGGTTCCACCGCGGGCACGCCGGGCGGCGGTGGCGGTGGCGGGTCGCCGAGAATGCGTTCCAGTATCCACACTCCGCGCAGCACCGGCGAGGTGGTGGTGCCGTTGGCGGTGATCTTGAGGATGCTGGCTTGCGTCAGCAGGCCGCCGCGCGCACTTCCCGGTGGCAGGTCCACCGGGCGCAACGCGACACCGTCCACCGGCGGCAATCCGTAATGGCGGGCCAGATGGGAGTTGAGCATTGTGAACTTTGCGTCCACCAGATTGGCGGCCGGCAGGTTCCGGTTCACCAGATCGCGAAAGAAGAGCTGGGTCTCCTGCAAGGAGCTTTCCACCAGCAGGTCATCGAGATAAGCCTCGGGATAGAGTACCTGATCGGGCGTCGTGTCGCCGAGCTTCCGCAGGTCGAGCCAATAGTCGAGGAAAGCGTTGGTGAAGTCCCGGGAGCGCGCATCGGCCAACAATCTTCGGGCCTGCGCCCGCAACACTTCCGGCTGGCGCAACTTGGTCCCCAGGCCGCGCAGGTCCGCATCGGGCGCCGTATTCCAAAGGAAGTAGGAGAGGCGACTGGCGAGCGCCTCGGACGACAGCACGCCGGGCTGTTCTTCAAGGTAGAGAAACGCCGGGGAACAGAGCACGGCGGTGTAGCCGGCGATCATGCCTTCAAGGATGCCACTCGCCGGCTGCATCTGGGCGCGCGCGATGCCCAGGTAGCGCTGGATCTCCGCCTCTTGCGGCGGTCGCCGATAGGCGCGGCGCACGAACTCCCGCATCAGGCCTTCGGCATCGGCCTCCTTTCCGGCTACTGCTGTGAGCCGGCCTTTCTCTTCGCGCTTCGCCGTCAGGTTTCCGAACAACTGCCGGTAGCCATCGCGGGCGGCCGGCGTCAGCAGCGGACCCTCCACCTCCATCCAGCGGTAAGCGACCCCCGGCGTTCCCGCCTCGGTCGCATCCGGGTTCCCCGTCCAACCGGGCCGCGACCGGAACAGGCGTGAGGCATCCGGCATGATCTGCTCGCCGGGCAGCAGGTAGGCTTCGATCTCCTGAACGGCAGGTTCGGGCGTCACGTCGAAAGAGCCCAGCAGGCGCTTTTCCTTGGCCTTGCTCAGCGCGTACAGGGTCACCGGTTCCTTCCCGCGCCCCACCGAGGTTTTCTTCCGTGTGGGCCGCCATGCCTTCAACTTTTTGTCGCCGGCCGCCGGCAGATATTCGGTGTGGGCCCAGATCGAAAAGCTATTCACGCGGATCCGATAGCGTCCGCCTACCGGAGCGGTGAAGCCATCGAAATGCATTTCGTTGCCCGTATAGGTGCTGGCCGTGGTGGCAAATGCTTCGAGTTCCCGCGTTTTCGGATCCTTGGGCCCCACTGACATCGGCGCCGTCTCGGCAATCACTTCGGGCTGCGCGTCAAAACCAAGCAGCGGAATCGTGGCCCGCTCCGGGTGATTGTTGAAGGGGCCAAACTTCATGCGTCGGATCATCGGACCCTGGTCCCGCGCGTAATAGCGCCCGCTCTGTGGCTTCGCTCCTGTGGCGTCCAGCACCAGCCGAATCGCCTGCTCGGCGGCCTCCAGATACCTTGCCATCTGCACGTGCGATACCTCAAGCCCCTGCCCGGACTTGTTGAAGCGGGCCACAATCCCGTCCTCCGGCAATTGATCGCGCAGTGGCAACCAGGGGGCGCCGAGAAGATCGCGAACCGTATTTTCGTATTCGTACCGGTTCAAACGGCGCAAGACGGCGCGCCCGCGCTCCTTGGCGCGTTGCCGTTCGTGGGCGATCAGCGGCTCGCCGAGGGACTTCAGAAATGCGTCTCTCTCTGCCGCGGTCAACTTCGCGCCCAGGGGCATCATCCCCTTTTCGACGGCGTCATGCGCTCGCACCCAGAGTCCATTAATGTGCGTATCGTCCAGTTGAAAGGCGAGCGACTGTAGGTCAATCCCGGCGGCCGGCGTCTTGCCCTGATGGCAGCCCGTGCACTTCTGATTCAGCAACCTGGTGAGCTCAACCGGTTTCGGAGAGGCTAACCCGGTTATGGCGGCGGCCACCGTAAGGATAAATGGAGCAAAAGTCCGCACCTGCCCAATCTATCGGCGTTTCAAACCGCTGTCAACCGCGATAGAATTGGCCATCGGTATGGTTCACGTTCGGTATCTGTTGCTGCTCAGCCTGCCTGCGCTACTCACGGCTCAAAGCGTGAAGCCGGTGATCGCCCAAACTTGCCTAGGCTGCCACACTGGCCCGAAAGCCAGCGGCGGGCTCGACTTGACCACCCTGCCGCTCGACTTCGTCCAGCAGCGCGACCGCTGGATTCGCATTCATGATCGCGTGGAGAAAGGCGAAATGCCGCCTGTCGCCGCCGCGCTTCCGGCGCCTCGTCGCAAGGCATTCCTTCGTGAACTTGGCGCGGGCATTCTCACGGCGGAGCGCGCCGAAATCGCCACCCAAGGCCGCGGCACGATGCGCCGCTTAAACCGCGACGAATACGAGCAGAACCTGCGCGACGTGCTCCAACTGCCGCACCTCGACATCCGCGACATGCTGCCGGAGGACCGCGAGGGCCATCACTTCAACAAGACCGCCGAGACGCTCGACATGTCGCGCGTGCAACTCACCGCGTACCTGGATGCGGCCGAGGTTGCGTTGCGGCAAGCCATGGTCACCGCCGCGCAGCCGCCCGCCGTCACCAAGTTCCTCGCCACGGGCACGCAGCTCTTTCCGGGCGGTCGCAGCACCGGCGGGCGCGAGTCGATGTTCTACCTTCTGCGCAATCAGGGCGTAGGCGTCGAGAGCGAATACTCCGGTCGTCTAAAGCCGGAAGTGGAGCAGGATCCGGCGCTCGAGATGGGTTTGTTTCGCTCGCCGGGCTGGCCCTATGGCGCCTTCCCGAAGGGCTTCGCCGCCAAGCATCCCGGCCAATATCGCCTGCGATTCTCCGCGCGCGCCGTCCTGCAGCAGAAGGGCTACCTGGTCACCGATGCGAAGCAGACCGTGCCGCTCACGTTTCGATCCCGCCGCCCCACCAACCACGACATCGCCGAAGACACCAGGTCGACGGGCGGGATCCTCGACATCCAGCCCGGCTCACGCGTCTACGAGACCACCGTGTTACTCAACGCTGGCCAGACGGTAGAGTATGGGCTGCTTGGCTTGCCTGCCCCTCAGGTGGACGCTATTACGCCTGGCTCCGGTAGATATCGCTTCCCGCCCTTCCCGCCCGGTGGACAGCCCGGCGTGGCCTTCCTGTGGCTGGAAATCGAAGGGCCGATTGCGCCCGCCACTTGGCCTCCGGCTTCGCATCGCGTGTTGTTTGACGATTTGGGGCCCGGCGCGCCCTCCGCGCATCCGCGTGAGGACTCGCTCCGTCTCCTGCGCCGCTTCGCCCATCTCGCCGCCCGCGCGCCTGTGCCTGACGAAGCGCTCCACAAGTTCCGTCAGCTGATCCTCGCCCGCCTCGACAAGCAGGAGCCCTTCGCCGAAGCCATGCTCGCCGGCTACAAGGCTTTCCTCTCCTCTGGCTTGTTCCTCTACCTGCCTGAGCCTCTTGAGCGCACTGACCACTTCTCCATCGCCTCCCGACTCTCGCACTTCCTCACCGGCTCCCGGCCCGATGCGAGGCTCATGGAATTGGCCCGCAGCCAGCAACTGCGCCAGCCCAAAGTCCTGCGCGCCCAAGCCGATCGGCTGATCGCGGGCGAAGGCTTCGAGCGCTTCATCCAGACCTTCCCCGACTATTGGCTCAACCTCCGCCACCTGCGCCGCGACGACCCCGACATCCGCCTGTATCCCGAATACCGCCTCGACGAATACCTGATCGATTCGATGGATCGCGAGACGCGCACGTTCCTTACCGCCCTGGTGCGCGAGAACCTGCCGGTTACCGCGCTGGTGAAATCTGACTTCGTCTACGCCAACGAGCGTTTGGCCCGCCACTATGGACTGCCTGCGATTCAGGGCTCCGCGCTTCGCAAGGTGACGCTGCCCAACAAGGACAGTCCGCTGGGCGGCCTGCTCACCCAGGCCTCCATCATGAAGGTGACGGCTAATGGCACCAGCACTTCGCCCGTCCTGCGGGGCGCTTGGATTATGGATCGCCTGCTGGGCCAGCCTCCGCCGCCTCCTCCTCCGGGCGTGCCGGCCGTCGAGCCCGATATCCGCAGCGCGAACACCATTCGCGACTTGCTTGCCCTGCACACCAAGTCCGCCAGTTGCGCCGCGTGTCACGCCAAGTTCGACCCCGTCGGCCTCGCGCTTGAGAACTTCGACGTCGCCGGTGCCTGGCGTACCCGCTACCGGGGCCTCTCCGAAGGTGAACGCGTCGCCGGCATCGATCCCGCCGGGCACGACTTTGCCTACACGTTCGCCGCTCCCGTCGACGCCAGTGGCCGACTACTTGATGGCACGCGTTTCCAGAACGTCCGTGACCTCAAAGCGATCCTGGCCGCAAATCCTCGCCAACTCGCTCGCAATCTGCTGCACCAGTTCACCGTCTACGCCACCGGCACCCCCGTCCGCTTCGCCGACCGGCCGGAGATCGAAACCATCCTGGACCGCTGCGCCCCACAAGGCTACCGCGTGCGCGACCTGCTCGAAGCCTTTGTAGAAAGCCGAATCTTCCTATGACCCAACCCCTTCCACGGCGTCGTTTCCTGCGCGGCCTCGGCGTCACCCTGGGGCTGCCGTTCCTCGAGTGCGCCGCCACCACGCCGCCGCCGCAGCGCATGCTCGTCATCGCCAATAACATCGGCGTGCTGCCCAAGTTGTTCTTCCCCACCGCCGTCGGCCGCGACTATGAGCTCTCGCCCTACCTCTCCGCCCTGGCCGATTTCCGCTCGGACTTCACCGTCTTCAGCGGCCTGTCCCATCCCGGCGTTACCGGCGGCCACAGCACCGACAACTGCTTCCTCACCGCCGCCCGCGGCGCCTTCAAGGCCGGTTTCCGCAACACCATTTCGCTGGATCAATTCGCCGCCGAGAAGCTCGGGCCCGTCACCCGCTTCCCCACGCTCAACCTGGGCGTCAACGTCGAAACCGCCAACCGCAGCCTCTCCTGGACGCGCGACGGCGTCCTGCTGCCCGCCGAAGAGAGCGCCCCGTTGCTCTTCCAAAAGATGTTTGTCCAAGGCGACCCCGCCGCCGTCGCCCAGCAACTCCATCGCCTCGAAGAGCGCGGCAGTATCCTCGATACTTTGCTCGATGAATCGAAGCGTTTTGGCGGTCACCTAGGCGGCCAGGATAAAGCCCGGCTCGACCAGTACTTCACTGCCATCCGCGAAGTGGAAGAGCGCCTGGTCGCCACCCGCCAATGGGAGCAGCGCCCCAAACCTTCCGCTTCCCAACCCGCCCCCGCCGACATCGCCGACAAGCGTCTCTTCTTCGAGAAATTCGACCTCATGCTGGCCATGGCCCAGTTAGCGTTCGAGTCGGATTCCACGCGCATCGTCACCCTAATGGTGGATGCCTTCCGCACCCCGGTGTTTAAGCTCGACGACCAACACCACACCAGCGAGGGCTATCACAACCTTTCGCACCACGGCCAGGCCGAGGAGAAAGTGAAACAACTTGAAGCCGCTGACCGTTTACAAATGTCCCTGTTACGCAAGTTACTCGGTAATTTAGCGAGTAAGTCCGAATCCGGCCGTCGCTTACTCGATAGCACCATGGTTCTCTACGGCAGTAACCTGGGCGACGCCAATATCCACGACAATACCAACTTACCCATTCTGCTTGCCGGCGGCGCCTTCCGCCACGGCCAGCACTTGGCATTTAAGCGCGATAACAACGCCCCGCTGTGCAATCTCTACGTCACCATGCTGCAGCGCATGGGCATCGAAGCCGAATCCTTCGGCTCCAGCACCGGCAGCGCCACCGGAATTTAGCGATGCATCAGTGCGCGCCGCGTGGCGAGAAGGGTCTTTTCCAGCGACTCCCGCGGCAACTGTCGCAGGATGGGCGCCATCAGGCTCGACAGCAGCGCGGGGACGCCCCGCGATAGTGAGATCGCTTCGCATTCGAGGTAGACGCCGCCGTCGCGCTCTTCGAAACGCCAGTAAGAGTTCAGACGCCACATGAAGCCGTGGTCCAGGCCTGGTGGCAGTTCCCGCTCGTCCTTGGTTTCGGCGGCTTCCACTTCGGTGACGCGGGTGCTGATGCTCCGGAGGCGGCCATGGGACCGGTCAATCCGTTCGACTACCGTGTCGTATTGGGTATTCAAAATGACGGTGATGACTTTCTTCTTGCGCAGCCGCAGGTAAACCTCACTGCGATCGCCTTGGCGCGAAAGCAACCTGGAATCCACCACCTCGGGGCCATAGATGGCTTTGTACTGATTATAGTCGCCGAGGACGGCGATGACGTCATCCACCTTCTTGCCGGACACGAAGATGGCACCCTGCCAATCGTGGATCAGGCCACCGGGTATCTCCTGTACGCCTTTGGCGTTGCGCGAATCCACCAGCAGGTCGTTCTGTTTCAAGTTCGTCAGGCAGCTCTGCTTGCCGTCGCACCACAGGAAGCTGGTTCGGGAATTCATCTCCGCTTCGCGTCCCTTCAAGTATTGGTCAAAGGCCTGAGTGGTGTGTGGCTCGAGCTTCGTGGAGGCGATGTCGAAGGCCAATAGTGGTAGGGCGAAGAGAATTCCGACGATAGTCAACGTGATTTCAGCGTACCAAATCGACCCTTTCACTGGAGGCAACTCCGGCTGTTAGAATATCCCATATGTTTCAACTCGGCGCCGTTACCTATAACGTCTTGAAGGACTGGGACCTCGAAACCGTCATCACCAAGCTGGAGCAAGCGGGTTTTGCGGCGGTGGAATTGCGTACAGAGCACAAGCATAGCGTCGAACCCTCCCTCACTAAGGAACAACGCGACACGGTGAAGGCGCGTTTCACCAAAAGCAAAGTGCGTCTGCTGAGTTACGGGTCCACTTGTGAATTTCATGCTGCCGATGCCGCGGTGCGCGCCAGGAATGTGAAGATCGCCAAGACCTGGATCGACTTGGCGCACGACACCGGCGCTTGGGGCGTGAAAGTCCGCCCCAATGGCTTCCCGCCCGGTGTGACGCGCGAGCAGACCATCCAGAACATCGCCGCTGCTTTGCGCGAATGCGGTGACCACGCCGGCAAGATGGGGGTCGAGGTGTGGGTGGAGGTGCACGGCAAGGACACGCAGGAGCCCTCGGTCTGTGCGGCCATCATGATGGCTACCAAGCACGAGCAAGTAGGCCTCTGCTGGAACTCGAATCCAACGGACGTAATCAATGGCAGCGTTAAGCAGAACTTTGACTTACTTAAAGGCTGGATCCGTAACTGCCACATCAATGAATTGGCGAGCACTTACCCCTACCGCGAGTTGTTCACTCTGTTACAGCAACATCGTTATGATCGCTATACCCTTTGCGAAGCGCAAGAGAGCAAAGAGCCGGAACGCTTCCTCAATTGGTATCGCGCCCTGTGGACGGAGATGAATCGCGGATGCGTCTAGTAACTTCATTCCTATTCACCTTTACCTTGTGGGCGGCCGTGCCGACTCCCGAAAGCCACTTCGGCCAGCCGTTGACAACCGATAGTAAGCCGCTCGAATGGGCCAAAGTCGTTACTTACTACGAGAAACTGGCCGCGTCCAGCGACCGGTTGAAGCTCGAGAAACTCGGCCCCACTACCGAAGGCCGGCCCTTTCTGATGGCCATCATTTCCTCGCCCGAGAACTTGAAGAAGCTAAATCGCTACCGCGAAATCCAGGGTCTGCTGGCCGATCCGCGCAAGACTACGCCCGCCGCCGCGGCGAAGTTAGTCGCCGAAGGCAAGACGGTAGTGGCGATTACTAATTCCATTCATGCCAGTGAAATTGCCTCCACTTACACTTCGATGCAGTTTGCCTATAACCTCCTTACGCAGGACAAGCCGCGCTTTCAGACCATTCTCGACAACACCATCTTCATCCTGGTGCCGTCGCTGAATCCGGATGGGGTCGATATTGTCGGTAACTGGGCCCGCAAAACGATGGGCACGCCGCATGAAGGCACCGTGCCGCCAGAGCTTTACCAGAAGTACGTCGGCCACGACAATAACCGCGACTGGTATATCTTCTCCCAAGCCGAAACCCGGTTGGCGGTGGAGAAGATGCACAACGCCTGGCATCCGCAAATTGTCTACGACGTGCACCAAATGGGCGCCACCGCCGGCCGCATGTTCGTGCCGCCGTGGATGGACCCTATTGACCCGAATATCGACCCCGCCATCGCCCAGGCCTGCAATAGCTTCGGCATGGGCATCGCCTATGACCTCACGTCCGCCGGCCGCAAGGGCGTGGTGGTGAATGCCATGTACGACTTCTGGACTCCCGCCCGCCACTATCAGGCCTACCACGGTGGCTTGCGCTTGCTTACCGAATCTGCCAGCGCTCGGCTATTCTCGCCCATCACCGTAAAGCCGGAGCAATTGCGCGGCCAGGCCCTCGGCTACAGCGTCGGTGAGCGCGCCTGGAATCACCTGGAACCCTGGACCGGCGGCGAGTGGAACTTGAAAGAGATCATGACCGACCAGTTGATCGCCTACGAAAGCGTCCTCTGGCAAGCCGCGGTGCGCCGCGAAGATCTACTCACCAATTTCTATAAGATCCACCAGCGCGCCGTGGAGCGTGCTGCCGGCCCCTATGCCTTTGTCCTGCCCGGCGATCAGGCCGACCCGAGCTCGACGCGCAAACTGCTCGAGACCATGACCTTCGCGCAAGTCGAAGTGGAGCAGGCGACCGCCAAGTTCACCGCCGACGGCCGCGAGTATCCCGCCGGCTCCTACGTCATTCGCTTGCAGCAGCCGTATTCGGCTTTCGCTAAGACGATGCTCGAAAGGCAACAATACCCTGACTTGCGGCTGTATCCCGGCGGCCCGCCCAAGCGCCCTTACGACGTCACCGCGCAGACTTTGCCGCTGCTGATGGGCGTGACTACCGACACGATTAAGGACCGGTTCTCGGCGTCGCTCGTGCCCGCCACCAACCTCACGCCGCGCCTCAAGGGCACCCTCCGCCCCGGCGCGATGGCCGCGTCCGATGGCGATAGCTGGAAGAAGGTGAATGCGATTTGGAAAGTTGGTAAGTCCGTCTGGCGCGATCCGGCCAACGGCGATTTTTTCGCCGCCGCTGGCCCGGGGCTTATCGAGAAGAAGAAGCCGCGGGTCGCGCTCTATCGCAGTTGGATGTCCAGCATGGATGAGGGCTGGACGCGTTGGATCCTCGAACAGTTCGCCTTCGACTATGCGCGCCTCACCAACCCCCAAATCCTGGCCGGCAACCTCCGCGCCAGCTACGATGTGATCGTCTTCCCGGACCAGCCGGCTTCGTCGATCGCCAGCGGTTATCGCCCGGGTCAGATGCCTGATGAATTCGTGGGTGGTCTCGGCAAACCTGGGGCCGAAGCTTTGAAGGCCTTCGCGGAGCAAGGTGGCACGCTGGTCTTCTTGAACCACAGCACCGCGTACGCCGCCGAAGCCCTGGGCCTGGGCGTCACCAATGTCCTGAAAGGCGTCTCCAGCCGCGACTTCTATTCGCCCGGCTCGCTGCTGAATGCGACCCTCGACACGAAACATCCGCTGACTTACGGGTTGCCGGCGGACTTTACGTTGTGGAGCGAAGGGTCGCCTGCCTGGGAGTTATCAGGTGGAGAGAAGTCGGTCGCGAATTACCCGGCCAAGGGCTTGCTCGCCTCCGGGTGGCTGCTCGGCGAGAAGTTCCTGGTGACCCGTTCCGCTCTGGTCGATGCGCCCATCGGCAAAGGCCGCGCGATCCTCTTCGGCATGCGCCCTCAGTATCGGGCCACGAGCTATCAGGCCTTCAAGTTGTTCTTCAACTCGTTCCTGCTTTGATTTTATCCAGCCGCCGCAAACCCTGCCGTAGTCTTCCGGCTCCATTTGCCCCCAGATTCACGGGATGAATCGCGCGCAACCACCGTCTCTTGCTGATCGCGGTGGCAATGACTTTCCTCCGGCCGGGGGCGGGGCTGTCAGTGTAGAGTTTTTCCATAAAGAGGCGTTGGCCCTGACGTCGAGGCTGTTGGTGGTGTACATCGCGTGGCGGCCGGGGGGAAGTCTGCCACCCCGGTGCACTAGCCCGCACCGTGAGGTGTGGGGTGCTTTTGGGGTGGTGCTGTGAGGGGTGCTGTAACCCCGCCGATGCCGCCCCACACCTCGAGCGATGGGCCCGACCCGACGTCGGGAGTCCATGCCCTGACCCACTGGATTCGCCGTGCGGCATCTCGTCAAGTGGATGGCTTGAAGATCTGGCGGTGTCGTCGTTTGCCGTACTGATAGTCGGCGTTTCACTGCGATCGCCATTGCTGGCAGCCCACGTCCACTGGCGGTTTTCGGGTAAAACCTTTCCTCATGTAACGGAGCTCCTCTCTCCTGATTGGATCCTCGCACGCTCGTGCCACGCCCGAGTATTTTTGATTCATGGCGATCTCGATCCGAACTTACCACTTGCCGCGGGTCTTCGAACTCTCCGCCCACTCGCAAAAAATGCGGTGGAGTCGACCTCCACCGCATTTTCGTCCGCATAAATGTCGTGCTATTTTACCGTTAGGAGCATAACCGGGATGCCGGGAGCTGCCCCAATTTTCCCTGATTTCCTGATTTCTGGCAAGTAAAGCCGAAGCGAGACAACGACAGATATAATTGGGGGGGAGTGCTAATGCTGCGCAAAGCTTTCCTGATCTTCGGTGCGAATTTGATGCTGCTTTTCGCGCTCTTGCCTCTTAAGAGCGAACAGGCCGCCGGACCAGAGCCCCGCAAAGCCGGCCGTGTGCAGTCCAACGGTGTTCAGTTCTACAAAGTTGCGGCGGAGTCGGGCATTACCTTTCGCCACGAAAACGGGGCTTCGGCCGAGAAGCACATGTTCGAGACCTTGGGCTCCGGGGTGGGCGTGATCGATTTCGACAACGACGGCTGGCCCGACCTGTTTTTCGCCAACGGAGCCGACCTGGCCCACGCCAAGCCATCGCCTGGCAATGCGCTCTATCGCAATCTGGGCAACGGAAAATTCGCGGATGTAACTGCCCAGGCGGGTATCGCAGGCAATGGGATGTTCGCTACCGGCGTGGCCGTGGGCGACTATGATAACGACGGCTACCTGGATATCTACGTCACGGGCTACCGCGGTAATCAGCTCTTTCGCAACAATGGCGACGGGACCTTCAGTGAGGTGACGGCCAGAGCGGCAGTTGGTGCCAGTGGGTGGAGCAGCAGCGCCGCCTGGGTGGACTATGATCGCGACGGCTACCTGGATCTGTTTGTGGGACGCTACCTCGATTCCGACCTGCGCAAGGCACCGTACTGCGGATATCACAAGCCGGGCTACCGCATGTATTGCGAACCACAGCTATTCGACGGGACACCGGCGTTGCTGTACCGCAACAATCGGGATGGCACGTTTACGGAGGTCTCCCGCCATGCCGGCGTGGCGAATCCGGCGGGAAAGAGCTTGGGGGTGGCCATCGGCGATATCGATGGCGATGGATGGCCCGATATCTTCGTGGCCAACGATGGTGTCCGCAATTTTCTCTACCGTAACAAAGGCAACGGCACCTTTGACGACATCACTTACGGCGCCGGCGTCGGTTTCGACATCAACGGCAAAGCTTTGGCCGGCATGGGTACCGAGATCGCCGATCTGGATGGCGATGGCCTACCGGACATCTTCTTCACGGCCTTTTCGGACCAATACAACCCGCTCTACCGCAACTTAGGCAAGCTGCTTTTTGAAGACGGCACAGTCAAAGCCGGATTACCCTCCAGCGTGAAGACACTCGGCTTTGGCGCCAAGGTCTTCGACTTCGACAACGACGGTCATCCGGACATCTATGTCACCAACGGACACGTCATCGATAATGTGTCGCTCTACGACCGGCGGCTTTCCTACCGTCAGACCGACCTGCTTTACCGGAACCTTGGCGGCGGCCATTTTCGCGATGTCTCGGCGGAAAGCGGGCCGGCGTTTCGCATCCAGCACGTGGGCCGCGGTCTGGCGGTGGCGGATTTCGACAACGACGGCGACCTGGACGTCGTAGTGACCGATTCCGGCGGGGCCCCGCTGCTGTTGCGCAATGACGGGGGCAATCGCAATCACTGGATCGCGCTTCGCGCCCGCGGCCGCGAAAGCAATCATTTCGGGATCGGCGCGAAGGTGCGGGTGACCAGCGGCGGCCGGACCCAGTTCCGCGAAGTCAATCCCTACGGAAGTTACCTCAGCACCAGCGACACGCGTTTGTATTTCGGCCTCGGCAACGCAACCGTTGCCAACATCGAGATCGAGTGGCCCGGCGGGAAGAAGCAGGCCATCGACCGCGTTCACGCCGGCCAGATTTTGCTCCTGGATGAGGCCGATGCGAAGCACTGAGCGCCTCA
>Ga0105049_10005763_pt1 | contig 14424 bp, 10 predicted proteins | sample MAT06_FD_78087 | JGI IMG/M metagenome (GOLD analysis project Ga0105049, IMG submission 78087) | Freshwater microbial communities from Lake Fryxell liftoff mats and glacier meltwater in Antarctica - MAT-06 | ecosystem: Environmental > Aquatic > Freshwater > Ice > Liftoff microbial mat | place...
AGTGGGAAAGCGGATGCGAGAAATCACGGCGACGATTGAGTCGCATTGGCTGGAAGCTTACGGCAAGGTCGCCGTGACGGGAAAACCAGTGCGCTTTTCGAACGAAGCGAAAGGGCTGAACCGCTGGTTCGATGTCTATGCCTTTCGGCTCGGTGGAGAAGGCAGCCAGAAAATCGCCATACTTTTCAGCAACATCACACTGCAAAAACAGGTGGGGGCCGCCTTGCACACCGCCCAGTTGAAATTAGCCCATTACGCCGGGCAACTCGAGGTGCTCGTGACCAAGCGCACCGCCGAACTCACCACGACCAACGGCCGCTTGAAGCACGCCGTGTTGACCATCGGGAAAAGCAAGAGCCAGTATCAACAGCTTTTCCTGGAGTCGCAGTTCATGCACAAAAAACTCCGCCTGCTCACCCAGCAGCTCATCAGCGCCCAGGAAGAGGAGCGAAAGCGCATCAGTCGTGAATTGCACGATCAAGTTGTGCAAACCCTGGTCGGCATCAGCGTCGAGTTATCGGCCGCCAGAAAGACCGTCAGCCTGGAAAACACCCTGCTGATCGAAAAAATCGCCTACACTCAGCGACTGGTGGAAGACTCCGTCGTCACTGTTCACCGGTTTTCCCGCGAGCTCCGGCCGGCCCTGCTCGATGATCTCGGCCTGATCCCCGCCCTCCACGCCTATAATAAAAACCTGACGGAGAGAAATAATCTCAAAATCAACATGACCGCTTTCGGCGGCGTGGAAACCATGGACGAGGAAAAACGCACGGTGCTCTTCCGCGTCGCTCAGGAAGCGCTGACCAATGTCGTCCGGCATGCCCACGCCACGGAAGTCAAAATCAGCATCATCCAAATTCCCGATGCGGTGCGGATGGAGATCAGTGATAACGGCAAGTCATTCCTGGTCGGGAAAACGCTCCAGCCCAAAGCCAACAAACGCCTCGGCCTCGTCGGCATGCGAGAGCGCATCGAGATGGTCGGCGGCAGCCTGGTCATCGAATCCACGACCGGCCGCGGCACCACGGTGCGCGCAGAAATTCCTTTTACTCTCGAAACATCAAAAAAATGAATTCTCCCAAAACCATCACCATTCTCTTGGCCGAAGATCACGCCATCGTCCGCCAAGGCCTGAACGCGCTCCTGAAAGCCGACGGCCATTTCACCATGATCGGCGAAGCCCAGACCGGACACGAAGCGGTGGAGCTCGCGCTCAAATTCAAACCCGACATCATTTTGATGGATATCGCCATGCCCGAGCTGAATGGCCTCGAAGCCACCCGACAAATTCGCGCCGCCAATCCCGCCGCCAAAATCATCGTGCTCTCCGCCCACAGCGACTACGAGTATGTCGAGCGCATGATCGCCGTCGGTGCAGTCGGCTTTCTGGAGAAGCAGTCATCCGGTGATATCCTGGCCCAGGCGATCCGGGAAGTCGCCAAGGGCCACACCTTTTTCAGCCCGGCCATCACCAAGCGCATTCAGGACAAAAAGAATCAACCCCGCGATCAGGAAGGGCTGCTCCTGGCCAATTTCGGAAAAACCAAAAATATGAATCCTCCCAAAACCATCACCATTCTCTTGGCCGAAGATCACGCCATCGTCCGCCAAGGCCTGAACGCGCTCCTGAAAGCCGACGGCCATTTCACCATGATCGGCGAAGCCCAGACCGGACGCGAAGCGGTGGAGCTCGCGCTCAAGCTCAAACCCGACGTCATTTTGATGGATATCGGCATGCCCGTGCTGAACGGCCTCGAGGCCACGCGCCAAATCCTCGCCGCCAACCCGGCCGCCAAAATCATCGTGCTCTCCGCCCACAGCGACGACGAGTATGTCGAGCGCATGATCGCCGTCGGCGTAGCCGGTTTTCTGGAGAAGCAGTCGTCCGGTGAAATTTTAACCAAGGCCATCAAGGAAGTCGCCAAAGGGCATACTTTTTTCAGCCCAGCCATCGCCAAGCGCATGCAAGCCAAGAAAAACCAACCCCGAGATCGGGATGGGATGCAGCGGCCCAACGCCAGCCGCCTCACCTCCCGCGAGACTGAAGTGCTCCAACTCGTGGCCGAAGGATCGGCCAACAAACAAGTCGCCGCGGAACTCGGCATCAGCATCAAGACCGTGGAAAAACACCGGCAGCATCTCATGGATAAATTAAACATCCACGACACCGCCGGTCTCACCCGTTACGCCATCTCCAACGGGGTAATCGAGAGCAACGTGCAGCTCACGATCATTTGAGACGGAATCATGCAGTCGGACTCATATTCCCGAATAAGGGGAAGCAAACTGCATGGTGGTCGCCGATTTCCCCATCGGCGACCGAGCGTCGGGCTGGAAACTGACGCCCACCCACTGCACGATCCCGTATCGGTAGTCCTAACACCAGCCATCCGGGATTAACCCGGTCACTTAGTTGGGTTCGACGGTCCGGCCGTCTTGCGCTTGCCGTTTCGTCCGAGTGTCCGCCTACTGCGTCACTGACCATGGATTTGCCCCACCAGCACCCGACTGCGAACGGTTGGTTCCACGAAGCGCTCTCCCGCGTACTTACCTGGTGGCCGGCCAAGATGCTCGGCACGAGCGTCGGCATGACCGTTTTCTTTGCCGTCTATTTCTGGGTGCTCAATCACCCGCATTTTCCCGTCACCACCATGCCACTCACCGGGGTTGACCGGCTGATCGATTTCCGACCCGAGGCGCTCCCGCTGTATTTGTCGCTGTGGTTTTATGTGTCGCTCGCCCCCGCACTGCTGATCGACCGGCGTGAACTGGTGTCATACGGAGTGGCGGCGATCGGGCTCAGCGTCATCGGCCTGGGAATATTTTTTCTTTGGCCGACGGCGGTTCCGCAACCCAACATCGATTGGTCAGCCTATCCCTCCTTTGATTTTCTGAAGGCGGCCGATGCCGCAGGCAACGCCTGTCCGTCGTTGCACGTGGCGTTTGCGGTCTTCAGCGCCGTCTGGTTCGAGCGCATCCTCCGCCAGATGAACGCCCGTCGTTTCGTGCGTCGGCTCAACTGGCTGTGGTGCTTGGGAATTTTATATTCAACCATCGCGGTCCGTCAGCACGTGGCGCTCGACGTCGTCGCCGGCACCATCCTCGGCCTGAGCATCGCGCTGCTCCATCTGCGCTGGTTGCGGGCTCAAACCTGAAGGCTCGGCGCACCATCTTACTCATTCTCCTGTCTTTGGATTGAGGGTTCTGTAGGTTGCGAGCTTGCCTCGCAACGCAGCGCGACCAGCGCGCTACCAACCACGAAGGCTACCCGGTCTGACGCAGACCTGAATGGCGTTAAGTTAAGCGGTAGGTTCGTCGGACTGCCTGACGTTTCGTCTGCGATGATTTGTTGCGGAATTTCGCAGGGCCGCCCCTTGTGGGCGAGCCGTTTCCGGTGCGCCCTCCGGCACGGCCACAAAGGCCAGCCCTACATTCCTCATGCAAAAAAGTTGGCCTGATCACGCATGGGAGAATGACGACCAACCTCCTTAACTTAGCGCCATTCGCCTCTGAGACTATTCCGCGAGCCGTAATAAATTGAGAGTACGATTACGGGGAAAGAGCACGATTTTTTCGTCGATCTTCGGGCGTTCAATTCAACTGCTCGGACCGCGGCACGACACACCGATAACCCTGCTCGCCCAACCGTTCGAGCGTACAGCGAATCGCCTCGACCCGGACCGCCGCCGGCACCCGGGGCCCCTCGTGCAGCAAAATAATCGCTCCCGGCGCGAGGCCGAGCGTGGCGCGTTCCGCCACTTTCTCTGCATCACCACCCCACCGCTCCAAGCCCCGCGCACTCCAACCCACCCCGGTGAGCCCGCGAACGCGAAGCGCGGCCGCCAGCCAGAGATTTTTGATCCCGACCGGGGATCGAAATCGTCCTGGTTTAACTCCGAGCCGCTGTAGCGTCGCCAATCCCGCATCGAGTTCCCGCCTCACGCGGGCCGGCGAGGCGCACCAAAAAGTACCGATCGGATGCGTCTGCGTGTGATGCGCCACCTCGTGTCCGGCGGCGATGATGTCACGGATAAGTCCGGGAAAGCGCGCCGCATTTTCCCCGATCACGAAAAACGTCGCCCGCGCCCCATGTTCCGCCAGCAGTTCGAGAATGCGCGGTGTATCCTCCGGATCGGGGCCATCGTCAATCGTCAGCCACACTTCCCGGCACCCCGTGATGAAGCGCAGATGCGTGCGGACCAAGCCCTGCGCTTGAGGCGCGAAAATATGATACGCCAATAAGAAATCAGGCCAGAACCAAAGCGCGAGCGCCGCCGCCGGCTCCGTCCAGCCCACGAGGAAAGCCGCTGCTTTCCCCGCCAGATTGATGATGATCAGTAACCACACGTTGCCACTATGTTTGCCCCGGCGGCATGCTCAACCACACGCGGGCGGTATATCAATTCGCACGAGGCTCAGAAGGACCATGTGTAACCAAGCGTGAAGCCCAAGGCATCGATGCCGGGGTTGGGTTTGGTCGCACCCCCATTGGACATGTGCTGGTACATGAGGCCCGCACTAAACCGGGAATTCTTGTCGGTCACGTGCTGCACTCCGGCCCGGATAAACCAGTTCAAAGTAAAATCCTGCCCCTGCCCGCCGGCGACGCTGCGGGAATCTATCCCGCCAAAACCACCGCCCGATCCCGTGAACACCGACCATTTTCCCGTCTTGTCCCACCATTCGATCGACGGAGAACCCGAGAATCCGATGTAGTGCGACTCCGGCCCCTGCAGGATTTGATCGCCAAACACCGTGAGCCGGTGGCGCACCACTATCCGGGAACCGTCCGCAAATTCATGACTCAAGAACTGCTTCGTGAGCCACGAAACCTGCGTCACCATGAGGCGGTAGGGAATGGGCGTGAGCGACCCGATTTGCCAGAGCACACCCGACTCGATGTTGATGTCCGTCACGGCCCAAGGGCGGAACGGCGCGGAGTCAGCGCCGAAAGCGGCGACACTCAAAATCGAGCTCAACAGGACGCTTTTGAATAAGTGATGCATAATGAAAGAGAGCGGGCGGAACGGGAAACGCCGGAAGTTCGCGAGCTGGCCCGACAGTGGGTTGGAACCCGCCGGCGTCAATAGGCCATGCATGATCGCGGCAAGTCTCCCGCAGGCTGATTCATGCTCGGCGCTACCAAACGGCAAAGCAACCTATTGGGTTACTTGTGAATTGTGTCTCCATTGGGAAAAATCGAGCAAGCCACAAGTACCCTATTGGGGTACTTGTGGCTGGGGAAATGAATTCATTCTCGGAGTTACCCGAAGAAAGACTCGATTTTGCAAGATTCTCCCGATCATGATTTCTCCGGGGAGAATTGAAAACGTGCCGATAGAATGAATCAGCCCGGCAAGTCTCCCGCAGGCTGATTCATGCTCGGTGCACCCAGAGGAAATTTTCGGTTGCACCGCCAAGGACCGATGTTTTGCCGGGCCTGTATCTTGCGCAGGCCAAGTACGCGCGCTGGTCGGATCGTTCTCGTTCGCCTAATCATAGGCGTTTTCTCCGGGAGACGAGGCAGACGGACCCCAATTCTTAAGAGAACGATTAGGCGTACGAGAATGAGAACGAGCGGAGGTGCGGCAGGAAACAATTCCGTCTTCAACGGTCTTTTGTGGCTCATCACTGTTTCCCGTGAGTAGAGCGCGTCAGCGGTCATCCCCAAAAGCCGAAATAAGAAACCAGCGTGGAGTTAACCGCTAAGGGAATTCATCAAGAGATGAATCCATGGAGGAGTTGCTCCGACTAATCGTCTCCGCCCTTGGGTTTGGGAGCCTGTTAATTGCAGGCAAATCCACTCCAGTCTGCGATTAGCAGACTCCCCGAACCCACCCCGAAGACGATTAGTCGCAGGGCTAATCTAAAGTTTCGCCCATTGGCGAAACTCACCAGTGGTAAACCCGCTTTGGTTGCTCTGTGTTCCTTAGGCTTCTCCTGCGCGCTTCCACTCGAAAACAGGGAGTAATTTCTTTTGTTTTGCTCACACTGGAGTCGCGCCGCCCTCGGCGCGGTGGAGGCGGCGCGACGTGGCGGGGGCCGCCGCATCCCCAGTAGCTGCCAGCCAAAACGTAAGGCTGTGCGCACGTGCGTTCCCGTAACGTTAATAGGCCTTGCGTCCCTGATTGTCGCGGAACATTAAAATCATTTTCTCCCCTATGAATACCTCCCGCAATGCATTGCGCTGCGCCTTTCTGGCGACGGCTTTTGTTCTCTCGATTTTCAACGTCACCGTGCGGGCTGCCTCGGCAGATGACGAAGTCGGCCAGTCGGCGGGTTATGTCGTGGTGCCCTCGGGAACCACCGCGACCGAAGTCCAGGACGCCATCGTGATAGCGCTCGGTGGCCGGGGCTGGGGTATCAAGAGCAACACCAGTGACCGCGTCGTTGGTTATCTCAAACAGCGCAGCAACGAAGCTCAGTTGACGCTGGTATACAGCACCTCCAAAATCGATATTTTCTGTCTCGGCTGGGACATCAACAAGAACACCGGAGAGCGAAAAAAACCGGAAATTCCCAGGGGCTGGATCAAAAACATCCAAGCTGATATCACGAGGATTCTTTCCCTCACCGTCACCAACAAGTGAGCTGAGCGAGCCATGCCTGCCACCGAATCCTTGATGCTCAAAACGGCCTGGGGCACGGCAGCGGCGGACATGTTCGATACCGGTGTTCCCGTCATCGCCGGCGAACCGGTGGAAAGATTATTCACCGGGGTGCGCTCTGCGGGCAAACTGGGCCGCCAGTCGTTGTTCGAAAAAGACGGCTGGCTTTTCGGCACCGCGACCGTGCCGATCACCATGGGACTGGAAGCCGCCACCCGCCAAGTGTACGAGGATATTTTTTCGGCATCCCGCAACCGGCAGTTGGCGCGCATCTGGAATTACGTTCCGGCCATCAATGCCACCAGCCCGGATGGCCTGGAGAACTACCACAAGTTTTGCCGCGGGCGCTCGCTGGCGTTTGAGCAACAACACGGCGCCGGGTACAAGGCGGTAATTCCTTCCGCTTCCGCCGTCGGTTGCCAAACCTCCTCGCTCACCGTGGCGTTTGCCGCCTGCAGTGCGAGCCCGCGTCACGTCGAAAATCCCCTGCAGGTTCCGGCCTACGACTACCCGCTCGACTACGGACCCCGCCCGCCCAGTTTTGCCCGCGCCACCGTGGTACCCGGTCGCGGCAAGGGTTGGGTGTTTATTTCGGGCACCTCGGCGATTCGCGGTCACCAGACCATCGCGCCGCACCACACCCGCGATCAGCTCACCTGCACGCTCGAAAATCTACGCGAAATCTCGCTCGCCTGCGGACTCGGTCCCCACCTCGATGCCGGCGGCTCCTCGGCCCGCTATTTCAAAATCTACCTGCGCCACGCCACCGACCATCCGACGGTGGCCCCGCAAATCGAGGAATGCCTCCTTCAACCCGGGGACACTTTCTCCTATGTGCAGGCGGATATCTGCCGCGCCCCACTCAACGTCGAGATTGAGGCGAGCCTCTGGCCGCATTAACCGGCCGGATCATTTTAGTACGGGCCAACTCCAACTCCAACCAACCGATGAAAATGATCCGCCTCCTCCTTGCCCTCTCCCTCGCCGCGCTGAATGCCTCAGCCTCCGTCCTCACGAATGCCGATGTCATCAAGATGTCCACCGCGAAGCTCGACGATGCCATCATCCTCACTTCCATAGAAAATTCCGAACCGAAGTTCGATACGTCACCCCAGGGATTGATCGACCTTTCTGCCGCCAAGGTTTCCCAACCCATCATCGCCGCCATGATCAAGCGCGGCAATACGACCGCCAAGAAAGAGCCTGCTCGGGCCACCCCCTCCGCATCCACCGCTCCGGCCGTCACCGAGTCGCCCAAGACCGAGGGCGAGCTCATGTCGCCTTCGGAGGTTTTCCTCGTGGATGGCGATGAGACCAAGGCGATGCGCTACATCAATCCGCAGATGCGCACCGCCGCCCGCGGGATGGGATTTGGCGGCATAGCCAGCTACGCAGTGCTCCGCGGCGACAAGGCGACCGAGCGCATCAAGAACGCCCAGCCTTCCTTCCTCGTATCGGTACCCAACCAAGCCCAGCCGGAAAGCTATCTCACGCTCGCCAGCTTTGCCGTGCGGACCAACAACACCCGCGAAGTTTCGACCGGTGGAGGATACATGAGCTACTCCAGCGGGATTCATCCGGATCGCGTCGTCGCTGTTAACTCCGAAAAAGCCGCCGACCAATCCAAGGCGCAAAAAGGCTTCACGATCTACAAGGTCACCGCCAAGCGGGCCATGCCGATCGGCGAATACGCCGTGATTCTCTACACCGGCGAAATGCAGGGCGTGGTTGGCACATGGTTCACCAGTGCGGGCAACGCCTACTTCGATTTCGGCGTCGATCACTGAGTTGATCATGGAGGAAACAGCTCCTCGGTAGTTTCCCTGTAGGGCCGGTGCTTGCGCCGGCCAAGGATAACCGCCAACAGGCCGGCGCAAGCACCGGCCGTACAAATTAACGGTTTCCCGGGAGAAACGCCTCCGGCTAACACGCCCCGCCAAACACCCGCGTGCGCAGCGCGGCTGAATCGATCTTCCCCCGCGCCGTGAGCGGCAAGGCATCGAGCACTGATAGTTTCTTCGGCACCTTCCACGCCGCCGTATCCGCCAATAATTCCGCGCGCAACTCCACCGCACTCCGGGCCGAAACCACCGCCGCCCCCAACACCGGCTCGGCGGTTTGACTCACACCCACCCACCCGTCACTCACGCCCGCGAGCCGGCGGAGGCGCGAGGCAACCTCCGCGAGATTCACCCGGCGGCCCGCAATCTTGACCGTTTTTCCGAACCGCCCCAGCAGCAGCAACTGCCCGCGCGATCCAAATTTCACGCCATCCGCCATGATCCACGCGCCGAACTTCCCGACACGCTCACGATGGCCGAAAGTAACCACCGCCGCACTGCTCACCTGCAATCGTCCACCTTTCATCAGGCGCAATTTCACCCCGCGCATCGCCTGCCCCACTCCACCCTGCAACGTCGCCTTCCCGGTAGAATCGTACGCGATGCCACCCGTCTCGCTCGAACCATAAAATCCGTGCAGCCGCCGGCCAAAGCGTGCGGCGAAATCCCGCGCCACTTCCACCGGCAACGGAGCGCCCGCCGAAATCGCCAAACGCAAAGTGTCGAGCGCGACATCTGATCCCACCAACGCCCGCCAAAGCGCGGGCACCCCAGGAAACACTGTCGGTCGCCACTGCGCAAAATCCGCCGCAATCGCATGCGGCAACGCCGCCGATCCGCACACCAGCGGCACGCCCTGTGCGAGCAGCGGAATCGTCAGATTGCCCAGCCCGTACGAATGTCCGAGCGGAATCAGCGCGTAATTCAGCTCACGCGGCTTGATGCCCATCGTGGACGTCACCTGCCGGCCATCGGCGAGCAATTGCGCCGCCGTGAAAATGAGCGGTCGCGGGCGGCCCGTTGAACCGGAAGTCAGTTTGATCAGGCAAATTTCCGGATCACGAAACCGTTTCGCCCCGGCCAGCGGCAGCAGCCTTGAACCATCCCACCAAAATCCCGCGCGCAGTGATTCCGCCAGCCGCTGCTGCGCCACGGGTGGCTCGCCCGCATCCAACGGCACCACCACCGCCCCGGCTTTGAGCAGTGCGAGAAATATTTCAAACCAGCCGATGCCATTCGGCGCGGCAAAGACGACGGCGCGCCCGCGCAGTGCGTCGCCCTCCGGCCCATGAGTCCCAAGCCACGCCACGGCGCGCGTCTCGAGTTCATGAAAAGTCACACTCAACGCATCCGTGGCCTGCACGATGGCCCGACGCTCACGCGAGCGCCGAAGAGTTTTTTGCCAAGCCTGGAGCAAAGCGTGACTCATGGTTGGTTCGGGATGTAGGGCCGGTGTTTGCGCCGGCCTAGCCCGAACAAATCACACCCGAGTAATTCATAAGGCAGTTTCACCGAGGATACAGAGCGCCGACACAGAGGAAGAAAGAGTATACACGGTGTGAGCTGAGCGTGGATTTGAAACGGTAGCGATGCCGATAATTTCGTCGTGGTTGGTTGCTGGAGTTTCTCTCTGTGCCCTCTGGGATCGACCTCCGGTTTGCTCTGTGAAAAATTCTTTGGCTTGGGCTGGGGGTGATGTATTCGGCCTCGGCTGCCGCAAGCAGCAGCCCTACATTTCGGAAACAGCCTCCGACAAATATTGGGCTTTGCTTCGGACATGATCAGTTACTTCGAGTTATTCAAATGCTCCACGAATTAATGTGGTTTTTTTCCGAGCGCCGCGAGGTGCTCGAACTCAATCAGCAGCAGCGCCAAGATCACCATCGCCGCCACGGTTGAACCCAGCGCATGCACCACGGGAATACTGCTCAAGCCCAGTACGCCGAAAGATGCAGCGGCCGTGAGCGCCGACAACCGCACCGACACCGGCGTTGCTTCGCCGCGATAAGCCGAAGTGGCCGTGAAGATCGAATAGTTGTGCGTCAGACACACGCCGAGAAACGCGCCGAGCAGATGAAACAAATTGAGTGGCTGTCCGAGCCAGCCAAGCAAACCGAAGATCCCCAGACACGCCCCGCACGGTATCGCAAAAATTCTCAATCCATCCCGCCAGCCATAGCTCAGAAACACGCCGCCACCGACGATTGCCAGACCGATCAAACTGAGCCAGAGCGCGGATTGCCGGTAGCGACTGAATATGCGGTTCAAGGTCTGGAGCTGACCGGCGTTCACGGTTTTCGTTTCCGCCGGCGGGGCCAGCGTCGGCGCATCGCTGGCGAGCGTGACAAACCAGCTCAACGGTTTTCCTTCGTGAATTAATAACCCCAACGGACCAGTCAGCTTGGCCTGCAACGCGCCGAACGCCGCGTCGTAATCCGATTCCTTTGCTCCCGTCGCGTGGCGGGCATAAGCCTCGAAGAACGCGGTGAATTCATTGTCGTCGAAGCCCGCCGCCGCCAGCGCCGCGCGCAACTGCTGTGAAAAATCCGCGTGCTCGCGCACGAAACGCACCGCGCGGGCCTGTTCGTCCACGGTCGGCAGCACGCTGCCGAGTCCCACCGTCTTCGTACGTCCGCCACCGGCGGTACCCAGCCAAATTTCCAATTTTTCGAGCGAAGCCCGCGCTTCACGCACACTCGTTCCGTAGGTGAGGTAAACCGTCTTCTCCTCCTGATCGCCGAAGAGCCCCCGGATACGCGCGTCGTTCTGCTTCAAGTCCACCGAAGGAATATCCAGCTCGCGAATATCGTCCCTCCACGTCAGGCGCGTGAGACCAAACACCGCGACCACCCACAGCGCGATCAGGAGCCGGCGCAACCACACGCGGACACCGGCGGGCAGCAGGTTGCCGCGATACACGCGGGCTTCCAGAAACGGATTTCGTACGGTTGAAAAATAAACCACCGCCGCCACCAACGCGCACACCAAACCGGCGCCGACAAAGACTCCGAGTTGGCGAATGAACGGCAGTTCCGAAAACACCAGCAGCGCAAAACCGGCCACGGTCGTGAGGCAGCTCGCCAGCAGCGGCTTCGCGAGCCGCCGCACCTTCTCCCAATAATCCTCATCCGGCCGCAACGGCGGCTGCATGTAGAGATAGAAGCCATAATCGATCGCCACGCCGGTCAGCAATGAGCCGACGACAAAAACCAAAATATGCACCCGGTCGAAGACGAGCGTGACGCAGACCCAGGCTCCGAGCACGGACAGCAATACGACCGGCAGCAGATGCAGGCCGAGATAGATGCGCCGGATAAAAACGCAGGCCACCGCCAACACCGCCAACACGGAAAATACGTTCAGCCACGTGACTTCATGCTCGATTCGCAACCGGCTCGCCGAGGCAAATCGATTCACGCCGGTATAGTCCACCGTGACCCCGGGGAAATCTTGCTGCATGATGGCGATGGCCTGCTCGATGGCCGCGAAGGCTGGCGCTTGTCCCGCCTCGATCAGCGGCGACGCGGTCAGTCTCGCCCACACCAAGGCCGGGGTTGCCGTGGTGGTCGCGCCAGAATTTAAACCACCCTTGAAGCGCTCGACTACGCTGGGCATCAGCAACAGCGGATCGGACGGGATCAATTCCTGGAAAGCGAGCGCTTCCGGCGTCGCTAAAAAATTGCCTAAGCCTCCGACCGTATCCCGGGCCAGCCACTCGGAGAATGTTTCTCCAGCACTACCCGTGGCCGTGAAGGCCGTCTCGCGTTCGCGCAACCAACGCGGAAATAGCAGATTAAAACGTTGCTCAAACAATTCCTTGCCCAACGCATCGCGGGAGGCGGTGTCGCTCAGCGGCAACGCTTGATCGAAGGCCGGATCGCGCGTGAGCTCAGCGGCAAAACGTGCTGCTGCACCCGCACTGGCGAATTTTCCGTCCGCCTCGGTCAACACGAAGAACATCGTCCGCGCCTCCGCCTGACTCGCCAGCGAGCGCACCAGCGTCAGCTCCGGTGCCCGCTCATCGACCGGGATGAGATCGAGCACATCGCTGGAGATCTTCGTCGAGTAATCGAGCCGCGCCAGCCACGCCCCACCGAGCAACACCGCCACGGTGATTACTCCCCAGCCCAGAAGTTGGCGTCGACGAAAAGTCATGCGGCAAGGTGACTGACTATCAGGTGGAGCCTGGCCTCTGGCCGGGTTCGGGAAACGTGCGACCAGGCAAACCCGGCCGGAGACCGGGTTCCACCTCCGGAAATCTGACTCAGATAAATTCGTACGTTCGTCATCGAAAATAGCTTTTCAGCTCCTCGACGGTGAACGGCGCAGTGGGCTTCGGTGGTTCCATGGTTATGATGATCGCCTGTTTCGCCGAGCGACGGATCTCGATCCGGCTAATGGCCGCGTTATCGCCGCTGACGGTGATCCGGCCCACACTCCGGCGCAGCGCGTCGGTTCGGGCCACGAGTGCGATGATCCAGCCCTCGCAGTCCCGTTGCCCGTAAAGTTCGAAATCTTTTTCCAGCGCGCCAAAATCGAAACGCAGAATGTGCAGCAGCGCTTCGTTCGCTGCGGTGGCGCGTGGATCGGCGGGCGGCGATTTTTCCCCGGCCGCCGCGCGCAGCAGAATGCCTTTCTCGTCGAGAATCACGATGCGCTCTTCCGGCGTGGTGTAGTGCAAACTCAAGCCGTGCGCCGTCGACACCCTCACCTCCCCTTTCAGCTCCACCCCGTCTTTCTTAAAGGGAAAATACCGGCGCTCCGTGAAATCAGCGAGCGTGTCGGGCTTGTGCGCGAAGATCTCGATCAAGCCGCTCCACTCCGGCGCCGCGGGCACCAACTGGTGTTCGGGATTCACCAGCGGATCAGGCGCAGCCGCGTGGCCTACGAGGGCACAGAGCAGCAGCAGAGCTGGCAAAAAAACGCTGGAGCGCCAGCGTCGGCGATGGCCGAGCAAAGCCGGCCAGCGGCGCAACAATAGCTCAGTGATGAGACGCGTATGCATCCAGACGAGCGTGGCGTTGTCGCGCAGATAGTGGAAGTGCGACACGCCGCCCTCAGCGCGGGAGAAATACCGAACCGGTGCGGCGACATTTACTGGCGGCACCCCGGCCCATGCGAGCCGCACCGCCACCTCGGTATCGAAATCATAGCGCCGGCCGCCCCGGCACGAATCGAACACCGCGAGCAACGGAGCCAGCGGATATACCCGGAAGCCAAAAAGCGGATCCGCGATACCGGCCCCGAGTAGTTCCAACCGCACCAGCCCAACACTGAGCTTTCGCCCGTGGAGACGTTCGGCAGGAATGTTCGAAGGGAAGATCGGCCGGCCCAACACCAGCGCGTCCGGGTGCCGCTTCGAAATTTCCATAAATTCGCCAATGCTTTCCACCGGATGCTGCCCATCCGCATCCATCACCAAGGCGTGAGTGAATCCTTTTTCCATCGCGGCCCGCGCTCCGGCGAGCACTGCGGCCCCTTTGCCGCGATTGCACGGGAGCGACAGCACCTTGAGTTGGGCTTCGTGCTGCGCCAGTTCGGCCATGGCTTCTGCACTTCCATCGGTGCTGCCATCAATCACGACCCACACCGGTTGCCAATGGCGCAGCGCTTCGACCACCACCTCGCGCAGGCGAGATCCGGTGTTGTAGCTGGGAATGATAACGAGATGGGTCGAGGAGGACATCACGCCCAATAGACAATCGGACCGGAGCCTAGGGTGGCAAGCCCACGGATGCCGCCGGTTCACGAAAGGGTGTAACCGATAGTGAGGGCAAAAAGGAGTGGCCGGCGCCTGCCGGGCCGTAGCCGTGGCGAAGGCTGGTCTCTGGCTGCCGAGGATTTGCAGCCGTCCCCGTGGTAGGTAGCGCGCTCGTCGCGCTACGTGGCGTTCTGCTGGCCAGCAGAACGAGACAAGCTCGCAACCTACGAATCAACCTCAGCCCACAAGCCCGGATCGGTAGCCGCGCTTGAGC
>Ga0105049_10005766_pt1 | contig 14419 bp, 13 predicted proteins | sample MAT06_FD_78087 | JGI IMG/M metagenome (GOLD analysis project Ga0105049, IMG submission 78087) | Freshwater microbial communities from Lake Fryxell liftoff mats and glacier meltwater in Antarctica - MAT-06 | ecosystem: Environmental > Aquatic > Freshwater > Ice > Liftoff microbial mat | place...
ATTCCGGGTATCATGTCGTGCCACTTCCACCAGATTTCGCAATCGAGATCGACTGATGGTATTGAAACTGTTGGTTTGACCACCCAACCCATAACCTCGCGTTACCTTGTGAATTTGAATTGGAATCCGTGTAGAACAACTGCAAAAAGCTAAACGGCATCAATTGGCCCGAACACGTTGGCTACTATGGTCTGCGCGTTGGAGAACTTGCCAAGCCACCCTTTGATAAGTGCGTTGACATGTTCGAAAAGGAACGCAACAATTGAAACGAAAACCATGACCAACAACCCAGCCTTGAACCCAGCTATACCGCATGCATGTGTGAACCCCGCCTCCCGTCACAAGGTCATTGTCTTGGGCAGGTCTTGAGTCGCGTCGTAGACTAAGTCTGTGATGTGATCCAGCGACGATCGGCTCGGAGTCCAACCCGTCGACGAAAACATGTCTTAAATACGGTAATAGGGATGGTGAAGTCCGAACTTGCTGTGAACCACTGAGCACCTACCGATGGATCGTACCGGCCTTTTTCCCCAAGATTTGCTTGTTCCTCAACGAGAATCTCTTTCTCGAGATCGTTCGCATAGGCCGAGATTAACTTCGCACGCGATCGAAAATCGTCGGTTTCAATCGGCGATTGACTTCCTGCGTCTGCTACCGCTAAAACTTTGTCTGCTGCCCTCCGAAACATCCAATCATGAACCATTTTCCTCCTTCCGCTGGATCGAAACTCGACACTTTACACTCTTCATCGCTTTCGGTTTCGATCGAAGGGATCGATTTTAGGCTGCTTTCAAAGCGAGGACTCTACTGGCCCGAGCAAAAAACGCTTTTCATCGCCGATACTCACTTCGGCAAGGAAGCTACCTTTCGCAGCCAAGGGGTCGCGGTACCTCGAGGTAGCACTCAAGGTACACTGTCGACGATCGTCCAGATGATTTCAGATTGTCAAGCATCGCGACTGATTTTGCTAGGCGACATGTTCCATGCGCGGTCGTCGATTTCTCAAGATATCCGAGAATCGCTGGATGCCTTTTTTGTGACGCATGCGCAATTGCGGTTTACGCTCGTTTTAGGAAATCACGACAAAGGCATTCTCGCATTAACTAAGGGCTGGCCAATCGAAATCGTCGACTCAGGTACCTCTATCGAATCAGTTTCCATTTCTCATCTTCCACAAGCACCTAGCCCTCCTTCTAAACTACTATTATGCGGCCACCTCCACCCCGCCTATCGTTTTTCCTCCAGAATGGACTCGATCGGCAAGCTACCATGTTTTTGGCTATCCAATCGGCAATTAGTTTTGCCGGCGATCGGTGAGTTTACGGGCACGCAAGTAATTCAACCCAACAAATCAGATCAAACCTGGGTCATCGCCGATGATCAAATTCTTCGAGTATAAAAACATGTCGCTGACACCAGCAGATATCGACCGAATCATTCAAATGGCTTGGGAAGACAGAACGGCCTTTGATGCGATTCAATCGCAGTTCGGCCTCACTCCCGGCGAAGTGATCAAGCTCATGCGAGCCGAAATGAAGCCGTCGTCGTTTCGACTCTGGCGAGCTCGCACCACGGGTCGTAAGACCAAGCATCTCGCACTTCGCGATTTCGAAGTGGGACGCTTCCGATGTCCTGACCAAAAAGGATCATGAGACTTTTGGCCAGCTCATTTGTATCCAGGGCATAGACGCCCCCTTAGCTTGGCAAGATCACGGAATCGACGACATGGATAACTCCATTCGTGCAATGAATGTCCGCCGAAACAACAGTCGCATCTTCAATCATGACTTTGCCATCGTTGATTGAAATCTTGATCGGCTTGTTAGCGACGGTTGTGGCTGTCGTGAGCTTCATCACGTCGGCTGCAGTCACCTTACCAGCGACCACATGATGGGTAAGAATACCCACCAATTTATCCTTATTCTCGGGCAAGAGCAGACTCTCCACAGTCCCCTTAGGCAACTTTGCAAATGCATCGTCAGTAGGTGCAAACACGGTGAATGGACCCGCGCTCTTGAGTGTATCCACCAAACCCGCTACGCCGAGTGCTGCAGCAAGAGTCTTAAACGTACCCGCAACGACGGCTGTATCAACAATATCCAACATGAAATAGTTCCTTGGCTCTTCTCACTTCACTCGCAACGCCAGGAATGCTGGTTAGGTTTACCGATGAAGACTTTGAGACCGCGTCAGTGTAGAGTAGCGGGAACCCCTTGGAGACTATTCCTGCTTGCGAAACGGCTGCCCTCAACCATTTCTGGATCTCGACAAGGTCCAATGTCTGATAACTTTCCTCGACGCTACGCTGTCACAGGCTAGTCACAGGACTTCGTGGCAGCGGCAGACCATGTTCATTCCCGTTGAAAGATCGTATTTGTTGATTGCCGTTTGGATGGGTTTGGGGGGAAAACTCTCAGTCAAAACAAAGGAAGTCCTGGAAAAAAAATGGTCACGCGAGTCCATGCGAGGTAGTTTTACTTTGCTAGATTTTTGGGCAACATGGTGTGGACCATGTGTCGCCGAGTTTCCATCGCTCCGAGAGGCTCATCGCAGATTCAAGGATCAAGGGTTCGCCATCTTGGCTATCTCTTTGGATTCCGATCAGAGATGAGCTGAGTCGACTTAGCGGTTTGTCCGGTTCGTCGCGTCCCATGATAACGATGCGGTTGTACTTTACTCCCAACTCGAGAAATCGAGCAACTTTTCCAAAGTTCGTCGAACTCGCCGCGCATCAGGGAACGACTCAAGCGCGATAAATGAATTCGCAACTAGAAAGGGATTTCGGCTCGATAGATGCTGCCGATTCCCGCGATGATCGACTGATCGAGTAGCAGTTGTCCAATGGGCTTCTTGCTTTTGACAATTCGAGCCCAAACTCGCTCAGGATTAAAATCACCCGTTTTCGAAATGGGAACAGATTCTCAAGGATCCGATGACCGCACTCAAGACAACGCCACCCAATCATCACTAATTGGGAATCCACGAAATTCCCCTGAGGAATTGTAGTTATCGCCGAATGCTGCCCACCGCTCGCATCCTGGGGTGAGCTCCGCGATCCGCGGCAGATGCGAGCCTATTCTTCGACGATTCGCAAGACCTGGTTGGGATTGGTGAAGTTCAATTTCTGAACGGCGGCCGAGGGCCAACGCACTTCAATCACACCAGAGGTCCGCTCGCCCAAACCGAAGTGCAGCCTTGTTCCAAAGTGGCTTTGATAACTTCGCCCGAGATGCACCACCGACATTTGCGATTGGAGATCAGTCCGCACTCGCACAATCGCTCCTGCCGCGTCCCTGGAAGATCGAGTTCCAGTAAGTTCTATCGCAATCCAATTTTGAACCGGGCTCCGATTCTCTAGAAAGCTTGGCGCAGTGTTGGCGTTTACAACAACCACGTCAACCAAACCGTCGTTGTTCAGATCGTCAAAACCAGCTCCGCGACTACTCTCGATTGGTTCGACTGTTGCTCCGACGGCTCGACTAACATCGTCAAAAATTCCGTTACCGTTATTTTGCATTACGAAGTTACTGACCTTAACTGAAGTACGATCATCCAAGTGCTTGATGTTGTCCAAAAAGTGTCCGCAGGCAACATACAAATCTTTGTCTGAGTCATTGTCAAAATCGACTATCCCAAGCCCCCAGCTTACGTGTGGCAATAAGGAGGAAGAAATTTTGGCAGTGTTGGTTACATCTTCGAAAATCCCATTCGCAACTTGGCGGTAGAGAACTGGCATCTCATCCTGATAAGTGGTCGTGAAGATATCCAGTAGACCGTCGTTATCTAAGTCACCACAGTCAATTCCCATATTGCCATTAGGCCGGCCAAGTCGGTCGAGAGCAACGCCAGCGATCAACGCATCCTCCGAAAACTTTCCAGAGCCATCGTTGAGAAACAGAAAATTGGGAAAACTGTCGTTCGCAATCAAGATATCGGCAGCTCCATTGCCATCAAAATCGGCCGAGACTACACCCATACCGGGCGCTGGCTTTACGCGAATACCGCTGGATGCCGACACATCGGTGAACGTGCCATCTCCATTGCTTCGAAAAAGCAAGTCATCGGCTGGCGGGAAATCATGCGGACCGGGGTGATACTGGTAATCACCGATGGTCTGTTGAAAGTGCTTGTCGAACGAAAAATATTGATAGTTCGCGCAGTAGAGGTCTAAATTGCCGTCGTTGTCGATGTCCAGCATGCACACGCCAGCACCAAACCGCCCGCCATCGTCTAAACCACTCTCGCCAGCAGCCTCAGTGAACGTGCCATCTGCATTGTTGATGTAAAAAACATCGTTCGCGAAATTGGATACGTACAGATCAAGATCACCGTCGTTGTCCACGTCGCCAGCAACTACTCCCAATCCATAGCCTGTATCACCAACTTGCGCAAATTCAGTGACATCTACGAATCGCCAATCGCCAAGATTCCGGTACAGTCGATTGGTCGGAGGAGGATCGACGTTTGGAGTTCCAGGCAGTGGTGCTCCGTTGAGGAAGTAGATGTCGATTAAGCCATCTCCATCGTAGTCGAATAATGCGAGACCGGCCGTCATTGGCTCGACCACGTATCGCTTTCCGCTCGAGCCGTCAATGTGTTGAAATGGCACTGGTGTAGGCTTGAGGAGGTTTAGAACGATCGATGTACCTCTTTTACCTGCAACTGATTCCTGGGCCAATAATCCGCTAACTGGACAGGTTACAAAACCAAGGCATAGGACTAAAATTTGCATCGGTAAAATCCACGTGATTCTGCGTCGTTTGGGATCCTCGTGCGTTTGAAAAGCCATTTTTACTCGTTATTATCGTACTTAGTGGTTTGTTTGAATTTTGGGAGTGTGGTAGCCCCTAAACTGCTACCTACCGTCTACTAGCCGATCCTAATCGAGTATACTCGACATTGAAATTTTAGCGGAGTTCCGAAGCAGACGGCATTTCTCGCGAAGCTTGGGTGGGCTATTCCACGATCCACGTGCACCGTATTTGTCGAGCAACGAGGCAGCATGAGTCAGACCAACAATTCTATTCAACCGATACAAGTCATCGTTTTGCTCCTGATCGTCGGCGGAGTTGGACTAGCGGCTTCTTGGGGATTACGAACCCTAAACCACGAGCCTCCTAGCAATCAATCGCCGTCGGGTTTTGATGAAAGTGGAGGTGATCAGGCAGCCATCGACCCTGCACGCAAATTGGCATTAAAAGAGTCAAGTGGTACACAGGCTGCTGCTCAAAGTGCACCAACTAATGCGACCGTTATACTTCCAAGAGTACCACTTGTCGTTTCCCCTGACAAACTTGAAAAAGAAGTCGAGCAGTTTGTGGAGCGATTGGTACATCAGCTACCGGAAGATACGATAGCGTTGAACCTCGCGGCAATGTACTTTTCTAATACTCAACAAACTTCGCGTGCTGATTTGCTTTGGGAGAAGTGTGTGAAGTCCTCGCCCGAAGATGCAATGATCTACCATAACTGGTCCACCAATGCGATTCACCGAGGGGATAGTGAACGAGCTTTGGAGATACTGGATCGCGCAAAGAACTGCGGAATCGACGATGGTCAACTGCTGTACCAGCGGTGCATTGCATTAAGTAATTTGGGAAAAGATGCGGAAGTGGAGTCGATTCTTGCCAGTCGCGTGATCAACTCACAGATGAATGGCTCGCTTTGGTTGCAGTTGGGGCTCTCACAACTAAAGCTGGGAAAGCATAAGCTGGCGTCGGAATCCCTTCGAAATGCAAAGGAAGATGGCATTAGCAACAAGCCGCTGCTCAATGGATTGATCAGTTGTTCAGCAAGACTAAAAGATCGTGAATCAGCGGAAATCTATCGGAAGGAGCTTGAGTCGCTGGAAGAAAAAGTGACCGAGTTCGGGCAGACGGAATTTGAAGCCCGGTCTGAAGCAAGAGTCAAGACATTTTCGATCGGTATCCTTGGAGAAGGCGTTGAGGTTTATCGACTGGCCGGGCTGCTTGAAGATGCAGAGCAAACGTCATTGCGCGTGCTGCTCTTAGATCCTAGCTTGTCAGAGGTCTACAAGATATTGGCAAAGATTTACGCGGAGAAAAAGGAACCTGCCAATCAATTGGCTGTTTTGGAGCGATTGACGGAGTTTCAACCGGGATTTCTGTTGAATTATCTGCTGATGGCCAAAGCTGCTTCACTATGCGGCGACGCAGCCAAGGCGGAATCGTTGATTAAGCTAACCATCGCCATGGGGCCTGAAGATTCGACATCGTGGATAGCGATGGCTGAGTTCTTGGTAGAGCAAGGCAAGCCGACGAAAGCGATCTGGTACCTTCGCCGCGCCCTCGAGTTGTCGCCTGATGATTCCGCTGGCTATACTCTGCTTGCAAAAGCCCATCGAATGGCAGGGCAAGATTCGGACGCCAAGCAAGCCGAAAACAATGCTCGGCGACTTACTAAAATCCCTACTGTACGCGCTACACCCTAGCCACTCTGGACGCAAATCGCACTAATGTCCCTACATTCTGCTAGCAAGTACGTGTTGAGCCTTTGGATCACAGTCGTCGCTTTCTCCACTCAACAGTTTGGAGAGCTGCATGCGCAGCCGACCGTTAGTCCGCAGGCCGTTAGTCCGCAGGCCGTTAGTCCTTTGAGATTCACCGAAGTAACAGAATCCAGCGGCATCACTTGGGAGCATACCACAGGTCGTAGCAAGCGAGGTTATATCGTCGAGGGAATCGCTTCGGGGCTAGCCAGCTTCGATTATGACGGCGATGGTCTCATAGACCTGTTTTTGTTGAATGGAAAGCAGTTGGTCGATAAGCAATCTAACACGAACGAAAAGGCAGGCTTCTTTCGAAATCTTGGCGACTTTCGTTTCAACGATGTTTCCAGCCTGACAGGAGTTGACGGAAGTGGCTATGGTCTCGGCGTGTGCGCTGCAGATTACGATGGCGACGGATTTCCCGACTTGTTCATCAATAACTTTGGATTCAATCGACTGTATCTAAATTGTGGAGATGGAACTTTTTGCGAGACTACGGAGTTTGCTCGAATTGGTGACGGCGAAAAGGTTGGGGGAGGAGTGGCATTCGCCGACTTTAATGGCGACCAGCTTCTGGACCTATATGCCGGAAACTATGTTGATTTCACTCTGGAAAACTCGGTATTCATCGAGCGAAACGGCCAAGTTTACCACGCGGGGCCGCGTTATTACCGACCGGTGCCGGATACGCTTTTTCAGAATGTTGGTGATGGAACCTTTGAGAATATCAGCGTACAAAGCGGTATCGCCAAGCATGCCGGACCAACCATGGGCTTAATCGCCGCCGACTTAAACCAAGATGGCAAGGTAGATGTGTTTACCTGCAACGATGCGAAACCTAATTTCTACTTTATCAACGACGGAAAAAGTAACTTTATCGAAGAAGGCATCCTATCGGGCTTGGCGTTCGACTTTCGCGGCACGTCGAATGCGTCTATGGGAGTCGATATGGGTGATTTTGACGGTGATGGGTTGCAGGATCTGATCGTCACGAACTATCAAAACGAACTTCCCGTGCTGTATCGAAATTTAGGCGACGGCCAATTCGAAGACGCTTCAACCACTGCGCGAATTGCGGAAGGCCTACAGCCGCACGTTACATGGGGATGCACGTTGACTGACTTTGACAATAACGGAACCTTAGATCTGTACATCGGTTGCGGACATTTTGACGACGCCGAGATATCCGATGACCGTACCGCCAAAAAAGTTCGTGATTTCTTGATGCTCAATGAAAAGGGGCGATTCACAGACGTTTCCCTTGCAGTTGGTCTAAAAGCCGTCGAATCAACTCGCTCAATTGCGTTTGACGACTTTGACAATGACGGCGACATTGATATCGTCGCGCTCAATTCAAACGCCAGACCTACAGTGCTTCGTAATGATTTGCCAAACGCCAAAAACTGGCTGCAATTAGAACTAGTTGCCAAAAGCGCAAATCGTCGAGCGATAGGCTCCAAGGTAGTCGTGACCTATGGCGAGCATCAACGCCATATACAGGTAATTTGTGGTCGAGGTTATCAAAGCAGTTATGGAGATCGATTGTCTGTTGGGCTTCCGCATACAAAACTCGGTATGGCGCAGGTTCTTATAGAATGGCCTAACCGGTCAGTCGAAACTTTTCAGGTTCCCATCGGTCAGCGAAATCAAATCGTACAAGATACAGGCGAATCACCGGCCGGCGCCAAGTAAATTAATACGTTCCTTATTCTTTCCTCTCCAGATTTAAAAGAAACTAAATGAAGTCGACCATCGGATTGCCAATTGTTGTTGTGCTCACAAGTTTGTTGTGGGCTTTTTTTTACAGTACTTACCCGATCTTTGTTGCTCGCGAGGCGCTTGCAAAGTCGGCTGAACTTGGCGTTCTGACGCCCGAACTGGAAGTCATAATTCATGCTGAAGATGTGAAAAGCTCGTTAGTAGTCTATTTGGCTTGGGGGCTGGTGGCTGGCTTGATCGGCGCGATCGCTGGCGCCGGCAAGGGGCTGGGAATTCGATTGGTTATCGGTGCAGTCGTCGGGACCGCCCTTGGGGCTGCTACGAACTACATCAGCGACCGATACGCGCTTCGATCAGCACCCCCAATAGATGCAATTCAGTATTGGATAATGCGATGTAGCTTAGTCCACTTGCCGCTAACGGCTGCCGTAGCGATCGCTGCGTCCGTCGGTTCTTGGGGGAATTTGCCCACAAATCTAATCAAAGCTGTTCTTGCGGGAGTGTTTGCGGCCTGCGTGTTTTCTTTCCTAATGGGTATGGTAACACCCCTTGAGCAAGTCCAGTTCAATTATCCCCAATTCACCGCAAATTCCCTCCTTTTATTGCTTTGCTTCAATGTTCTGTCCTATTTCGCGATCATTTTGAGAGCAAGGGTACACTCGCAGGAAATCCCAGTCAGCTCCACTTCCGCTTCCGGCACGCCTTCTTGACAGCTCAAAGAACGATTGGAAGGCCGCTTTTGTCGCGGTAGTTGTCGTTTATCGCTAATTTTCACCCCGGAAAGCCGTCGATTAGAGCTTAAAACACTTTACTTGCTGGTGAAGTTCTGATAAACATGAGTCGTCAGCAGTAATTTCTGCATTTTCGAGTCTTCAAATCTGGAGAAAATGTTATGCGTAAACGGTTTCGAGTTGGCTTCACGCTAGTCGAATTGCTAGTGGTGATTGCAATCATTGGGATTTTAGTAGGACTGCTCCTTCCCGCAGTTCAAGCCGCGCGTGAGGCGGCGCGGAGAATGAGTTGTGGCAATAACCTCAAGCAATTAGGTTTGGCCATTCTTAATTACGAGTCTGCACATAGGAGATTGCCATCGGGTTACAAGGGGTTCCCTGGCATCGGTCGAGACAACGAACAGGATTACGCTTACACGATTCCGATTTTGCCATTTATTGAACAGGGACCGCTCTATCAAAACATGATGGCACTTGCAAGACCCTCGGGTATTGGACTTCCGAGGCCTTGGGCAGGAACAGGTGGTTATCACGATGCTGCGCAAGAAGCGTGGGGCCGTGCACAAAGGAACTGGACAGTTGACATTCCAGCTTTCATTTGCCCTTCGGATCCTCCGCCACCAGACCGAGGTGAAAGCCCGAGTTTGCTAAACTACAAGGCGAGCATGGGTGATACATTCTTCCAAAACCATTTTCCTGCCAGGGAATGGGGACCTCGGGATAATCGCGGCATATTCCATTTGAATCGATATCTGGCCATGGGAGCCATCACCGACGGAACCTCCAATACCGTGCTTTTGGCTGAAGTAGCTGGTGGTGGAGGCCCCCGCGACTTGTTGGGTGGTGTAGCTCAAGGAATTTTCGCTTGGACTCCGGCAGCTTGTTTGGCTCGGGTAGCCAATATCAACGGCAGAACGCAATTGTCTGGAAATGTTCGGCAGGTTTTTCGTCCGGTTTCAGGACGCGCTTGGGATGGTCGCCCATATTTCTCCGGCGTTACAACAATGCTTCCTCCTAACGGCCCGCACTGCAACTGGGGCGATGGAGATTGGAACGAGTCCATGGTTCCTGCAAGTAGTTTCCATACCGGTGGTGCGCAAGCATGCATGTCGGACGGATCAGTTCACTTTGTCTCTCAGTCAATTGACACTGGTAACCCAAACGCTGTTCAACAACAAGGAAATTGGGACGGTGGACCTGAGATTTTCTCCGGTCCTTCGGCCTATGGTGTATGGGGTGCTCTCGGCAGCCGACTTGGCGGCGAAGCTGCGGCATCGATAACACAATAGGTTCGGTATCGGTCAACCAGCGTTCTTTACTTGCGTGCGTGCGGCTTTAACTCCGCACGCCGCTTTTGTTTCATACTAACCGTTTTTGGGAGAATATCCATGTTCCTTCGATTGATAGGATGTTTTGCATTATTTTTGTTCGCCTCGTGTGGCGGTGAAAGGCTTACGAAAGTATCTGGCACCGTCAAATACAAAGATAAATCAGTAGCAAACGCGACAGTTATTTTTACACCAAACGGTGACGGGATCACCGGAGCCGCTACAACAGACACCAACGGCTATTATGCTCTTAGTTCTACTCTGGGTGCTGGGGTTCGGGCCGGATCTTACGAGGTCAGGATCAAGTCGCAGGCAAAACCGGCCTCTGCCGATACCAATCCCATGGCGGGCCTTGAGCCAGGATCGCCGGAGTACGCCGAAGCTTACCGAAATGTTTCGGGTTCAAGTCGTGATAAAAAGAGTTATAAAACTGTAGTCGATCCCAATGCAATTCCCGAAAAGTACGAATCGGGAACCGAACTTAAAGCTGTCGTTGATGCCGTAGCCACTCAAACCGTCGATTTTTCCCTAAAATAAAATCGAAGGCGAAATGTGTAATTGCTTTCAGGAATGGTTCAATGGTCCGACTTTTAAAGCTGCTTTTAGTTGGCCTCGGTTGCTCAGCGACCATTATCGTTGTGGCGGTTTACCTGACTCCGTTGCCCGAAGTTGAATCAGAAAGCGCGGATAGTTTTCTTGAACAATCCGCGCCCGAAGATGGTGGCGCAGCCATTCAGTCAAGCATATCGATTGCGACGATCTCCCTGCCCGAAGTTGCTACAGAAACACCCACGCGGCAACTACAAGAAGAACTTCGTGCAGCGGCTGGCGAACTAATCAAACTATTTCCCGGTGATCCAGGCAGTTGGCACGTCGCCGCTCAAGTGGAATTTGAACTGCTGCAATCCGAGAAGGCCGAGGAGTACTGGAATAAGTGCTTAGGCCTACAACCGAAGCATTTTGGCCCGTATCTGGGGATGGCCGCGCTGCTCACATCCAAAGGTCGTTTCGAAGACGCAATTGTGGTACTGAAAACAGTGTCTGCGCTCGGAGGATCGGCTCCAGAAGTTTACCTAAAGCTGGGTGAAGCCTACGAGAACCAAGGGAATCTTGAAAACGCGCTCGATACTTTTACGTTCGGCTCACAAGCGTTCCCTGACGATCCAGACTTGCTATCTGGGCTTGGTCGCTTGCAATCTCAATCAAACAAATTGCCGCAAGCAGAGTTGAATCTAAGACGAGCAATAGCGATTCGCGGAGAGACTCAACAACTACTATCATCGCTTGTCGTAGTTTTAATGCGTCAAGAAAAACGGGAGGAAGCCGCCGCCCTGCGAACCAATTTGCAGCAACTTGTCGTTAACGCGAGCGGCAACAAAACGTCGAGCGATTCAGCATTTCAGCAAGCTTACGATGCAGCACTACGTCAATCTGGGTATCGCATCTTAGAGAGTTGTGGGAACTTCTTTTACCAAAATCGTCGTCTGGATCTTGCAGAAAAATACTTCCTGCGAGCAATTCAGCAAGATCCCAAAATCGTAAGCGGTTGGATAGGTCTATCGGAAGTGCTGTTAAAGCAGCAGAAGTATGCGGACCTGAATGAGGTGATGAAGCGGATCATTCAGTTGGAACCAAATAATGCGGTTTATAAAATAAATTTGGCTTCGGTGGCTCTGAAGTTGAATGATATCCAGGCATCCGAATCGGCTCTGAAGGAAGCTGTCGCGTTAGACACGAATGCGACGTTGGCACACGTCGCGCTCGCTAAATTGTATCTTGCCACCAAGAAGTTCGATCTTGCGCGCCAATCGCTGAATTCGGTTCTCTCAGTCGATCCTTCTCCCGAAGTTGTACGACTGAAATCAGAAGTTTACTTGGCTGAGGGAAAGTCGGAACAAGCTGCGAATCTTCTCAAGACTATCCGAAGCACGCATCCATGAATTTAGCATGCTGGATTTTACCAGCTGCTGTTTTGTTGTTGCTGTCGCAGATTGTTCTCGGGCAATCAACTTCTGAAGCCAGCAACATTAGCTTCGTTGATATAACGGAAGCATCCGGGATTATCTACAGACATCAGGATGGGGGTACGGGACAACGTTTTCTTCCTGAACACATGGGCGCAGGACTTGCAAGCTTTGACGCCGATGGCGATGGTTTGTTGGACATCTACTTTCTCAATGGTGCTAGTTTGCCCGACTTAAAGCCGTCAGCCGAGTTGAGCAATCGGTTTTTTCGCAACCGAGATGGCAGAATCTTTGATGACTGCACCGTTGCCGCCGGCTTGACTGAACTGTCCTACGGTTTGGGGGTTACCGCTGGTGACTATGACAACGATGGCTTTCAAGATCTGTACATCAGCAACTTCGGCCCCAATCGCTTGTTTCACAACAATGGCGATGGGACCTTTAGGGATATTACCGATGAAAGCGGTGTAGGGGATGGAGATAAATTTGGAGCTGGAGCCACATTCCTGGATATCGACCGTGACGGCGACCTAGAGATTTTTGTAGGGAACTATGTCAGCTTCGACTTTGAACGCCACTACCTACTTGCACCTAAAGCGTTTCCCTATTCGCCTGGACCACGCGACTATCCGGCATTGGCGGACACGCTTTTCCTCAACAATGGCGATGGGACATTTTGTGATATCAGCCATAGTTCAGGAATTGACTCGGTTGCTGGCCCAAGTATGGGAGTTGTTTCGGCAGACTTTGATGGAGACAATGACGTCGATATTTTTGTTGCTTGTGACGGGGAAGCAAACTTGCTTTACATTAACGATGGATCAGGTAAGTTCTCGGAGGAAGGAATTCTCGCTGGACTCGCGCTCGACTCTCGTGGTAATGCAAACGGCTCCATGGGAGTCGACGTTGCTGACATCAATGGTGATGGGCTTTTGGATTTGTTGGTCACGAATTATTCGGACCAGTTACTTGAACTCTTCCTTAACCAATCTCCCGGTGGAGTTTTTGAGGAAAGCTCTCGACAAACTCAGATTGGAACGGAGGCTCTTCCGCATGTGAATTGGGGCGTGGGTTTAGTCGATTTTGATTGCGACGGCGACAAAGACGCCTTTATTTGCAATGGACATCTGTTGGAGAACGCTAAGGAGGTTGAATCTCGAACCGACTTCGGAGTTCGCAATACGGTTATGGAGAACTTAGCGAATAAAACTTTCCGAAGCGTTTCCGATAGGGCGGGACCGGCGCTTTTGCAAGCGAGAAGTAGCCGAGGGGCCGCTTTCGACGATTTTAATCTCGATGGTCTTGTAGACGTCGTAATCTTGAACAGTGACAGTTTTGCACAGGTGCTTCAAAACACAACTGGCGGCGAGAACAACTGGCTGGTCATCGAACTGGTCGGAACAAGCGATAACCGTGATGCCATCGGAGCCAAAGTATGGCTGTACACTGGCAACCACGTGCAATTTGCGGAAAAAGTGAATGGCCGAGGTTATCAAAGTCATTATGGAGCTGCGCTTCATTTTGGCTTGGGACAGTCTATGCGCGTTGACCAAATAGAGATTCAATGGCCGGGACACTCGAACAAGCAAGTGATTTTTCGTGCGGACGTCAATCAGCGACTGAAGATTGTTCAGCAATAGACAAAGCGCGGGAGCATCCGCATTTCCGTCTCTAGTTTTTCAATGTTTGGCGTCGATCATAAGCCAGGACGCAACAAAGGTGCCAGGAGTCTTTTTTCTTTGCAGGAGTGCTCCAAGTAACAATGACTGCACCACGAAATAAGGACTGTCGCGGTAAGGACTGTTCGGCGACAACTAGCTTTCTGAATCGCATTCCGCCCGAGGTGAGTTCCTCAGGCGACTCGGTAAGTTGCCTGCAGCCAAACTCGCTTTCGAGCGTGCGCTTTCGCTGGCGAAGCAAGAACCCGAACAGCGATTTCTTCGCAAAAAATTGGCCGCAATCGACTCGACTTACTTGGACTGAGTTACTTTCGCAGGTCTCGCAAAGCTGGCTCAAGCTCGGCAAACTCGAATTCGAACCCTTCATTCATCAGTCGCTTGGGAATGATATAGCGACCATAGAGAGCCAGTTCGGGATCGGTACGCAGGACCAATGGTGCTCCGATGCGGACCATCCACTCAAAGGCCGGCAGGCCAATCGGCATACCGA
>Ga0105049_10005768_pt1 | contig 14418 bp, 11 predicted proteins | sample MAT06_FD_78087 | JGI IMG/M metagenome (GOLD analysis project Ga0105049, IMG submission 78087) | Freshwater microbial communities from Lake Fryxell liftoff mats and glacier meltwater in Antarctica - MAT-06 | ecosystem: Environmental > Aquatic > Freshwater > Ice > Liftoff microbial mat | place...
GGACGGTGACAACGCCGCTGCGTATCGCTACACCGAAGCGCGCCTCACGCGCATGTCCGTCGAAATGCTCGAGGACATCGACAAGAATACGGTCGACTTCGCACCGAATTTCGACGATCGTCTCGAAGAGCCGCGTGTGCTCCCGTCGGGCGTTCCGAACCTGCTGGTCAACGGTTCGTCGGGCATCGCCGTCGGCATGGCGACCAACATTCCGCCGCACAACCTGCGCGAAGTCGTCACGGCCGTGATCGCCATGATCGACAATCCTGAGCTCGAGGGCGCGGCGCTGCGCGCGATCGTGCGCGGCCCCGACTTCCCCACCGGCGGCTACATCTACGGCCGCGCCGGGATCGCCGACTATCAGGACACCGGGCGCGGACGCATCGTGATGCGCGCCAAGGCCGTGATCGAAGAGAAGGAATCGACCGGTCGCTCGCAGATCGTGGTCACGGAAGTGCCGTATCAGGTGAACAAGGCGAAGCTCGTGATCGATATCGCGGAGCTGGTGCGCGACCAGAAGCTCACCGGCATCAGCGCGCTGCGTGACGAGTCCGACCGCGACGGTATCCGCGTGGTGGTGGAACTCAAGCGCGATGCCATCCCGCGTGTGGTGCTCAATCAGCTGTACAAGCACACCGCCATGCAGAGCACGTTCGGTGTGATCATGCTGGCGCTCGTGCCCGACGTGAATACGCGTCAGTTGGTGCCGAAAGTGCTCACGCTGCGTCAGTGCATCGGGCACTACATCGGGCACCGCCACGAAGTCATCGTGCGGCGTACGCAGTTCGATCTCGACAAGGCGCTCGAGCGCGAGCACATTCTGGAAGGACTCAAGATCGCCGTCGACAACATCGACGAAGTGATCCGCATGATCCGCGCGGCCGACGACACGCCCACGGCGAGCTTGCAGCTGCAGACGCGCTTCGGTCTCTCCGAGCGTCAGGCCGAAGCGATCCTCAACATGCGTCTCGCCAAGCTCACGGGCCTCGAGCGCGGCAAGCTCGAGGAAGAGCTCGTCGAAGTGCGCGCGTTCATCCTCGAGATGCGCGGTATCCTCGACTCGCGTCCACGCCGCATGGACATCATGAAGGGCGAGCTGTTGAAGCTGATGGAGACCTACGGCGACGACCGCCGCACGGAAATCGTGAGCGACGAAGGCGAGTTCTCGATCGAAGATCTGATCGCCGAAGAAGAGATGGTCGTGACCATCTCACACAACGGCTACATCAAGCGCACACCGCTGTCACTGTACAATCGCCAGGGGCGCGGCGGGCGCGGCAAGGCCAGTGCCGATCTCAAGGAAAACGACTTCATCGAGCGCTTTTACGTGGCGAGCACGCACACGTACATGCTCATCTTCACCGACGACGGTCGCTGCTTCTGGCTCAAGGTGCACGAGTTGCCGCAGGCCGGCCGCAACACGCGCGGCAAGCCGATCGTGAACCTCATCAACGTCACGCCCGATACGCACATCCGTGCCATCGTACTCACGCGCGAGTTCAGCGACACCGAGTTCCTGCTGTTCTGCACGCGCAAGGGCACGGTCAAGAAGACGGCGTTGTCGCAGTACAGCAATCCACGCTCGAACGGCATCAAGGCCATCAAGGTCGAGGAAGGCGACGAGCTGATGGACGTACAGGTGACGTCGGGTAGCAACGACGTCGTGCTCGCCACGCGCCACGGGCTCTCGGTGCGCTTCCACGAGAGTGATGTGCGGGAGATGGGCCGCGACACGACCGGTGTGAAAGGCATCGAGCTGCGTCCCAAAGATCAGCTGGTGGGCATGGTCGTGATCAAGCGCGAAGCGACGTTGCTCGTGGTGACCGAGAAGGGCTTGGGCAAGTGCAGCGAAGTGAGTGAATACCGTGTGCAGAAGCGCGGCGGCAAGGGCATCCTGACGCTCAATCGCACCGCGAAGACGGGCGATGTGGTGGCGCTCATGGAGGTCGTGCCGGAAGACGAGCTGATGCTGATGACGCGTCAGGGCGTAGCGATCCGTTCGCGCGTGAGCGAGATCCGCGTCACGGGCCGTGCGGCACAAGGTGTGAAGCTGGTCGCGCTCGACGAGAACGATGTGGTGCAGGCGGTGGCCCGCGTGATTCCCGACGACAAGGAAGACGCGGACGCCGGTGAAGGCACCGAGGGAGATACCCCGACCGGAGAATTGGCACTCGAGGGTGGTGGCGACGCGTGACGAATAGCGCACGCTGATGCCCATCTCCCGAATTCTCGTCGCCGATGACGACGTGGCCGTCCTCGAATCCGTCACCTGGTTGCTGCAGGAAAACGGGTACGAGGTGATTCCCGCCAATGGCGGGATGGCCTGTCTCGAACAGCTCGAGAAGCGCGCCCCCGATCTGCTGCTCCTCGACATCCTGATGCCGGATGCCGATGGCTGTCAGCTGCTCGAGCGGATAAAGAGCGAAGAGCGTTGGCGCGATTTGCCGGTGCTCATGCTGTCCGCGCAGCCGCCCGAAGACGCCTCGGTGCGCTCGTTGGGGTTGGGAGCGGCGGATTTCATTCGCAAGCCGTATCGCCCGAAGGAGTTGCTGGCACGCGTGCAGGTGCAGCTACGTACCGGCGCCATGCTGCGCTCCACGCGCATGGCACTGGCGCGTACCGAAGAAGCACTGGTGCGCGCGCAGCAGGATGCCGACAGCCGTCGAAAGCTGGTGGACATTCTGCACGAAGTGACCGGTGACCTGTCGGTCACCGAGCTCTTTCATCTGCTGGTGCGTCGTGCGGCGCGCGCCTTGGGCGTGTCGCACTGCTCGGTGGTGCTGGCACGGCCCGGAGACGCGCAGGCGGTGGTGGTGGCCGCGTTCGAAAACCCGGGGCTTCAGCATCTCAGCATTCAGCTCGACCGCTATCCGGAACTGAAGGCGGCGCTCGAATCGGGTCAGCCGGTGCTGGTGGAAGATCTCGATACGCATCCGCTATACGAAGGCGTGCGGCACGTGTGGGGTCTCGAAGGCATCGAAGTGCCGATCCGTTCGGTGATTGCGCTGCCGTTTACCGTCGACCGTGGGCAGTACGGTGTGTTTCTGGTGCGGCGCACGCGTGATCAGGATCGCTTCGGGCCACACGATCTCGAATTCGCGCAGGCGGTCATCACGGCCGCCGTGGCGGTGATTCAGCGCGCGCAGATGGTCGAGAGCACGATGGCCGACAACGCACGACTCGAACAGCTCGCGCAAACCGATCCGCTCACGCAGCTACTGAATCGCCGCGCACTGACCGAGCGTATCACCGCGGAAATGGAGCGCGCGCTGCGCTACGACTCCACGATGGCCCTCCTGATGATCGATCTCGATCACTTCAAGAAGATCAACGACACCTACGGCCACCTCGTGGGCGACGACGTGTTGCGCGACGTCGGAAAGCTGCTGCTCGACACCATTCGCGGCAGCGATATCGTGGCGCGCTATGGCGGCGAAGAGTTCCTGGTGTTGCTTCCCGAAACGGATGAGGCTGGCGCTGTGTCGTTCGCCGAACGCATCCGTGCGGCCGTCGACGAATACGAGTTCGCCCGGGGCGGTGAGCATCAGCCGCTCAGGCTCACGGCCAGTATCGGCGTGGCAGTGTTTCCCGCGGCGCGCATCGAGAACGTCGAAGACCTGTTCTCGCGCGCCGATGCCGCGCTCTATCGCGCCAAGGCCGATGGCCGCAACCGCGTGCGGCAGTAGAACTCAGCGTTGCACGTTACGGTGTTCGACCATCGCACACCGGTCTTGTACCACGTCGATGCCAGCCTTGGCCAACGTCTCCGCCACGACGGCATCCTGAATACCCTGCTGCATCCACACCACACGCGGCTTGGCAGCGAGGATCTCTTCGAGGTGCTGCGCGACATCCTTCGATCGGCGGAACAGCAGCACCATGTCCGCCGCCGGCGTGACCGTGAGGAGTGAGCGATGGACCGCTGCCCCCAGGATCTCCGTGATATCCGGGTAGTAGACCGGCACCGGTACGATCTCGTAGCCCACGCGCTGTAGATATTCGGGCACGTAGTACGCCGGCCCACCGACGGTCTCCGGTTTAATGCCGATCACGGCAACCCGATGCACCGACGAAAGCACATTCGCCAGTGGTGAGGCATGATCCACTATATGTGAACGCCATTCGGTTGCTTCGCTCCCTTCCGTCTCCGCAGGCATTAGCTTCTCGTCCATACACACTCCCCCCTCTCTCGAATTTGCTGGAGCCACCCGTATGCGCATGTTGGTACTCGGCGCGGGGCTGCAAGGCACCGCGTGCTCGTATGATCTGCTGAAGAACCCGTCAGTCACGCAGGTGCTACTGGCCGATGTTCGAGTCGGCGCCCTCCCCGCCTTCCTCGCGCCCTTCGCTGGCTCACGCCTCGAGGCCCTCGCGCTCGATGTCCGCAATGCCGACGCCGTTCGTGCGGTCTTTGCCCGCTGCGATGCGGTGATGAGCGCCATCCCATACTACTTCAACGCCCCGCTCGCTGCCCTCGCGGTGGAGATGGGTGTGCACTTCGCCGATCTCGGCGGCAACACCGAAATCGTTCAGGAACAGAAGAAGCTTCACGAAGCCGCGAAAGCCAAGGGCGTCAGTGTGATCCCCGACACCGGACTCGCGCCGGGCATGGTCAACGTGATCGCCCAGCATGGCATCGATCAATTCGACACGGCCGAGAGCGTCAAGCTGTTCGTGGGCGGATTGCCGCAGACACCTGAGCCGCCGCTCGGCTACCAGATCGCCTACTCGATCGAAGGCATGGTGGACTACTACACCACCGAATCGCTGGTCGTGCGGAATGGGCAACCCGCTCATGTGACCGCACTCTCCGAACTCGAGACGGTGCGGTTCGCCGAGCCGCTGGGTGAGCTCGAGGCGTTTCACACGGCCGGCGGTCTCTCCACGATGGTGTACCGCTATGCCGGCGTCATTCCCACCATGGAATACAAGACGCTACGCTATCCGGGACACGCGCGCATCATGGAAGCCATCCGCGATCTCGGCCTGCTCGGCAACGAGGCCGTGGACGTGAAGGGACAGCAGGTGGTGCCGCGCGATGTGTTCGTGCGCGTGGCCGGTGAAAAGCTGCGCAAGGGCAAGCCTGATCTCGTCGCGCTGCGCGTGGTGGTGCGCGGCACGAAGCAGGGTGTCACGAGCACGCGTGCGTGGGAGGTGCTCGATCGCTCCGATACCGAGCACGGGATCTCGGCGATGATGCGTACCACCGGTTACACGCTGTCGATCACCGGGCAGTTGCAGGCCAGCGGAGCGATAGCCGCCGGCGTGCATACGCCCGACGAGTGTATTCCCGCCGAACGCTATTTCGCCATGCTCGGCGAGCGTGGGGTGATGGTCAGGGAGCTTCCGGCGACGGCGTGAACCAAGTGGGTCACGTTCTGAATTCGCCGATCAATCCGCGCACGCGAAGTGACGCCGTCTGCAGCATCTCGGCAGTAGCGGACACTTCCTGCGCGGAGGCCGATGTCTGTTCGGTGCTGGCCGCCACCTGTTCTGCTGCCGCGGCATGACCTTCGGCGGTGTCGCGGGCGCTGGTGAGTGACTTTTGCACTGCGCCCAGCGACTGACGATTCGCATTCACCGCGATGGAGACGCGCGACGCGGCGCCTTCCACCTGCGCGACGGCGTGTTCGATGCGCGAGAGCGCCTCGCCGACGCCCTCGGCTACCGTCTCCACGTCTTTCAGGCGGGTCGCGCCTGAGTCGACGGCGGTCGACGCGCTCGCTATACGCGCCCGGATCCGCTTCACGTTCTCGGTCACTTCGTTGGCCGCGTTCGCGCTCTGCTCGGCCAGCGCGCGCACTTCCTGCGCGACCACGGCAAAGCCGCGACCGGCACTGCCCGCACGCGCCGCCTCGATCGCGGCGTTGAGGGCCAGCAGATTGGTCTGCGTGGCGATTTCGGAGATCACACTCACGAAGTCGTCGATGACGCTGGTCGCATCTTTCAGCGATACCATTTCGGCGCGCGACGCCGTCACCACCTCGCGAGCACCGAGCAGCGTATCGATCGCCAGCTGTACTTGATCGCGCGTGTTGTTGGTCGTGCCGCGGATCTCTCGTCCCACGCGATCGGTTTCCTCGGCGGCTTCACCGATGGTGGCGCCGACCTCTGCCAGCTGCTTCACGGTCAGGCTCGCATTGTTGAGCGCGCTCAACTGCACCGTGGCGCCGTGGGAGATGTCCATCACGGCCGTCGTGACATGCTGCGACGACGCAGCGGCTGACGACGCCGAGGCGCTGAGCTCACCGGCGGCGAGTGTGACCTGATCGGCCTCGTCCTGCACGTGGGACAGGAGTCGGCGAAGCCGCTCGCGCGCCTGCTGCATGGCGTCGATCAGCTCCGCGTACTCGCGCGCCACCCCCGACGAGCGTAGGTCGACGCCAGGATCGCGCAGATCACCGGCACCGATCGCCATCATCTCATCGCGCAGTCGCACCAGCGGATGGGTCACGGCGCGCGAGGTCGAGAGCCCGAAGAAGGCCGCTACGCCGAAGGCGGTTGCGACGACGATCGCGAGCAGAAGCTCGGCGCGCCACAGACCTTCGCGCATTCGATCCATCGAGTCTTCCGCGCCGCTGCGGGCGGCACGACGCAGCGCCTGCAGCTCCGTTTCGATGGCCTGCATATCACGACTCGTCTGCTGCAGCACGCGCTGCGCGTTCGCGTCATTGCCGACGACCTGCCAGGCGTGCGTGACCGCAATGCGGACCTCCATGGCGGCCTGCAGGGTCCCGATCGCCTCGAGTCGCTGGCGCTCGTCGGTGCGCAGTATGCCTTGATTCAGCGCGTCGCGCCGGAGCTTCTCGGCTTCGGCCACGAGCGCCGTATACTGCGCTTCGTCTTCGGGCGAACGACTCGTGAGATACCGTAATCCGGCGACCAGCTCACGCAACACGGTGGTGGTGGCTTGCTCCGTGAACTCGGAGCGATTGGCCAGCGCGCGCATGGTCGCTTCCGCATCGGCATTACTGCGATTGAGGCCATACCAGCCAAGCAGGCCGGCCACGAGCAGCAGTCCGATGGACGTCCCGAAGCCGGCGATCAGACGAACGCGAATGGTGGCGAGTCGAATGACGGCCATCAGTCGGCGCCTCCATCAGGCGTGTCGGTGCTATCGGCGGCGGCGGCGGTCTTTCCGCGCACGCGGTCCACGCGTACGATGACGACGCTGCGTCCCTTGATGTCGTGATTGCGTTCGAACGCGATGCGTCCGGCCACGCCGTCCACCGAGGGGGCACCGTTGCCGATCTTCTCGAGGGCGATGCGCAGGGCGGCGCGCGAGCGTGCGCCATTGATGATCGTGCGTCCCATCACGATCGCGGCGTCGTAGGAGAGCGCAGCGAACATGTCGGGGTCGCGCTTGAAGCGTTCGCGATAGTGCGACAGGAACCAGAGGGCCTCGGGACTCGTGGCGCGATCGGCGCGAAAGAACGCGACGTAGCGCGCGCCGATGGCGTCGGCGTGCTGGTTGATCTGCTCGACGCCGTCGCCACCGATAAACGGGGCGGTGACGCCGTGTGCCTTGAGGGCACGGATAAAGGCGAGGGCATCGTTTGCGTCGCCCGGGAAGAGCACGACGTCGGGGCGTATCCTGGCGAGGAGCTGCGCATAGGCATCCCACTCGACAACGCCCGTCAGATACGGCTCGCGCGCGATCACGGTGGCGCCGTTGCTGGTGAAGGCTTTGGCGAAGGTGTCGGCCCAGTCGCGTCCGTAGGAATCGTTGCGGTACACGATGGCGGCGCGCTTGGCGCTGAGGGAGTCGAGGGCCCACTGCGCGGTGACGCGTGCGGCGTCGTTGTCGCTGGGCGCGACGCGGAAGAACCAGGGGCTCACGCCACTGAGCTGCGGCGACGACGCGGTCGGCGAGATGGCGACGACGCCGTTGGCGCCGCCGTGTTCGGCGTCGGCGTAGACGGGGAGCACTTCGATGGTGTTGCCGCTTTCCGGATGACCAACGACGGCGATGACTTCGGGGTCAGCGCTGAGTTGCTGGGCAATCTGGACCGCACCGGTCGCGCCGGGCTTGGGGGTGCGGCTCCGAAAGCGAAGGGCGGAGGCAGCATTCAGGCGCTCGGTGGCCAGTTCGACGCCCCGGACCACGTCATCGTACCCCGGGCTCCCAGGGATGGCGCCAACGCCGATCACGATCGTGCCGTCGACGCCCTGCTGGGGACCGTCCGAGGCGCGACAGGCGGCCAACGAGAACAGGAGGAGCAGGGCGCGCGCGGCGGCGCCCGCCGGGATGGCACATCGGTTCTGGATCACGAGCAATGGACGATCGGCTGTCGGGCGCGGAAACGGCTTCAGCGGTGGACTGGGCGCGCGCCGCCGTGGCGTGCTCGTTTGGGCGTCATTCAGTGCATTCCAGACCGACACTTGGACTGAAAAACCAGCAAAAACCATGAAAGATAGTTACGTCTGTACCCGAAAATCAGCGAAGTCTGGACGCGATGCTGCGTTCTGCTTGCGGCAGCCGGAAACGACGGTTTAGCATTCGCCATGCGATCACACGATCGGCCTTTGAGGATCGCGCGCGACCGCGCGCACATGCCTCAATCCATTCTCTCAGGAACCGGCATGGTTGGCACGTTCCGCCCGCGACGGTTGGCATCCGTCGCGCTGCTGGGCGCAATGGCCCTCGGGCTTGCAGCGTGCGGCGGCGACTATCCGAATTCGACGTTCAATCCGAATTCGGACTTCAACGCAGCGATCGATGCGCTGTGGGACAAGCTGCTCTTTTGGGGTACGCTCGTCTTCATCGGCGTCGAAGCCGCTCTCGTCTACACCATATTCAAGTTTCGCCGCCGTCCCGGCGGCGGCGTACCGAAGCAGGTGCATGGTAACACCGCGCTCGAGATCACGTGGACGGCCATCCCTGCTGTCATCCTGATCTTTATCGCGATCCCGACGGTCCGCACGATTTTCAAGACGCAGGCGAAGGCGGTGCCCGACGCATTGCAGGTCGAGGTGATCGGGCATCAATGGTGGTGGGAGTTCCGCTACCCGCAGTACGGGATCACGACGGCCAGCGAGCTGTATCTGCCGAATGGCCGCACGGTGAACTTTCAGCTCAAGACCATCGACGTGTTGCACTCCTTCTGGATTCCGCAGATGGGCGGCAAGCGCGACTTGATCTCGAATCGCACCAATTATCTCTGGTTCACGCCGAACAAGGACTTGCCGTCTTCAGCGTGGAACGGCTTCTGCGCCGAGTTCTGCGGCCCGTCGCATGCGAACATGAAGTTCCGTGTGTTCACGGTGACGCCCGATGAGTTCGGGCAGTGGGCGGCGCATCAGAAGCAGTCGGCAATTTTCCCGGCCGTGGCGCAGATGCCGACGCCGGCGCTCCCGCCCGCGGTGGCTCCGGTGCCGTCGGGTACGGGCAGTACGCCGATGTTGCAGCTGGCTGTCGTGAAAACGCCGGCCGATACGACGGCGCCAGCCGCGCCGGTGCCGGTGTGGGTGTTCCCGAGGGAAAAGCTCGAGAAGGACTTCGCCTACACCATTCCGAAGACGCCGCTCACGAACCAGATCAACTTCGACGACGCGCTGCTCGGGAAAGGCGATGCGGAGCGTGGCCGTCAGTTGTACGGCAAGTCGAGCTGCATCGGTTGTCACGCCATCGCCGGCACCCCGTTCAACATGGCGGCGGTCGGCCCGAACCTGACGCACATGGGTTCGCGCTATACGATCGCCGGCGGTCTCTATCCCAACGACACCAAGCATCTGTCGTACTGGATCAAGAGCGCCCCGCACATGAAACCCGGTTCCATCATGCCCTCGCTTGGCAAGGGCGTCACGGATCCGAAAACCAAGATGGTGGTCAACGTCGGCGGTTTGACCGACGCGGAGGTCGCGGACATCGTCGCGTACCTCCAGGCCTTGAAGTAAGTCACCGTCACCGCTGACCAACGACACCGATGGCAACCATCGCTGCCGCGCCCCCATACACCGAAATCAAGACCGTGCCGTCTACGACCGGCGTCTGGTCCTGGCTCACCACGGTGGACCACAAGCGCATCGGGGCGCTTTATCTGATTACCGGCCTGATCTTCTTCGTGGTCGGCGGCCTCGAGGCCGCTGTGCTCCGTGCCCAGCTGGCAACGCCGAATGGCAATCTCATTTCGTCCGAGATGTACAGCCAGCTGTTCACGATGCATGGCACGACGATGATCTTCCTCGCCGTCATGCCGCTCTCGGCGGCGTTCTTCAACTTCCTGATTCCGCTGCAGATCGGCGCGCGCGACGTCGCGTTCCCGCGATTGAATGCGTTCTCGTACTGGATCTACCTGCTTGGCGGCATCTTCATCACGCTGCCGATCTTCTGGTCGATGGCGCCCAATGGCGGGTGGTTCGGCTACGCGCCGCTCAGTACGAAGGCGTACTCGCCGCAGCACAATATGGATTTCTGGGTGATCGGCTTGCAGATCCTCGGCATTTCCTCGCTGGCGGCCGGCTTCAACTTCATCACCACGATCATCAACATGCGGGCGCCCGGTATGACGCTCATGCGCATGCCGATCTTCACGTGGATGTCGTTCGTCGTGCAATTCCTGGTGGTGCTCGCCTTCCCGGTGATCACGATCGCGCTCGTGTTCCTGCAATTCGATCGCTTCTTCGGCACGCACTTCTACACGATCGCCAAGGGTGCCGACCCGCTGCTCTGGCAGCACCTCTTCTGGGTGTTCGGTCACCCCGAGGTCTACATCCTGATTCTTCCGGCCTTCGGACTCGTGTCCGAAGTGCTGCCGACGTTCTCCCGTAAGCCGCTGTTCGGGTACCCGGTCATGGTGTACTCCGGCATCCTGATCGGCTTCCTCGGCTTCGGCGTGTGGGCGCACCATATGTTCTCGGTGGGCATGGGCCCGATCGCCGACGCCGTGTTCTCACTCACGACGATGTTGATCGCGATCCCCACTGGCGTGAAGATCTTCAATTGGATCGCCACCATGTGGGGCGGCCAGATCCAATTCACGGTGGCGATGAAGTTTGCCGTGGCCTTGGTGGCCATGTTCACGATGGGCGGTATCTCGGGTGTGATGCACTCCTCACCCCCGGCCGACCTCCAGCAGACGGACACGTACTTCGTGGTGGCGCACTTCCACTACGTACTCTTCGGCGGCTCCGTGTTCGGGCTGTTCGCCGGCATGTACTACTACTTTCCGAAGATCACCGGCCGCTTCCTGTCGGAGAGGCTGGGTAACTGGCACTTCTGGATTTCGCTGGTCGCCATGAACCTCACGTTCTTCCCGATGCATTTCAGCGGCCTCCTCGGCATGCCGAGACGCATCTACCGGTACGACGCAGGTCAGGGGTTCGACCTGTTCAATGCCATCTCGTCGGCTGGGACGCTTCTTCTGATGATCGGCACGCTGTTCGGTCTGATCAACGTCTGGAAGAGCTGGAGACATGGGAAGATGGCGTCGAGCAACCCGTGGGGAGCCGCGACGCTGGAGTGGACGATTCCGTCGCCGCCGCCCGACTACAACTTCGCCGACCTGCCGCAGGTGAAGTCGCGATACCCGCTCTGGAACATGAAAGGCGGTGAGAAGCTCGTGCACGAAACGACGTACGAAGAGGAGAAGGGCCGACACATTCCCACGTCGCAGGAACTCGGTATCATCATGCCGAATCCATCGATCTGGCCGTTGGTCACGGCCTTCGGGTTGCTCGTGATGTTCGGCGGGCTCCTGTTCATGGACGGAAGTGTTCCGCTCGCGGTCGCGGTCATGCTGACGGGTACGGCGCTCTGGGTCGGCTCGCTTTACAACTGGCTGCTCACGCCGCTCGAGGATCACCATTAAGATGACCGCCACTACGGTACCGACCACCGCCGCGCACGACGACGGCCACTCGCACGGCGGCGGCCATCACACGTCGTTGGGACTCGACAACCGCAAAGTCGCCATTTGGACCTTCATCGGTTCCGAATGTATGCTTTTCGCGTCGTTGATCTCGACCTATCTGATCTACAAGGGAAAGAGCCCCGAAGGCCCGTTCCCGCACGAAGCGTGGACCAGCCCGACCACGGGCGAAGTGTTCAAGCCGATCCTGAACATCCCGGTCACGTCGGCCTCGACGTTCGTGCTGCTCATGTCGTCGCTGGCCATGGTGCTCGCGTTGGCTGCGGTGCAGAATCGCGACGTGCCGAAGCACACGGCCTGGGATCGGATTCTCGGGTCTTCGAAGACCTGGCTCTGGGCCACCTGCCTGCTTGGTATCGGATTCCTCGGCTTCCAGGCGTACGAGTTCACGTCGTTCGTGCACGAAGGGCTCACGATCCGCACAAACCTGTTCGGCTCGAGCCTCTTCACGCTCACCGGCTTCCACGGCGCGCACGTAACCGCCGGTGTGCTCTGGCTCTTCACGTTGCTGGCGATCGACTACAAGCGTGGTCTCACGCCGTCGGATGCCCTCCTCGTCGACATCTGTGCGCTGTACTGGCACTTCGTCGACGTGGTGTGGATCGTGATCTTCACACTCATCTACCTGATCAAGTGAGGCGGTGATGGCTGACCATTCCCCGGCTGCTGGACACGCCCACGACGAAGCGCACCACCCGACCTGGACGACGTACTGGAAGATCGCCGTGATCCTCACCGTGATCACCGCTGTCGAAGTTTCGGCCTACTACATCCCGGCGTGGGAAAACAGCTGGGTGTACGTGCCCAGCATGCTGATCATGTCGGCGGTGAAGTTCTGGATCGTCGTGATGTACTACATGCACCTCAAGTACGATCACAAGCTGTTCCGCGCGCTGTTCACCGGCCCGCTGATCGTGGCCGCGATCACGTTGGTCGGGCTGCTGTTCCTGTTCTCGAAGCTCGTGCTGCGGCTTGGCCTGCTCAGCTGACCGCTGCGCTTCCAGATGATTGCACTTCTGCTGCACCCCTCGGCCCAGCTCAGCTGGTCGAACTTCACGGTCCACCCCAGTACCGCGATCGGCATCGCGGCGATCGGGGCGGCGTACGTCTGGCGCGTGCGGCAGGGGCCGTCGGCGATGGACCGCGTACCCGTCACGGTGCCGGACATGGCGCAGGCAACCAGCGCGCAGCTCGATGCCGCCGCCGCGCCGCAGGGACCCACGCGGGGCCAGCGGGTCAGTTTCTTCGCTTCGCTCCTGCTGCTGTTTCTCACCCTGAACGGACCGCTGCACGACCTGAGCGATTTCTACCTGTTCAGCGGGCACATGGTGCAGCACCTGATCCTCACGCTGATCGTGCCGCCGCTGATGATCATCGGCACGCCGGGCTGGATGCTGCGTCCGTTGCTACGGAATCCGGTGGTGTTCGCCCTGGCCCGCAAGAGCACGACGATCGCCGCCTGCTTCATAATCTTCAATGTGGTGCTTTCGTTCTGGCACCTGCCGCCGATGTACAATCTGGCGCTGGCGAATCACCCGATTCACATCGTGCAGCACCTGATGTTCATCGCCGCGGCGGTGCTTATGTGGTGGCCGCTCACCTCGCCCCTTCCCGAGTTGCCGCGCGCACCGTATCCGGTACAGATGCTGTACTGTTTCGTGATGGTGATCCCGATGTCCATCATCTCGATCTACATCGCGATGGCGGAGACGTTGCTGTATCCTGCGTACGCCGTTGCCCCGCGCATCATGGGGATCACGCCGATGATGGACCAGCAGTACGGCGGTCTGATCATGTGGATTCCCGGTGGTGTCTTCTTCTATGCGGTGATGACGGTGGTGTTCTTCAAGTGGTCGCAGCGCGGCGAAGATGATCAGGCCAGCGCGCAGGTGGGTTGGGTCCCCTCACCGGACGCGCTGACCTGATGGCCGGCAAGAAGTCGGTCGCCAAGCGTCATGTGGGCAAAGACGCGCCGAAGGTCGCCCCCAAGAAGAACGCCGCGGCGGCCGAAAAGAAGTTCGGCAAGGCCGCGCGTCAGGCGGCCGAGAAGGGCGGCAAGAAGCCGGGTGCGTGGCGCGACGCCGAGCAGCCGCGCGTGTCGCTCGCCGCCGCGCCGACGCCGCCCGAAGCCTTGGGCACGGTCTCGGTAACGGTGTCACGCACCATCGACGCGTCGCCGAGTGAAGTGTTTCGCGCGTTCAACGACCCCAAGCGCCGGCAATGGAGTGGCTTGCTGGGATATCGCGTCGTGAACGCCGTCGCGCCGCGCTTCCTGCGTCTGATGATGCACGACGGCACATTGGTGAGCGTATCCGTGGGCCGCAAAGGCAACGCGCGCTGCGCCGTCGAGCTCGAGCACACTCGGTTGCCGAACGCCAGTGAAGGCGAGCGGATGAAAGCGGAATGGCGCGACGGCATCGCGCGGATGGCAGAACAACTGGACGGGTATTGACACTGCTGATGGCGCTAGGAATCAGGGGCGCCAGGAATCAGGGGCGCCAGGAATCAGGGGCGCCAGGAATCAACGGCGCCAGGAATCAACGGCGCC
>Ga0105049_10005774_pt1 | contig 14414 bp, 6 predicted proteins | sample MAT06_FD_78087 | JGI IMG/M metagenome (GOLD analysis project Ga0105049, IMG submission 78087) | Freshwater microbial communities from Lake Fryxell liftoff mats and glacier meltwater in Antarctica - MAT-06 | ecosystem: Environmental > Aquatic > Freshwater > Ice > Liftoff microbial mat | place...
AAAGAAGTAAAGTTAACGGCCGATACTGGAAGAGTATTGTTGATGGTATAAGTTCCTGCCAAGAAAGCCGCGTTAAGACTAACCTGTGCTGGCACTGAGAGCGCAGTATTGCCACTGCAGGTTACTTCCGCTCTGTAAAAGAAAGATCCTGATGCAATGATCGTAGTATCAGGGAACATTTTGGGTGCGCCCAATGGCGACCACGGCCCGCTGGCACTGGTAGAAAATTGCCACTGGTAAGATTGTCCTGCACCAAAACTGTTGCCTGTGAGAGACAGGTTGATGTTGGTTCCCAAACAAATAGCGGTGTTTGGATTGGCCACAGCAGTACCTGCCACAGGCGGGGTGGTACAAGGTGGTACCGCAAATTCATATGCCCCTATATCCGGGACTGTTACGCTCCTGGGAGCATTTTGAATATCTGTAGTGATGCCCACCGGGGTTCCTTTATTGTCTACCGCGGGCGACATGGGTGAATAGTTGCCCGAAGCAGGATTGCTGTAGAAAGGAGCTGCAGCTATGGAAGCAGCATCTTGCCCAGTGGCTGTTTGCCAATCTGCAAGGGTTACCCTGTTGGTGCCGTTGTATCCTGTAAATGCGTTGGTACCAGTTATGAAATAGTCATTAAAATCAGATGTGATAGTGCTGGTAGCTGAGAAGCGGTAAATGCCAAATTTGCTGCCCGAACCCGCTCTGGAAATTGTGGTGATGTTGTTCCTGAAGTCGATCCCCTCTGCCGCCGTAATTTGATAAAAACCGTAGGCAGCAGAAGTACCCGTATAATTGGCGTCTTCCATACTAATGGTGTTGTGGTAATACCTCACATTATTTGAACTGGAGTTGTACAATCCGTAAAGGAGGCCACCTCCTTTGATGTCATAAATTAAATTGTTGGAAACTACGTTTTCGGTGCCAGTCACTGCGTCTACCCCAGTGATGTAAATACCTCCAAAAGAAGAGGTGCTGGCGAGTGAACCTGCAAACGGATCATGTATCCTATTTTTAGAAACCTGCACGCCATTGCTCAAGCCTGTTAAGAAAACAGGATAACAGGTAGTAACGGTGGTTCTGGCCGGGCGGCTCAGGTCGTTGCTTTCTATCAGGGTGTTGGTATTTCCTGAAATGTAAATTCCATATAGGTAAAAGTCTTTGATGGTATTGCCAGTGATGCGGTTACCGAAAACCGGGGTGGTGGTGGTGGTGGTGCCGCCTACGCAAGTGATGCTGAAATAGCCGCCGGTAATATCATTATTGCTAAACGTATTGCCATCGCAGAAGCTGTTACCAGTGGTGGTTGCCAATGTTTCTGAATTGCTCAATACGATACCCGCAAAATTGGTAAGGGTAGCAGTAGTATTGGCTAGAATGATACAATTGTTGATGGTATTGCTATCTGCATTGTTATTCAGCTGAACGCCATAACCATGTGTACCTGCTCCGGTAGCATTTATAGTTAAACTATCGAAGCGGATGTGTGAAGCGCCTCTTAATTTGATCACTGCTCTTTCGTTGGCATCGCTAGAACTAAATGCCAGCGCGTTGCCATTGCCATTAAAAGTAACGGTGTTGATTGCTGAGGTTCCTGCGATGCTTTCCAGGACCAGTTGCTCGTTGTAGGGGCCCGTTGCAGACACTACATTAAACACTACCGGGCCGGCAATACCGCAACTCAATGCTGCTTTGGCCGCATTGAAGCTGTTATAGTTTGTGCCGCCGGTTGGTACAGTTGCGTTGATGGTATAGGTACCCGCCGGTAAAGCCGGATTCACCGTTACCAATACTGGTGTAGAAAATGCAGTGTTACCACTACAAGTAACGCCTGCCCTGTAGTATTGTGTAATGGTGGCGGTTACTGTTATAACAGGGTTGGTTACTGATGGGCCAATGTTGGTGTATGGACCGGCGATGTTAATGCTAGATTGCCATTGGTAGGTTTGACCTAAGCCAATAGATTGTCCATCCAGGCGCAGCGTGAAGATTTGGTTTTGGCAAACCACGTCTGGAACTGCCACAGAAGCTCCCGCAACTGGCGGAGCTACACAAACGCCCGGTGTAAATTCATAGGCACCAATATCTGGTGTAGCGGCACTTCTTGGAGTAGCCGTGATATCTATCAAAACTCCTAGCGGATTACCGAGGTTGTCGATAGACGCATTGGTAGGTCTGAGGTTACCCGATAATGAGTTTTCGAAATTGGGATTGTTGGAAACAGAGTTGGCATCATCGCCAGATGCAGTTTGCCAGTTAGCCAAGGTTAGTTGTGGTACTGCTGCAAAAAAACCAACAAAAGCATTGGTAGAATTGGGGTCAACGTACAGGTCATTTTTATCGGAAAAGATATCAGATGCGGCTGTATTATGGTACACTGCGTATTTAGCGCCTGTTCCAACTTTGTTGATGACCACGATATTGTTTTCGAAGCGTACCCCGGCAGCGGTGGTAGTTTGGTAGAATCCTGCTGTAAGGCCTGTTCCACTAGTTCCATCCATTCTGATGGTATTGTGCTGGAACAAAACGTTATCGGAACCCGTATTATTAATTCCATAAGAAATGCCTGACCCTGTGGTGTTGTAAATTCTGTTGTTGATGACTTTATTCTCTAAACCACCTAATGCATCTACCCCAGTAATAAAAATTCCATTGAATTGAGAAGTGCTGGTGGGAGCGCCGCCAAAAGGATTGGTAATGGTATTTCTGGTGATGTTCACACTCACATTCAAACTACTCACGAAAATACCATTAAAGGTAGAAACCGATGTTCTTGTAGGTCTTGTTACAGTATTGGAATCTACCAGGGTGTTAAAGTTGCCTACCAGGTAAATGCCATGGAAGTAGAAATCGTTGATGGTATTCCCAGCAATAACGTTATTACGGTTGGCAGCAGTAGTACTACCCACGCAGGTAATACCGTAATATCCACCATTGATGGTATTGCCGCTAAAAACGTTTCCATCACTGAGCGCACTACCTGTGGTAATGGCGGACGTGTTAGAAGAACTGATCACGATACCCGCATAGTTGGTAGAAGTAGAGGTCGTGTTCAAATTGATCACGCTATTGGTGATGGCGTTGCTATCGGCATCGTTGATCAGGTGAACCGCAAATCCATATTCGGTAGTCGTAGTTCCCAACGAGTTAATGACGAGGCTATCAAATTTAATATGATCTGCACCGTTCAGTTTAATGACGGCCCTTTCGTTGGTATTAATAGAGATAAAAGAAAGTGTTCTGCCGTTTCCGTTAAAAGAAACCGTGTTGATGGCAGAGGCGCCAGGAACCGGCGTCATAATCAGCTGTTCGTTATAAGGGCCACTCGCAGGATCTACGTTAAAGATCACCGGAGCATTGATACCACATTTGATATAATTGTAGGCGTCGTTGAAAGATTGAAAGTTGATACCGCCAGTTGGCAAAGCGCTGTTGATGGTAAATGTTCCCGATACGGCAGCCGCCGTTGTGATTATCTGGCTATTACTGGTTGCGGATACGCCACAGGTTACAATGCATCGGTAGTAGTTGGTGGCTACCTGCGAAGTAGCATGGGAAGCTGAAGTTGCACCCAAAATATTTGTCCAGTTTATATTGTCTATAGAAATTTGCCATTGGTAGGTTTGTCCAGTTCCGCCGGTACTGCCACTTAAGCTAAGCGTAAAGGGTTCGTTTAAACAAGCATTGAGTGCAGTTGAACTAACCGTGCCTGCTGTTGGAGGATTGATACAAGGACCTGCAGGTTCAAAACTTACCGCACCTGTAAAATAACGTGGGGTTAAGGTTAAGCTTGTACCTGTACCAGAGTAGCCCACGTTTACCCCTGAAATTTGAAAATCACCGTTGTGAAGATTTACACCTCCTCCGATAAAAGTGTTGGGCGCAATGGCTGCGCCTGTGCCACTGTAACGAGTGTTGCCTGGTCCAAGATTTCTTAAAGCAAACCGATATTGTGTGCCAGCCGGAATAGTGAAACTAAGTGCTGCAAAATTAAGTGGTGTAATTCCTGTGGCAGCTACTGGAGTGGCAGTAGAAGTCGCCACAAGTGTCCAAGGTGCAGCCGTAACATCTGTAGATGTTCCTGTTAATGCCGTAGCAGAAAAATACAACTGCCAGGTAGACCCATTTTCAGCAGTAGTACACCAATTGGAAACGCCTGTTAGATTTACAGGGAATGGATTCGTGTTATTTAACACAAATGTCACCTGACTTGGACCCCCCAAAGAGTTAGTCCCGTTGTAAGGTGGGTTGGGCAAAGTGGTGAGCGTGGTTGTTTGTGCGTTCAGCAGGTTGGTAATAGTACAAAAAACAATTACAAAGGATAATGCTGCTCGGGTAAAAAAGAATAGGTACCGTTTTCTCATTATAACATATTTATAGTGTGTAACATGCCAGATCATTCTGGATGTATAATTCTGATATTGTTTTGGTTTATTTAAAAGGATATCCACTGTATCAGCGAAAATTGCCAAGCATTTGGATGGTGGAGGAAGTAGGATTTGATGCGTTTTATCTGGAGCATTCCGTGTTCTTTTCTCTTGATGCTTGTTATAACTCTGATAAAAGTTGAAGGTTAAAGTTATTTAACAATAAACTAACAAACAACAGCTAACTGTATCAAATTTTAAAACAAAATTAATTTTATACGTTTCTTGCTGAACGTCAGCTATTAAAAGATGGTATTAAATGGACAACCCTCTATTTATAGAAAAATTACTACAATCAAATGTTAGGATAACGCCTGATGGCTGTTTAAACATCAAATTCTGTTGAACTAAAACTATCCGCAAAAACCTGCAACAAGCGTTTTGAGCGAAGAAAACATCCTATTTTTTTAGGGAGGAAATGTGGGTGCTGGAAATTGAGCTAAAGCTTACCAGCAATTTATTTTTGTAAAAACCAACCGAATGTGTTTGCAGGCGCTTAACTAAACAAATACTCCACATCCGCTTTGGTAAGGGTTTTCACAAAACCATTGTCGTCGGTGATGAGTTCCCGGGCCAAGGTTCGTTTGCGTTCTTGCAGTTGCAAAATTTTGTCTTCGATGGTATCGATACAAATCATCCGGTAGGCGAAAATGTTTTTTGTTTGTCCGATTCGATGTGTACGGTCGATGGCTTGTTGCTCTACCGCTGGGTTCCACCATGGGTCTACAATATATACATAGTCGGCAGCGGTGAGGTTCAGCCCTACACCACCGGCTTTGAGTGAGATGAGGAACACCCTGCATTCGTCGTTGTTCTGAAAATTCTGAATCGCTTTTTCCCGATCGGGGGCAGAAGTACTGCCATCAAAATATTCATATGGAATATTTTGTTCCTTCAACTTTTCGCGAATAAGTCCCAACATGCCCAGGAATTGGGAGAAGATCAGCGCTTTGTGATCCCCGATATTTTCGGTGATCTCCCGCATGAGTTCATCTAGTTTGATAGAATGATTGGGGTATTTTTCTTCTTCGTTTAAGATGGCCGGACTGTCGCAGATCTGCCGCAATTTCATCAGGCCCTGCAAAATGGTAAGCTGCGATTTGTCGATCCCTTGGTCGTCAATGGTGCCCAATATTTTATCGCGGTAGCTGTTTCTATAAGCGTCGTATATTTTACGTTGTTCTTTTTCCATTTCGCAGAACAGAATGGTTTCTGTTTTTTCTGGAAGATCTTTTGCTACCTGCTCCTTGGTGCGTCGTAAAATAAATGGAAACAGCAGTTTGCGCAGATGGTCTTTTTGTTCCTGTTCGCCAAATTTATCAATAGGTGTGGCAAATTCATTTCTAAAAAACTCCATGCTGCCCAGCAATCCGGGATTCAAGAAGTTCATCTGAGCAAATATGTCGAAGGTATTGTTCTGTAAAGGGGTACCGCTCATACAAACCCGGTTTTTGGCATTCAGCAAAGTGGCGGCTTTGGTTACTTTAGAAGAAGGATTTTTAATAGCCTGGCTTTCATCGAGTATCACATAATCAAATACTATTTTGAGCAATAGTTGAATATCGCTTCTCAGTGTACCGTACGTGGTGATAATGATGTTAGATTGTTGTAACTCTTCTGCACTTCGGCTGCGGGCACTTCCATGGTGAATATGGTACGTTAGCTCCGGCGTAAATTTTTTCACCTCATTTTGCCAGTTGTAAATAAGTGTAGTAGGGCACACCACGATGGCTTTAATGCCGCCGTTTTTAGCCCGATATGCATCCAGCATGGTGAGTGCCTGTACGGTTTTACCCAAACCCATGTCATCGGCCAATATGCCGCCCCAGCCCACGTCATTAAGGTAACTGAGCCATTGGTACCCTGCCAATTGGTAGGGCCGCAACACGGCTGTCACTGCTTCGGGTGCTGGTATTTCTGGTATGTTTTTAAATTCTTTAAGGCGTTCAAATTTTTCATCGAGCGCAAAACTGAGTTCAGTTTCATCCCTGTTTTCGTAGAGCTCATCAATCACGCTCATGTGGTATTTGCTCAGCCGTAGTTTGTCTGAACGGCCATCGCCCACTTTGAACAATAAGGCATAACGCTTCAACCATTCGTCGGGTAAAATACCCAGGGTGCCATCGCCCAGTTGCACAAAGGATTGTTTGCTGGCCAATGCTTTTTTAATATCGGCAATACCTACCCGCTGTTCGCCAAATTCAATTTCTACCTTGGCATCAAACCAATCGAGCCCGCTGCTTACATGGATATGGGTGTTGGGTCTGGCCGTATTGAAACGAAAGTTCTTCAATGCCTCAAATCCATACACCGGTATCTTCATATCTTTCATGGCATCCACAAAAAGGAAGAACCAGTTGTTGCGCAACACTTCCGATCCTTTCAAAGCCAAACTTCCGCTTTCTTCCTGCTTTACAAACATCGAATGAAGGGTGTCTAACTTTTCAACAAAAGCTTGTTCTGCCGTTGTGTTGCGGTGAATCACCAATATCTTATCTCCTTCAGGAATACTAAGGGTGTCTTTATCAGACAATCGCGTATCGAACCCGCTGTAGGTGAAAATCGGTTGAAACAACAGGTAGTCGCCTTTTTCCTGCAACATGAGTTTTACTTCGGGCTGGGTGTCTTTGATTTCTCTGATCAGGCTCTTATCAAATTCTACCTGGTATTCGCGGGTGAGGGGCAAAATTACTTTTTGCATTTTCTCTGCCCAATTCGTTTTGCTAAGTACGATATTGCCCTCTTTCAGAAACTTTTCTGCTTGTAAAACATCTTCAGGCTTTTTCCAGAGGTATAATACATCGTTGTATTTAAAAACAAGGCTGCTATTACATTCGTTTTCGCTGAAAGGAATGAGCTGGCTTTGCAGTTTCACCATACAAACGATCTCAAAATGATTGTTCACCGCCACCACTTTAAATACGGGAGCAATAAAATCGTCGCTGAGTTCAGTTGAAACCAAATTGGCCGTTTTAAAAGCTTTCCCAAATGGCAGTGTAAATGCGTATGGGTTACCCACTTGCTCTTCAAATATCTTTTTTAATTTTGGGTGCAAGTATTCTGTGATCAGCGATTTGGTTTCTTCCGGAAGATCATCACCTTCTGTGTGAATGATGTTTTCCCAAATGCCGCTGAAGGGGGAATTTCGGTTGAGGTATTTGTTTACCTCACTGTCTTGTAATTTTCTGGTTTGTTGAAAAAGCGTTTTGTCTGATTCGTTAAAAAGTTCGGTGTTGACGTACTTGGTAAGGTCCAGTTTTTCGGGCTTACCAATAAATACTTTCGCCGTATCATCGGCTTCGCCTTGTAAACTATCCATCATAAAACCGGGATAGGTTTTGGCATTAAAATTAAACACCAACCCTAGTCGGATATTTTTGTCAGCGGCCAATTCCGTAACCGCTGTTTCTGCAGATTCGGCACTGGTTTGCAATGCAGGTACCAGGGTTTCTGCCGGCCTGGCAGGGGCTCCGGAGGTAACAAGTGCCGCCACTCTTTTGATGGAGGTGTCGAGTAGTTTTAAAAAGGGTTTCCCTTCTTTGTAAATGAATTCAAATTTGCCGTTTAAATCATCATCTAAACTGTACCCGTATATCTGTAATAATTTGTTTTTCTCTTTGTCGAGGTTGCGAATGGTATCAAAATAATTGGGACCGTATGCGTTGAGTAGTTGAATAAACAACAATGTTTTGTGTTCGCACAAAGGGTGCATCGATTCGGTGCAATTGCAGGAAGTGTCAAAATTACGTTCGTCGTTTTTTTGGATCACCAGCGGATACTCTTGCCCATTATAGGCGAGCTGAGCCTCCACCCTTTCGTCTGCCGCTTTAATGATATTGGCTTTTGCGGAGCGAAGCATGGTTTCTGCTTCCTGGTAAATATCTGGCGAAGAAAGCATTTTAATCATCTTCAAATCGATGTGTTTCATCTTTGCCACGGTGTGACGCTGGTTGTACTGGATGGCACTGCTCATCAGCATGTTCTTATCCACCATATCCTGCAATCGAAGCAGGGCAGCCGTTTCGTGCCGGCATATTTCTCCGAGGTTGTAAGGGCAACTACAACGCAGCGACATCAGTTTGGCATCGGCATACTTCTGAATATATACTTTGTAAAAGGTGCTGTACACATCGTCTTTTACCCTGAACACGATGGTTCCCATGAGCTCATCGTGTTCAATCATTTCTACATAACCGAGTGAATGAATTTTTTTTCCTCTACGGATAACTTCGTCGGTACCATTGTTGTAAATATGTTTGATAAGATGCGGTAGTGCCAATTGAAATTATTTAAATGATTCATCCATTGCACCAGATCTGTAAATTAGAACAGCACAAGCTGTTCAGAAAAGGGCAATTTGCAAAATTAAAGGAAAAAAAATGACCCTCACACCTTTAAAGTAAAGTTTGTGGACAAAATGCTGTTAAACCCTGCACAGAAAAAACCCGGCAGGTAGCCAGGGTTCATATTCATTTATCCAGGTTGTTTTATTGTGCTGCTACCAAAGTTCCATTCTTGTAAAAAGGCAACACATTGGCACCACCGGGCGTAAGGCAATACCGAATATCTTTTTCCAATCCAAAATTAGTGAGGCGATGGTAATGAGAGGCGTCGTGGGCCTTCATAAATTCATAAAGATCATTTTTTGCCGACTGGTACAAATTAAGCGCAATTTGGGACGAGTCGCAATTGATGCTAAAATGTGATTTTATTTGATCTATCACTGCGCCTGCAAACAGACTGTCTTCAATATTTACCCGGTCTTTCCATGCAGCACAGGCTAGTACCACCGGCATTTTCTTTTGAACAAGATAGTCGCAAACGGCCTGCAGGTTGGGAAAGGAGCCCGTCACAATTTCTTTGGCACCTTTCTCAAGTGCCATGTGTAAAAGTTTGGTACCGTTGGTGGTGGTGAGAACCAAGGTTTTTCCTTTCACAAAAGAGGATGGGTATTCAAAGGGAGAGTTGCCATATTGCAATCCTTCTGCTACCTGACCGTCTCTTTCGCCAGCCGTGATGGCTTCAATTTGTTTACCAATGCGAATACATTCTGCCACACTATCTACTGGTACTATGGCTTTGGCACCATTGGCCAATGCGGTAGCGATGGTACTGGTGGCTCTTAACACGTCTATAATCACAACGATGCTGCTGCTCACATCATATAAATGCAATAACGCAGGAGAAAGGGTGGTATATAATGCTGGTTTTGTGCTGTTACTCATGTGTAAAAATTTGGAGATCCTTTTCTGTCAGATGGCTTTCCGTGCCAAAGTGGTGGTTTCTCTTTATTGTGAAAATTGTTGTGGTATTATTTTTTGCCATTCCTTGCTTTCTGCCACCTCTTTGATGACTCGATTTCTTTCAATGATCAGGCCATGAATGTATTTTTTCATAAAGACAAGGTCTGCTAATTTTCCTAACCAGCCATAGGGCGAACACAACAACAGTTTATCCGTCATGTAAGTTCCATTGGCTGTTGCTTCAAAAAAGTGTTCGTGTTCAAAAGAGCTGAAATCTCCTTTAACCATCTCATCCCTGAAATAAAAAGGGGCGTTCAAGTGTGTAATTCTGGAGGTAAAATACCTTTTTTTAAAGAGGTGTTGAGCCTGCCAGGTAACTTCCTCGTTTAGTCCGATCAGACCGGTGGTTACACCTGCGACCGCTTTTTCCTTGGTTTTTTGGGTTGAGATCAGGTGCAGATCAATGCTTCTGCTCAGGTTGAACACCCTTTCAATGGGCGCCAAAATGGTACTGTGTTCTACAATTTCTACCAATGAACATTATTTTTAAGCAAATGGAATTTTTACGATTTCTGCTTTCAGCGAATTGTTTCTAACGGAAATGTAGATGCTGGTTCCTTGTGCCGCAAAAGCTGTGTCCACATATCCCATTCCAATGGCTTTGCCCAGCGAGGGCGCTTGTGTGCCAGAAGTAACTTTACCAATCAGGTTGCCTGCTTCGTCTTTTATTTCATAATCGTGACGTGCAATTCCTTTATCGATCATTTGAAAACCAACCAGTTTTTTGGAAGGCCCTTCTACCTTTTGTTTTTCAAAAATTGCTTTGGAGGAGAACTCTTTGGTAAACTTGGTGATCCATCCCAAACCGGCTTCAATGGGGGAAGTGGTATCATCGATGTCATTACCATATAAACAGAATCCCATTTCCAACCTCAGGGTATCTCTGGCTCCCAAACCTATCGGTTGGATACCTGCCGCTGCACCTGCTGCGAAGATGGCATTCCAAATTTTATCTGCGGCGCCATCGTTGTCTTCAAAATAAATTTCCACCCCGCCAGCTCCGGTATAACCAGTGGCACTTACCAATACATTTTCGACCCCGGCAAACACGCCTTTGCTAAAAGTATAATACTTGAGGTTGAGGATATCCATTTCGGTCAGTGATTGCAATATTTTGGTGGCATTTGGACCTTGCACTGCCAGTAAACATGTTTTTGCAGAGATGTTCTGCATGGTTACGTTGGCCGTGTTGTGGTCTTCGATCCATTTCCAATCTTTGTCGATATTGCCCGCATTGACCACCAACATATAAATTTCATTTTCTTTGATGCAGTACACCAGCAAATCATCTACGATACCGCCAACGTGGTTAGGGATACAACTGTATTGAATTTTCCCTGCCGTTAACTTTGAAGCGTCATTGCTGGTGGTGCGTTGAATAAGATCCAAAGCCCCCTCACCTCTCAACATAAATTCGCCCATGTGGCTCACATCAAATACGCCTGCGTTGTTTCTAACCGCCGCATGTTCATCGTTGATGCCAGTATAAGAAATGGGCATGTTGAAGCCGGCAAATTCAGCCATTTTAGCACCTAATGCGATGTGGTGCTGGGTAAACGGAGTATTTTTCATCTTATAAATTTAAGTTGCAAATGTAATCAAGATTTTGGTTCGATGTTGGCATCAGCTACCAAGCGAATGACTCGGCTCAAATGTTGGTCAAACTTGCGATTCTATGTCCGTATCTTCCTATCGATGTTACTAACAAAAAACCCCACCTTGCGGCAGGATTTTTCGTTGCTTCAACTTCAACTCAACTATTGAAACTTCTTATTTGGTCAGCATCATAATCATTGGATTGTATGCAGGCAACACGTATTCATTGTTTTGTTTGGTTTGTACCGTTGGACTTTTAGGCGCATCCATTTTCTTCAGCTCCTCTTCTAGTTTTTCTTTCATTTTCTGCAAAGAATCTTTTCTGCGCTGTTGATCACGGTTCATTTCCAATTTGATAGAGTCGATGGTTTTGCGGCGATTGTTATCATTGTAACGATAATTGTCTGCTCCATCTTCTATAATGATGCCATTTTCATCAATCGTTACCTTGGTTTCACCTTCTATGATCTCAATCCCATTATTGTTTTTTCTTTTGTTGAAATGATCGTTTTTCCATTCGTCAGCAGGCGTGCCATCGAGTGTGTGCAATCCGTTTTGTTGCATGATGTAATCCGTATTTCTATTCCAACCACGTTCTACATCTACGGTTTCGATATCCCAATCATTGTTCCATGGCCCACTAACGCGGATGTTGTTACCCCATCCCACACTTTCATTGATTCGGATCTGTTTGCCTACCGGTACATACACTGTAACAATTACTCTTTGGTTGCGAAATTTATCGGTTTTGTTTACTTGCACACCTCTGTCGAGTACCAAAAGAGAGTCTGACTGGTACGCATTGTAGTTGATCTTCGATGCATTTTTTTCTGCGGTTCTTTTATCCGCTCCGTTGGCAAGTTTGAGGATGGTAACTTTAAAACTGTCTGTTTTTGATTGCACGATTTCTACTGTAACGTTGCGCACATAGGCGGTATCTTCTTCAACCCCTTCAAAAGGATCCATTCTGTACCAATTGTTGCGAAAATACTTTTTGTCGGGCGACAACGTAGTCACTTCTAATTTTTGTACCCTTGGGTTCACCAAACTGATTTGCTCTTCATTTAACGGGCTGTTGCTGCGGAAATCTTTTCCTATAGATAAAAGCAACGCAATAAAACAAACCAAGCCTACAAACCACAAGCCTACAAAAGAACTACGCATCAATTTGCGATTGGTTTTTATATTGGCCAATCGGCGAATGATCCAGGTGATGATGCCGATAATAGGTATGGCGATGAAGAAGATCAAAGTGCCCCATGAAAACACACTCTGCCAGCCGTCGTTCAGTAAAAAGTCTTTCGCAGGAAACAGTCCTACTGAAACAACCCCGAAGGCAAACAGCCCAATCACCATCGCGATGCCAATAGAGCCAATAATGAAATAAGCAAATATTTTAAATAACAGTGCAATGATATCACCCAATGATCTGCCGCCTTTTTTAGCCACTTGTCCCACCTCGGATCCCAATACCTGTCCTTTTTCTGACGCGAAGGTTTTGGCTTCTTGTCCAAATTTTTCAGCCCTGTTTTGCAAGCCCTTCATTTCTTCCATCACAGAATTTTTGATGCTGTTCATATCTACCTTTTCGCCTTTCATTTCTAATTTTTCGGCGGTGGTGTTGGCTTCTGGTATCACCAACCACAAGATGACGTACACGAAGAGGGCGCCAGGACTAACGCTGAAATTGAAAATATCTGGAAAGTTGCCCCAATTACTGTTGTTCCACCTGAAAACAAAACTCAAAAATGGCAACAGGAACAACACTCTTGGAATCCATACATTGATGCCGAAATAGTTGGCGATACCCCCGCAAACACCGCCGATGATTTTATCGTCGGCGTCTCTGAACAACTTTTTTCTGGGGCTCCCAATTTGGGTGCTGGCCGTGCTCGGCACAGCAACCCAAAGGATGATGTAAGGCAATAAGCCGAACCCGAAAGAAAAGACGAGGATGGCAAAAATGATTCTTACCACTACCACATCTATTCCAAAATAATTGGCCAGGCCACTACAAACACCGCCGATCACCTTATCAGATTCGCTGCGATATAAGCGCTTAGATTTGATGTACTCAAAACCGGTTGCTCCAGAACCTGCATTGGTACTATTGGCACCTTCGTTTCCGGCGGTTGTATTGCCCGATGGAGCAGCTTCTGTTTCGGCTTCTTCAAAATCTTCGGGCCTTCCCATGCTTTTGATGATGGCATTTACATCTTCGTCGGTAATACAGGTGGCCCCTGTTTTAAGTCTTTCCTGGAACAGTTCACCAATACGATTTTCGATGTCGTTGATGATTTCTTCTTTACCATTTTCGTTGGCAAAATACCTGTTGAGGCTTTCTGTATATTGTTTTAAGATGTCGAATGCGCTAACTTCTATAGGAACTACCCGCCCCTGGAAGTTGATGTTGATTACTTGTTTCATGACGCAATAATTGTGTTTTTTTGTCTGATTCGCTCACCCCTGCGGATGTGTAAATCATGGCTGAATGTTGTTTCGGTCGTTGTTGAAGTTGTACCAAAAAAGCATGGCTATACTTTAATATTGGTAGTTGAGTTTTTTATTCCGGATGTTTGGTCAGTGCCTGAACAGCGTTGGCCAATTCGTTCCAGGTGGCTTCCAGTTCTCCGTAAAACTGAGCACCTTTTTCGGTGAGTGAAAAATATTTTCGTGGCGGACCACTGTTGCTTTCCACCCACCTGTAAGTCAGCAACTCTGCATTTTTGAGCCTGGTGAGCAAAGGGTACAATGTGCCCTCAAATATGTTAAGGTTGGCCTCCCTCATTTTATCAATAATATCAGACGGATAAGCTTCTCCCTGTTTTATCACTGATAAGATGCAGAACTCCAGTACTCCTTTGCGCATCTGGCTTGCTGTGTTATCAATATTCATGGCTTAATGTTTTAAAAATTCATGGCTATACTTTTGTGATCGTTTTTAAAAGAAATCGGCGTGGTTGATACAAAGTTCCGGACCATCTGCCAGCTACTTCGCTTCCTTTTATTCTCTTTCACATCACAAATATAGAAACTATTCAGTACTATGCAACACATAATACCATTTATTTTAAAGTAGTGGGTAGTGTTATAGTTGTGT
>Ga0105049_10005776_pt1 | contig 14408 bp, 13 predicted proteins | sample MAT06_FD_78087 | JGI IMG/M metagenome (GOLD analysis project Ga0105049, IMG submission 78087) | Freshwater microbial communities from Lake Fryxell liftoff mats and glacier meltwater in Antarctica - MAT-06 | ecosystem: Environmental > Aquatic > Freshwater > Ice > Liftoff microbial mat | place...
GAATATACTCGCCGCCAGCGCCGCGCTCGTCGTGAAACTCATAGGGCAGCGCATCGTACAACGTGCCGTCGAGCACCCGCTTGAGGATGCCCAGCCGGCGCGTGCGCTCGGGATACTGCCTGTCGATCGGCACAAAACCGCACAACGTTGCGAACATGCATCTCTCCAGTCATGCGAATAGGTCTCATGCCCAGGCCAGGAAGGAAGGCAAGGCCAGGGCGTCGCCCTGGACCCACCAAAGGCAATGCCTTTGGAAACCATATGTTTAAGGTCCAGGGGCTTGACCCGTCGCGCGAAGGCGCGCTCGGGACCTGGTGGGTCCAGGGCGAAGTCCTGGCCTTGCCTAAGGCCCGGGATCAGCGCGCCAACAGCGGCACATTCATCCGCCGCGCCGGCCGGCCGGATTGCCCGACCATGGCATGGGCCCGCGACAGTGCGTCCACCTGGTCGTCCTTGCGGCCATGCGGAAAATCCTTCAGCTCGTCGAGGAACTTCTGGTTCCACCCGGCGCGCAGCAGCGCCATGCGCCCGGCTTCCACCGCCGCTGCCACCGGCATTGCGCGCACCAGCTTCGACCCGGTTTCGGGCGAGGCGGCCACTGCATAGCCGGCCAGTTGCCGGCTCAGCCATGCCACCTGCTGCTTGCCGGCCTGGCCGGGGTCTTGCGGCAGACCGATCGTGACGGCCCGCCCATCGTGCGCGGCGGTGTGCAGAATGCACTCGGCCACCTCGTGCGGCCCGCCGCGAAACCGTATCACATCAAGAACAAGCAGCGATCCGTCGTCCTGCGCGGCCAGCTTCAACCCTACCGTCCAGTCGGGGTCGCCGCCGGCCGAGGCTTCGGTCGCGGCCAGGTCCCAGGCGCGCACGATGCGCCCGCCCGCCGGGCTGATATCAGTGACACCAACGCGAAGGATCGGAAACAGCGTGCCTTCGGCAGCAGTCGGCGCCTGTTGGTATTGCGCCTGCCATACGCGGCTGCCGACAACCTCGCGCTTGCGCGCCAGCGCCGTCGCATCCTCCCATTCCGGCCAAAGTGCCGCTCCTGGCGCGCGGCGCAGCGGGTCGTCCGCCTCGGCCAGGGCCGGCAGTCGCAGCGTCTCCCACTTGTCGCCGCTGTCCAGCAGGCGTCCGCCCAGATCGTCTTCGTGCCAGCGCGTCATCACCAGCACGATGCGCCCGCCGGGTTTCAGTCGTGTCGTAAGTTCCGAGCGGTACCAATCCCACACATGCGCCCGCGCCGTTTCCGATTCCGCCTCAGTGTGGCTCTTGATGGGATCGTCGATCACCACCAGGTCGGCGCGCCGCCCGGTGACCGGGCCGTTGATTCCGGTGGCGAAATACTCGCCGCCCGCGCTGGTGCGAAAGCGGTGCGCCGCGCGGTTGTCGCTGGCCAGCCGATAGCCCAGCAGGTCGGTGTGCTCGGCCACCAGATTGCGCAGCCGCCGGCCGAAATGGGCCGCCAGTTCGGCGGTATGGCTGGCCGCGATCACCGCGTGCGTGGGGTGCTGCGCCAGCCACCAGGCCGGGAAGATCAGTGAGGCATAGGTGCTTTTGGCGCTGCCCGGCGGCATCAACACCATCAGCCGATCGGTGGCGCCCGAGGCCAGGGCCTCCAGCCGCTTGATCAACAGGCGATGGTGGCGAGCCGGGCGGTATCCGGCCGGTTCCAGCACGTCGGTGGCCCAGTCCTCCAGCGTGCCGGGTCCACCCGGGACGTGCGCAGGGCCGGGTCCACCCGGCAGGAGCCCAGGGCCGGGCCCACCCGGCAGGAGCCCAGGATCCGCCACCGCGTGCATGCTGCGTTCTCATTCTGTGTAAAAGGGGCGATCGAGGCGCGGCTTTGCGGTGCCAGTGGCGCCGCGTCACAAGCCATCGATCATGGCGCTTTCTATACGCCGAACCGGGGCGGATGGGAAGGAAATATTTCCACCTTCTGCATTTTTTCCTCAAGACCCTCGAAACATGGCGAAAATGGGGCATTCCAAGGGGGAAAAATCCTAGTTTCAGACGCCCGAATTTCGTGCTGCACCGCAACAAAATCACCTGGGAAAATGCTTTCAAATCAACCGCCTACCAGGGCAATGTAAACACGAAATAAACATTCCGTATCAGTCATGAGCGCCCGTTCGGCCAGCACAACAACCCGCCACATAAGGATTAGGGGTTGATCTCCCAGGCAATGATCGGCTCAATGCGCGCCGTTCGCCCACACTATACGGCGAATCCCACCGGGCTGATGACGGCATGCTCGCTTAGCGGTCACCGGTCACGAGGAAGGAGAGCACGATGATATCAAACGCCAGCAGGGCATTTCCCGCATGGGCTTTGCCGGCATTGGTATCGATACTGCTGGCCGCCCCCATGGCCGGCTATGCGTCCGAGGGCAACGACATGGCGCTGTCGCCTCCCAGGGCCGCAATCGCCGCCGCAGCGGCGCCGCAGATCGAAGCGCCCGCCGCACCCCCAGCCGCACCCGCCGCCGTCGTCGCATCCCCGCGCCCGGCCACCCCCGCCCCGCGCCCCATTGCCGCCGGCCCGGTCTGGACCGACGCCTCGGGCGTGTGGCGCCAGGGCGGCATCGCCTCCTGGTACGGCGGCAAGCGCTGGCACGGCAAGCTCACCGCCAGCGGCGTGCGCTACGACGAAGCCCAGCTTACCGCCGCCCACGCCTCCCTGCCCATCGGCAGCCGCGTGCGCGTCACCGTCGCCGACACCGGCCACAGCGTGGTGGTGACCATCAACGACCGCCCCGGCACCCGCCGGCGCATCATCGACCTCTCCCGGGCCGCCGCCGTCGAACTCGGCATCCTGGCGCGCGGCATAGCCCAGGTGACGCTCTCCCCCGCCTAGCGGCACCCCCGCGCCCTGGAAACCGGGCACCAGTGCTGCTACCTGTGGGTGCTGCTACTTGTGGGTGCCGGGAGGCAAAGAGCGTTGGCGCACTGGAAACCATCATGAGCTCCTGGAGCAACCCCGACCCGATGGACCGCAAGGCCAAGTTGATCGGCGATGCGACGCATGCGACCAGGATCATCGAGATCGGTCCCAGTCACGCCCCCATTGCGCCCAAGCGTGGCGGCTGGAACACCTGCGTCGTCGACTTTTACACCCGCGCAGAACTGATCGAGAAGTTCACCGGCCATCCCGCCGACCTCGACGCGATCGAGGAGGTCGATTTCAACTGGCGCTCCGGCGCGCTGGACGCGTCCATCCCCAAGCAGCGGCACGGCACCTTCGACCGCATGATCGCCAGCCATGTGGGCGAGCATGTCCCAGACCTCATCGCCTTCCTGGTCTCCGCCCAGACCCTGCTGACCCCAACCGGCGTCCTGGCGCTCGCCCTGCCCGACAAGCGCTTCTGTGCCGACGTGCTGCGCCCGCTCACCACCACCGGCGACATCCTGGTGGCCCACGATGCGCCGGCCACCGGCATCCACAGCCGGCGCACCATGTACAATCAGGTCGCCTATTCGGTGAACATGGACGGCATCCCCGGCTGGGGCCAGGTGCCGGTCCATAAACTCGACTTCATGAACCCGCTCACCGACGCAATCGCCCTCTATGCAGCGAGTGCGGCACCCGGCTACCCGTATGTCGACTGCCACGCTTGGCAGTTCACCCCGGCCAGCTTCGAGCTGGCGATCCTCGAACTTTGCGAATCCGGACACATCGACTGGCAAATCTCCCAGTGCGGCCCCAGCCCGGACTCGGAGTTCTTCGTCCTGATGCACCCCGGCCGCACCATCTGGGCCACGCCCGCCGCGCGGGAGGCGCGGCGCATGGAACTGCTGCTGGCCATCATGGTTGAGGCACGCGAGCAGATCGACTTTGCCCTGCGCGGCAAGCTCATCACCATTCCCGGCCTGTCCGCCGACTCAATCGGCAGCGCCGCCGAACTCGCCATCAAGATCGACGAACAACAGCGCCAGCTCGCCTTCCAGCGCCGCCAGCTCGACAGCATCACCGCCGAGGGCGGCACCCAGGCCTCGATCATGGGTTCCCTGGAGGAGGTCAGCGCCCGCTTGCAGGAACAGTATCGCCAGGTCGACACCATCGTCGCGGCCGGCGGCACCCAGGCCTCGATCATGGGCTCGCTCAGCCTGCTCGCGGACCGGCTGCACACCCTGCAACGCCAGCTCGACACCATCGTCGCCGCCGGCGGCACCCAGGCCTCGATCATGGGCTCCCTGGAGGAGGTCACCACCCGCCTGCAAGACGTCCAGGGCCAGCTCGACACAATCGTCGTTGCCGACGGCACCCAGGCCTCGATCATGGGCCATCTCGACCAGATCGCCCTGCGGGTGCACGACCTGGGCCAACAGCTCGACAGCATTGTCGCCGCCGACGGCACCCAGGCCTCCATCATGGGGTCGCTGAACCAGCTGAGCGTCCGCCAGCAGGAACTGCAACGCCAGCTCGACACCATCGTCGTCGCCGACGGCACCCAGGCCTCCATCATGGAGTCGCTCGACCAGATCAGCATCCGCCAGCAAGACCAGCAGCGCCAGCTCGACACCATCGTCGCCGCCGACGGCACCCAGGCCTCCATCATGGAGTCGCTCAACCAGATCAGCATCCGCCAGCAGGACCAGCAGCGCCAGCTCGACCGGTTCGCCGTCGCCGACAGCGCGCAGGCGAGCATCCTCGGTGTGGTCAAACAAATCGCGACCGACCTGCGCAACCCTGAAGGGCCGTTCGTCCCGGCAGCCGCCAACGAGGGCACCCAGGCCGCCATCCTCGCCCAACTCCAACAGATCGCCGCCCGCCAGCCAGCCGCGGCCGGCGGGTCGGTGTCCGCCGACACCGGCCAGGCCGCGCTGCTCGGGTTCCTCGGCCAGATCGTCACCCGCCAGCAAATCCAGCAGCGCCATGCCGACCGGATGCATCTCGCCATGGGCAAGTCCCTGGCCGACATCACAGCCCGCCTGGAAACCCAGCAGCGGCGGCTGGACGAGGTGCATCGCGTCGCCCATTGGGCGCGCCGCCTGGCCGGGCCGTTCCTGCGGCTGCGGGCGCGGATGTTGGGGCGGCCTTCGGTGGAATGAAGGAAGGTCTTCTTTTTGTGAACAAAAAGAAGCAAAAAAACTTCATCCATAAGTAAGGCAGGCCAAACTCAGGCACGGTGCTGCGGTGGACCCCCGGGTCGCGCCGGCCACTCCAAGTCATAAAGTTTTTTGCTTCTTTTTGTTCACAAAAAGAAGACTTCCCTTGCCTACCTCAATGCCTTCACCACCAACCCCACCCCCTGCCCATGCCAGCGCTGCACCGCCTTGTGATCGGCGCCCAGCAGCGTGCCCAGCCGGCGCCACGGGAACAGGTGCCGCCCGGTGCTCGGGCTCACCAGCATCCGGCTGGCCACGATGCGGCGCAGCACGTAGCGATCATCGGGGATCAGCCGCAGCCAGCCCAGGGCGGCGTCCATTTGGCTGATGCGCGCCGCACTCGGCACCGGCGGGCGCAGCCGGGCGCCCAGGCCGCTGCCGTATGCTTCCGCCGCCTCGTCCAGCACCGTCCAGGTGCTGGTGCGCAGCTTGGTGGTATAGCCGCCGGCCGGCAGGCTCAGCAGCGTCTCGCCGGCCTCCTCCAGCCGCGCCACCACCCACGCTGCGTCAATAGACGCGCCATTCTCCGCGCCATTAGCCGCACCGGGCCAGCGCCCGTGCGCCCGCCCGGCGACGCCATTCCCCCCCGATTTCATCGGGGGGAATGGCGCGATCGGCGCGGCTGGCCCGCCATGCTCCAGTGCTGCGCCATTCGCCGCGCCATTCGCCGTGATCTGATCAACCATTCTGCTTCTCCTGCTTGCTCATTGTCGGGCGTTTGGCATCCACCACTTTCAGCCCCATGCGCGCCTTGCGCTGTTCGGGGTGGCGGTATTCGCCTTCCACCAGCAGCCCGCTCTTCAGCCAGACCGCCAGCAGCCGCGCCGCCTCGTCGGCCTCGAAGCCGAACAGCCGTTCCAGCACCGCCCCGGCCCAGCGCGCGCCCGCTGGCCCAGTACTGGCGCGCCCGGTGCGATGGCGGGTGAAGGCGTTGCCGTCATGCCCCGCGGCGATGGCATCCAGCGCCTGGTTGCAATCGGCCGCCGACATGTCGCGGAACGGGCTGGGCGGCGCCCACGGCGCGACCGCGCCCACCGTGTCGCCCAGCGGGTACAGCGGGCTCGCATTGCCCAGCGCCACCGATTCCAGCCGGTACCAGCGCGCCCCCTCGCCACGCGGCGCCAGGTTCGCCTTGGCATCGTCCAGCCGCACGTGGCGCCAGCGCTCGCGCTCGGCCACGCCCAGCGCCGCCGCCTCCTCGGCCGTCATGGCACTGAGCAACGCGGCCGAGCGCGCGGCATCGGTCAGCGCCTTGGCCCCGCGCGTGGCATCCACCCCATCGGCGGTGCCCTTGCGCACGTGGTGCACCAGCAGCACCGCACAGCCCACCCGGTCGGCCACCTCGGCCCAGGCGGTGGCGGCGGCGTCCATCTGCACGTTGGAGTTCTCGTCCAGCCGGTGCGACTTCACGAACGGGTCCACCACGATCAGCCCCACTCCGGCGGCCAAGGCGGCGGCGATCATCGGCTCGCGATCCGGCAGGGCGATGCCGCCGTCGCCGTCCAGCTCCGCCATCACCAGCCGGCGCAGGCGCCCGGAATTGAGGAACAGCCGCCCGCGCAGCTCCGCCTCGGCAATGCCGTGCAGCCGCATCAGGGCGGCGAGCCGGCGGTGCATCTCGTCCAGCGGGTCTTCCAGGTTGAACACCCAGGCCGGAGCCGAGTGATGCACCCGCTCGCCCAGGAACGGCCGCCCGGTGGCCAGCGCCACCGCCTGGGCCAGCGCCAGCGCCGACTTGCCCACGCCGCCGGGTGCGGCCAGCACCGACACGAAGCGGCGGATCAGCCGGGTGCCGTACAGCCACTCGCGCGGCGGAATGGCCTCCGCTGCCGGCAGCAAGGCCGGCTCGGCCGCCAGCGCCGATGGCAGGGCAGGGGCTGCGATGTGCTGCGCCCAGGCGCCCCAGGGATCCACGGCGTTCATCGCCGAATCCCCCGCAACCGCCGCAGAATCGCCGCCGCCACCAGCGCGTGCCGCTCGGCATGCGACAGCGCGCCCGCGGCCTCCACCGCATCGGCCGCCGCCAGCAGCGTGGGTGCCGCCGCCCGGCTGTCCAGCAACGGCGCCAGTGCTGCCAGCACCCGCACCCGCGCCGCATCGCGCGCCGCCAGCGTATCGGCCAGGGCATCGCCATAGCGGTGCGCCAGGCGCATCGCCAGGCCGCGCGGGTCCACGCCCGGTGCGGCGGCGCGGGCGGCGCGCTGGATCGCCAGCAGCAACTGCGGCCCCTCCACCACGCCGCGCGCCGCCAGCACGCCAGCCACCTGGGCGGCGCGGTGCTGGGCTGGCGGGTCCATCCGGTGCGGCTGGCTCATGCGGCCAGCTCGGCTGCCCGCCCGCCCCACTTGTCGTCCTCCTCCACCGGCAGCATCGGCGGATACGGGTAGGCGGCGCCGTCGAGCAGCGTGCCGGCGATCAGCGCGCCCCAGCTTGCCGGGTCGCCCGGCGGCAGCGGCTCGCGCCCGGTGACCGCCGCCTTGCGCGACTTGGGCGGCGGCGGCGGCCGGCGCGCGCCCAACAGCCGGCCGCGTTCAACCGCGGCCCAGCGGCTGATGCCCAGCACGGCGGCGATGGCATCCCAGCTGCGCCCTTCGGCGCGCAAGTCGCACAGCACGGTGTCGCGCATTTCGGTCCAGATCAGCAATGTCGTCATGGCGTGGTTCCCTGTGGGTTGGGGTGATGGCACCACGTTAGTCATTTAAACTAACTGCTGTCAAGCATCGTTAGCTTGATTCGTTAGCCGAAATGTCGTATGCAGACGCCATGAGCGCATCGCCCCCCCCGACCACCTCGCCCTCCCCCCCGGCCCCCGCCGCGCCGGCGCCCATCCGGCGCACCCGTGGCGCCCCACCGCGCAGCGCAATATCTCCCCCCGCGGGCCCGCCGGGGGCGTCGATGGGGGTCGGCGCCCGCATTCGCGCCGCCCGCCAGGTGGCCGGCATCACCCAGGCCGAGCTGGCACTGGCCGTGGGCGTCAGCCGCAGCGCGGTGGCGCAGTGGGAAACCGAGCGCGCCGGCCAAGTCGGCGTGAACCTGGCCAAGGTCTCCGAGATTTTGCGCGTCTCCTCCGAACACCTGTTGCGCGGCATTTTCCCGACCGAGGGCGGCGCCAGTGCCGAGGATGCCGGCGAGCTTGCCCTGCTGCGGCTGTTCCGCGTGTGCCAGGGCGAGGACCGGCAGTTCCTGCTGCGCATGGCCGCCCGCTTCGCCCGCCAAGCCGATCGCGTGCTGGCCGCCAGCGTGCGCGGCGTCGACTCGCCGTCGGCGCTTTAACCCGCTCGCGGCCGAGTCCTCGCGCAATTGTGAATTATGATGAACCGCAGCCCCGGTCGCCCCGGCACGCCATCAGCGGCGCCCCTGGAATCAACGATTAGGTAAGACTCGCCTGCTATTTCATAGCCTTGCCTGTCGGCCCGCGTGTCGAGCGTGTCGCGGCCGGCCGGTCCGGGTAACCGGGCCATCTGCAAAAAAGCTGCCGCACTGCGGTATGTTGTTACTTGCAGCCGAGGCCATCACTCCGTTAGAAGTTTTCTCACCGATCATTTACACCCTCGAGGGGCCTCACTCTTATGGCAGACGTAACCGTTCTCGGCGCTGGTGGCGCAACAGTCACCATCTCGCTGAGCTCCACGCAGAACGCGATTAACGCGCAGACTGCGGTGAACTTCGTCAATAACCTGACGGGCCTTGGTATCGTCGATCAGCGGACATGGTCGGGCAGCGGCACGCTGCCGGCGCCGACCAAGGTTCTGGCTGGTGCCATCGTCAGTACCCCTGGCGATGTCGGCGGTCTCTGGGCTCAGAGCATCTCCCTGGCGGTCAACGCCCCGGGCGATTCGACCGTCATCGGTTCGCAGAATTCCAACATTACCGTGGTTTCGGGCGACGGCTCCAACCTCACCTTCGGCAACCAGGCGCAGGACGGGACGGTCTTCTTTGGCGACAGCGACAGCCGGCTGGTGAACTTCGCCGGTAAAGCCGACCTCACCGTCGGCAAGGGCGCCTACATCCTGCAGACGCAGGAGGGGGCATCCACGCGGGTCCAGCCGGTGGTCAACGCTACGATCGTGACGTCCGATTTCGGCGGCAAGTCGGGCGCCAACGTCATCGACGTGAACGGCAAGGCCACGGTGTTCGCCGCTGGCTCCAGCACGGTGGCGGCCACCATCAACGCCACTGCCGGCGAGTTGCTCTTCGTCAACCTGAATAAGGGCAGCGCCTTCATCCAAGGCGGCACGGCCAATGTAACCGTGGTGGGCAACGCCACCGACATGGGCGGCCGCGCCACCGTGTTCGGCGGCGGCGGTCGCATCACGGTCTCCAACGGCCAGGGCGAATTCAGGGGCGGCACGGCTGGCGGCAACGTGATGTTCACCAGCACCGTCGCCGGTTCGGCCACGCTGATTGGTGGCGGAAATGGCGACCAGCTCTACTCCATGGGCAGTGGCAACCTGCTGATCGCCGGCGCCGGCAACTCGACGCTGTCGGGCCGCAACGCCGGCGCGGGCGCCAACACCTTCTTCACCGGCAGCGGCGAAACCACCGTGTTCGGCGCCGGCCAGGGCGGCAACACCTACCTCTTCTCCGGCCTGGGCGTGGCCCAAGTCGACGGCCGCGACGAGACGGCGATGGGCAAGGCCTCGCAGAACACCTATATCAACTCGGACACCGACGGTAACGCGTCCATCGGCTCCAGCGTGTTCATCGGCGACTTCCTGACCGGCGTGGACAAGCTGTTGCTTGGCTTGAGCGAAAAGGCAGCCATCACCTACTTCGCGCCCGACGCAATCAGCTCCCCGTTCGGCGCCACTGGAGGCACCCAGGTGCTGGTCAGCAGCGGCGCGCAGTTCTTTTTCTACGACAAGGTCGGCAGCCTCGGCCAAGACATCTTCCAGACCGACATCATCAACACCAAAGTCTGATCCTTCCAGCCGACGGACATCGAAAGGGCCGCCTTCGGGCGGCCCTTTCTCTGTACGGTTCGCACCAACGAAAACAGGCCGCCCCTGGGCGCTAAATTTCCGGGGCAGCCACCCCCGCTATTCCGGCTGCAACATCTGGTGCCAGTCGGTGATCACAATCGTCAACCGCCGCCGCACAGCGCTCGGCGGCAGATGCACCACCGCTTCGCCGTTGGTCCAACGCCACGATTCGCCACCAGCCGATTCCACGCTATGGAACCCGTCGCCAATCGCCGGCCCATTCATCGCCAGCGCCGCGTCGTCCAGCAGGATCGCGCGCACGGCCACCCCGAAGCGCCGCGTGATCGCGAAATCCTTCGCCAATGTATTGGCCGGCAGCCCGCGCGGCGACACCAGTCGCACCGGCCCTGTCCCCTCGGGCAGCATGTATGCCCAGCTCAGCGCCGTGCTGCCGTCCAGCAGCGCCAGCGACTGCCCCTGCAGCAGCACCCGCAGCACCGGCATGCGCGCCAGGAGGGCTGCCGCATCGGCGGCCTCATCGACCACCGCGACACCCGCCACCTGGGGAGCCGTCTCCTCGCCCAACACCGCCTCGGCTACCTCCGTAGCGTCCGTCACCACATTCTCGACCACTGGCCCAGCAACCGGCGCAACTGCCGCATCCCTGGTCCGGGCCAGCCGATCGCGCAGTGCCGCCATCGCCGGCCCCGACGGCACGATTGCAGCCGGCGGCGGAAAGGCCGGGTCCAGCCGGGCCGCCACCAGCAGCCCGGCGGCGATCACCACCCCCGGCTGCTCCAACTCCAGCCGCACCCAGTCGATCGGCCCCACCTGCGGCTCGCGCCGGATCGTGCCGCCGTTCACCAGCGCCCCCACCGGCACCAGTCCGCCGCTCGGCAAAGTTTCGCCCAGCACATGCACCAGTTGTTCCGGCGGCAACAACAGGTCGGCCACCGGCTGGCCCTCGCCGAACGCGCCGGCGGCCACCCGCACCGGCATCACCCGCGGCCGCGGCGGCGCGTCGGGTCCGCTCGGCGCCACCATGGTGCGGTGCGCGGCCACATGGCGCACCGCCACCGGCCCGCTCAGGGTCAGCACCCGGTCGCCGCGCGCCAGCGCCTCCACCGCCATTTCGGTCGGTGCGCCGTCGCTGCTGGGCACCGCGATCGGCGTGCCGACGGGAAAGCTGCCGTCGCCGATCGCGGCCTGGCGCAGGGCGGCGGGAATCAGGGCATCTTGGGTCGGGTCGGCGGACATGCTGCGGCCTCCGGCATTGGCGCTTTCTCGGTGCGCCTGCGTACCATGGGCCGGCCCGCGCGTCGATTGGTGCCGCCTTCGCCCCCCATGCCGGCGCCGCGCGGTCAAGCTGTAGAAAGGCAAAGGGTTCTTTTTTGAAAAAAAGAACCAAAAAACTTCTATCCATCTGCTCCAGTGCCGGCAGGCTGGCGCACCACCTCAACGGATGAAAGTCTTTTTGCTGCTTTTTCTACGGAAAAAGAAGGTTCTTCCTTACGCCGCCCAGCTCGACCGCCCCTGGATGCCCCAGCGCCCGTCCTGCAACGTCACGATGTACAACGACCGATAGCTGCCGATCGCCGAGCCGTCGGCGCGAAACCGGGTGAACTGCACCCGGAAGTGCACCTTCTCCGCCCCGGCATCCACCACCTCCACATAATCCCACGCAGTGCGCGCCCAGCCCGCCGATTGCCCCGCCCCGGCATCGCGCTGCTGCCACACCAGGGTGCTGGTGTAGTCGGCCGCCGTCGGCCACGTGCTGACCTTGCCCGAGTGAAACCGCACATGCGGAAAGTGGAACCACCGGTCGCGCAACGCCGCTGTGTCCTCGGCGTTGAACGCTGCCATGAACCCGTCCATCGCCGCCCGCGCGCCCGCAATCGCCGCATCCATCCCCGCCTCCGTCATTTTTCCGCCGGCACCCCCCAGGCCACCGCCAACCGCTCGGCCAGCTTCGCACCCACCACCAGCCCGATCACCACCGCGATGATCGCCGCCACATTCGGGCTCACGCCATAGCGCTCGAACATCGGCATCAGCGGCACCACGATCGCCAGCGCCACCCCCATGCGGCACCCCAGCCGCAGCAGCACGCGCGCCAGCATCGGGTTCTGGATCGCCCAGTTCTTCATCCGCCATGCTCCAGACACCAGCGCGCAACCTGTTCATGGCTGCCGAACCACACCCCGCTGCGCGCCTTGATGTGCGCCACCAGCCGCTCCAGCACTGGCAGCCGCGCGCGATGGCCGATCACGTGCGGGTGCAAGGTCAGCTGGAACAGCCCGCCTGCCTCATAGGCGCCGTCGAACGCGGCGCGGAAAATCTCCTCCACCGCCCGCGGCGCGATATAGGGCCGCACCGCGGTGGAACGCTGGGTGTCGAAATACGTCGCATCGTCGCGCAGCCATTCCGACGGCACCTCCACCACCCCGGTCGCCTCCTCGTCGGCCAGCAGTTCGTACGGCTCGTCGTCGGCCATCAGCGAGCTGTCGTACAGCAGCCCCATTTCCTTGATGATCACGATCGTATTGGGCGAGAAATCCCAGCTCGCCGTGCGCATTCCCACACACGGCCGGCCGGCCAGCGTGTCGAGCACCTCGGCGGCGCGCAGCGACAGGTCGCGCTCCGCTTCGAACGGCAGGCTGCTGTTGCGCTCGCCGATCCAGGAATGCACGCCGATCTCGTGCCCGTCGCCCGCCACCCCGCGCACCTCGTCGGGGTGCAGCAGGGCGGCAACGGCGGGGTAGAAGAACGTCGCCGGGATCGCCTCGCGCTGCAACAGGGCGCGAATGCGCGGCATGCCGCGGCGCGCGCCGTACTGGCCCTGGCTGATGCGCATCGGGCTTTCGTCGGCATCGCGCAAGGCAATCGTCTCGTGGTCGGCATCGAAGCTGAGCGCCACCGCGCAGCGCGCCCCGCCCGGCCAAATCCTCGGCGCCAGGCTGCGCCCAGCCCGCACCCGCTCCACCATCGGCCGCCACACCTGGTCGGGCCACTGCCACGGCTCGCCGTATGGGTTGCCCGGAATCTCATCGCTCATCGCCGGGGTTCCCTCCACGCCATCATTGCCTATGCTGCCTGCCACCAGCCCCGCCCGCAATGCTCAAGCCCCACCCCGTCCGCGATTGATGCACAGGACCGCCCGCATGTCCGATCCCGCCTTGATGACCGCCGAAGACCTGCTGGCCGCCTACGCCCGCACGTCCCTGTCCCCGGTCGAGGTGCTGCAGGCGGTCACCGAGCGCGTCGCCCGCCTCAACCCCGCGATCAACGCCTTCGCGGTGATGAACCCCACCGCCCTGGCCGAGGCCGGCGCCAGCGAGGCCCGCTGGCGCGCCGGCCGCCCGATCGGCCCGCTCGACGGCGTGCCCGCCACCATCAAAGACCTGATCGACATGGCCGGCCTGCCCACCCGCCGCGGCTCCCGCCTCAGCGACACCGCCCCGGCCGCCGAAGACGCGCCGATGACCATGGCGCTGAAAACCGCCGGTGCCGTCATCATCGGCAAAACCACCACCACCGAATTCGGCTGGAAATCCCCCGGCGACTGCCCGCTGCACGGCATCACCCGCAATCCGTGGAATTATCACCACACCCCGGGCGGCAGTTCGGCCGGTGCCGGTGCGGCGGCCGCCGCCGGCTTCGGACCCTTGCATATCGGCACCGATGCCGGTGGCTCCATCCGCATCCCCGCCGCCTGGTGCGGCATCGTCGGGCTGAAACCAACCTTCGGCCGGGTGCCGCAATGGCCGCTCGGCGCCTTCGCCGCGGTCGCCGTCGCGGGGCCCATGACCCGCACGGTGCGCGACTGCGCGCTGATGCTCAACGTGCTCGCCCGCCACGATTTGCGCGACCCGTACTGCCTGCCTGATGACCCAAGGGATTGGCGCGACACCATTGAGCACGGCATCGCCGGGCTCAAGATCGCCGTGCTGCGCCGCCCCGGCTTCGACGCCCCGGTCGACTGGGAGGGCATCGCCGCCGTCGAACAAGCCGCCCAATTGATGACCGACCTCGGCGCCGAAGTGGAGGAAGCCGATGCCGGCCTGCCCGACACCCGCGCCATCTTCTCCCGCGTCTGGGGCGTGGCGCTGACCCGCCTGGTGCACAGCTTCCCCGAAACCCGCCGCCACATGCTCGACCCCGGCCTGCTGGAAGTCGCCGCCGCCAATACCGGGCTGTCGGCCGAAGACTTCATGGAGTTCGAAGCCGCGCGCATCCAGGCCGCCCACGCCATGGCCCGCTTCACCCGCAAATACGACCTCATACTGTCCCCGGTCGTCGCCAACCCGCCCCCCATGGCCGATGCGCCCACCGTGAACCCGGTCCAAGCCCTGTGGACCCACTGGGCACCCTGGACCGCGGC
>Ga0105049_10005778_pt1 | contig 14406 bp, 12 predicted proteins | sample MAT06_FD_78087 | JGI IMG/M metagenome (GOLD analysis project Ga0105049, IMG submission 78087) | Freshwater microbial communities from Lake Fryxell liftoff mats and glacier meltwater in Antarctica - MAT-06 | ecosystem: Environmental > Aquatic > Freshwater > Ice > Liftoff microbial mat | place...
TCTACTAATGTTAATTATGAATATTGTCGCAACAACTTTTTCAATGATGACTTCCGTAAATTAGGGAGCAATTATTTATTTTCTTTTTTAGCTCCCGAAAGGGAGTTTTTTCTTTGTCTAAAAATAATTTTTAAAATTTTAAAATATGTTTCAGAAAAATACTTTTGGATTCACTAACCTTAGCTGCAAGTTTGCACTTATGAATTTGATGCTTTGCCTAATTACTGGGGTACGTTTTGAGATGTGAACTAAATTTTTCAAATATTTACCCCGAGAAATCGGGGATTTTTTATTATCTACAGCTTGATTTTAGATATACCATAATAAGACGTATAAAATTAGCTTAAAGCAACCTTAAAAACTTAGAAATTTAACTCTGACAGTTAATTAGACTGCTGAATAATTTACTTTAAAAAAAACATATGACTCATCAAAACAATTCAAATAACCTTGTCAACAATCACAATTTACCAATTAAAAAATCCAAAACTGAAACTGCAATTCTAGCCTGTGGTTGTTTTTGGGGTACGCAATATTGGTTTCGCAAACTCGATGGACTAACTGACGTAATATCCGGATACAGCGGCGGCCATTTAGAAAATCCTAAATATGAACAAATAAAAACTGGCCAAACTGGGCATCTGGAATCTGTAAAAGTAGTCTTTGACCCAACAGTAATAAACTACGAACAAGTAATTAAATACTACTACGAAATTCATGATTTTACTCAAACTGACGGGCAGGGGTACGACCTCGGGCAGCAGTATAAATCAGCAATATTTTACTCAGATGAAACCCAAAATAAAATTGCTCTAAATGTGAAGAAAAAGCTTGAAAATAAAGGTTTTCGGGTGGCTACCATGATTTTACCATTCAAAAATTTTTATTTAGCTGAAGAGTATCATCAAAACTACTTTAGCAAAAATTTGGGCTTGCCTGACTGCCATTTTTACAAACGGATCTGGAATTAAGAATATTATTTATGGAACTTTTTACATACAAACCCACTACTGAACAAATTCAGAATTCAGAAAATCAATCAAATATACTTATTGCGTTAAACCAAATTGCACATAGAATTTTGCAAAAATCAAATATTGAAAGCCTCGCAGAATCAAGCCTGAAAACAAATCTAATCCAAATTTTTCAAAATCTTGAGGCCAGAAAAAAACTACAAAAATATCTAAAACGTTATTTAGATACTCAATCAAAACGAACTTTGTCAGAAATAAGCAAGAGCTTTCAGCAATTATTAATCGGCCTGGGTCCCGCAGGTTTGTCCTGGGTTTATTCAAATAGTGACAATTCAGAAACTGTAGCAATTAGAAGGTCTGGCAAATTCCACTCTTCGGGCGTGGCGTATTTGGCTGATCAAAAAACTAATTCCAGAAAAAGAACCCCGGAAAGTGTGGATCCTAATTCTTTGATTGATCCAAAAACTGAAAACGAGTTTTTACCCACACCAGCCGATATAGTAGGTGAAGATTTTGTGGAAGGATATTTACTTCTAGAACTTACTGATTTGTACACGGCTTTTTCTATACTTTTGACCGGGTTAAACTTTTTGGAAGGGGAGGTAAAAAATGTTACAAATGATGAGAATCACTATTCAGCGATTGCTGATTTAGGTGATAAATTAGCTGAATTAAAAGCCCAAAATATACTTTTTGCGACTGGTCTGGGGGACGAAAAAAAACTAGTTGAAACAGAAAATGAAAGGGTGATTACTTTTGCTCAGTATCAGGGCCTAAGCTCGAAACAAAAAGCAGATATATCTACCAAAGAAATATTTGTAATTGGCTCCGGGGACAGCGCGGCAGTTGCAATTGAAAGCCTACTGGCAATCAACCCACAACCCAGAATTACGATTATTACATCTGAAAGCTGGGACAAAATCTCAGATACTTTTGGTTCTCGCAGTAGATATGGGGAGTATAATAAGTTTTTGGATATTAATTCAGAAAACAATCTTCGCGTGATTCAAAGTAGAGCTAGAATGATAAGTGGTAAAATATTACTTGATAATCTGGAAACTCCTGAAATTCCTATAACTGAGGATAGGGTGGTAATTAGTTGTATTGGTTTTGAATCAATTATTCCAAGGGTTTTGAGCCAGATAGGGGTTGAGCCAAGAGTTATTAAAAATTCAGATAATATTCCGATAGGTTTGGAGCTGGCTGTTTCTGGTTTTGGAAAAATAATAGCCGTGGGTTGTAGTGCTTTTATTTATGGTTTTCATCTATCTGCTCAGCAAATTAAAACTCTCAATATTATAAACGGAACTGGCATAAAACTTGAAAATGCTTTTCCAATTAGTGCTCATCGGGCTAGCGAGGTTGAAATGTAATCTTTGATATTGCGCTAGGAAATACTCATATTTATCTGGATTTATAGACCTTTGACTTAATTGACCTAAGTTTGAGCAAACTCATTTTGATTAATATGTGCTAATATATATTTTCTACTTCACCACCACGCTCTTGATATTCACAAATTCTTTAATTCCATATTCTCCAAATTCCCTACCGTACCCAGATTTTTTAATGCCTCCATAAGGTAGTTTAGGGTCGCCACGGACGATTGAGTTCACATACACATTTCCAGCTTCAATTTGCGGGATTATTTTTTTTGCTAAAGTATAATCAGCTGTCCAAACACTTGAGCCAAGCCCTAAGCTAGAGTCATTTGCTACCATTATTGCTTCCATAAGGCTTTGCACTACGATAATTGGGGCTACAGGACCAAATACTTCCTCACTGTAAACTGGCATTTCTTTAGTGATATTTGTTAAAATAGTTGGTAAATAGTAATAACCCTCAGAATTTTCAGGTTGGCCGCCGCCAATTACTACTTTTGCGCCAAGTTTTACAGACTCATCTACTTGTCTTTGGATATCTTGGAGTGAAGCTTCTGTTGCCAGTGGTCCCATCGTAGTCTTTTCTTCCATCGGATCGCCAAGAAGTTCTTTTTCAAAAGCTAGTTTTAGTTTTTCAGTAAATTCCTGGGCCACCTTTTCCATAACGATGAACCTTTTGGCGGCGTTACAGCTCTGACCGCAATTTCGAAGTCTAGACTGCACCGCACCTGCAACTGCTTTATCAATATCAGCATCTTCTAAAACAATAAACGGGTCGCTTCCTCCAAGCTCTAAAATAGTTTTTTTAATCTCACTTCCAGCTTGAGCTGCTACCTGACTTCCAGCGTACTCACTGCCAATAATTGTGACCATTTTTACTCTAGAATCTCTAACCAATGGCTCTACTCGACGTCCGCCGACCAGTAAACTCTGAAATACTCCTGCAGGAAAACCAGCTTCAAGAAAAATTGCTTCCAGGGCTAAACTACACTGCGGTACGTTACTTGCATGTTTCATCAAAATCGTGTTTCCAGCCATAATTGCCGGAATTGCCGGGCGAAGAGCGAGATAAAATGGATAATTCCAAGGGGCAATATGTAAAATCGGCCCAAGTGGCTCGAAACTAATATAAGCTTCTTTAGCATCAAGCTTTACTGTTTCATTTTCCAACATTCTTTCAGTGTCGCCTGCAAAAATTTCAGCGATATAAGCGCATTTTTCAATTTCACTACTGGCTTGGGAGATTGGGCAACCCATTTCCAAACTTATTAAACTTGCAAAATGATTGCGGCCGTTTCTCATTACCAGGGAAAGCTGCATCATGTATTTAGCTCTTTGGGGTATTGGTAAAGACTTCCACCCTAAAAAAGCCTCCGCTGAAACTTCTAGTTTGGTTTGAATTTGTGAGTCGCTAAGCTCATCGTAAGAATTTAAAACTGCCTTATTTGCTGGATTTTGAGATATAATTGGCATAGCCTGTGTTTATGGATTATAATTTAGCTGGGAAGGTTTTTTGTCAAAGTGATTTTAACCTTTTGCTAAAAATATGGTATTACTAGTAGAAATTAATTTTCTAAAACATTTCTAAACCTCAAAACTATACCTTATGTCTAACCCAAACCCACTTAAAACCGTTGCTTTTTTTGTAAGTGCTTTCTCAAACTGAGAGTCTAAACAAAGATCTTTCCGATGAAGACTTTAGTGAGTTAGACCTCAATGATGATTCCCTCAAATATTAAGGAACCAATCCCCACTTTACATCTATTCTAAGCTAAGATAAGCTAGTTCTCAATGACTCAAGTATTGGTTTATAATCCCTACTAAAAGCTTGTGACTAACCAAGAAATAGTTTTTGAAACCATTCACAAAGACAAAAATCAATTTGCTCTAATTCTAGATAAGTACGTTCAAACAAAATCTTTTGAACTAAAAATGCCTACAATGAAAAAACCATTTTAGTCAGGTCAGAGGTTCGGTTTCCTAACGAAAAGCAAGTGGTAGCTGTGAAATATGAAAAAGTAGGTGGGGATTATTACCTCCTTAGTTTAGTAGTTTTAGGGTAGATTGAAGATTAAAAATAAGTAGTCCCATAATCTATTACATAGACTTTATTTTTCCAAACCCCGAATGATTCTGCCTTGTAGTCTACTCTGGGATAATCCCCAATCGGTTTCATGACTTTTAAAAATGTTTCATGGTCTATTTCAGTTAATACTTTAGCTCTAGGAAATATTATAAACAGTGAGCCAATACAAGAAAAAATTACAGGTAATAAATTTGGATTTGAGTTACTATAAGCTTTTTCCTGGTGGTTAGAAATCAATCCATAAAGGAATTGCCTATATCCTTTGAGAAAATTGGGTGTTTTGATTGCGTAATTACCTACTAAAAATACTAGTCTGGTTTCGCCTTGTTTGATTCTTTTTTCGAAAAAATTCATGTATATTTAGATTTTAATTGCAGTGTTCATTTCTAAAGTTTCTATAGTTAATAGACTTTCTAGTTTGCACGTGTTTTTTCTAAGTATAGTTTCAGTCTGGTTAGATGGTCTTTTTTTTACCAAATATTTTAGTGTGTAAATCGCGAATTTGCCAGTCAGTTACATGAGTGTAGATCTGAGTTGTAGCCAGATTCGAGTGTCCCAGAAGTGTCTGTACAGAGCGTAAATCTCCTCCTTCAAGCAAGATTTTTGTAGCAAAACTATGTCTCAAAGTATGTGGTGTGACGTGTTTATAGATGCCTAATCTTCGGGCGTACGTTTGTAGAATCATTTGGACCATTCTTGGGGTAAGAGCAGTCCATTTTTTGGGATTTTTAGGTCGATTTCTACTGAAGGAAATGAATAAATGCGGGTCGTTGTCAGCACCTCTGAGCTGTAAGTATTCATCAATTGCTTCTTTGGCCGCTGGTGCCAGATAGGTAGTGCGGACTTTTCCACCTTTCCCCTGGATTAACAGCGGGTGGATGGCTACTTCCTCCTCCTCTTTCTCTGGTCCTATAGAGCTTTGAGGTTTTATTTGTTCCTTGAGATCTAGATTTGAATTGGAATTCCCTGTCTCATCTTGACTTTGAGAAATATTTTCCAAGACTAAATCTTTTTTGATTAAATAAGGACTTTCAAAATTGTTCAAGGTGGTGACCTCAGCTTTTTTTAGACTAAGTACTTCGGAAAGACGCAGTCCCGAGCCAAACATAGCCAGGATTATTGCTTGGTTTCTTTTTTTCTGAACCTCTGGGACTTTGCTAGTGTCATTTAGAATAGTGTTTATGAGTTTTTGCACTTCCGAGTCAGTTAGGAATTCAATACGTCTCATTCTAGTTTTTGGCAGTTCTAGACTGTCAGGGTTCAGCACCACAGTTCCGTGTTTTATCATGAATTTTAGGAAACTTCGAAGCACCACTATCTGGTAAGCTTGAGCTTTGAGACTCATTTTTTCACGCCGAAGTGTGATTTGTTTGTTCAAAAAAAGTCGATAATCATTGACGATTCCCAGGTCGATTTCTCTAGTATGTTCTATTTTTTTAGTATCCAAAAACGTGGCAAACCTCTCCAGCGTGTTGCGGTAATTGCGGACTGTGTTTAGGGAATACTGTTTGGTGAGTTCACAATAGAGCAAAAAATCCTCCATGTCGCTTCGAAATGACATACCTCAAATAACTTTTATACGAAGTAATATGTCAAGCTACTCCCACTCTATAGTTGCTGGTGGTTTGCTGGAGATATCGTAAGCAACACGGTTGATTCCACGCACTTCATTGATGATCCGATTAGAGACTCTTCCTAGGAATTTGTAGGGTAGGTGGGCCCAATCCGCCGTCATTCCGTCACTTGCAGTCACTGCCCTGAGCATTAGGGCGTTTTCGTAGGTCCTTCCGTCGCCCATTACTCCGATTGACTTTACTTCAGTCAACACACAAAAAGCCTGCCAAACCTGTTGATAGAGTGAGTGGTTGGATTTACAATTTTCCAGAACCCAGCGAAACCCCTCAAGCAAGTTATTATCTAGTTCAGCAGCCGAAACCCATTTTGAGATTTTCCCATCTTTTTCTTGAAAACCATCTACTTCAGACTCGGTTTGAATATAAAAAATATCTGAGATTAGGGTGCGATTTTTGGGTGTAAAACCTGAAATTCCAGGTAGTAGAAAACTCTGTTTGATTTTCCCATAATAAAAGTTTTTACTGATTTCATTTTCATTAATTCCTGTTTCTTCCTTTATTTTCCTAATGATTGTCTCTTTGGGATTTTCGTAGTTTTGGATTTTCCCACCCACAAAATAATAATCTTTTTCACTTGAGCTGTGGCTTGGGTTTTGAATTACTAGGAATTTATTGGTTTTTCGATTAAAAATAATTCCATGAGCTGCCTCACGGTAATCTTCATCGATTATTTCAGGGTGCTTTTGGTCAGTTTCCACTAGAAATGAGGTACTGTACTCAGGCTGCATTTTCCAGTCTTTTAGTTCGTCAATAAAGATTTGATCAGCTTTTCTTAGAACTTCTAGCTTTTCAGGAGTTATATTTCCAATGATTCTGATAGCTAGACCTGGTCCTGGAAACGGGTGACGCCCTACTATCTCTTCACTAATTCCTAATTCCCTACCAATCTCGCGAACTTCATCTTTAAAAAGCTCTCTGAGCGGTTCGAGTAGCTCAAAATTCATTTTTTCAGGGAGTCCACCGACATTATGGTGGGATTTGATCACGTGACTAGGCCCGCCTAATACGCTCTGGCTTTCGATGACATCAGGATACAGGGTGCCTTGGGCTAGAAATTTGAAATCTCCTAGTTTTTTGGCTTCCATTTCAAAGACTTCCACGAAAGAATTCCCAATAATCTTGCGTTTTTGCTCTGGATCTGTAATTCCCTCGAGCCTACTCAAAAACATCTCTGAAGCGTCTACAACCTTCAAATTAATCTTAAAATTATCTCTAAAAGTTTTTTCTACTTCCTCTTTTTCATTTGCTCGCAGAAGTCCATGATCTACAAATACGCATTGTAGCTGGTCGCCTATCGCCTCGTGAATCAGTACGGCTGCCACAGAAGAGTCTACTCCGCCGCTGAGTCCACATAGGACTTTTTGATTACCTACTTTTTCTTTGATTTTGGAAATACTAGCTTCTATGAAGGATTCGGGAGTCCAGTCAGCCGTAAATCCAGCAATTTTGAATAGGAAATTAGCAATTATTTTTCCACCATTTTTGGTGTGAGCTACTTCAGGGTGAAACTGCAAACCATAGATTTTTCTTTTTTCATCAGCAATTGCCGTGATTTTGCAATTATCGGTGGAGCCAATGACTTCAAACCCCGGCGGTAATTCTACTAGATGATCACCGTGAGACATCCAAACACTATGTTTACTCTTGGAATCATACAAATCATGAAAAAGCAAACTGTTACCTAGAATTTCTAGCTCACTGCGGCCATATTCCCGTTTATCGCTACCTTCTACTTTTCCGCCTAACTGGGAACCTAGTAGCTGCAAACCATAGCAAATTCCTAGAATTGGTATTCCTAAGCCAAATATTTTTGGGTCCAGGTCAGGACAATTTTTTTCATAAATGCTATTTGGACCGCCTGAAAGTATAATCCCTGAGATGCTTTGATCCTGTTTTATCTTTTCAAAAGAGTAGTTAAATGGACAGATTTCGCAGTAGACTTTTTGTTCGCGGATTCGACGTGCTATTAGCTGGGTAAACTGACTTCCGAAGTCCAAAATAAGTACTTTGTGCATGATTTACAAATACGGAAAAACCTAGTTGTGTCAAGGTTATTCAGGTGCAGATTCTGACTCAGAATTTACGGATTGCTTATCTTGATAGGCTTTGATTTCTGTTCTAATTTCATCATCTACCGATCTTATATTAGCGAGGGTACCAGGGGAACCCATGTATTCTTGAAATAAGGTTTCGTTCATAGTCAAAAATTCAGAAAAATTAGGCTCGATCTGTTTATTTCTCATAATAGTTAACACTCTAGAACATGTGTGTGCATAAGATTGTGGATTAGCTGGTTTGAAAAATTTAAATAAATATCTGAAAAAAGGAGAATTAATTTTTACAGCTCTCTTATAAGGCACGTAGGAGAGCATTTTTTGAAGACACCCCAGAACTTCTTCAGAACTAGGAATTACTAACATTTCCTCAATTTGTTCACTGGTCATATCTTTAATTTTTTTTCGTTCGCCGGATTGTTCAGGTTTTAATTCAGCTGATCGTGTAACAGGATTTATCCGATATTTTGGGTCAGAGGCTTTAACTCCAGCAAGCTCTTTAAGTTGATTTCGAGATTCCCCGTCTTCAAAACCTTTGCTCTCTCGATTTCCAATATATTTTCTACTTAACTTTCCATCAAACATTTCTGACATAACAATATTTTAATACCTAATAACTAGCACAAAAAACCACCTGTGTTAAAGGATTCCTCGATTCCAATTATATCATATACGGTATGAAAAATCTGAACTTGCCTTTTTAGATTAAATTAATTACATATTAAGAATATGCATTTAGCCATTATTATGGATGGAAATAGGCGATTTGCTGCCAGAAAAAACTTAGAGACTATTATGGGTCACAAAGCTGGAGTAGATACTCTGAATCGAGTAATCGAGTGGTGCCCAAAATACGGCGTGGATACTCTGACAGTTTACGCCCTTTCTACAGAAAACCTGACTAACAGAAGTGAAACTGAACTGAAAAACCTTTTTGGGATCATGACAGAGGCTGCAAAATACTATAAAAGTAAATTAATAAAGAAAAATGTCATGGTAAAAGTCCTCGGAACTATGGAAAATCTTCCAGAAAAACTAGCAAAATCTGTTGCAAACCTGGTTGACAGTACTTCATCAGGAACGGGACTATTATTACAAATTTGCTTGAATTATGGCGGTCGCGGCGAAATAGTCCGTGCAGTGAACAAAGCAATTGTAGCTGGAGAAACAGACTTCAATGAGCAAAAAATTAGTAAATATCTAGACTCGAACCTAGAGCCAGATTTGGTAGTGAGGCCAGGTGGCGAGCAAAGAATCTCGAACTTTTTGATTTGGCAGTTGGCTTACTCGGAGATCTATTTCATGGACACTTTTTGGCCTGATATTATAGAAGAGGATTTTGCCCGGGCCGTGGAATTCTATCAAAGCCGAAATAGGCGTTTTGGGAGTTAATTTTGCTCAGGAGTTATGTACCAAAGCTTTTGGTTTCCTGTATTTTTTGTCTTTGAGGAAAAATCTAAGTGATATAATACTTTTTGTTTTTTTTGTAATTTTTCCAAAGTATTTCTTACTGAAGTAATGTTAAGTTTGGTTTCTTTTGCAATCTGAACTGCTGTTATACCACCATCTTTCTTTGTAGGTAATATTGATAAAATAAGCACAGCTAGTTCTTTACTACGTTTAGTTTCATTTTTTTTTGGACTTCCTTCAGGCATCAGTTAAAATTGATTGAATTATAAGTTACATTTAGCCTAGCAGATATTTCCAATCTGGGCAATAAAAAAGCATGTTGAGTTGCTTAGTTCAATTCATTTGCTAAAAGTCGTCTTTCAATTTCCCCAAAGTGGTACTTTTTATCAAAAATATATCCTTTTAGATCCTCCATTATCTTTACTTTCCAGGAAATGCCAAAATTTGGTTAACTCATATAACCTCTAATTTCTTGAGCAGCTACATCTAGTTCAGTTTCCAAAAGAAATTCAATAAGTATTTTTACTGCGGTCAAATTTGTAATATCTATCCGTACTTCAGCAGTTAATTCTAGAAGTTTTTGTTTTTGGATATAATAATTACATTCTTGGACCAGTGAAAAATTTCGAGAGGGTTTTGGAGCGTATTTTATAGATTTCTCAATTAAATTGAGTCCAATTATTACTTCATTTTGTTTTAAAAAACAGCAAGCCAGTCCGAGTTCGATTTTGTATTTTACATCTTCTTCATCTTTGAAACTTTCTGGGTCAATGCCCTTATAAAGTTCTTGAGCTTCTTCGGTTAAGTCAATTTTTAGTGCATTCCAGGCTATTTTTAGAGCAAGCTGATCTTCAATTTTTCCATCGTCTTCAATTCTATCTTCACTAAATCGTGTTTTTAAGTAAAAGTAAGTAACCATCCCCGGGATTTCTTCAGATAGATTATAAAAACGCAAAATATTTTTCTCATCATCCCTATTTCTAATTAAAAGATACACTTGCATTATGGTTAAGTTTTTTCGATCATAATAATTAATCATAAAGTTTTCAATTAAGTCTGCTGTACCAGTTTCCTTATATATTTTTTTTCGTCTTTTCTCTATACTTCGCTCTGAAAGCAATTTTAAAATTTCTAACGCACCTCCGTATTGTTTTTTACCAAAAAGAATAGCTGTAAAAAGTTTTAGGATACTAGTACTGGCATTTTCGTATTTGTGTTTAGGTATATTTTCTGAGAGAGTATTAAGAGCCCGGAGGCTTTCATAATAATCATCCAATTTATAGAAAGACTTTATCAAAACCAAATTTAGGCTTTTTAGAACTACTTTTTTATCCTCAACTGACATCTCAGTACTATCCTTATTTTTATAAATTTTATTTATGTCTATATTCTGAATTATTTTAACGATCTTCGCATAATCCCCAAGATCAAACATACAACTTACTAAATCTAGATAAAGGTCCAAATATTGACTTAGTTTTTCGCTTTCTGGGTGATCTGTCAGAGCAAATGTTAACTGATCCATCATTCCAGAGTGCAACTCCCGTCTTTCTTCAAAGTCTGAGTCATTAGTTGATCCTACTTGTAATTTTGTTGTTGCTTTGAGGTCTATGTAATGGATAATATTGGGTTTTCGACCGATTTGAAATCTAAGCAAGTTTGCTTTTCTGAGATTTTCAAAGTATTTGTCAATATTTTTACGGACTAAAGGATTCTCAAGTGCAAGAATTTCAAAGCCAATTTTTCTTTCTTCTATTTTTTGTCGTCGTAATTGCTCCCAATTTTGCATATTTGTTGTAGGTTGTCGTAATTTGCTTAGATTTAATTACAACGAGCCTAGCAGATATTTCCAATCTGGGCAATATTAGAAATGAGAAAAGATGTAGTTACTTACATATTTCGGTTTTCTGTTGAAATGAACCAAAAATTTTATTTTTTAAAATGTTAAAATTATATCATAAAAAGTATATTTGGTTAGGATTGATATTTAGATTTTGACAGAAATTTAGGTTTAAAGGTTATTTTCAGAGTTAGAAATGACTATTCCAGAAGACTCGGAAATCACCCCAAGTTTCAATTTCAACCATATCCACAAAAGGTTTATGGTGATTTATAATCTCAGCGACATGCGTAGGGTTTGGAAAAAGGTTGCCTCTGACTGGAAAAAAGACAAAGGCTTCAAACTCCCAAAAAGATTCAAGAAGTATCCTGAAATTTGGGCAGAATTAAATATCTGGCTGGAAGATAAAATTGCTAAATTTGTGGAGGAAGGTGGACAGGATATAGTATTTTATAACAAAGCTGACCTAAAAACCAGAGGTTGGGATGAGAAACTCTTGAAGATATTGTATCCTACCCCTGACAAAGTCGTATATCTAGGCCGTGGACGACACGCCTATTATTACAATGGCAGAAGGCTAGGTGAGCTGGAGGATAGCGAGGATTTTATTGAATATATTGCCATGAAACTAGAGCGTAACAGAAAACGAGAATTATCCAAGTCTGCAAAGGACAGCAAGAATATCGGCTTTGGAACTGAGTTTATTCGTTAGTTTTATTATTTTTCTGAGTAAAGCAACTCTTTCTTTGTTTATCTCAAATCCTTTTTTACTATTTTTAGGCTTCTGGTGTGTACCTGTTTCATCATCTTTGCCTACTTGATTCAGACTTCATCTGAAAATTAAGTTAAAACTATCGCAGTAGGAATAATGAATATCGCAGTATTTTTTACATTTTGAAGGTCTGGAGTTAATTGAGTCATAATTAAGATGAAAATAAGATCAACTAGACACTAGTGGCACAAAATTAATCTTTTTCCAAGGGTATTTGGTATTGGTTTATTTAAAGTAAAATCTGGAAGCTAAAGTCTTCTGGGTTAAAATCCATAATTAAACTAAACACTTCTTTGCTGGCGGAGATGTCAGGAATTGGCAGAGGTGGACTTTTCAAACTCATCGACCTTAAAGTTAAGATTTTATACCTTATAAGATATAATACCCCCCACCCCCAAACCCTGCAGGGACATGGAATTTGAAATTCGGTTTGGTCTGTTTAACAATTACCCTCCGCAAACACTCTTACTGAGAGGTTCTAATTTATTAAATCTGTTCTGGACTTGTTCAGTTGTAGGTTCGTCTGGTTGCACAAAAATAATTACATTTCCAAGCAAATTATTGATATCTTTGAGTTCTTCCTCGCTTGGTTCAGGTTTTTGAAGGTTTGGGTCCTGCTTTTGTAATATAATATCTTCAAAATTATTTCTACTTTCAGTTTTTTGTTTTTCTGCTTCAGCTAGTTTTTTGTTTTTCTCTTGAATTTGTTCTGGTGTATCATCGTGACCATCACCGTCGCCGTGAGCAAGAACGGGAATAATAAAAGGATTAAATGTCTGTTTTTTGTTTTTTTCTTCTCTTTCGACTTCCTCAAACTGAGTTCTAATTTTGGAATTAGTTCCCAAGAAACTTTCAATATCTTTGTTTATAAAATCATTGAAATCCCGCTTCTCAAACTTGTCTTTTTCCCCAGTATAAATCCAAAACTTGTCCTGAGATCGTGGCTGAGGGAGGCTTTTAGAATGAATTGGAATTGCAGTGAGCTTTCCCTTCCAGAGATCGTCCAGTTTCCAGCCCATTAGATTATCAATTCCGCCAATTTTGTTTAGTCCGTAGAATTTTAGAATCTGCCCACCGCTTACTTTTTGCCAGTGTAGATGGACTATCTGGTCTTTATCGTCGTGGAAATGAATCGGAGACTCTGTTAAACCACTACTGCAGACATCTTTGACATAATCTACCTGATATCTAGGCGAGCCAAAGTTTTCAGCTTCACCCTGAAAAATATACTGGAGCCGGAAATGAGAGTGATCTAGCTTTGGACTGGAAAAGTTGCTAGGAGTCAGGAAATATAACACTGAAAAACCTACAAGTAGGACTGTAATTAGAAAAGCTACAGGAAAAACAATGAATTTTAGGAATTTTGGCTTTGTCATAAAATATTCTTTTACTAATAGAACAGAATTTTAAAAATTTTGTAAAGAAATATTTACTATTTATGTCTCTCTTCAGAAAGTCTTTTCAGTAACCAGCTACTTTACTATTTTTCTGATTTTGGTTGCTAGATTTATCATGTTATAGCTGAATTTGTCTATAATTATATCCACAGGACCTAAAAACTCCCTGATTTTTCCGTTGTAACCCTCTTTGAATTTCCCATAACCTTTTACCTCGTCCCAGCCTCCCAGATCATAAAAGGCAATACTACTTTTTGCAGACATTTGCAAAGCTACTAAATGAGCAAAATACTGACCATAATTCTCCCTAGAGACTTGAGTGTTTGCTCCATAAAGATGAATCAGGCTATTACCCAATTTTACCCCGAACCATGCTGCCTGAGGCTCATTATCTTTTTTTAGAATTGTCAGATAGCTAAAATCTTTAGTAAAAAGAGTCTGGAAATAATCTTTTGATTGAGTAGCAAAACACTGTCTGAGAGCTGTTTCTTGGGTCAAATTCCAGAATATTTCAAAGTTTACTCGAGTTTTTTCAGTACTTATTTTCCAGTTTTGTTCTAGGCTTTTTCTGGTGCCGTAACGAGTTTTTTTGTTTACTTTGGTCCAGAAATCAGTATTTATTTCAAAAAATTGCCGCAAATCAGCCTCGTATTTCAAGTTTTTAGTTTCAACTAAAATAGTCTCCAGGTATTGGAGTTTTTTCTCGGAAATTCTATTTTGGTGTTTGAGAAGTGAGCTAGAGTAACTTTCAAAGTCTGAATTAGTTTTCAGTTCCAGAATCTGGGATACAATATCATCAAGCTCCCATTTTATGAAGCTAGAACCTTGTTTTTTAGCTAACTCCAGGATCTGTGTAA
>Ga0105049_10005783_pt1 | contig 14402 bp, 15 predicted proteins | sample MAT06_FD_78087 | JGI IMG/M metagenome (GOLD analysis project Ga0105049, IMG submission 78087) | Freshwater microbial communities from Lake Fryxell liftoff mats and glacier meltwater in Antarctica - MAT-06 | ecosystem: Environmental > Aquatic > Freshwater > Ice > Liftoff microbial mat | place...
AATCTTTTGCAAGCCGATTTTTTGGAAGGTGTGGCAATATGCTTGCGGCAATGTTTTTCTTCACAGGCATTTTCATCAAAACCAAATACGTATTTATGAAAACCAATCAATGCATTTTCAACGGTTTCATCGTTGGGATGCATCCATTTTGTAAAAGCAGTTTCAAGACTTTGCTCGCCTTTCACTGCATAATGATGGTTTAAAAAATGGAGTAAGTGCCAGAGATCCGTTTCGTTAAAAGTACGGTGTACAAATTTTTTGAACGCAGCAAAACTTTGGGGGTCATTGTTCCAATTAAGTTGCATGATAAAATCGTAAGGCGCATTGTCCATCAGCTCCATTAGTTTATTGCAGGAGTTGATGATACTTTTGCGATTGCCCCATGCCAAAATTGCTGCAAAAAAGCCGGCAATTTCGATATCCTGTATTTTAGTAAACCGGTGTGGAATGCCCAACGGATCATCTTTAACAAAGGAAGGTTCATTGTATTGCAAAACCTTGCTATCTAAAAAAGATTTTAATGATTTCATTTGATAAGCTCCTTCATAATGGCGATTCCTAAACCATCGCTAATGCTATTTTGGTTGAATTTATTAATCACCACAATGACCGCTTTTTGCCGGCCTTTTATAAATGCTGCAAAAGTTGAAAAGCCGTAAGTACCGCCATTGTGCCAATAGATTATTGGTTTGTCTTTTTCTTCCAGGGTGTGCCAGGCTTTGCAAACGTTTACTCTTTTATTAAGAGCTACCGTTGGTTGTAATATTTCTGCAATTGTTTTATTAGCTACCGGTGTTTCCGGCATCGCCATATACTGCAGATAGGTCATCATTTCTTTTCCGGTGCATTTTAATCCACCGGCAGGTGCCAGCACATCCATATTCCAATAAGGAACTTTTTCTTTATCAAAAAATCCCTGGCTTTTATTATCTTCCCTGGAAAAAGTATCCATCCCTCCAATCATTTTAAAGGGCCTGAAAATATATTCCTCCAACAAAACAGCATAAGTTTTTTTAGCAATCCTTTCTGCTAAAACGCCCGCAAGCCCCATTCCTAAATTTGAATAATTACTTTTTCCATCTATGACGGGACTACAATTTTTAAGAAAATCGAATAAATCAGTAGAAGTGTAATGATCGTATGGAGCTTTATCGCCCAGGGATACGTTCATATTTTCAGGTAGCCTTGGTAAACCTGACGTATGATTCAACAGGCTAAGAAATGTGATTTTTTCAAGTGCCTTATTTTGTTGTACTGAATCTGGAAGGTAGGGCAAAATGGAAGCAGTATCAGCAATCTTGTTTTCATCTAACAGCCTTTGCAATATGTATGCGGTAAATGTTTTGGTGATACTGCCAATTTCAAATAACGTAGCAGAATCGAAGCGAAGTTTTATCTCAGGATTTGCGAAGCCTGTTGAATAATAAACAGGTTTTCCATCATTGATGACACCAACAAAGATGGACGGTACTTCATTTTTGTTGAACGCACTATCTACTTTAACTTTTAAAAAATTAGCCGTGTTGGTCGCTGCTGAATAATCCTGCGTCTTTCCCTGTGCTGCAAGAACGAGGATGATACATAATATAAAAACCTGTTTCATAACATTCATTTCTTTTTTAAAATTGCCGCTAAGGCAATAATTACCCGAACCACATTTACTAAAACGCTTGGGTATGCCTTGTGTGCATAGGTGTTGATAATGAAAAATACGCCGCCGATTAAATTGCAAATGATATAGCCAGGCGATGTGCTTTTTAACTTTCCATTGATGTTGAAGTAATAGGCTCCAACAATCAGTATCGCTCCAATCCAGCCAATGATTTCTACAATACCCATATCGTTATCCGATGGCTTGGTTTAAGTCTGCAATCAAATCATCTGCATCTTCTATACCTACGCTCAGGCGAATGAGTCCGTCACTTAATCCGTTCTTTATTCTTTCCTCTCTTGGAATGCTGGCGTGCGTCATACTTGCCGGATGATTGATCAGCGATTCAACTCCGCCTAAACTTTCGGCCAGTGAAAAAAGTACGGTAGAAGATAATACTTTGTTGGCGGCTTCAATGCTGCTATCTTTCAATGTAAAGCTGATCATTCCTCCAAAATCACGCATTTGTTTTTTTGCAATGGCATAGCCCGAATTGTCTTCAAAGCCCGGCCAGTAAACTCTTTCAACCTTTGGATGGCTGCGTAAATAATGTGCAATTTTAGCACCGTTTTCACAATGGCGCTGCATACGCACATGCAATGTTTTGATGCCCCGCAATACTAAAAAGCAATCCATCGGGCCGGGAACCGCACCGCAACTTTTTTGAATAAAATATAACTGGTCTTTTAAAGAGGGATCATTCATGATCAATGCACCTTGAATCACATCACTATGTCCGCCCAGATATTTGGTGGCAGAATGCATTACAATATCAGCACCCAAATCCAACGGGTTTTGCAGGTAAGGAGAAGCGAACGTATTATCCACACACAAGATGGTTCCAGCCTTTTTTGAAATGGAAGCTATTGCAGTTATATCCGTAATGTTCATAAGCGGATTGGTGGGCGTTTCGATCCAGATAAGTTTTGTGTTGGTAGTAATTGCCTGCTCAACATTGGCTACAATGGTTGTATCAACATAAATAAATTTGATGCCGAATTTTTCAAACACTTTTGTAAAAAGCCGGTAGGTGCCGCCATACATATCGTTGGCTGCAATCACCTCATCACCCGGGGATAACAATTTAATCACGGCGTCGGTCGCTGCCACTCCACTCCCAAATGCCAATCCATATTTTCCATTTTCAATGATGGCTAGTGCATCCTCCAGTGCCTTACGTGTTGGGTTCTGGCTTCGGGCATATTCATAGCCTTTATGCTGTCCGGGTGCGCTTTGCACGTAGGTAGATGTTTGATAAATCGGCGTCATGATGGCCCCGGTAGATGGATCTGGTTCGGCACCTGCATGAATTATTTTGGTCGCTAATTTCATAGTATTTTCCGGTGATTTTTTTTCTGCTGTGTTCATGTTATTGTTTTTAAATGCGTTATTATTTTAAAAGTTAAAATCTTTTATGACGGTGCTTTATCTTTTGCGTACTGATTAAATGATCTGTGCAGCACATAAATACCTCCAGTCAAAATTATCGGTTACATGTGCACCAAGCGGTAATACTTTTTTACTAAGGACAGACGATTTTAGTATCCGGTTATTTACCAGTTTCTTTTTTGATTCATACATATAATCCTGCAAAATTTTGCTTTGCATCCATTTGCGTTGGGGTGGTTCATAACCCACTTTATTGGTACGCCAAACAATTTCGTTGGGCAGCTTTTTATTCATTGCACTGCGCAATATCCATTTGGTAAAGCCATCATGTATTTTATAATTAGCCGGAAGAGAAAAAATAAATTCTACCAGTTCATGATTTAAAAATGGCAAACGCACCTCTCTGCCATGTGCCATGCTATTGCGGTCGGCAAATCTTAGCAATTCTTCCAGGCCCATTGTGTGCGTGTTGAAGTATAGGATATCATTTAGTTTACTGATGATCGGTTTATGAATACCTTCCCATTCCCGCCCCCGCAAAGCAACGATTAGTTCAGGGTTGATATCGGGTTGGTGAACCGTTTTATTGTATTCATTTCTTTCTAACTGAATGCAGGCATGCGAAGGTAAATAAGCCGCCAGATAATTTTTAAAACTCCACTTAAATTGAATTTGCTTTTTTTGAAACTGCTTTTTTTCTTTATAGGCTTCGCTAAATTGATTCCTGTTTATTAGTTGCTGCAGATACCAATGAATATAATGATTGTAGCCCGCAAGTGTTTCATCGGCACCCTGGCCATCTAACAATACTTTTACATCCTGTTGTTTGGCCAACTCAAATACTTTGTATTGCGCATAAATGCTGGAAGATCCAAACGGTTCTTCCTGGTGATAACAAAGTTTTTCAAAATCATTAATCAACCCTTCTGCTGTTGGAGTCGTTTGATAATTTTGCAACCTGAATTTTTTTGCAATTATTTTTATGTAAGGAGATTCATCCTTTTCAAAACCAGGAAAAACCGCAGAAAATGTTTGTAAGCGGGTATTGTTTTTTTGAAACTGGCTGATGGCGGCGGCAATGGAAGAACTATCTAATCCACCGCTTAACGAGGTGCCAACGGTTACATCGCTTCTCAATCTTCTTCTTACAGATTTTAAAAGCAGCTCGTTGAACTGTTCAATTGCTTTTTCATTTTCAATTTCAATTGTATTTTCTTTATCTATATTCCAGTAGGAATGAATTTGGGATTGAAAGTTTGAAAAATTTATTTGTAAATAATGTGCAGGCGGAAGGGCATATATATTTTCGAAAAAAGTTTGTCCTTTATCATTGGCATTTTGAACATAGCCCAGTGCCAGATAATTCAACAGCATTTTATTGTCGGTCTTTTTCGGTATGCCTACCGCCCAAAGAGCTTTCATTTCGCTGGCAAAAATAAACTGCTCCTCATCTTCAAAATAGTAGAAAGGCTTCTCTCCAAAACGGTCCCTTGCAGCGAAGAGCATTTTATCTTTATTATCCCAGATTGCAAATGCAAACATACCGTCAAAATATTGTAAACAATCTTTTTTCCAGTAGTCATAAGCCGCCAATACCACTTCTGTATCAGACTGTGTTTGAAAACGATATCCCTTTTTTTGTAAGGCAGATTTAATTTCAATATAGTTGTAAATTTCCCCATTGTAAGTGATGGTATAGCGCTCGTCTCTACTTGCAGAAGGAGAAACGCCCGGCATTAAGTGCATTGGCTGGGCCGCATCGCTCGTTAAGTCTATAATGGCCAATCTGCGGTGTCCAAAGCCAACCTGGCCGTCTCTGTTAATCCAATGGCCATCTCCATCAGGTCCCCTATGGGATAATGAGTTGGTCATTTTTAAAAGCTGCTCCCTGCCTACCAGGAAGCCGTTAGAAGAAAGTATTCCCGCAATTCCACACATAATGTAAATATCTAAAAAAAATCCCGGCTATTTGCCGGGGGCTTATAAAAACTGTTCTTGTTTAAAAACTGATGGGTAAAACGACCCGAAAATTATCCCATGCAATTGTTAAGCCAGCTCCTGTAATGGTTTTATCAAATGCCATCACAAATGAATCCAATACGTCTGTTTGTTTTTGCACCGGCACATCAATTCTTACCACATCTTTAGTCGCATCATACTTAAATGAACCCCAGGTGTCTGTTTCTTTGTTAATGATCAAAGTCCATTTGTCGTTGTAGGGTATGCAATACATGGTATATCTACCTTTCTTTATTTTAGTATTTCCGATTTTTACTGGCTGAAAAAATTCAATTTCAGTGGCTTCATTTGCACCTAAGCGCCAAACCTGACCGTATTCCAATAATTCGCCAAAAATAGTTCTGCCATTTTTTTGTGGCCTGCTAAAGATCACTCTTGCTACCAATGGCTCTGATATTTTATCCTGGATCTTTAATACAGGATAAGCATTTGGATAATAGCTCATATCCAGCGGAGATTTATCAACCGGCGGCAATTTTGCCTGCGCAAATGTTGCCATACAACAACTAAACATACAAATAACTACAAATGATACTTTCTTCATATTTCTTTTATTAGTGACAAATATAAATCGAATCAACTATTATTAAGTTCGCTTAAATGATGAAAGGCGAAAGTTTTGAGTGCAGGAAAGAATAATTGGTAACATTCACCCAGTTCATCATAGTGTTCATTAAAAATTTTAAAAGCAGTGGCCGAATCGGATAAATAAGCAGCACGCCTTACCAGTCCACCAAAGCTTTTTTCAATTCCTTCTGCAAATCTGTAATGATACAACCAGTTTTGTTGCTGCATATACGGAAGCATTTGTGAAAATTTTGGAGGCAATTCATCGCTATCCATTTGCAAGCTGGCGTAGGTACTTTGGCAAAATGAGTCTAACGCTGCATCCGTAGCAAATTGATTTTTATCATTGGCTAAAAAATGATCAAACACCACGTCTACAAATGCACCGGAATAAAGCCGGTAATCTTTTCTAAAAAATGCTTTGGCATTTTGGGTAACAGGGTGAAAATCTGTAAACTCATCAATGGCTCTATGCAAGGCGATACCTTTTTGAACAAGCGGTGGGAAATCAAATTTTTTTCTGCCTTTCACAAAATCACTGATCATATTTCCGGTTAATATACCAGGTTGATCAAAAGAAAGATAGGCATGCGCTAAAAAGTTCATATTTAATTTGAGTAATTTTTATCAAAGCATTAAAAACGAACTTTCAATTATTAAATTTCATTAAAGATAATACTATTAAAAAGCGTGCCATCCAGTAGCCAGCTAAACCGCCTTTACTTTTTAACAAAACAAAATCAAAGTTTGTGTTTTTTTTAGGAAATGATTTAAACCTTTACCAGTATTGAGTTTTAATCAAATTAATGAAAAATTTACATTTTCAGTTTACCACTCATATCAGAGTCAATAAGTATATTTTCATTTGGTCAAATTAAGGTTGAAAGCTGGGAGAGTGCCTTCTATCTTTGGGTTCAAATCAAAAAAACCGCCAGTCATGAGGCGGTTATCATTTAACCAAAAAAAGTATAGTTATGAAAAAGGTCACCACTTTGTTAACAACAGCATTGATGCTGTTTTCCATTTTTGCATTCGCCAATGAAGGCGATAAAGTAAGCGCCCTGGTAAAGGCAGCATTTTTAAAAGATTTTTCATTCGCTTCATCCGTAAGCTGGGAACAATCGAAGGGTTATTATTTTGCAACGTTTACCATTAACAATTTGGAAGTGAATGCGGCCTACAGCGAAGCTGGCGAACTGGTTGCAACTTCCCGTACAATCGAATTTGATCAGTTGCCATTGAGTGTTTCGATCGCTTTGTCAAAAAAATACACGGGGTATAACTTGCCTAAAACAGCAACGGAATTGAGCTACGATGGAAACACCAGCTATTATGTAAATATCGATAACGACCGCCAGTCCTTGAAATTGAAATGCTCAAGCGGTGGCGATATTCAGGTAGAACGCAAAGTGAAGAAAAAATAAAACCTGGGGTAGGATAATCAAAATAGCCGTCTTTAATAGGGCGGCTAATTTTTTGTGTAAACATTTTGGCGTGCTCAGTTTGCGATTTTCTTTCAACGATTATAACATTGATGCGGTTTCCTGTTTTTTGCAAAACAAGGGGAAGGCGTTATGGAAACAATTTGGGAACGAATGATTGAAAGTACAAATTATAAAAAATAACCAATTCAATGACTGAAATAAAGTGCAATTGTAAATGTCCTTTGTCGGGCGGTGTAATGCCTTAAATTGACCTAAACACCATCGCTGTTTTTTAGAGCCTAAAAAAAATTACTTTTGCAGCCTCCATCAAATTAATCTTGCAGCAATTGCTGTGATTGAAATGGATGAATTTTAAAGCAACCTAAAATATAAAAAAATGAGTAAAGGACCGGTTTCCAATTTTATAGAGCATCACTACCGCCATTTTAATGCAGCGGCTTTAATGGATGCTGCCAAGGGCTATGTTACCCACCTGGATGAAGGGGGAAAAATGATGATCACATTGGCTGGTGCTATGAGTACGGCTGAATTGGGATTGAGTCTTGCAGAGATGATTCGCCAGGATAAGGTGTCGATTATCAGTTGTACCGGAGCCAATCTGGAAGAAGATATCATGAACCTGGTGGCACATAGTCATTACAAAAGAGTGCCCAATTACCGTGATTTAAGTCCACAGGAAGAATGGGATTTGCTGGAGAATCATTATAACCGTGTAACAGATACCTGCATACCGGAAGAAGAAGCATTTAGAAGGTTGCAGCAGCACATTCATAAAATATGGAAAGATGCGGATGACAAAGGCGAACGATATTTTCCGCATGAATACATGTACAAGATGTTGTTGAGCGGCGTGCTGGAACAGTATTACGAAATTGATCCAAAAAATAGCTGGATGCTGGCAGCAGCGGAAAAAAATATTCCAATTGTAGTACCGGGTTGGGAGGATAGTACGATGGGAAATATTTTTGCATCGTATATCATCAAAAATCAACTGAAGGCAACAACCATGAAAAGTGGTATTGAATACATGGTGTGGCTGGCAGATTGGTACAGAAATAATTCTGCAGGTAAAGGCGTGGGGTTCTTCCAGATTGGTGGTGGTATAGCCGGCGATTTTCCGATATGTGTGGTGCCAATGATGTACCAGGACCTGGAATGGCATGACGTTCCGTTCTGGAGTTACTTCTGCCAGGTAAGTGATAGTACTACTTCTTATGGTTCTTATTCCGGCGCAGTTCCCAATGAAAAAATCACCTGGGGTAAACTGGATATTCATACCCCTAAGTTTATTGTAGAAAGTGATGCTACTATTGTTTGTCCGCTGATATTTGCGTGGATATTGGGTTGGTAATGGAGTTTATCTTAATTTGATGATGTGCAATTCATCAGAAAAATAAAAAACAATTAATCGAATGAATTCGTACCTCGAAGAAACATACCTGGAAGCTGAAGCTGATATCAAGGAAGGTAATTTTGTGGATGCGTTTAGAAAATACGAGGCCATTTTAATGGAAGAGCCTTCTAATGGACCCACGTTAAATTCGTTGGGTTGGCTAAGTAAAACACAAATTGAAGATTTTACCAAAGCAGAAGCCTATTATAAAGCAGCAATTGCGGCCGATTCAAAATATCCGCATAGTTATAATAATTATGCTACGCTCTTAACGGAGATGGAACGATTTGAGGAATTGGAAGAGTTACTTCAAACCTGTTTTAGGATATCCACCATCGAAAAGTCGTGGGTATTTATGAAACTTGGTTTAATGGAGGAGCTCAAACTGAATTTTAAAGGCGCCATTACAAACAATGAAAAGGCAATTTTGGTAGCCATTAGTGATGATAAGATAAAAGATTATCAACAGAATATTATCCGTTGTAAAAGTAAAATTGAGTTATCAAAAAGTCATCTGAAATGGATCAACCAGTTGAAGAAATAAATTTAATCTGATTGGTATAAAAATAAAAGAGCCCCGTTTAATCAGGGCTCTTTTATTTTTATCTTGATCCCATTTCTAAAGGAATATCTCCTTTTAACATCTCATCCCGGTTGGCAATTTCCCAGGCGGTGTGAAAAATCATTTTCGTTCTTTTCTCATATAAATCCCAATAGATCTTATCAACGGTATCGGTTGGTTTATGATAATCCGATTTTAGCATACCATCATAAAAGAATAAGATTGGTACTCCTTTTTTGGCAAAATTGTAATGATCGCTCCGGAAGTAAATCCTGTTTTGATCTTTTGGATCATCAAACTTGTAATCAAACACAAGGTTGGTGTATTTCTTATTGACTCCTTCATTAATACCGGGTAATTCACTGCTCAGTTTATCATGGCCAATTACATACACATAGTTTAACGTGTCGTCCGTATTCCTTTCAGTATCAATTCGTCCTACCATGTCGGTATTTAGATCAACGGATGTTTTATCCAACGGAAATAATGGATGATCAGCATAATATTCACTACCCCATAATCCTTTTTCCTCTCCGCTAACGGTCATAAATACTACGGTTCTTCTCGGCCCCACACCAGCCGCCTTTGCCTGTGCAAAAGCCTCTGCCATTTCTATCACAGCACAGGTGCCACTTCCATCATCATCTGCACCGTAATATATTCTGCCATCACGTTTTCCAAGGTGATCATAATGAGCGGTTAAAAATACAAACTCATCTTTTTTATCAGTACCCTCAATAATGCCAATCACATTGCTTGCATCAGTCGTAATGCGGTATTTTTTATACAGGAAAGACGCTTTTAGTTTTTTATCGTAACTCCAATCTTTTACAAAAGACTCGTTGGCTTTTGCCAGTTTTAACAGTGCTTCAAAATTATTGGTAAACGATGCCGCAAATTCATGGGATAAAAAAACATGATTGATTATTTTACCTGCTGTTGTGCGTGGAAAATAGGTATTGGTTTTTTTATTGGATTCGATCGTTCTTGGTGAAAAGGTGGCCTGTGCCGGATTGATAATAAATGCACCAATGGCTCCCTTTGCCGCTGCGGCTGTTAACTTTGTACTTGTCCCGGGAAACGTCCAGGCACTGGTTTTACTGCTACCGCTCACCAGGTATTTGCCATCTTTTTTGGGCTCGCCTAAAAAGAAAACCACAATTTTTCCTTTTACATCCAGCCCGGTATAATCCGAATAAGTAGTATCATCAATGCCATAACCTGCAAATATTAATTTTTTACCCTTAAACTTATTGGTTTCACTGAGGGTGGTCTGGCTATAATAATCTTTGCCTAATTCGGCCCTTTTACCACCAACGATCAACTCGCTGCCTCCAAGACTATCCTGAAAAAGTGGGTACAATTGCTGATATCCATTTGATTGATTTGCTGGATTAAGGCCGAGCAATTTAAATTGTGATTCAATGTAGGCAGCAGCTTTTCGCTGTCCTTCGGTACCGGTTTCCCGGCCCTCCATTTCGTCACTTGCAATAATGGTTAAATGTTTTTTTAAATCAGCAGTAGTGATGCTATTGGCAAATTTGGCCGCATTATCAACCTGCGCAAAAGGATTGAATTGCAAGCCGAGCACGAATATGCCCAGGAGAAAGTTTTTTTTCATCTATGGAATTTAAAACTAAAATAAGGGAACATGCAAGGCCACCATCATTTCTTTTATGAATGGCAACCATGCATATTTATTAATGCTGATATGAAAAGTTAGCAGGAAATTTTATTTACCCGATCCTGGTGACGTCCGGCTTCAAATGCTGTCTTCATAAAAACATCCAGCATTTTTTCAGCATCGCCATCCCTTACAAAACGGGCTGGAATGCAAATGATATTGGCATCATTGTGCTTGCGTGCCAGCTCAGCCAACTCTTCGCCCCAGCAAATGGCGGCCCTCACGCCCTGGTGTTTGTTGGCACTGATGGCAACACCATTCGCACTGCCACATAAGAGAATGCCAAAAGCTACTTCGCCTTTCTCAACGGCGTTTGCCACCGGGTGAGCAAAATCAGGATAGTCAACAGAGTCTTTTGAAAACGTACCAAAATCTTTAAATAGCAGACCTTCTGCTTCCAACAATGAAATCAGGTCTTCTTTGCAATCGAATCCAGCATGATCGCAACCAATGGCGATGGGTAATTTAAAATTAAAAGGAGTCATAGTATTTGATAATGTATTAATCGATGATTGATCCGGCTTTCAATGAAAGAATAGTCACTTTGTCTCTTAGCTCCATTCTTTTTCCTCTTCCTTCAGCCGGGCTTTTTCAACACGGGTTGCCAGAATGATACTTATCCAATACAAAAGCAACAATGGGATAGCAACTAAAAACTGGCTGGTCCAGTCTGGAGAAGGGGTAATGATTGCGGCTACGACTAAAATCACTACAAAAGCAAATTTAAAATATTGTCTCAATATACTCCCGGTAATCAACCCGATTTTAGCAAGTACATACGATAATACTGGCAATTCAAAAGCGATGCCGCAACCAAGCATTAAATTGGTAAGACTATCAATATAATCATCTATCGCAGGGCGATATTGAATCATTGAGTTTTTTCCCAGTGTAAAGCTTGCTAAAAAGTTAAAAGTAAAAGGCGCCAATAAATAGTAGCCAAAAGCGGCGCCGGTAAAAAAGCAAAGGGAAACCCAAAAAATACTTCCCCGGCCATATTTTCTTTCCTTGGGTGACAAAGCTGGCTTGATAAAGCGCCATATCTCCCAGAAAATATAGGGGAAAGCAGCTATGATGCCGCCGATCATGGCAATTGAGATAGCGGAAGTAAAAGTGCCATTAACAGTAGTAACCTGAAAGTCTATTTTAACCGGGGGCATACAAAAGCCATCCCCCAGATGTAGCCATTGTCCAAAGCGGCAAAGTGCTCCATAAGTAACAAATTTTTCATTGGCGGGAGCAAGGATAACATTGTCGTATATCCAGTCAATATAGATAAATATTGCAATGGCTGCTACAAGCCATGCAATGATAGAGCGCATAATATGCCAGCGTAATTCTTCAATGTGGTCAAAGAAGGTCATTTCCGTCTCTTCCTCATTATTATCCTTTCCAGCTTTTAGTCGCTTGAAGAATGATTTTCTTTCGGATGCTGTTGTCGCCAAATCGATAAATTGAGATAAATTATTACAAATGATTTTACATTGCTAATTCCAAAACAGGCCCAAAAGTAAAACTCTTTTATGATTAACGGCTATAGATTATATGGGACTAACCTGCTTTACATTACCAGTACGTTTAAGTACACCCCAACCCTGCAACTCTCCTTTAATTTTGATCTTCCAACTGATGCTTCCCTTTTTGGCCTCGTTGGCAGATTTACTGCTGGTTGTAAGTTTAACAGCGGCCGGCTTCGGAATCATTCCTGCCAGTATTGGCCATATACTGTTTTATTATCTCATCTTCACCTTGGTAGATGTTGCGGGGGGTATCTTTTCTTTTTCAAGGATGGTTAATATTTTGGGCGTGTACTCCGGGTCTGGCCCATCGTCAAATGTTAAGATAATTTTATGGCCCGGCCCCATTTGGGTTTTGTCTTCTGCGAATTTTTCATAAACATAGCCGGATGGCAATTGAATGTATTGCTGCTCGGCAATCAAAATTCCTGTGGTATCCAGCTCAATCTTTATTTTTCCAACCACCGGCGTGTAAAGTATATTCAATAATTCTCCCTCTCCCGTTGCCGTTGGTTTTGAAAACGGATCAATCAGTATAACAGCGAGTGTGTTAAAATTAAAGGGTGTTTTTTGCAGCGCAGCAGTGCTCAGGTCACGGCTATAATATTTCCAGATTCGAGGATCCTCTCCACCCAAATGCCAAAGTGCTGTGCCTGCGGTTTTATAATCATCACTAAACCTTAATATATTGAAGGTAGTAGCGGCATCGGTTAGCCAGATGGTATGTTTTGTTTCACTGGAAGTATCAGATTTGGGCTCACTATAACTATAATGAAGATTATAACTGGAGTTATCGAATGTAACAGCAGATCGGGATAATTTAGCATTATCAATGGCGGCAGCATAAGTAATATCCTCTACTCTTTTTCCTTCTCCCTCTGTTACCCAGTCACGGGCATATCCCGCTACCCCTAAAATTATTTTTGAGGCATCAATTTTATCATCCATCCAGTCCAGTTGTTCTTCTATCCATTTTTGGCTGCTGATAGGACCAGCTTCTGTTGCATCATTGAATTTATCATAAGCCATCAAAATCACATAATCATTGTATTTGGATAATTCTTTAAAATCGTAGTCTTCGTTTTTGGCCTGCACATCCATACTCACCAGTAGATTCCGGCTATGCAATACGCCGAACAATTGTTGCTGAAATTTAGTGAGGGGATCATTGGACTTTTCATTTATTTCTTCAAAGTCTACATTTAGCCCCTGCAGATGGTAATAAATGAGTGTGTCGGAAATTTGCCCAATTATGTTATTTCTCCTGGTAGTATCACTTAGTATGACATGGAGAAGTTTGCTGTCAAAAAAGCCTCTTTCGTTCGCAGTTTTGCCGGTATGAAAATTATTAAAAATGGGTTGAATACTAAGATTGTTTTTTTCATTATAGCAAGTCCTGCGCTATCTATTCTGGTTTGTAGTTTGAAAGTGATGGTATCAATAAAGAACCATTCAGGGTAAACCGTATTTAATTTATCCGCATTTTTTATTAAATCTGGTAAAGAAGCCTTATTCCACGGCGTGTAAAAGGCAGATCTTATCAATGAAGTTTTATTCTGGGAAACAGTCAATCGCTTAACTGAATCTTCTATTTGTTTTTTCTCCAGAAAATATTTGAAACCTTTATATTTTTTATTTTGTACCGAGCTAAGTGAAAATTTATTGTTGGGGTTGAGTATTGCCTTGTAAACTTTGGCCCGGTCATTCATTTCCGGCAAAGAAGGATTTGTTGCATTAATTACGGCCAAAACTGTGACGAATAAAAGGAAGACGGTCACTATGCCAATTATTCTACTGGTCCACTTTACTCTTGTCCAGCGTTTTTTAGTCTGTGTTTGAAAAATTTGTGACGTATGATTCATGAAATACAAAGCTATTTCAAATGGGTAGCTAAGCGTGTGTGGGTGTGGTTAATGTATTGTTATGCAGGGGGCAGGTAAAGCTTGAAAGGGGGATCAAACGAGAATGAATAATGTATCAAACGAATGCCAGTCAATATAGATAAAAAAAAATGACATTTTCAAGAATTGGGGACAAAAGAAAGACCCCTGTAGAAACAGGGGTCGTTTACCAAAACTAACTGCTTATGAGAAAAACTTGAATTTTTTAATTTGTCTGTTCTGTATCTACTTAATCAAATGCGATGCCAATAGTTTGAAAGTATTGTTAAGAAAC
>Ga0105049_10005787_pt1 | contig 14394 bp, 14 predicted proteins | sample MAT06_FD_78087 | JGI IMG/M metagenome (GOLD analysis project Ga0105049, IMG submission 78087) | Freshwater microbial communities from Lake Fryxell liftoff mats and glacier meltwater in Antarctica - MAT-06 | ecosystem: Environmental > Aquatic > Freshwater > Ice > Liftoff microbial mat | place...
GCATGGATTTGAACATAGCATTAATGTAGGTAGCAGTGTGGATTCGGTTGGCTTTGATGATGAAGGACCCAAGGTTACTTTGTTTATGAATGACGAGCGTTTTCGCGATGGTGGCATCACCAATGCCGACCCTAATTTATTGGCATTGCTCGAAGATGATTACGGCATCAATTTAGGTAATGGTTTGGGACATGAAATAACAGCAGTGTTAGACGAAAATTCTGCAAAACCAATTGTGCTGAACGATTTTTTTGAAAGTGAATTAAATAGTTTCCGCAAAGGAAAAGTGATATATCCATTTTACAAACTAGAAAATGGAGAACACACTTTGACGGTAAAAGCTTGGGACACACAAAATAATTCTGCCGAATCAACAGTTTCGTTTATGGTGGGCACTTCGCCAAAATTGGTGTTGGATAAAATTTTGTGTTACCCGAATCCTGTTTCGCAAACGGCAACTTTTTCTTTTGAGCATAATGCTGCCGACCGACCATTGAATGTGGGTGTGAAAGTGTATTCACTAAGCGGAAGTTTGGTGCATAACATTGAGCAAACAATTACACCATCAGGTTTTCGTGAAACAGGCGTGAAATGGGAAGCTGGTGAAGTGACACAAGGTGTTTATATCTATCGCGTTACCATTAAAGATGAAGATGGAAATGTAGCGAGCAAGAGTGATAGAGTGGTGGTGATTAAGTAAGATAGTAGATGTTGACTGTAGATTTGAGATTAGAGATAGTTGGAATTGTAACTATAGTATGCAGTCCCCGCTATACAATAAAATACGAGTGCGTGCGTTTCATTGCCTCATAATGAAAAGGTTTTTTATTAAAAGTGATTATTTTGCAACCGAATTTCTTCAATACGATGTATAAATTACGATTCTCTACTCTGACGCTAAGTGTGTTTGTTGCCATCAGCACATTCGCACAGCCTAATGTACAAATCAATACGGTAACAACCGCTATGCCATTCTTAAGAGTGAATGCAGATGCGCGCGTTGGTGGCATGGGCGATGTAGGTATTGCCACCACGCCCGATGTGAACGGGGCTTATTTGAATGCTTCAAATATGGCTTTTAATGAAAAAGATTTTGGTGTGGGCTTGTGCTTTACACCTTGGTTAAGAAGCCTAGTAAACGACATTTACCTAACCACATTTACCGGCTATGGTAAAATAAAAGATAAAGGTGGCAAAGGCGAGCAAGTCCTAGGAGGTTCTATTCGTTATTTTTCGCTGGGTAATATTCAGTTTACAAACGATCAAGGACAGGAAACAAGCCAGTTTCGCCCCAATGAATTTGCGATGGATGTGTGGTATGCACGTAAACTTGCTAAAACATTTTCGTTGGGCGTAGGGCTGCGATTCATCTATTCAAACCTTGCTGGTGGGCAAAGTGATGGTATGGGCAATGTGATTGGACCTGCAATTGCAGGTGCTGGTGATATCAACTGGACATGGAGACAAAACTTTAAAAAAGACGGACAAAAAATGAGCCACGATGTTGCAGTGGGTATGAACATTTCAAACATTGGCAACAAGGTTTCTTACACCAACAGCCAGGTTAAAGATTTTATTCCAACCAACTTAGGTATTGGCTTTAACTACGGTTTAAATATAGATGCTAAAAACACCATAAGTTTTGCCTTTGACGTTAATAAATTGATGGTGCCAACACCCGATACTTTAGATAACAATGCAAATGGTGTTTATGACTTTCGCGAAAAATCTGTCGCATCGGGCATGTTTACTTCCTTTGGCGATGCACCGGGTGGTTTTCGCGAAGAGATGAGCGAGTTTACCTTTGGTGTAGGTGCCGAGTATATGTATAACAAACAGTTTGGTGCACGTTTCGGATATTTCTACGAGCCAACCAGCAAAGGCGGCAGGCAATATGCTACAGCCGGCTTAACCGTAAAATATTCTATTGTTGGTTTGAATTTCTCTTACCTTATTCCTACTTCTATCAACCGCAGTCCATTGGATAACACGCTGCGCTTCTCCTTGATTTTTGAATTTAATAAAGGCGGTTTAAAGGGACAGTCGAACGGAGTTTCGCTAGTAGATGACCAGCCAAAAAAAGAGAAGAAAAAGAAATCGAAAGGCGATGAAGTTCCATTGCCGGCTGATACACAATAAGATATTTCAGCAATGCTGTAAACCTTATAAGTCTTAAGACTTATAAGGTTTTTTTTATGCTATTTAGGCAAAACAGGTTGCTTGCTCGGAGTACCAAAAAGCGGTGCGGGAATTGGTGGATTATCCAATTCATCAATAGAAAATGTAAAAATCTTTTCCATCCACTGCCAATGGTCGCTCACCCATTTGAAACCCTCGTAGGTGCCGTCTTGCACATAAGTAAAATAGGCATCGCGGGCTCGGTCGCTAGGCGGGGTCAGGTGGTCATACACTATCAGTTGCAGGTTTTTATCGTAATTCATGGTGGGGGTTGCTCTGGCTTTATATTCAATAAAAAAGCGGTTGAGGGTGTCGCCCATTTTCAGGCGCGAAGAATCGGTATATTGAAAATGAAACATGGGTGCGCCAAAAACAGGCTCGCCTTTTTCGCTAAATGAAAGCACTTCCAAAATTTTTCTTTTTGCCAAAATATCCGCCCGCTCGTAGCCAAAAAGTGTGTAGTATTTTTTCTTTTTTACTACGTGCAAAAGAATATTGTAATACAAGCAACCATACCATGAATTTTGACTTAAAATTTCCTGCGTGTGGGTTTCCAACACATCGCCTTTGTCCACCAGTGGAAACATTTTTAGCGCACCCGAGCGCATTTGAATCACACCATAGTAACGGAACGAATTGCGCTGTTGCAACTGCCATGTAAAAATGCGGAACGAGCTATCTGGTGCATACACTTTTGAAATATGCAGCAGCGAATCGAAAGGGAAATAAAAAGAGTTATTGATTTTGAGTGCGCGCACAAAAGCCGGAATAAAATCGTAGCAGGCTTTCTTTTTTTGCTCATCAACCGAATCGTATAAAACAGCCTCGCTAAGCAGGCGAAGTGTGTCTTCAATCAGATTGATTTTTTTTAAATTAAGCTTGCTCACTTCTGGGCGGGTTGGCAGTTGGGCAGCAGCAGGTGTTTTGGCTTTATTACCTTGCGAAAATGCTACAGATAAAGAAAAAGACAAAGTAAAGCCGAGCAAAAACTTCATAGTTCTAAAACGAGTTAAATTGAAATTCATTGTGGCAAAGATACTTGAATAATGTTTTGGTGATTGGAGCCTATGATGAAATTACTTGCCGAAAGTTAAATTTCGTACCCATAAACATCTTTGTAAAAGCGCAATTCGCCCTCGGCATTTACATCGGCTGTGAGGTATAAAATCAATACAGGAAATTTCTGTTTCAGTTTATGTTCTTTGGGTGTTTCGGTGCGCAAGCATTGATTCAAATAGGCAGTGTCAACCGAATTGCCCAACAAGTATTCTGCAAGAAAAAATGGTTTTTCAACGCGCACACAACCGTGGCTAAGGTGGCGGTTACTGTTCTTAAACAAATTGCGATTATTGGTATCATGTAAATAAATACTGTAAGGACTGTTTAGGTCAAATTTCATTACGCCTAGTGCATTATCACAGCCTGTGCTTTGGCGAAAAGTATAGCGAAAATTTTTCCTAGAAACAGATTTCCAATTCACAGACGAAGCACTGATTTGTTTGCCTTGGCTATTTAAAACCTGGAAGTTATTTCGTTCCAGATAGCCCGCATCTTTACGAATTTTGGGTAGCATTTCTTTGGTGGCAATAGAGAAAGGAACTGTCCAATATGGATAGGTAATCACTTTAGAAACATAAGCTGTAAATGAAGGTGTGCGCGTGCCGGGTTTGCCTACAATTACCCTCATACCCATTTCGCTGGAAGCGTTGCGGTTTACGATGCGTAGGTATGCAGCCGGAAGGTTAACAAAAATAAATTCCTGCTCTTTCAGCCTGCCCGTCCACCGCCAATAATTTAAGGATAATCTCAGTTCCTCCACTCTTTTTGAGAGCGGAAAATTAAGCTCGGCAAGCGTTAGCTTGTCGGCAATGCCTGTAGTATCAATGCTCACCATGCGCTGAAAAGTTTTGATAGCAACTTTCACCTGCGCTGCATTGAGCGAATCGGCAAGCGTATTTTCGGGCAATAAGTTAAAGGCAATTAGTTTTGTAAAAATGGTTTGCAACATACCTGCAACACAATCCATAGAATCGGCTTCGGCATGAGCGCGCAAATAATTTCGCATGTGGTTGTAGGCAGCTTTCAGTTGTAGATATTCGGGCATTCTTGGCTCTAGTGTGTCGGTTACTGCCTTCCAATTTCGCGAAGCAAGTACTTGGGTCAATGCATTTGAAATGCGCGCAGAATCAATATTCAAATCCACTCCGTTGAACTCAATCTGTTTGATGTTTTTACCGTAGGCTACATCGAACAAAAACGAAAGCGCAGCATCGGCAAACACTATCTCGCTGCCTAATAAATTTTCTTCGTAATTGTAGCTTGGGTTGAAAATATTTTGCTCGTAATCGCGCAGATATTTTGCGTGATAATCATTGGCATTTAAGCCCAGGCTGTCAGCATAGCGCAGCATATCCAACAGCATTCTGCGGTCGCGCACCGCTTGCGAATCTTTTTCGGCAAGTGCAATCAATGCAGCTTGTTGTTCGTAATATTTTTTAACCAACTCGGGACTTTTCAATTCGTGTGTATCGCCATTTTGCGCAACTATTTTGTTAGGCAATTGCTTCAAAAAATCTAAAACATCTTTTCTGCTTTTTGAAAAGTTACAACCTTGTAGCGTCCATATTGTTATAGAAAAAAGTACAATTATTGACTGTGAAATCAATGAAATTTTAGATTGATTTTTGAATGGGTTCATGGCACTTTCTTTTTTCTCTTTTTTTCAATTAACCTTTTTACTCTTTATTTGACCGCAATTTAAAATAGAAAATAACAATGGCAGTTACCTTATATACCGATAGCGATTTTGCGCAGGCGCTTCAAGCAAACGAAAAAGTAATTGTGAAATACTTTGCCGACTGGTGTGGCTCGTGCAAATTATTCGCTCCAAAATTTAAGCGACTTTCAAACGATGAACGTTTTGCAGGAATTTGTTTTTTGGAAGTAAATGCAGAGTTGAGCCCAGAGGCAAGAAAACTTGCAGGGGTTGACAATCTTCCATTCTTCGCCACTTTTAAAAAAGGTGAGTTGGTTGCAGCGCAAAGCACATCAAAAGAGGAAAATGTTGTGGAGTTGTTGAATACGCTGTGACTATTTCTTTACTAATAAGTTTTCCAAAATTTTCTTTTGCCAATCTTGCCACTCATTCATGGCAACTATGGCAGTGAACATTTCGCGAAACTTATCTTGCTTTAAGAAGTTCCGGATAGTGCCTTGTGCCGGATTGGATAAGCGCGAATTTGGATTGAGTGTAGCATCAATCAAATTATTGATGAGTTTTTCGTTTGAAAAATCAACACGTTCCAAAGCGTCCATTGCTTTGGTGCGCGTGCGAAATTCATAACTGTTAGAAGTGAGTTCTACCAAACGATTCACGCTTTTTTCAAATTCAATGGATGATTTAATTTCCAACCATGCTATTTCAACATTGCGGCTGCTGCCCTCAATATTTTTAGTAATGTCTAAATACCTTGCTTTTTGAAAAGGATACAATTTGCACAGCTTGCGCAGTGTTATTTCAATAACTGTGTAGGAAGAGTCGCGCAATAATTTTTCGTAGCCTGTCAAAAGAATAGGTGGAATAGAATCTATGTCTTCAACTGCAGCTTTGCGCACGTTTAAATCTTTATCGGCAGTTGCTTTTTTGAAAAGGATAAGCGAGGCTTCGTCTTTCTCTTTGCGCAACTGATAGATTATCTCCGTCTTAACAGGGTGATAATTTTCCTGATTAAAAACAGATAGAAGAATATCTTTTTTCTTCTCAACATCAAAAAGGCGAAGCGCAGTAATAGCGTCATATCTATCAATAAAATTTGGTGCAGAAGATGCTTGACTTGCAAGATAGTTTAACGGCTTAATGAAAGTCACTTTTTTTAAAATATTATCACCCGGGTCGAACAATACATAATTTACTTTTTTATTCACTGAAAAAGAAAAGGTATCCATGCCTTTCAGCAATACGGTTTGCACGTTATTGGTGCCATCAGTATAAAACACCTGCGCTTTTAGAGGCATAGTAAATAGCTTGCCCGATTCATTTGGCGATTGTGTTTGCTGCACATATAAATTCAGCTTGCCGTTTTGTGTAGTATCCAATTGAACATTGAAAACAGGATAACCGCTGTGATAAATCCATTCATCAAAAAACCAATCTAAATTCATACCACAACATTCCATAAAGGCACGCCAGAAATCGTGTGTATCCACATTGCCGAATTTATGTTTTTCTAAATAGTGAGTCACAGCTTTTTTATAAATAGAATCACCTGCAACATGGCGCAGCATATCAATCACAGCACTTCCCTTCGGGTAATGGCGATTGCTTCCGCCTTGCGAATGTGCCACCGGAAATTTGTCGCGGTCATCGGCATTTCGCGCCTGATAATATTCGTTGCGCCTGTTCCATTGATACTGCGATTCGCCATAAACGGAGCGAGAAAAAAGTTTGGCATAGTAAGTTGCAAAACTTTCGTGCAGCCAATGATGCGTGGCACTCCATTCTGTAATTAAATCGCCAAACCATTGATGTGTAAGTTCGTGCGCGTTCGTGGCAACATAGTTTCTATCCAAAGCCTGACGCGCATCTTGCAAATAAAAATCGGTGTAAATAGTTGCGGAGGTGTTTTCCATTGCACCATACATAAAATCTTGCACAGGCACATTTGCATACACTTCCCACGGATACGGCACGCCTAATTCTTTCGGCAACCAGTCCATCATTTCTTTGCTGTATTGATAGGTTGGCGCAAAAGTTTCGGGACGGTCGGCATAGTAATATTGGCGGCTCACAATGCCATTGTTTGATACTACATCCTTATAAGCAAACTTATCAATAGCAAGCATCAAAAGGTATGGTACATGGGGCTTATTCATAGCATAATGCCAGGTGAAAGTGGCATCGGCATTTTTCTTTTTAGATAATAACTTGCCGTTTGATACCACTGTGTAAGTTGAATCGAAAGTGATGATGGTTTCGGTTATCAGTCTATCATTTACATCATCATAACAAGGAAACCAATGGCGGTTGTCAATGCCTTGTCCTTGTGTCCAAATCTGTTTGCGCGAAAGATTGTTTGGGTCGTTCCAACCGATGAAGTATAAGCCTTTGCGCGGGTTGGCTTCATAATTGATAACTAATGAATAGCTTTTATTCCAGCTTAATTTTGCTCCAAATTTTAAAGTGACACCAGCTTCATTGCTTTTAAATTCAATTGCCTTGCCATCTAATTTCACCTCTTTTATTTTTATGGCAGGAGCATCCAAATACAAAGTATCTACATTGGGCTGAATGGGTTGAAACTTGTAATTCGCAGAGCCGATAACCTTACCAACTTTTGGCTGAAGTGTAACTTCCAATACTAATTTCTGAAAGTCAACATTGTGTTCGCGATAGCGACCATTCGGGTCGGGTTGATAGCATTGCAAGGAATCGTGGGCATAAAGTTTTGCGGCAAAAGCAAATAGAAAAAGTAAAGGCAATAATTTTTGCATGGGGCGAAAGTAAGGATGTTGCAAAAAAGAAAGCCCCTATAATTCGAGTCCTTCAATTATTTTACTCGAAGACAAGCCATCTACCAAAGGCACAACTTCCACCTTTCCGCCATTTGCCAATACTTCTTTTGCACCCACAATACTTTCTATGGCATAATCTCCGCCCTTCACCAATATATTCGGCTGAATGGCTTTTATCAATTCTAAAGGCGTTGCAACATCAAACACAACAATAGCATCTACAGCCTCTAATGACGATAAAACATAAACTCTGTTTTGCTCTTTGTTGATTGGGCGCGAAGTGCCTTTTAGATTAGTAATAGAACTGTCGCTGTTTAAGCCTACAATTAGTTTCGTGCCAAAGGTTTTTGCTGTGTTTAAAATAAAAGCATGACCAGCATGAAATACATCAAAACAACCATTCGTGAACACTATTTTTTCGCCCTGCAATTTCCATTTGGAAACCGTTGCAAGTAATGCGTCAAGAGAATAATGTTTTGAAGAATTCATCAATAATTTTTGATATTGCTAAGGTGAGTGATTATTTATTTTTTGGTGTAAATGAAGTCTGACAAATGTCAGACCAAGTAACTATTCTGCTGTTGAATGTTCGCCAATCTTATTCGTAGTTGCAATCAATACCAAAGAACCTAAGCCTGTTGCTATCACCAGTAAAGTCTGCAACACCCACACAATCCAACCAAAAGTATAGCCAATAGTTCCTTCTACACCATACAACATCATTACTGCTTGCACCACCAAAGGATAAGCACCAATGCCGCCTTGTGTTGCAATATAAGCAAAGCCACCAAAGAAAGTTTGCGCCAAAGCGGTGTTGAAACTAAGCCCGGCAGTTTCACTCAAAGAAAAGAAACATACATAACCCAACAACGCATAACTCATCCAAATCGCGACACTATAAAAAACAAACAGCCAAGGATTTTTCAATTGCAAAATACTTTTCACACCTTCCAATAAACCCTCAACGCGCATCCAAATTTTTTGGAAAAAGGGATTGTGACGAAAGCGTTTTAAAAGCAACCAACCAACAAACGCAAATGTTACACCTGCACCTAATACCACCCATTTTATCCAAGCAGTATTGCTTGCATTTTGTTTATTGAAAAAAGTAGTTTCAAAATATCCGGCAAGCACATCGTACTGCGATATAAAAAGATAAACTCCCACAAGTAAAAGTGAAATAACATCCACCAATCGCTCAATAATCATGGTGCCTATAGTTTTATCTAAAGGAATTTTTTCGTAGCGCGAAAGTAAGGCACAGCGCGATATTTCGCCTAAGCGCGGAAAAGCAAGATTACCGAAATACATAATGTTTACTGCATAAGCAGTATTGGCAATACTTGGATTGTAGCCTAAAGGTTGCAATAGCAAGCGCCAGCGCAATGCGCGCAAAAAGTTACTAAAAAAACCAACAAATAATCCAAGTCCTAACCACCAATAATTGGTGCGCAAAAGTGCATCTTTCATTTTCGCAATATCTTCGGGCGTAAGGTTGCGCACTGCCAACCATACTAAAAACAATCCCAAGCCTAATGAGAGGGAAAATTTCAGTATGTTATTGAATAGTTTTTTCAATGTTTAATCTGTAAGTTGATTGGCGGCATTCACGTGCACTGTAACAGGCAAATGCTGTTTGTATTCTTCGGGTGTAACCATCAAATAAGAAATGATAATCACAATGTCGCCAACAGCAACTTTGCGCGCTGCTGGACCATTCAGGCAAACAATGCCGCTGCCGCGTTCGCCCTTAATTACATAAGTTTCGATGCGTTCGCCATTGTTAACATTCACAATTTGAACTTTTTCGTGTTCAACAATATTGGAGGCTTCCATGAGGTTTTCATCTATGGTGATGGAACCAATATAATTAAGGTCTGCCTGTGTAACCGTGGCGCGGTGAATTTTCGATTTGTAAACTGTAAGTAGCATGACGGGCGCGAAAGTAGAATAATCTTACACAGATAACTATTGTTCAACGCAACTTCATTGTTAGCTATTAAAATTGCATTACTTACTAAACGCATAAGGGCAATGCCTACAGCCATTTTTGCAACAAAAACCGCGTTTCAGCAAAAACTTTTCAGTAAAAACATAAAAGCCGTTCTCAACGTAATATTCTCTCATGTTCAAGAACTCATTTTTTAAATCATTCAAGCATTTACCGCAAAGACAATTGGTATGCTTTAAGGCAATAAATTTTCGTTCCAACTCGTGTAACTGAACACTGCTGCAATGGCACGCACTGATATTTTGCGGATTGCATTCAAATCCACCACCACATCTTTCGCAAACAGAAAGTTCAACATTCATATTTATTGTAAATCAAGGTTATTCAAAAAATGGCTTTAGTTTTTCAAGTAAAATTTCAGGAGTTCTGGTAACTAAATTTGTTTTGGTATCTAAAAAAATAAGGCACGTTTCGCCTTCGTTCAATCGCTTTCCGGTTTCATTAATCACTTCATAGTTGAAAACAATAATCCGCCCTGGTAGTTCTGGAATGGTAACTTTTATAGTAAGAAGCTCATCATAAAAGGCAGGTTGAATATATTTGATATTCATGCGCGTTACGGGCATCACAACACCTGTGTCTTCAATAGATTTGTAAGAAACACCCAATGCGCGAATTGCTTCTGCACGGGCAATTTCATAGTAATAAGGATAGTTGCCATAATAGACATAACCCATTTTGTCAGTGTCGCCATAGCGAACTCGTATTTGCATTTCGTGCGTGAACATGATGCGAATATGTTGCTCAAAATCCCTTTTCATAAATTGAGTTCTGCACAAGCTCGGTTTAAAATTCAACAATAAATTTTGAATCTCTTGACGGGAATGGAGTTTCATTATCTAATAAGTAGTAACATCTTTCTTACTTTTGAAATGTGCGACATCTTCATTTGCTGTTTTTTTTATGCGTTTTCGTGTCTGTTCACGCACAGCAATCGCTAACTATAAAGTTGGTTGCGATAGACACTACACAAGATTTTTTTTCAAAAAAATTTCAAACTAAATCAACTGCCAAAGATTCTCTTGAGTTCAAAAAGTTGCTTACCAAATTGCTACTTAAAATAAAAAGCGCAGGTTTTGTGGCTGCTTCTTTAGATACTATATTGTGTAATAGTGCCAATTGTGAAGCGCGATTTTTTATAGGTCAAAAAGTATCTTCCTTTAATATACGGAGAGGAAATATTGAACAGTCATTTTTGCGAGAAGTTGGATTCAAATCTCAGAAGCAGGAACAGAAGCTATCAATTCAGGAAATAGAAAAGTTGCAATCGCGTTTGCTCACCAATGCTGAAAACAGAGGCTACCCTTTTGCAGAAGTTTATTTAGATAGTTTTTCAACCGAGCCGTCATCGGCAATTATTACTTTAGATAAACACGAATATTTTTTATTCGATTCCATTCAATTGATGGATAAGGTGAGGGTAAAGCGAAAGTTTATTTCGAGTTACTTAGGCATAAAGAGCGGCAAACCTTATGATGAAAGTAAGGTGAAGGCAATTGATCAAAGAATTAATGCGCTGCAATTTGTTGAGCAATCACAAAAACAAACTATACTTTTTGATAAGGAAAAAGCAACCACACAACTTTATCTGCGCAATAAAAAATCAAGTGTGTTTAATTTTTTTTTGGGAGTGTTGCCAGGTGGTGCAGGGCAGAGGGTGCTTATAACTGGCGAAGCAAAATTGCATTTGTTTAGTGTGTTGGGTTTTGGCGAGCAGTTCAATATTGAGTGGAATAAAACTTTGCCCAAAACACAAGTGCTGAAAGCAATGATTGCATTTCCTTACTTATTTGGTTTGCCGCTTGGAGTGGATGTGCGTTTTGAGTTATTCAAGCGCGATACAAGCTGGTTGGATATTGATAGAGACTTTGGTATTCGTTATCAGTTTGCCGGCATGAATTATATCAAGGCATCGCTGAAACAAAAGACGACAATTGTGTTGAACACAGACACCAACTTTATCAAATTCAACAGACGATTGCCAAATTCAATTGATGTAAACACGAATGAATTTGCATTGGAATACAACTATATGAATTTGGATTATCGTTTTAATCCAACAAGGGGTTGGAACATAAATGTAGGAGGTGCCGCTGGCGAAAAACGCCTAAAGCGAAATTCAACCATCAATGATTTGAGAGATGAAAAAACAGGCGAAACATTTTCATACTTGTATGATAGCATCGGCACAAGAAATTATCAGGTACAATTTTTTCTTTCAGTTGAAAAATTTTGGCGCATCACAAAGCGAATGACAGTGCTCACTGGATTTAAAGGTAAGTATTTTCATAGCCCCACAATTTTTGAAAATGAAAAATATAGGTTGGGTGGATTAGCAACACTTAGAGGCTTTACAGAAGAGTCTATCATCACTCAATATTTTGCAATGCTTAATTTCGAGTATCGTTTTTTGCTCTCAAAAAATGCTTACTTCTATACATTCTTTAATACAGCAGTTGTAGAAAATGTATTGGATAAAAAACGTTCCGATCTTCCATTCGGTTTTGGAGCAGGCGCATCACTTGAAACTAAAGCGGGCATATTTGCAGTTACTTACGCGCTTGGACAAAAAGCTGATTCTAAATTAAGTTTTCGTAACAGCAAAATTCACTTTGGTTACGTAAATTATTTTTAGAAATTTTGGTGAAACTATTACTGTCAAACATTCCTGCGCCTATCAGTATCTTACGTAAACACATCTTACATCTTAAATATTTTTCACCAAACCTATTACTATAATTGCTGCGTGATTGTGCGATACATTCTTTTTACTCTTATCATTTTCATTACTACAAAATCATTTGCTCAGCAAAATATTTTGCAGGACTGGCAGATTGATTCTTTGGTTATTGCTGAAGATTCAATTGCGAAATTGAAAGAAGATTCGTTACGCATGGAGCAAGAGAAAATAAAATTGGCGAACGAAATGCAACAGGCAGATTCATTCATTCATTTTACATTAAATATTCAGTCGTGGTTGAAAGAAAATTTTACAACACATTACAATGTGCAACAACGAAGAGAAGAAGAGAGTAGTGCGAATTTGTTCATCGCATTGTTGATGATGTTGATGGTAGTAACATACTTGAAACTCGCATTTGCAAACGATTTGGAGGAGTTGTGGCAATCTGTATCAAGTGCAAACAGAGCCGTGCAAATCTATAGAACACAAACAGATACAATTACTGTTTCATCATTTTTACTTACTGCCAATTTCGTGTTGAGTTGCGCGCTCTTCATTCAACTTTCGTTACAAAATTTTTCTCCGTCACTTGCAGTTGAATCGCGTACAACAACATTTTATCTTATCATTTTATTCACATCATTTCTTCTGTTGAGGACACTTGCATTGCGCATCATAGGTTTAGTTTTTTCTGTTGATGATATGACATCAATGTATGAATTTCATTTTGTGCGAATCGTTCAAACATTAGGATTGACAATGCTTCCAGCAGTGTTGTTGTTGTATGCACTTAATGAAAAATTCTTTAGCATCATCATTGCAACAACATGTTTGTTGTGTTGTGTTGCGCTTGTGATGCTTGTGATAAGAGGGTTATCAACATCATCTAAGGTTATCTTCAACAACGCCAAATATTTTTTTATCTATGTTTGTGTTGGAGAAGTTACGCTTGCGTTTTTTTTCTCCAAATTGTTAACCAAAATTGTTTCCTAACATGGCAGCAAAAGCAACAGCCAAAAAAGCAGCTCCGAAAGTAGCTGCGAAAAAAGCAGCACCTAAGAAGGTAGCTGTAAAAAAAGCAGCTCCTAAAAAGGCAGCAGCAAAAGTAGCTCCTAAAAAGGTAGTAGCGAAAGCGGCTCCTAAAAAGGTAGTAGCGAAAGCAGCTCCTAAAAAGGTAGTAGCGAAAGCAGCTCCTAAAAAGGTAGTAGCGAAAGCAGCTCCTAAAAAAGTAGCAGCGAAAGCAGCTCCTAAAAAAGCTGCACAAAAAAAAAGCGCCTAAATAAAGGTGCCAATCCTACAAACAGCAGCAGCACTTCTAAAAAGGGTAAGACAGCTGTAAAGCAGACTACCAAAAGTGCTGCTGCTTTTCTTCCAAAAAAGAAAATCAGTGATACCAAATCGCCTCCTAAACCCTCCTCAAACAAACCTATTATTCCGCAGAAGGCGGTTGACAGAAATTACGCAAATTTTGTTTCAAAAGAACCGCGACACAAGGTAAAAAGTATTCTCATTGCGCAACCTCAACCAGAGGGGTTAAAGTCACCTTATTTTGATTTAGCAACAAAATTTAAAGTTGAGATTAAGTTCCAACCTTTTATACAAGTTGAAGGTGTTCCAGGTAAAGATTTTCGTAAGCAAAGAATCACATTGAATGATTACAGCGGTATCATTTTTACCAGTAGAAATGCTATAGATCATTTCTTTAGAATTTGTGAAGAGTTGCGTGTAAAGATGAGTCAGGAAACAAAATTTTTCTGCACTTCTGAAGCTATCGCTTTGTATCTTCAAAAATACATGCAATATAGAAAACGCAAAGTGTTTTTTGGCGATCCTAATAATAATAAGGAGTTGCGCAATTTACTTTTCAAACATCGCGATGCAACACGTTTTTTATACATCTGTGCCGAAGTTCGCAAGGACGAAATACCATCATTTATGCAGGCGAATGGTTTTAATTATGCTGAAGGTGTGATGTATAAAACAGTGCCAGTTGATTTGAAAAGTTTCAAGC
>Ga0105049_10005789_pt1 | contig 14387 bp, 13 predicted proteins | sample MAT06_FD_78087 | JGI IMG/M metagenome (GOLD analysis project Ga0105049, IMG submission 78087) | Freshwater microbial communities from Lake Fryxell liftoff mats and glacier meltwater in Antarctica - MAT-06 | ecosystem: Environmental > Aquatic > Freshwater > Ice > Liftoff microbial mat | place...
ATCGACCACTGGAACAGCGATCTCAAGCCGTTCATGTGGACGGCTACCGCCGACGAGATCCTCGCGAAGGTCCAGCTCGTACAGACCAGCATCAGGAAGCTCGTCGACAACAACGCCCAGTAAATGCAACAGAATTACTTGACGCTAGGCGCCACGCCGAGAAACGCCAGCTCAACCCGCCGAGACCGTCCTCAACACAAGCTCAAGATCCAACTAGCCGGGAAACTCAGGCTAGTGTCGCGTGTTGGAAGCCGTCGTTTTTCGCGGTGCGTCGGCCAGGATGGTGTCGGCGTCCTTGGCCCGGACGAACGGCTCGCAGCGCTGGTTCCAACCCTCGACGTACTGGGAGATGTACTCGGTCAGTTCGTCGACGCCGGTGTGGGTGCCGCGGCGGATGGCCTGTCGGGTGATGATCCCGAAGAAGATCTCCACCATGTTCAACCACGACCCTGAGGTCGGGGTGAAGTGCAGCTGCACCCGCGGGTTGCGCTCGAGCCAGCCGCGACGGCGATGGCCCCGCCGAGCGAGAGCGGTACGGCCTCGTGGCGGGCGGTGCGGGGCGGGGCGCGGCCGGATCCCGCCCCGCCGAACGGGATCGTCACTGTTGGCGTGCGTAGGCGCGGACGGCGAGTGGGCAGAACGCGACGAACAGGGCTGCCGACCAAGCAGCGCCGGCCGAGCGGTTCCTGTCGGGCCGCGGCGATCACCGGATCGACGTCTACGCGCTGGGCTGACACCAGCTGTCAGCGCACCAGGCCGAAGAGATCGGCGATGTGGTCGAGCTCGGCGTCCTCGGCGTCGGCGGTCGCGCGGATGAGGAGCTCCAGGTGCACGTCTCTCCGGCCGATCTCGAACTGCAGGAACGGACAGCAGTCTCGTTCGGCTGCGGCGAGGCCGACCACCTCGGCCTCGACGGCAGGCGAGTCGTGGTAGCGCACCCGCACCGCGTCCGGCAGCCGCTCCGAGTCGACCTGCGCGTCGCGGCCCAGCCTGCGCCAGCGCTCCATCCGCTCGACGCCCGAACTGACGTCCAGGTTGCACGCGATCGGCAGGGACACGGCTGAGTCCAGATTGCTCATGCCCACAGAGGGTAGACCCAGTTCATGCGGGCGGGGTCTCCGACTGCGGCATCGATCCGTTCGTGTGACGGTGGTCGGCGTCATTGTGCGGGCGCTAGACGACGGCTGCGCAGCGCGGCCATCGGGAGAGCGAGGGCCAACACCACAAGGCCGACCCCGGCGACCGAGGCTCCCCACTGCAGTCCGCCGAAGACGAGCAGAACTGCGTTGAACACCGCGAGACCGACGGCAAGGGCGCGACGCCCACGCGGCATCCGGGCGATGCGCCCGGCGATGCGATCACGTCGCTGGAGTACGAGGTAGGCGACGGGTAGCAGGATGAACACGACGATGTAGCCGAAGTTCGCCGAGGCCACCACGTTGACCACATCGGTGCCGAAGATGGCGATGAGGCCGAGGATGATCGGCACGTCCCACAACAGCGAACCGATCGGGACGCCACGGCGGTTGGTGCGCGACAGCCACCGCGGAAGGTATCCGTCAACGGTCATCTGGAAGATCGTGCGGGACGACCCGACGATGAACGCCTGGGCGCCGAGTACGAGCCCGGCGGTCAGCGTGAGGCCGACGATCACCGCTCCGGCCGGCCCGAACACGGCCTCCGCGGCGGGCAGCAGCACGGTCGCGGGATCCTGCGCGAGACCGAGCCCACCCACGGCCATGACGAGCAGCAGGGGCACCGCACCGAACGCGATCGCGCACACCACGCCCGCCGTGGTCATCATCCGGATCACCCGATGTTGCGGATCACGCATCTCCGCGACGATCGTGGCGGCCATCTCCGCCCCGTACGCCGACCACGCGGCCACGAACGACCATTTTGCGATGAGTGCCCAACTCTCCGGGGCCGACCACTCGACATCGGGTATGACGAAAGGCAGCAGCCTGCCCAGATCGAGCATCTCGGGATGCAGGGCGAGTCCCACCATCATGGCCAGCAGCGGCACCACGGCGACCGCGGCCACGACGGCCGCACAACAGGCGCTCACCTGGAGTCCGAACGAGTTGATCACATACAGCGCTACCGCGATCACGGCCACCAGGAGTAGGACCGGCACGGACGGGAGCACGGTCGCACGCAGATAGGCCGCTGCCAGGATGAGGTTGACCGCGATCCCCGGTGTCCAGGCGAACCAGTAACCCCAGCTCGACAGGGCCCCGAGCAGGGGCCGTTCAGCCCCGAGCACCGCATGTGCGTACGTCGCGGCCCCACCGGCCCGGCTGGGAAACCGCCGGGCCAAATCAGCCAGCAAGATGCACTGTAGCGCGCCGATCAGCCCGACTCCGGCCCAGACCAGCACCGACACCGTTCCGATGGACGCGGCCATGGGTCCCAGCGAGACGCACACCAGCACGGCGGTGCCGAGCGCGATGAGTACCCCGGTCCGCCACGTTACGGTACGTCTGAGTTGCGGCCTGCTTCCCGGCAGCGCCTTGTCGCTGAGCATTGCTTCCCCCCGGTGGTCCCTGATCCCTCGCTCGGCTACTCCGCCGGGCCCGCGACCGTGATGTGGATGTCGTCGGTCGCGCCGTGGCGATGGAGGTGGTCGTGCAGCAGCTCGGGCAGCCGTCGGCGCAGGAAGCCCGCCATCGGCTCGTGCACCAGCTCCGCGCGGGGCAGCGGGCTCGCGCTCACCGGGCTCCAGGCCTGCTCGTCGGGACCGACTACCCGCAGCAGAGCCGGATCGTCGGTGTCGAGCAGGGTCGACGCGTCGACGCCGCCCAGCACCCGGGCCAGCGTCGACGGCGTCACGGCCCCCGGAGCCGGGTGCAGCAGGCCGTTCGGGATGGCCCGGACCGCCGCCGGGCCGGACGCCATGAGCGCGACGAGTGCCGCGCATCGGTCGGGCCCCGGCAGGTCGAGCCAGCCGATCCAGGCCGGTGCGGCGCCGGGCACCGGCACACCGACCCGGAACACGGCGTCGTAGCGGTAACGCGTCAGCTCGGACTCCGCGGCCATCGTCCGCGGGAGGAGCTGGACGGCCACCTCGCGGTCGCTCGCCGCGGCGGCGTCGAGCATGAATCGGGGATCGACCAGCAGCTCCGGTTCGCGGGCCGCGCGTGCCGCGGCGCGCAGGGCGAGGTCGTCGGGGTCAGCCTGCGGGTCGGCGGTGCGCTCGATCCAGAGGCTGTGGGCGCCGAGCAGCGCCGCGTGGCGCACGTCGCCGACGACGACCACTCCGCCGTCGGCGACCAGCGCGAGCACGTCCAGCAGCACTGCGCGGAGGTAGTCGCCGTGTGGGAAGTGCTGGGTGACGGAGTTGAGGAGAACGAGGTCGGGCCGCGCCCACGGTCCGGCCCCGTCGGCGAGCGCGTGCCGCACGGCGGGCGTCGACGTCTCGTGCGCACCGGCCACGACCATGCGGACGCCGGGCAGGTCGGCGGCAGCCAGCCGGTCGACGGCGACGCGGGACACGTCGGTGCCGACGTACCCGTCCACGTGCCCGCACAGCCGCCTGAGCAGCAACCCGGTCCCGCACCCGAGTTCGAGGATGTGGCGCGGACGGTGGCGCAGGACGACGTCCACGGTGCGGTCGATCCAGTCGCGCATGTGCTCGACGGGGAACGGCCGGCCGGTGTCGGATGCCCGCCACCCCGACAGGTCGAGGTCGTCGGCGGTGGGCGTGCCCGATTCGTAGACGTAGTCGTAGAGTTCGGCCCAGTGGTCGAGATAGTCCTGGACGAGCGGACCTGGGGCCGGGCCGGTCGTCGTCGCTGCCTCGGTCGGGCGCACCCGTAGCCCGCCGCCGGCAATCTGCACGTCGGCGACGAGGGGATGCTGCGCGACCAACTCGGCCGCCTCCACCACGCTCACCGGATCGGGGCCGCGGACGCTCCGCCAGTGAAGGGATCCGGCAACCGACCGATGTCAATCTTGCCGTTCGCGGTGACGGGGAACTCCGTCACCGACACCAGCCGGGCGGGGATCATGTAGGCTGGCAAGTGACGGCGCAGGACGCCGATGAGCTTGTCGGTGTCGAGCGCGCTGTCGGGCCGGCGTGGCCTGATGTGCGCGATGAGGCGCTGCCGCCCGTCGGTCGTCCGGTTGATCGACGCGACGCAGTGCCCGACGGAAGGCAGCTTGTTCAGCACCGACTCGATCTCCCCGAGCTCGATCCGGTTACCGTTGAGCTTGACCTGCCGATCGACGCGCCCGAGGAACTCGATCGTGCCGTCCGGGACCCAGCGGCCGAGATCTCCGGTGCGATAGAGGCGTCGGCCCGTAACCGGATGCGTCGCGAAGCGAGCCGTCGTCTGCTCCGGATCACCGACGTAGCCGCGCGCCAGCCCGGAGCCGCCGATGTAGAGTTCACCTGTCTCGCCGAGCCGGCACGGTCGCCGATCGACGTCGAGGACGTAGAAGACCTGGCCGCGCAGTGCGCGCCCGTACGGGATGCTCGACCAGTCGGTGTGCACGTCTGCGATCGGGTGGCAGATGGACCAGATCGCAGCCTCGGTGGCACCGCCCAGGCTGACGATCTCGACCTGGGGTGCGAGCTGCCGCAGCCGGTCGGGGAGCGTGACCGGGATCCAGTCACCCGAGAGAAGGGTGAGTCGGAGGGACTTGAGCGCGCGGCGGGACTCGTCGGGGAACACCTCAGCGTGCTCGACGAGCATGCCGAGCAGCGCGGGTACCGTGTTCCACACCGTGACGCCCTCGGTGTCGATCAGCTCCAGCCAGTGCTCGGGCTCGACGCCGCGGGCCGGGTCGGGCAGCACGACGGCGCCGCCTGCGCCGAGCACGCCGAAGACGTCGTAGACCGAGAGGTCGAAGCTCAACGCCGACAACGCGAGGACCCGGTCGGACTCGTCCACCTGAAACCGGTGACTGACCTCGTCGATCGTGGTGCGGGCGGCGATGTGCTCGACCGTAACCCCCTTGGGGCTGCCTGTGGAGCCCGAGGTGAAGATCGTGTAGGCGGCATTCGTGGCGCGGTGCCGGGTGGGCCGCGGGTGGTCGGGGACCGTGTGGTCGTCGCGGATCTCGCCGCCCTCGACCGGGTGGATGCGGATGCCGGTGGGGAAGCACTCCACGACGTCCGGCGTGACGAACGCATGCCGGACGCCAGCCCGCGCGCAGACGGCAGCGATGCGCGCCGGCGGCCAGGACGGCTCGACGGGGACGTAGGCCGCGCCGCCCAGGACGATCCCGATGGCCGCTGCGATCTGCTGGACGCCCCTGGCGCACGCCAGCGCGACCTGGTCATCACGCCCGAGGCCCAGCGAGCGCACCACCGTCGCGGTCTGAGCGGACATCGTCTCCAGCTCGCGATGGGTCACCGTTCCTCGCTGGTCGACGACGGCCGGCCGGTCGGGCCCGCGGCGCGCCGCGGCCCGCAGGGGGTCGGTGAGCAGCGGTCCCTCGGCCCCCGTCGGCCGGGGCGGATCGTCCGCGGCCCCGGTCGGGTCCCAGCACAGGGCGAGATCGGTCCAGCACGACGGGTCGGTCGACAGCCGCGCCAGCACCTCGGCATGGGCTCGCCGGGCCCCGAGGACGAGGGCTCCGGCACCGTCCCAGGAGACCAGGGGGCCCTGGTCCGGACGGCGGTGCACGCGCACCCGGATCGTTGTGCCCTCGGAGGTCGTGACGGCGCATGTGGTGTCGGTGTCCGGCCCGTGGCTGGACCCGGCCCGGACGAGGAGCGTCTCGACACGGGCGGTGTGGGCGACCATGCCGCCCCAGGTCAGGAGGTCAGGCACGGGGACCTCGACGGCCGCCGACCCTGGCGCCTCGACCAGGACGGTTCGCGCGCCGGTCCATCGCCCGACCACCAGCCCGACGGTGGCCAGCAGGGCGGTGCCGGGCGGTGCGCCCGCCGTCAGGCCGGCCGGTCCGAAGCCGTCGGGAACCTCAACCTCCGACGGATCCTCGCCCGGTGCCACGGCCGCGTTCTGCCGCGCCGGAGCAACTGCGCCGCATCCGCCGCGCGCCGGGCCGGGATCGGACCCTTCCCGCAGGGTGCGTTCCACCTCGGCCAGCACCGTGGTGGGCGAGGCGTCGCCCAGGAACGCGGCGATCGGGACGTCCGCGCCGGTGCGCTCGCGAATCCTGCGACGCAGGCGCACGGCCGCGAAGGACTCGAATCCCAGCGCGGTGAGCGCCCGGTCCCGGTCGTCGTCGCCGACCGACAGGCCGAGCACCTCTTCGACGCACGACAGCGTCTCGTCGAGGATCTCCCGCCGTCCCTGGGTTCCGCGGGCAGCTGCGTCAGGTCGCATGACACGTCCTTCCGGTTGTCATGCGCGTGCGGCGACGCTGCGCTCCGCCGCGATGGTGAGGAGTTGGGTGACGGCGATCAACGCGACGGTGCAGGCGACGGCGATCAGCACAGATCCCGTCGGGACGGACCCGGTGTAGGCCCCCCGGATCGCATCACTGAGGTAGGTCAAGGGGTTGACCGCCGCCGCCACTTGCATCCAGTCGGGGAGCTGATCGACCGGGACGAACGCCGAGCTGACGAACAGGAGCGGGAAGAACGCGGGCAACAGCGCCTCGGCAATCTCCGGCTTGCCGGTGCGCAGACACAGGGCGAACGACAGGCCGCTGTAGGCGAAACCCCACAGCGCCGCCAGCACGACGCCCAGCAGGATCAACATCGGCCAGTTGCGCACCTCCGCGCCGGCCAGCCAGGAGACGACGACGAGTATCGCCGCGAAGATCACCAGCTTGGTGCCGTCGGCGGCGCGCCGGGCCAGGTTCGACATCCGTGGGCCACGCGGCGAGATACGCATCCGGTCGTAGAATCCGCTCTGCCGCTCGATGGCCACGCTGACCGACGCCGTGGCCGGGAGCATCACGGCCATCAGCACGGCTCCCGGTGCCAGGTACTGGACGTAGCTCTCGGCTCCGCTGAGGCCACTGGTCTGCAGGATCCGGCCGAACGCGGGCGCGAAGACCGTCAGCATGAAGATCGGCACCAGCAGGGGCACGGCCATGATGACGAGCGCGATGCGCAGCGTCTCCTGCGCCGCCCGCCCGTACATCGTGGGAAACAGGCCTACTGGCACCGACACAGCGCACCCCCCGACATGCTCGAGTTCACGAGGGGTTCGGACCGCACGGCGCGTCCGGTGAGCTGGACGAACGCCTCCTCGAGCGACGGACGCCCGAGCGAGATCTCGAGCACCTCGACGCCGGCCACCGCGAGCAGGTCTGCGGCCTTCTGGAGGGGCGCGTCGCCGCCGCCGGCGTCGAACACCAGCGCGCCCGCGTCGCGGCGGGGGACCCCCAGCTCGGGTAGCTGGGTGGTGAGCAGCTCCGCGGCCGCGTCGATGCGCTCGGCCACCCGTACCCGCAGCACCTGTTCGCCGTAGCGGCGGCGCAGCTCCGCCGGGGCGCCGGCGGCGACGACCTTGCCGCCGTCGATGACGTAGACGCGCGAGGCGAGGACGTCGGCCTCCTCCAGGATCTGGGTGCTGAACACCACCGTGCGTCCTTCGTCACGCAGCTGCTCAAGCAGGTCCCACATCAGCCGCCTGCTCTGCGGGTCGAGCCCGGCGGTCGGCTCGTCGAACACGATCACGGAGGGGTCGTGCACGAGGGCCAGGGCGAGCACCAGCCTGCGCTGCAGCCCGACCGAAAAGTGGACGACCTGCCGGTCGACATAGGGGCTGAGCCCGAGTGTCTCCAGGAGGTACGCGCCGCGCTGGTCGGCGTCCCGGCGCGACACTTCGTACAGCGCCGCTTGGGCCCGCATGTGTTCGCGGGCGGTCATCGAGGGGTCGAGCCCCGTGCTCTGCAGCGCGACGCCCACCAGGCGGCTCGTGCGGCGCACGTCGGTGCTCGGCACGTCGTGCACGGTCACCGACCCGGTGGTCGGACGCAGCAGACCGACGATCACGTTGAGGATCGTCGACTTCCCGGCCCCGTTCGGGCCCAGGATGCTGACGATCTCCCCGGCCCGCACCTCGATATCGATGTCCTGGGCTCCGACAACGCCGCCGGAGTAGACCTTCGACAGGCCGGCGACGGTGATGGCGTTGCCGGAGACGGGCGCGGCATCTCGCGCTCCGGGCGGCCCGGTCCCGATGGTCAGCAGCGCCGAGTCCGCCGCGCCGCCGGTGTCGGTGTCGGTGTCGCTGTCGGACTGACCGTGCTCGCAACCTGAGAGGCGACACGCCAGCCGCACGATCGCGTCGCGACTGCGCGTGACGGCGTTCCCGTCCCGCTCGGGTGTGGTCATTCGGGGCATGTGGCGCCTCCTTCTTCGGCCGTGCCCGGCGATCCGGGCAGGGATGGTCCGGTCGTGACCGGAGTTCTGGCGATCTCGGGACCCAGCGGGAGCGGCGCGACGCGCACTCCGTGCCATGCGGCCATGCGGGCGAAACGGCGGGCCCGCTCGGGTGGGATCGCGCCCACCGAGTGCTCGGTGACTCCGGATCTTGCGAGAATGTAGGTCTCGGCGAGGCACGCGAAGGTCCCCGCCGGATCCGAGATGTTCAGGTCGTACGTGCAGCGGTAACCCGGGATGCGCGCCAGCCCGCCCTCCACCACCCGGACGGCTCGCCGCGCGAGGCTTTCGCGGAGCTCGGGCCCGACGTTCGCCGGTTGAGCCACATCGATCACGACGGTTCCGTCGGCCAGATGCTCGGACCGGATCCGGGAGGTGCCGCCGCTGGTCAGCACGAGCACCATGTCGGCGGACCGGAGCTCCGCGAGGTCGGTGGCGAAGTCGGCACGCCCGCGCAGATCACCGACGGTGGCGCGGAGCCGGTTGGCGTTGCGGCCGAACAGGCTCACCCGGAAGCCCTCGTCCACGAGGAGGTGGGAGGCCGGAACCCCCACCGATCCCGTGGCACCGAGCACCGCAACGCGCGCGGCGGTGCCGAGGCCGAGCGCCTCGGCCGCGTCCATGACGTTCCGGTGCGCGACCGCAGCGGTGAAGGCGTTGCCCGTGGTCAGGGTGACACCGACCGGGAGATCGCGCATCAGCGTCCGTCCGGCTGCGGTGATCGGCGCGGTCAGCGCCCCCAGGCCGACCGTGCGGACCCCCCGCTTCGCGGCGACGCGCACCCCCTGCGCCACCGCCGCCTGACCTCCCGGACCGACGATGCGGTCGGGCATCCGCATCACACCCAGCAGCTCACCCCTGGGCGAACCCGGGCCGAACACGATGTCACCGATGACCACCGGCTCCATCGTGTTGATCTTACGTACGAAATCGGCCTCGCCTGCGCTGTAGTCCCGGACGAGCCGGCTCCCCGGCCACCGGGTCAGATCCCCGACATCGCGCGGATGGATGATGAACGCGAACAGTGGTGGATCCGTGCCAGTGAACATGTGGAGTCACGCCCCCGCTCTCCGTAGCCCGACAACACTTCGGCAGGTGACCTCGGAATATTTCGAGGACACCTGCCGAGATGAATCTGAATCCCCGGTGTCAGGTCCCAAGAACAGGGACGATGGCCATCGCGCCGGCGAAGTCGATCGTCAGATCGCCACCGCCGAGGTGCTCGGGCCACTGGATCAGAAATGTCGTCTCATAGGCGACCCGAACCGAACGCCCATCCTTCAGTGCTGCCAGCGTGTCCCCCAAACTGGAGGTTATGCGGCCGTCTCAACCGCCTTTCGCGCCGGCCCAGAGTGATCCGGGCAGCAGCTCGAGGCACCCGAGTGCTCGCCATCCGTTGAGCTCGCCGGTGAGCGTGCATTCGTCGGTGGCCACCGCACGCACGGGCCCCAGCAGCTGGAGGTCGTGCTTGCCGCTCATCACGAGATCGTGCAGACCCGGGAAGACGACCTGCACCCCGTAGCGCACACGCATCGCCTTCGATGCGAAGTCGACGACGCCCATGTTCGTGTACGGGCTGCTCTTGGGGTCGGTCATCAGGCACATCTGGCCGGTGTCGATGGACTCGGTCTCGTTCAGCGGGAAGCGAGCGCCCCCTGGAGCGATGCCGTACAGGTCTTCGACCTGGAAGATCACCCGATCGGTCGGTTCGGGATGCTCTCGACGGGCCATCACTTCATCGACGGTGAGAGTCATGTATGTATTCCCCCTCTACGAATGGAACTTACGCCGTAGACCGCTACTCTACGTCCCGTCCTGAGGTTCGTCAACGATCGTCGATGCCGCTCATCTGCACCAGGCTTCCCCCCATTCGGGCGAGCAGACCTTGACGTCCTCATTTCTGGGATACCTCGGACGGCCTAACGTAGCGCGAGTGGGGGACTACGCCGGCCGGCCGGTCATGGTCGCCCGGATCCGCCTTGAGGAAGGAAATGATTTCGGCCGCAACGAGCTCGGCTCGCTCGACGAACCCGAAATGCCCACAACGCTCCACCTCGAGGTAGCGCGCCGCCGGAATTGCGGCCGCCACCTCCTGGCACAGGGCGGGCGGCGTGAGGATGTCGTCACTGAAGGCCACCACGAGGCAGCGCGCCGGCACCGACCGGAGGGCGTCCGTCCGGTTCGGAATGACGGACGCCTCGAACTGCCGGGCCGCGAGGACCCCACCCAGCTCGGCCATCTCCAGCAACGTGAGCCATTCCTCGGCGAGCCCGGGGTCGTTCAACGTCACGGGGGAGAACAGCTGCAACAGCGACGCGACGGCCGATGCCGGGTTGATCGGGCATCCCGTCCGGATCCTTCCGGCCATGGCGAGCGCCCACCGTTCGCGGAGGAAGTCGGTGCGGCAGCGGGCGCCCATCAGGGACGCCGCCGTGACGCGCCCGGGGGAGCGGATTAGCACTTCCTGGGCAACCAGGGCGCCGAACGACGCTCCGACGAGCCGGAAGGGCCGGGGATCCTCGCGCGCCGCGGCGTCGGCCACGCCGTCGGCCAGCGCGGGGATCAGGTCGTCGATCGAGCTACGGCCCCCGAGGTCAAGGGCGTCGTACTCGACACCGAGCACCCGGTAGCCGGCCGCGACGAGCGCCGGCTGGAGATGCAGCTGCCACAACCCGGGGCCGGTGACCGCGGGCGGGAGAAGGACGACCAGCTCACCGTCGCCCTCCATGATGTGCCTGGATCTCATGGCCCCCCATGTGGAGTAGCTCTCCGACCTACGATGTAAGTTGCCCAGAAACGAGTGTTGGGCCTACCGTTCTGGCTGTCAATCCTGAGCGGAGGGACACGTGTCCGAAGTACGCACCGACACCAGGCGTCCGCTGAGCAGGGACGCGATACTGAATGCCGCCCTGACACTGGCCGACGAGCAGGGACTCGAGGCGCTCAGCATGCGACGCCTCGCCGCCCAGCTGGGAGTTGAGGCGATGAGCCTCTACAACCACATCCCCAGCAAGGCGGCGCTGCTCGCCGGCCTTCTGGCCCGCACCCTGATGGGGATCGGTACGGCCCACGGGGAGGGCCGCGACTGGTCCGACGAGCTGCGCACCATCGCCCTCGCCACCCGCGCGGTCGCGCAGCGGCACCCGTGCTTCGTCCAGCTGCTGACCAGCCAGCAGCTCCACACCGACGAGATGCTGCTCCCCGTCGAGGCGACGTTGCGCAGCCTGCACGCGGCAGGCCTCGATCTCGAACAGACCGCGCAGGCCTATCAGACGATAGTCGGCTACGTCGTGGGATTTCTGCTGCAGGAACGCTCCGGCGTCATCGGCATCTCCTGCTGCGGTGGTGCCGGTGACCCGCCGGACCCCACCCTGCCCACCCCGAACTCCGTCCCGCTGATCCGGCGCGTCCAGGAGGACGGCACCGCGGGCGACCGATCCTTCGAGTTCGGTCTCGATCTGCTGATCGCCGGCCTCAGCACCCGGCTTCCGGGTGCACGACCGAGGGCCGTCGGCTGACGGTGCTCGCCACCCGATCGCGGCCGACCATCCGGTGACCGCCGCGGCCGTTCGCGGTGCCACCCCGGCGATCGCCGTCCCGCTGTGGGCCGCGGTCGTGCTGGCCGGGGCGACGGGTCTCCTCTGGGCCGTGGCCGCCCCACCGCGAGGGTGGTGGGCGCTGCAGGTTGGCCATGGACACCGCGTTGCAGGCGTCGGCGATGGCCCGTTGCGGTGATGTTGACGGTGCGTGCGCGGCCGGGTGGGCGGCTGTCGGTTTCGCGACCCGCACGGCCTCCTTCCGCGGCGTGGAGCGCGTCACCCGGATGCTGGCGCAGCTGCAACCGCACGCCGACGTGGCGGTCGTGCAGGTGACCAGCCCACGGCGGCGGCCACCTCCGCCGGTACCACCCGTGCCGCCTCTCGCCCGCTCCCGGGAATCGGCTGGTGGGTACGCCCCCAGCAGCCGTTCGTCGCCTTTCCGAGCCTCACCGGGCGCCCCACGACACCCGGCCGGCACCGCAGGATGTCAGCCGGCCGGGTTACCGTGGTCCTCGGCCTCTGCGCACCCCCGGTGCGCGCGCCGCGGATGACGGGATGCCCGGCATGACCCCGGACGGCGCACGTCACGACGAGGCGCAGCGGTTGTCGATCTCGCTGGTCGACCGCCTCGTCCGGGCAGGTGTCATCCTCGATCATCACTGGCGCGACGCTCTGGACGCCCAACCCCGCCACCACTTCGTCTGGTCATTCCACGAGCCTGACCCCGGCGGCGCGTGGCGCGAGGTCGGGCCCGACGCCGCCACGTTCCTGACTACCATGTGCTCAGGGCCGACGCTGGCCGCGTTGTCCCCGCTCGACCCGTGGGGACGTCAGGCCCCGGTCTCCGTCGCCCCGCCGACGGATGTGCTCGTCCTGGCGTTGTGGGCGCTCGATCTCTACGACGGTGCCGACGTGCTCGAACTGGGCACCGGGGACCGGCTACACCGCCGCGCTGCTGCCACACCGCCTCGGCGGCGAACACGTCACCAGCGTCGAGATCGATCCCGACCTGCACCGCGGCGCCGTCGAGCGCCTCGACGCCCGGGACCTGCGACCGACACTGCTGTCGGTGACAGCGCCGTCCCGCCCCCCGCACGCGGCCTACGATCGGGTTCTCGTCGAGCACGAGACCCCGATGGTCCCGCTGTCCTGGGTACCGCTGGTCCGCCTCGGCGGCGGCTTGCTGGCCCAGATCGGCGGCGGCCTCGGCGGCGGCCGGCACGTTCCGCTGCGCCGCCCTGCCGATGGCGAACCGGTGCTGTCGGGCCGCTTCCTGCCCTGGACCGGCGCTGTCGCTCCGCACCGTGCGCCCGCTCGGTGCCGCGCCCTGCGGAGGCCGCCCGACGCGATCGGCAGGCCGACCCGCACGGGCAGCACCCTGCACCCGCCCGCAGCGCTGCTCGATGGCGGACCCCTAGCGCTGCTGGCTCAGCTCCTGCTCCCGCCCGGCACACAGGTTTGGAAACGGGCCCCGCAGGAAGGCCGCCTCGGCGACCTTCCTGCGGGGCCCTGACGGTTCCTGGGCCGAAATCGGCCACGGCTCCGACCAGCACGGCCGCTTCAGGACCCGGTGCGCCGGGGACACGCAGCTGCTCGCCGCCGTCGATCACGCACACTATGTTCACCACGGCCTGGGCGCCCCGGTCCTGACGGCGTTCGGTCTCACCGCTCGGGCGGACGGTGTGCGGGTCTGGCACGACAACCCCGACACCGGGGCGTCGTGGACCCTCGCCACCGGTTGCAGTAGAGGTCCGCTCCGTCTCGGGCACGTGATCGCTCGCCCACCGCAGGGGCTTGGCCACGGCACGTGTGCGACCCTGCTGGCATATTCAATCAAGCGGCCAGTGCTAGTTCGAGGCGGGAGAGGTGGCTGGTTCTGGTGCGGTCCAGGGGGTTGCCGTTCCAATTAGCGTCTAGGCGGATCAGGTTGAGTGCGACCGCGGAGAACACGTGCTCGAGTCTGGTCTTGGGCAGGCCGCGGTAACGGGCGCGTCGGGTTCCGGTGACCGCGACGGCTTGGCGGATGGTGCCCTCGACCCCGGCCCGGCGCGCGTAGCGGGCCTGCCACTCGGGGGTGTCCTGGGCGGCTCGGACGGCGAGCTGGGCCTGGTGAACCTCGCGTGGGGGCACGGTGAGCTGACGTCCGACCTTCGTGGAGGTCGAGCGGGTGCACTGCGCACGCATGGGGCACGCCCGGCAGGTCTGCGCAGAAAACTTGATCACGATCGCGTCGGTGCCGCGCTGGGTGACCCGGTTCCACCAGGTGGAGGTCTGTCCCTGCGGGCAGCGCGCCTGCTCGGTGTCGAAGTCGATGGTGAACCCGGCGCGGTCATACCCGGTGCCGGCCCTGGCTTGGCGGGACTGGTCGGCCAGCAGCGGGGTGACCAGCGTGACCCCCCACCGGCGCAGGGGTGTCACCGAGCAGCGCCGCTGACGGGTAGCCCGAGTCGAGGTAGTGCTGGGCGGGCAACAGACCCCGCTGCGCGAGCGCGGCGTGGATCGGGTCGGTCATCCGCGCGTCCGGCACGGTCGCGTCC
>Ga0105049_10005791_pt1 | contig 14384 bp, 10 predicted proteins | sample MAT06_FD_78087 | JGI IMG/M metagenome (GOLD analysis project Ga0105049, IMG submission 78087) | Freshwater microbial communities from Lake Fryxell liftoff mats and glacier meltwater in Antarctica - MAT-06 | ecosystem: Environmental > Aquatic > Freshwater > Ice > Liftoff microbial mat | place...
CCGACGCTGCTGCTCGCCACGCCTCAGAACGGCGACCGCTACGACGTGATGATCTACTCACCGTGCGGAATGATTACAACGCTGAACGGCGGGGGCGGCGCCGTCTCCACGTATACGGTGCGGGTGGCATTATCGCCCTCGATCACGCAGCAGCCGCAGAACAGCCAAGCTTGTTCTGGAGGGGCAGTGAGCATGCAGGTCGTAGCGGCGCCGGGCTCGGCGAGCACTTACCGCTGGGAAGTTCGTAATCTGAATGTAACAAGCGGATGGGAGCCGATGAGCGATGGTCCGGTTATAATTGGCGAAGCGCAGGTCGCCGTTGCGCAGGGGTCATCGACAGCACAGCTGACCTTAACTGGTTTCGCTCCGGCCTGGCGTACTTCGGCTCTCAGCGCGGCCAGGGGAGTTCGCTGCGTTCTCTCCGGCCCGTGCCCGGGAACAAGCTCGCGTACAAGTGTTTCGGCGATAATTACTTTCTGCCCCGCAGAGTTTAACTGTGATGGCGGCGTTGATGGCGAAGATGTCGATGCATTCTTTCAGGCGTGGTCGACCGCACAGCCCGAGGCTGACCTCAACGCGGACGGGGGGATCGACGGTGGGGATGTAAGTTCATTCTTTGGCTTCTGGACGGCCGGATGCTAGCGCTGAGACGGTGCATAGCATGGGATTGGCACGTTTACGCATCGTCGTGGATGTGTTGAGTCAAATAACAGAAGCGGTAAAACCAGCTAGCCATGGGCCGCACTATATGTGGGAGTAGCTATGAAACGATTTGTTAAGGTCGCGGCGATCGCCGCAGTTTCCGCCGCGAGCGGAGCTTTCGCACAGGTTATCCCACTCGTGAACCCCGGCTTTGAGACCGACTTCGCCGCCGCGGGAACGCTCCGTATTCTGGTTCCTGCTGGCTGGCGCGTCTTCGATCCCTCGCGGATAGTCAACCAGAGCCAGAACTCTGTCGGCGTGCTGAATCCCACCGGTACTACTTTCTTCCCCGGCGTCCCCGAAGGCCGCAATGCTGCGCTGATTTTTCTCGCTCAAAGCATCGGCCGGGGCGAGGTCGGCTTGTTCCAAATGACCAACGTTACATTACAACCCAACACCCGCTACCGCTTGAGCGTTGATGTCGGTAATATCGCATCTGGATTCGGCGATCCTAATAACTTTTTCTACGATCTCGACGGGTTTCCCGGTTACGCAGTCCGAATCTTCGCGGCCAACACGATCCTGGCCGAGGATCGTAACGGGCTCTTCAACACGCTGAGCGAGGGTGAGTTTGCCCGCACTTTCGTTGAGTTTTCGACACAGGCAACCCACCCCCAGATGAATCAGGTGCTGGGCGTGGCACTTATTAATCTTAATACCGCTCAAACCCCCCAAAACCCCGGTATCGAAGTTAACTTTGACGACGTGCGCTTCGAGATTGTCCCTCCCTGCATCGCCGATTTTAACGCCGACGGCGGTGTCGATGGCGAAGACGTCGGAGCCTTCTTCACGGCATGGTCCGCGGCAGATCCCAGCAGCGATGCCAACCAAGACGGCGGGATCGACGGCACCGATGTAGCCGTCTTCTTCGAAGCCTGGAGTGCGGGCGGGTGCTGAGCGTGCCCAGGGGTCTTGGGGTGATGAACCCGAAAACTGCGGCACGCGTCACTGTGTGCATACCCGGCCCCATAACTAAATCGTATTATCTTGGAAATGCTCCTCGTTCTGGTGCGTTAACCCTCGTATGTACCTCCCCCGCCATAGTCTCGTTCTAGCTTGCGTTTTATCTGTCGCGTCGTGCGCACATGCTCAAGTTCCATATAATTTTTCAGAGGTTACAGCCCACTGCCAAGATGCCGTGGCTGGCCTCAACGTTGAAGTACCTGTTCGCGGCTTTGAGCTGATCCTGCTCAAGAACGGCGAAGTCGTGTATCACCGCGCCTTCGGGCAGTGGACAATCGGGCGGGCAGCCAACGCCGACTCGGCGACGAAAACGCTCTCGGGGGCGTTGATTATGTCGCTCACTGAGCAGAGTTCGTTACCGTTCTCGCTCGATAGCCAGCTCTCCCAGTTCATCCCCGCGTTCAACGGATCAAAACAAAATATTACGATTCGTCAGTGCTTCTCTCATACGGCCGGATTCGCTGAATCTCAAGCAGTCGCCAGCCGAATGCTTACACTTCAACAGACGGCGGCCTGGATAGCTGCCTCAACGCTCGCCTTTGCTCCGGGAAGCACCTTCGCATATGGGGGCACTTCGATGCACGCGGCAGGAGCCGCGGCGGAGCTCGCGGCGGGGATTCCCTGGAACACCGCTTTCTCACAGCGGATCACCGGCCCCCTCGGATTAACAGTCACACGCTTCGTACTGACATCGCCAGCGAACCCGCGTATCGCGGGCGGGTGTGAAAGCGTCGGCACCGAGTTCGCCCGGTTTATGGAGATGCTGCGGCGCGGAGGAGAGATCGACGGTACCCGAGTGCTTACATCCGCCTCGGTACAGGCCATGTTTACCCGGCAATCACCCGTCGGCGTGCCGATCGCCAGCAGCCCGCTGGAAGGCAGCAGCGACTATGGCGTAGGTGTTTGGCTTGATCAGCGCGATGAGTCAGGGAACTTAACCGGCGCTATCGCCGCGGGCGCACGCGGCTTCGCATCCTGGATCGACTTTGACGACGAGATGGTCGGCTGCTTCGCGACCGATCTGGCCACGCCGGGCAACTGCTTGCCACTTTATTACCTGCTTCGTGACTCAGCGCAGGATGCCGTCCGTGCTGCTTGCATTGGTGACTTCAATAAAGATGGCGGCGTTGACGGAGAGGATGTCGGAGCATTCTTTGCAGGTTGGGAAAATGCAGTCCCCGCGGCGGATGTAAATCGCGACGGTGGCATTGATGGTGCGGATGTAAGTGCCTTTTTTGTCTTCTGGTCCGCGGGTGCGACCTGTTGATGAAAAGCTTAGGCTGGAAACGCCCCTAAAAGATGGGTCACCAGTTCAGCCTTCTGTGAAAAGCGCGCGAAGATCGCGCCGCAGCCAGCATCCGCGGTGCTAATACGCTGGAGATAAACTCGGGTGAAAGCTGGCGATCGGGCTCGTACTCATCGACTGTAAGTAATATATAAGTGTGATTCCGCGCGTGGCTCCCTCGCCGCTAGCCGCACTATGGCACAGCCGTTGCCCTCCCCACGCAGGGTGGATATAGTTACGTGTGCGATTTGTTAAGTTAATTTATCTCTACTGCATCGCCGCGCCTTGGCAGCTCTTGCGCCTTGGGGTGATCTCACGGTTTCGGTTTCGGGGGCCCTACTGGAAGTGGCGGATGCACACCGCGTTCGGTGCAGGAGTCCCCAAAAGTCGATGGGAGCTGGTCAAATCAGTGATGGATTATGGCGCGTGGGTTCACCGGATGCGAAGCCGCTGACCCAGACGCGGGCTGTGAAGGCCACCCGCCGCGATTCTCCTACACGCCCAACGAAAAAAAACCCCCGCGTACGCGAGGGTGGTGGGAGAGGCAATTTGTATCGGGAAGGGTTCCAGCAGAACCGCCCGAAGGAGGCGGACCATAAAAGTGCCCGCAACCGCGGCACATAACCGCAGTCCTTGCTTAACGCTTGCTGAACTGGAAGCGGCGACGAGCACCGGCCTGGCCGTACTTCTTACGTTCGACCTTACGGCTGTCGCGTGTCAGGAAGCCCGCATCGCGCAAAGCGGTCTCAGTAGTAGGGTCGTAATCGCGAAGGGCGCGGGCGATAGCCAGACGCAGGGCCTGAGCCTGTCCCATGAATCCGCCGCCGCTCATCTTAGCGACCACGTGCATCTTATCGAACATGTTGCACAGCTTGAGGGGCGAGGTCGCATCAACTTGGTCGCGTTCTTCGCAGAAGTAGACTTCAACCGCCTTGACCTTACCGGCCTTGGTTTCGATCGTCAGCCCCGCGGCTTTGTCGCCCGATGCGGGCTTAAGGCGGATGCGGGCAACGGCGGCCTTGCGGCGGCCTGTTCCCCACCACCAGCCACGCTTATCAGCGGGCTTAGCGGCACGAAGAGGACGAGGTGCGGGGGCGGCCGGAGCCGACGGGGCAGCAACGAAGCCGACATCGCTGAGACTTAAGTTGGTCAGATCTGCGGGGATGTTCATCTGAGACATTGTGATTCCTGGGTCTGTTATCTGCCGTCGCGGGGTGTGTTACACTCGCCAGCGATCGGATTATCTTGTTACGTTTACGAGGGAAGAATGATTGTGCGAGCGACTCGCGAGGTTTTCCTTTGGCCTTGTCATTGGCTCCGCATCCCACGCTTGTGAGCGGGTTGCGGTAAACCGCTGGTCAGGGGAGCGGAACTTCCAGCTTTTGAGGATTGTGAGCGGCGAAAGAGTGCTCGGCTCCTTCGACGATGTGAAGCTTCTTCAACATCACGCGGGCGATGCGGTTCTTGGGCATCATTCGACGCACCGCGTCTTCAATCAGCAGTTGGGGCTTATGTTCACGCACCTGGCCGTAGGTCTGGGTCTTTAAGCCACCGGGGTAGCTCGTGTACCGCATCTTCAGGCGCTGCTCAGCTTTACGACCGGTCATCCCAACCTGCGAGGCGTTGAGAATGATTACGTTCTCGCCGGTATCTACGTGCGGAGTGTACGTGGGACGGTGCTTACCCATCAGCACGTTAGCGACTTCAACGGCGAGGCGGCCCAGCGGGATACCCGCGGCGTCCACAATATACCACCCACGCTTAACCTCGCCTGCCTTCGCGAGATATGTACAACGACGAGGACTTACTATACCCATCTGGTGGAACTCCAATCGCGGCGTCTAACCTGTCCACTCCCCGCTGATCGAAACGATCAGCCGAGAAGGCAACAAGCGGGAAGTCCGCTTCGTACGCCGCCTACCGGGCGGGGCGGGCCAGAACTGCTTATCCAAGGCAGACCGGCAAGATTGTGGAAAGTGTGTCTGGCAATGCCAGTTGGACGCCCAATGATAGGCAATCGACCGCGACCGAGAGTCTTAAGAACAGTTCCTCTAAGAAAGGTGAGCGTCGGTAGGGTGGGCGTACTTCGGCCTGAATACCGTCCCCCCATATGCTCAAGCTCGATTATTCAAACTGCCTCGCGGAACGCATCGGACCCTCTCACGGGCTTGACGCGGCGTTTTTAGACAGCCGCGGGGAAGCCGCGAAGGCGATTTTGGCCCTCACGGGAAAGCTGCAGGCATCCCGCGGCAAGGGTTGGGAACGCTGGCGTGAACTGGCCTTTGAACCAATGCGATCCGCCCATCTCGGCGCGGTAAATGATGCAGTCGCGGCGTGTGCTGGGAAGTTCGACACCATGGTGGTGCTCGGAATCGGCGGGTCAGCACTCGGCAACATCGCGCTGCACCATGCTTTAAACCATCCACTCCATAACTATCTTCCAGCCCGAGAGCGGCCCGGTCCGCGGGTATTCATTGTGGACAACGTGGACCCGGTTCTGTTCGGGAGCGTTCTGGACATGTGCGAGCGGCAAGAGGGCGGGCTGGGCCGGACGCTATTTAATGTCGTCAGTAAAAGCGGTGAAACCGCGGAGACCGCAGCACAGTTCATGGTGATTCGCGATAAATTACGATCGCTCTTCGGCGATGCACATCGCGACCGCGTGGTTGCAGTGACGGACCCGGCACGCGGCACGATGCGCGAGATCTGTGAGAGAGAAGGTTATATTACGATGCCTGTCCCCGACGGCGTGGGCGGGCGGTTCTCGGTCCTGAGCCCGGTGGGGCTGTTCTCGGCGGCGATGACGGGGATCGATATCGACGGCTTGTTGCGTGGCGCAGCGGACATGGATGTCGTATGCACCGGTTCGGATTTATCTCAAAACCCCGCCGCGATGCTGGCCATCCTTTTGGTGGAGTTGGGGCAGTCCAAGGGAAAGACCAACCATGTGATAATGCCCTATTCCAACAGCTTATATTCGCTGGCCGATTGGTTCCGTCAACTGTGGGCGGAGAGTTTGGGCAAACAAAAGGATCTTCAAGGGAACACCGTGTTCGCGGGCTTTACGCCCATTAAAGCGCTGGGCACCACTGATCAGCATAGCCAGGTTCAGTTGTACCGCGAGGGACCCAATGACAAGGTTATCGGGATGCTTGAAGTTGAGACCTTTGATCGTGATGTGAAGATACCGGCCGGCCTGGGCGTTCCTGCGCTAAGTTACCTGGAAGGAAAATCGTTTGCTGGTCTGATAAACGCCGAAAAGCGCGCGACCGAATACGCCCTGGTGGAAAGCGAGCGACCCAACTTTACGTTACGCTTCCCGTCGATTGATGCTTATCATGTAGGGCAGTTTCTGAACTTGTGGCAGATAACAACCGCCTACGCGGGCTTGCTACTTAACATCGATGCGTACGACCAACCGGCGGTGGAGTTGGGAAAGCAGGCGACGTTCGGGCTGATGGGTCGAGAAGGCTACGGCGAGTTCCTGGCGAGCGTCTCTGCGGCGCTAGCACCCACCGACCGCCATATTCCATAATATAGAGTTTTCAGGGGAAACCCCTTGGCCGTGGCGAATCGAGCGAACTTGAAAAGGTTTTCACGTCGCGTAAGTCTCGCTCTACAAAGAGGTTGCGTTTGTAAGTCGGAGGAGTTGGCCGCACTTGTGGGTTCAATGATCGCCCTTTGATTAGGATTTTTAGTTGAAGTCCGTTGAAGAGGGGTGGCTATACTCGTAGTGCGCAGCGTTCGTAAGCGAGCGGCGTTGGGACTCAAAGGTATGGCAGCGTCCAACGAAACTTATGAATCTCCGCTGACTTGGGCGCGCCGGTGGAAGGAAGTAACTGATCGTGGCGACTGGCTGACCGCCGCGGTATGGGCGGCCGCATGCGGCCTGTTGATAGTTGCTTTTCACGCTGGCGTCAGGGCGCTGTCGGTTCCGCCGCTTTACCTCACACCGTTTTTTCTACCTGCGGGTGTCGCGTGCGCGTTTGCATGTGCGTGCCGAAATCGCGCGTGCGGTGTTGGAACTCTCGCGGGGATAATTATTGCCACAAGCGGTTATCTGCTGGCGCGACCGGCCGAGTGGGATCGATCCGCCGCGCACATCAGCAAAATGCTGCTGGAGGCAGGCATCGTTGCGGGGGTGTTCTCGTGGCTGTCGGGGCAGGATCGCTACATACGCACTGTCCGGGGAATGGTGATCTTCCTGACGTGTGCGGTGCCCGCGGCATGTATCGCGGGAGTGGCAATTACTTTCATCATCATTATGGCGATGCACGAACCTGCCGTCTCGCTGGGCGGGGCGATGCAGGCTTCGCTCGACATTGTCCGCGCCGACTTTGTGGGTATTCTCGTCGTAGTGCCCTGGCTGCTCTGGTTACTTGCGGGGGCACCTACGACGCCCAACCATGGGCGGCGTCGGGCGGAAGCGGCACTACTTCTGTTCCTGGTAGCAATTACCTCTATCTTCGTATTCAGCCGCCAGTGGAGCGGCACTGGTCTCGCCTTACTCGTGGCATTCTCACCCGTCCCAATCCTGCTGATCAGCGCCGGGCGCATCGGTCCGGCCAACGCCGCAGCCAACCTCACCATCATCAGCATTTGTTTAACTTTTGCTTCCTTGCGTAACCACGGGCCGTTGGTGACGTTATTGAACGACCGCACGCAACTGATGATCGGCCTCCAGGCTTATATCGCCATCCTTGCGATATCGAGCCTCTCTTTGGGCGCTGTATCGATCGCTAGTCGCCGGACTACTCAACTTCTCGTGAAGAGCGAGGTACGATACCGGGAGTACCTGCGGCTCGCCTCCGAGGGTGTGTGGCGGGCTGAGCTGCGCAAAGCTGTTCCGACAGGGCTCCCCCCAGATGTGCAAGTCGCGATGATTCTGGAGCACGGATATCTGGCTGAGTGTAACGACTCGATGGCGCAAATGTACGGCGCTCAGAAGGGCGCGGAGCTCGTCGGAATGCCAGTCCGCCAACTGCTCGTACCCTCGGACCCGCGAAATGTAGCTTATCTTCGTGCTCTCATTGAAAATAACTACACTTTGGTGGATGTTGAATCTTTCGAGAAGGACCTGAACGGGAACGATGTCTGCTTTTCCAACTCGTTGGTGGGGATCGTTGAGAACGGGTTTCTGATCCGCGCCTGGGGCACTCAGAGGGATATTAGTGCCAGGCGGGCTGCGCAGCGAAGCCTGGAAGTAAGCGAACAACGCCTCAGAACGCTGATCGAAAGTGCCCCTCATGTGGCGGTCGAGTGCTATGCCCGCGACGGCACGATCTTGTTTTGGAGCAAAGGCGCGGAGAAACTCTTCGAGCTCTCCGCAGCTCAGGCGCTGGGTAGCCCAATATCCATAATCGGAATGTCGGAGCAGAGCACCGCTTCGTTTTTTAACACGCTGCAACGAATCGACCAGTCCGGAGAGGTAGTCGGCCCCGTTGAATGGGAGTTCGTAACCGCCGCTGGCGAAGCAAAGACATCCCTGGGATCTTTGTTTGCAATGAGCGGACCCGACGGTTCCCGCCAGTATGTCTGCGTTGACTGCGATGTAACTTCACGGGTACGTGCCGAGCACCATCGACAACGGGCTGAAGAGCAGTTGTTTAACGCCCAGAAACTCGAAAGTTTGGGGGTGATGGCGGGCGGGGTCGCCCACGATTTCAATAACTTACTTGTGGGCATCCTCGGGAACGCCGCGTTGGCCGCCTCCCAGCTCCCCGCCGATCACGCCGCGGCGATCCCACTTCGGCAAGTGCAGGCAACAGCTCAGCGCGCTGCGGAGCTCACGAAGCAACTGCTCGCTTACTCGGGCAAGTCGCGCGTAGAGATACAGCAGTTGGATATCCCTCTGCTCATCAGCGGAATCGCGGCCCTGCTTCCAACCATCGCTCGTGAGGCGGTTGTGCCCGCGCTCGAGTTTGAAGCCGGTTTGCCCCGTATCGAGGCAGATAAGATCCAAATTGAGCAGGTGCTGCTTAACCTTATGATCAACGCTGCGGAGGCGTGCGAGGGGTCCGGGAAGACCGCCGTTCACGTCGCCGCACGCTCGCTCAAGGTGCTGCCAGAAGCTGCTCCGGGCGGATTCATCCCCGGACCGCCGCCCCCGGGAGCCTACGTTGCCATTATCGTAAGTGATAGCGGCGGGGGTATCGACCCTGCAAGCATCGAGCGACTTTTTGAGCCATTCTTCACCACCAAGTTTACCGGCCGAGGTTTAGGATTGGCCGTTGTTCTGGGCGTGGTACGTGCCCACAACGGGTTTATCCGGGTTCAGTCGACCGTGAATAGAGGAACAACTTTTACGGTTCTACTCCCTGCTTTAGCTGGAACAACTTCACGCAGCGGACTGGCTCCCGTAGGCACAGATTTGCTTGGAGCAGGAACAAAAGAAACCAGATTAGATACTGGTTTCGCCCACAGCGGCCTCATCGCGCCAACCGCCTCCGCGACCATCGAAGGGAAGAACGTCAACACCATGGCGTTCCAGAAGGGGCAGCAAGGCAAGGTCCTTGTCGTTGACGACGAGCCGCTCGTGCTCGATGTACTCCGCAGAACACTGGAGGCTCTAGGCTGGGAAACACTCGGTGCTCCAGGCGGCGAGGAGGCCTTGGAGGTTCTCAGGACTGACCCCGCCGTCTCGATGATGGTGATAGATGTCACGATGCCCCGAATCCGTGGTTCAGATTTGGCCAAGCAGGTGCGTGGTCTCTGGCCCAGCATGACCATCCTTCTCAGCAGCGGTTACGCAAGCGAGTCGCTAGGAAACCTCGCGGCGATGGGGGTGGACGGCTTCGTGACCAAGCCGTTTACTCCTGAATCTCTTTTAGATTCGCTTTTGGCCGCGCTCTCAGGCCGCGAGGTTCAGAGTAAAACGCATTAAGTGTTGGCCATCGGCTGGGCGACGCGGAAGATTGCTGGCGTCACCTGCCTCAGGAGCGGTTTCCGACTTGGCATGCGACTTTAAATGTACACGCCCCCAACCAGCGTCCTACCCTACAACTAGGTTCTTATCGGCCTGCAGCGGCTCACGCCAGCCGTTGAGGGCGTTCTCGTGTAAACACTGGGTCTTATAGTGGCCCATATCGTGGTGAGATTTTCTCTGGCAAGGAGTGCCTGACCCCGTGATCTTTGAGCGACTGGTCGGATTATTCAGCGTGGATATGGGTATTGACCTTGGAACGTGCAACACGCTGGTAGCGGTGCGCGGTCAAGGAATCGTTCTCAACGAGCCCAGTGTGGTTGCGGTTAAGAAGGGCACCAATCAAGTCTTAAATAATGGCGAGGCTGTCGGATGGGTCGCGAAAGAAATGCTCGGGCGCACCCCGGGGAACATCACGGCAATCAGGCCTCTTAAGAACGGCGTAATCTCCGACTTTGAGATTACCGAGGCGATGTTGTCCTACTTCATCCGCAAGGTCAACGGCCGCAACAAAATTATCGGCCCTCGGGTAGTTGTAAGCGTGCCCAGCGGCATCACCGCGGTCGAGAAACGGGCTGTCTTTGATTCGTGCGAGCGCGCGGGAGCCCGGCGCACTTATCTCATTGAGGAACCTGTCGCCGCGGCGATCGGGGCCGGATTGCCATTCTCAGAGGCCACGGCGAGCATGATCGTGGATATCGGCGGGGGCACCACCGAAGTTGCGATTATGTCCTTGGCCGGCATCGCCACGTGCGAGTCGGTGCGGATTGCGGGCGATGACATGGACGAGGCGATCATGAATCACATGAAGCGCACATACAACATGATGATCGGCGAACAGACCGCCGAGAAAATTAAGATTGAGGTCGGCAGCGCAGCCGTCATGGTCGGCGATATTAAAATGATCGTCCGCGGTCGCGACATGATCTCCGGCCTGCCCCGCGCCGTGGAGATCACCGGCGATGAAATTCGCGACGCACTGCAGGAGCCGGTGCAGGGGATTGTCGAAACCGTGCTCCGTACCCTGGAGCACGCAGAGCCCGAACTCGCGGCGGACCTTGTGGAGAACGGAATTACGATGGCGGGTGGCGGCTCGCTTCTGCGGGGGCTCACCCAGGTGATCCAGAAGGCCACCGGCCTTCCCACCAAGCTCGCCGACGATCCGCTCACGTGCGTCGCGCGCGGTACGTGCATCTATCTGGAGCACCTTGAAGAGTGGAAGAACACGCTCGAGAACGACTCCAATAGCTGACTCCTCCGCCGGGCCCTTTGTAGGTGCTTTCATGATTCGGCAAGAGGGTAGTTTAGTTGTGTTACATTGCCCGGTGTGATCAGCCCAACCTTTACATCCCGGCTGCTGCCCACGGTAATCGCTGTTTGCGCGCTGCTCGCGCTCGCCACCCCGGTGCGGTGGCAGTCCTGGGCGCGACCCCTGGGCCAGCTAGCCACCGCCGTGATCGCTCCGGTCAGTCACCCCTTCGCGGCATTATCGCGCTGGATCGCCCCCGCCGACGACTCGCCCGCGCAGACCGAGCGAGTCCGCGAGCTCGAGTCGCGGCTCGAAGAGGCGCAGCGCGAGCTTGAGCGTGTCCGGTTTGAGAACCGGCGATTAGTATTAAGCCTTGAAGAACTCAACGTGATGGCGGTTGTTAACACTTCGCCCGTGCGGCAGGTGTATGCGCCCATCTTCGCGTCATCCAGCGACTTAAGTTCACGAATCGTCCGAGCTAGGGCCGGCCGATCGCAAGGCGTGGAAGTGAACTCGATCGCGACCGCTGCGGGGCTTCAGTTGCTCGGTCGGGTAGTCGCCGTTGATGCGTTCACATGCGACATTCTTCCATTTAACGCCAAGAGCGCAGAATCAATTAATGCAATCATAATTATTAAGGGCTCCGATGGCGGCCTCTCCTGCCGGTTGACTCCGGTGGGGAACGGATCATTAAAGGGGCCGGTGCACGACCGGCGCGACCCCACCAATGCGCTGGCCCTCGTGCCCGAGGTGGGCCAACTGGTCCGCCTCTCCGACGGCCGCTGGCCCAGCGTTGCGCAGATGATGCTGGTTGGCCGGGTGGTGGCCGTAGAGAGTTCGCCCGATGGACCGCTGCGGCAGATTGTAACAGTCAGCCCCACAGTCGAACGCATCGAGCGCGTGGCGGAGGTTGTAATTCGAACCAACGCGACCTCGCCCGATGTAAGCGAGAAAGACAGCCCAAAGGCGGGCCCAGGGGTGGGGGGGCCGCGCTAGCGTGAGCACCGCCGCCTTTATCATCACCGCTTGGGTCTGCATTGGCCTGGAGCTGGGGTTAAAAGATGCCATTGCGCTTGGCCCAAACTCCATCGCGCCAAGCTTTGTCTATTGTTTGCTTACGTTTCTGGCGATGTTCTCAGGCGCACCCCGCCCTACCTGGATTGCCGTCGCTTTGGGTTTACTGATGGACCTCACCGCCCGTGTTCCGCTGCAAGATGGCCTGGGTACCGCCACGCTCATCGGCCCGCACGTGCTGGCTTACGTTCTTTCCGTGCAGCTGATTACATCGCTGCGGGGCGTGGTCATTAAACGTAACCCTCTTACGGTGGGGTTCCTGGCCATGCTCGGCTCGCTCGTCGCGCAGGTTATGCTTGTCGCGATCTATTCCTTCCGGCTCTGGTGGGGCGATGCAATCATGGCGGGCGGCGGGTCACCCTCGGGCGAACTGGTGGCCCGAATTACATCAGCGCCCTACACGGGTTTGCTAGGTGTTGCGCTCGCCTTCGCCTTCTTCCCGTTATCAGGCTGGCTGGGTCTTGCTGCACAATCTCGTAAGCGCTAGATTACCCTGCTTTCCTCGGGCCGGTGGCTGGGAGGTCGGGCCATCGGTGATCAAACTCCCTACCCTTGCATCATGCAACTTCGCGCCATCGGAACCACGGGAATTCGTGTCTCGCCAATCGGCTTTGGCTGCTGGACTATGGGCGGTCCCAACTGGTCACCGGCCAACGGTCAGGCTATTGGCTGGGCAGATGTAAACGACGACGATATCGTCGAGGGCATCCGCGTGGGGCTAGCCGCCGGCGTCAACCACTGGGACAACGCGGATATCTACGGCAACGGAAGAGCCGAACGCTCCCTCGCACAGTCGTTCGCGAAGCTTAACGTCGCACGATCAACGCAAGTAATCGCTACCAAGGTCGGCCACTTTAAGGGGACCGCCCCTCACGGTTACGACGCTGATCACATCCGAAATCAGTGCGAGCAGTCGCTCCGCAACCTGCGCACAGATTACATCGATATATATTATTTCCACCACGGCACTTACACCGGCCCTGGTTACGACGGTGCCGAGCACGATTATCTGCCAGAGGCCGCCGCGGTCATGCACGCGCTGGTGAAGGAAGGCAAGGTACGAGCGATCGGTCAGTCAGCCTACAGCGACGATGATTTCGAGCGCGCCGTGCCGGTGCTCCGCCCCCACGTACTTCAAAACAAAGCAAACCTGCGCTTTGATGAATCCATCCGCGCGAGCGGTCGCGTCCAGAAACTCATGGAGAAGTACGGATGTACTTTCGTTGCTTTCGGCCCGCTTGATCAGGGAATCCTGCTGGATAAGTTTGACCCCGACAATCCGCCAGCTTTCAACGAAGGCGATTATCGCTCCGGCCGCAAGGACTTTAACCCGGGCACGCTCCGTGGGGTGCGCGACAAGCTGCAAAGTGCGCGCCAGCACTTTCAGTCCGCCGCAAAGCCCGGATCCGCCGAGGATGTCGCGTTTCTTTCATCGCTCGCAAGCCGATGGGTCCTCTCGCACGCGAATGTAGCAGGCGCAATACCCGGCTTTCGCAACGCCAGGCAGGCTCAATGTAATATTACGCCAATGACGCAGGCGCCGATGAGCCAGGCCGACGCCGCCTGGCTCCGTAATCTCTTCGCTGCCTGACACTCGGTCGCCCGGTTCACGGTCCATCCACCTCCATCCGAGCAGTCCGTTCGTATTATGTGTGATCGCCCCACACCGCTGGCCGTGCCCCTCGTCCGCAACACCTGTCTGGTTTAACTCCCGCGGCTTAAGAAGTAATATCGCATGTCCACGCTGCTCTGCGTTCCCATTACCGTGCAAGACGTGGACGCGGCGATCGCTGATGCCGTTGCCGCTCGCGATGGCGGAGCCGACTTGGTCGAGTTTCGTGTCGATGAACTGGTAACCGGGCAACTGCACGATATACAGGCGCTGCGACGCCTGATTAATCACTCGCCCCTCTCCTGTATTATGACGTGTCGCATCGCCCAAGAGGGCGGGGCTTACACGGGCAATGAGGAATTCCGACTTGCCCTCTTCGCGGCCCTCATGGATCCTCAACGCGACCATCGACCCCGATTCGTTGACCTCGAACTGTCGGCGATGGCAGCCGCAGGTCCTGCGGGCGCGGCGATACGCAACGCCCCGCTCGCGGCATCAGCTCCGCCCCCAGCGATGGATCAAATCGCCCCGGTCGACGCCGTCTCGCTTCTGAGTCACGCCATCGACGACGCGGATC
>Ga0105049_10005797_pt1 | contig 14377 bp, 7 predicted proteins | sample MAT06_FD_78087 | JGI IMG/M metagenome (GOLD analysis project Ga0105049, IMG submission 78087) | Freshwater microbial communities from Lake Fryxell liftoff mats and glacier meltwater in Antarctica - MAT-06 | ecosystem: Environmental > Aquatic > Freshwater > Ice > Liftoff microbial mat | place...
CTTGCCAACGGAGATTTCTCTGCCAACCGATACACCAGTGCCGACACTGATTGCCCCAACCCCGATTCCCCCGACAGCCACATCATCTGTCCTGCCGCTGGCTGCTGCCTCCCCGCGCCTACTGCTCACTGAATTTCTCGCCGATCCCCAGGCTGTCGCAGATGAGCTGGGCGAATGGATTGAACTGTATAACGCGGACAGCGTGGCTGTGAACCTGCGCGGCTGGAGCCTGGCCGACCTGGACAGTGATCGCCACACCATTGCCTTGGATGTAATCATTGAGCCAGGGCAATATTTGGTGTTGGCGCGCAACAGTGACGCGTCGCTGAATGGCGGTGTGCTCGTTTCCTATGTCTATGAGAGCCTTGCGCTTGCCAATAATGCGGATGAACTGCTCTTGTTTGCACCCGATGGCGCAGAAGCGGATCGCGTGATCTGGCGTGATGCCAAGGCTGGTGCTTCGACCCAACGCACAACACTGGCCGATGGTGCCCTGTGGGAAACCAGCCAAGAACCCTGGCTTGGCTCGGCGGGTGATAGCGGCACACCGGGCGCTGCTTACCAGTCGCAGCCACTTTTGCCCACCACCACACCCTCGCCTGTTGCTACCCCAGGTCTGCCCTGGCCCCTGGCCGCCGCGCCCAGCGATCTGCAAATTGATGAAGTGCTCTATCGTGGCAGTGATGAAGAATTAATTGTGTTGCACAACACTGGCTCAACTGCGCTGGATCTTACCGGCTGGCTGATTGGGGATGCCGAGACCCAAGGCAAGGGCGAGGGCATCTATGAATTACCAACGGGTACTTGGCTTGCTGGCGGTGAACAGTTGGTGTTGGCGCGTGATGGCCTGGCCTTTCGTACGCGATGGGGACGTGCTGCCCATGCCGAATTTGCGGGAACAGATGCCGAAACAGCAGATCTCGTTCGCCGGCGTGATCTGGCCAGCGGTCAACTGGCGTTGAATGATAACGGCGACGAGGTGTTGCTCTTCAATCCCGCTGGTACAGTGGCCGATGCTGTCGCTTTTGACGCGGGTAACTATACCACGCTTGGCTTGACTGGCGTCTTGGATGCACCCAGCGGTTATGCTTTGCACCGTGTGCCTGATGCGCGTTTCCCCCTCGTGCGGGAGGTGCGGCAACGTTTTCTCTATGCCCCAGCCGATCCCTTTGCCACTGTTCCCCTGCCCGTGCCATCACCCTCTATGGCAGTTGCGGTAGACGGTGATTTTTGGACAGTTTGGGGATCGCTGGGTGCGCCCAGTATTTTCAGCGACAATGGTGCGGCCCCACCCCACTATCTATTGGCGGCCGCGGCTGCACAAGGGCTCAACTTTCTGGCCATCGTCGATCCATTCTATGTCGAACCGTGGCCGGCTTTCAATTCAATCGTCGCTGTCCCTGCTTGGCAGTGGTCTGACGGCGATGAAGCGCACGCGATTATCTATGACGCACATCCTCAAACTCTTGTCGATCCGCCATCCCTGCTAGCTCACCTGGGTGCAACCGGAACTATTGCCCAGTGGCAGACAAAAAATCCACCAAGTCACAGTGCGATCACGGCCATTGCGGCGGATGCCGTGACCGCTCCTGGCGCGTTGGCTGCGCTTTATAAAGCCTGGTCTACGGCGGGCGCGCCCCTGTTGCCGGTGGGCAATGCAAGCCCGCCTGTGGCAGGCGTTGTTGATCCCGCGCCGCGCTATACGGGATTGGCAGTAGCCTCCCCCGATCTTGCTGGTATCCAAGGCGCGTTGGCAGCCCGACGTGGTTGGCTGACGAGCCGACCGGGTCTCTGGTTGACGCTGCGTGCTGAACTGCCCGACAATACCCGGCGTTGGATGGGCGAAACGCTGGCTGCGGGCAATCAAGTGACTTTGCTTGTTGATTATGGCGACAATGGTGGGGAGGTGGCCGGTGTGGCGATTTGGCAAGACGACAAACCGATCCAGCAATTGGCGACACCGCTGGCCGGCGGCCAGTGGCGGGTGACCTTAGCTGCGATTCCCAACACCTTTCTCTATGCCGTAGCTACCCAGGCCGATGGCGACTTTGCTGTGACTGCGCCGATCTATGTGCTGCCCGCGACCGGCGCGGCGCGGGTTGTGATCAACGAAGTGTTGCCCGCGCCAGGCGATGACCACAACGGCGACGGCGCGATTGATAGCGACGACGAATATATTGAGCTGTACAATCCTAGCGATCAGCCACTCTCTCTGGTCGGCTGGCAGTTGAGCGACGTTACCGGCGATGCCTCGCCCAGTCGCCGCTTTACTTTTGGCCCTGGTCGTTACATTGGTGGCCGTAGTTGGCTTCTGTTGCGCCGGATCGAAACGCGTATCAATCTCAACAATGCTGACGACCACGTGCGTCTGCTCACACCTACTGGCGCAGAGCACGATCGCATTGCGTGGGGCCAGAGTCCGCGCAAAGGACTTTCCCTGAGCCGTCTATCCGATGGTGGCAGGTGGCGCGAGCGCGAGCCGACACCCGGTCAATCCAATGGGCCTGCGCCGAATGAAAACAACGACGAAGACGATGACAACGTGGTTTATGAGCCACCACCAGTACGCCTTTCGCCAACGCATGGTCAAGCCGACGGGCCAATCGGCTCGATTGCCCACGCCAAGCTGGCCGGATTGGAGATGTGGGTAGAATTCCGCGCTGTAGTGACCGCGCCACCCGGCCTCTTTAACGCCACGATCTACGTGGCCGACCCTGTGCCGGATCACACTACGGGGCCCATTGCTGGAATTGGGATCAATGTCTATTTGCGTAACGGTGAATTCCCACCGTTGGCCGAGGGGGATCGGGTGGTTGTGCGCGGGCTGTTACGCTCTTTCCGCGGCGAGATGGAACTGCAATTGGCCGCGCCGGATCAGATTGGACTTCTATCAACCGGTGCGCTATTGCAACCATTGCCCGTTGCGATTGGCGAGATTGGCGAATCGATTGAAGGCCGCTTGGTGATCTTTACCGGCAGTGTCAGCGGCTGGCAGGGCGACAGTATCCTCTTGATCGATCCTGCCCAGCCCAATGCCGAACCTGTGCGCGTCACCGTGCGCAGTAGTCTACCCTGGCAACGACCGTATGTTCTGCTCGGTCAGCGCTGGCAAGTCACTGGCATTGTCAGCCAATTCGCCCGCACATCACCGTGGAATGGCGGCTACCGGGTGCTGGTGCGTTATCAGGAGGATTTGGTAAAGTTGAAATAACCTTGCATGTTTGCTCTGCCTGAATTCTAGTTGCGACTAGAGCAGCGGTCTGCCACCATCGACGGGGATAATACAGCCGGTAGAAAAGATCAACTGGGTGGCAACGGCGAAGACAGCTTCGGCTACATCTTCTGGTTGTGCAATACGATTCAAGGGCGTTTTGTCGATCTGTTCTTGGATATAGGCTGGCTCCATGCGGATGGCATAGTCGCCCCAGACCCAGCCGGGCGCGACGGAGACCACGCGAATCTTGGGTGCCAGCGCCCGTGCCAATGAGCGCGTCAGCGAATCCATGGCCGCTTTGGAGGCACAATAGGCCACATTGCTGCCAACACCGGTGAGCGCAGCGATGGATGAGATATTAATCACCGTCCCCCCCTCACCAACCAGCAACAGCTCTTTGAAGGCGCGCACCGCGGCAAATGCCCCCCGCACATTGGTCTGGAAGATGCGGTCGATCAAGCCATCGTCCAAGCCATCTAGATCAACATGGGGCACCGGGCGCGTGATACCGGCATTGTTCACCAGGATATCCAGCGCGCCATAGCGGTCGGCGACTTGCGCCGCCATGTGGGTCAGCGCTGCACTATCCGTCACCGAGGCTTGGATGAGCACATGGTTGCCTGGGGCTAGCGATTGCAGCACCATTGCTGCCTTGGCGCGATCACTGTTATAGTTAATGACCAGCGTTGCCCCTGCCGCAGCCAAACGGCGACAGATCGCCGAGCCAATACCGCCACCACCACCGGTGACCAGCGCAATTTTGCCTTCGAGTGCTTGTTCGTTCATCTTCGGTTGCCTTTGCTGCGTGATCGTCACACGCTGTCATTATCGAAGAACGTAATCGAAGAACGTATTTTTATAGGAGTTACGCAGTTGGCAGCGTTGCCATCTCTGGTGGCCGGCCGGCAGGATGCTGGCGTTCCCAGGCAACTGCATAACGCCTATTTACTACAAATTATCGCGCAAGCTACGCGCCTCATCACCCATGTCCAGCAAATGGATTTGCAGGGCGGCGGCTTGCGCATAGCCACCAGGGCTGAGCAGACGGGGCGGTTCTGCGTCGGCCGGTAAGCTCGCTGCACGTTGTGCCACACGCGGAAACTTGATCGCCGGATCGGCCACGCCAAGTTTGAGCGCAGCCAATGCTGTAAAACCAAAGCGTACCAGACGTTCGTCGCCTTGCCAACCCGCGGCACGCAGCCCGGCCATATAACCGGCAAAGATCAACCCTTCCAGTTCGGCAATGCGCTCGATTTCTACCGCTACAAATTGCAACGTGCCGGCAAAGAGGGGCACAAGCTCTTCGCCTAGCAGGCCATAGCCCGCCATGCCCCAATCTAGCACGACGGTCGCTTCGGCGCGGCCTGGTCGCGGCCGGCTCATCAAGTTGCGCGACACGCTATCACGGTGACAAAATGTGCTGGGTAAGCGGTCGAGCGCCGCAAGAAACTGGGCGCGCTCCCGCCATAGGCGTTGCATTCGGTCAACTGTATCATCGGGGAGCAACTCGGCGAAGAGTGGATGGTCGCGCAATGTGGGCAAGTGAGATATCCCTGGTTCGGCCTGCGCAAACCGTTGCCGGACATCAGCACTCCGCCACCAGGGTTCTGACGGCAGCGTTGCATTGACAAGAAAGTTGCCATTCCATTGGCCGAGATGACGTGCTGCCAAGCCATAGCGTGCCAGCGACCAAGGAGCTGCATTACTTTCGGCCATGTCTTCCAGCCAGATCCAAAATTCGTCGTCCACTTGCTCGGTGATCGCAAAACAACCGGGCGCAATTAGATCCTCTGGTAATCCAGCCAGAATTTCTGATTGATAGACCAATACTTCACGTTTCCAATAATCCCACGCTGTTGGTTCCTTGCTGCCCAACGCGGGTGTAATCACTTTGACGATCAGCGACCAGGGCTGGCGACCGTCTGCCGTCTGCGCGTGACCGTGAATACGATAGACAGCTGCGCCACTAAACCCACCTTCCAACGGCTGCACCGACCAGTCCAGTAGATGTGCCTGTACATTGGTCAGTACAGCGCGCACAAGCGGCGTAAGCGTTGCTTCATCAAGCTTCAGTTCATGCTGGGCCGGGATGGCGGTCATTGTGCTTTCCTCTTGACTGAATGGGCTGCCCTATTGCGAAACCGTCTGCCCATAGCGGCGTACGCGCAGATCGGCCTGTTCTTTGTGACCCCAGAAGTTTTCGATGGCGCACAGGCGTGAACAATACTCGCCAATCAGCGCGCTGGCTGCGGGTTTGACTTCCTGGTAGGTCACGGTTTTGAGAAATTTGCCGACCCACAAGCCACCGGTATAGCGCGCCGCAGCCTTGGTGGGCAAGGTATGATTGGTGCCGATCACCTTGTCGCCATAGGCCACATTGGTCTCTGGTCCCAAAAATAATGCGCCATAGTTGGTCATGCGTTCTAGGAAATAGCGCGGATTGGCTGTCAACACCTCTACATGCTCAGATGCGATCTGGTCGGCCACGCTCACCAGCTCGGCGTCAGTTTCGACCAGGATAATCTGCCCATAGTCGCGCCAGGCAACACCTGCCACATCGGCGGTGGGCAGCGTTTCCAGTTGCCGCCCAATTTCGTGTTCGATCTCGCCAGCCAAGCGTGTGCTGGTGGTGAGCAGAATGGCGGGTGAGGTGGGTCCATGTTCGGCCTGCCCCAAGAGATCGGTGGCGACCATTTCCGCATCGGCGGTTTCGTCGGCAATGACCAGAATTTCGGTGGGACCAGCCAGCAGATCAATGCCTACACGACCAAAAAGTTGGCGTTTGGCTTCGGCCACATAGGCATTGCCCGGCCCTACCAGCATATCTACCGCGCCGATGGTTTCGGTGCCAATCGCCATGGCGGCCACGGCTTGGACGCCCCCCAAAATATAGATTTCATCGGCCCCAGCCAAATGCATGGCCGCGATCGTTGCGGCGGGCAACGCGCCATTGATGGGCGGGGTACAGGCGATCACGCGTTTGACACCGGCAACCCTGGCTGTAATCACACTCATATGCGCCGAGGCAACCATGGGGTAGCGGCCACCGGGCACATAGCAGCCGACACTGTTGACCGGAATATTTTTATGCCCCAGAATGACACCGGGCATGGTTTCCACTTCAATATCTTGCAGTGCGGCGCGCTGGGCTTGGGCAAAGGTGCGTACCTGGGTCTGGGCAAATTTGATGTCATCAATAGTCTGGGCCGGCAGACTTGCCACAATCGTTGCGATCTGTTCCGGTGACAGGCGAAAGCTGGTCGGTGACCATTTGTCCAGCCGCGTGGAGAGTTCGCGTACGGCTGTATCGCCACCTTCCTCTACCTGGGCAAGCATATCTTCGACGACCTTACGTACATTGGCCGCGGCGGTGCGCGCAGATTGTTCGGTAACACCGTGCTTGAGAATTTTCATCATCGTTACTTTCCGAAGAGCGAACGGTTAAAGGTTGGGTTGAATCACTTATTTTCCCATGGGATGCCTGTGCTCGGTAGTAAAGACTTTAGTCTTTGTCCGACTGAGGGAAAGACTAAAGTCTTTACTACCGTCTACTCGCGCATCATTTCGTTTACAGTGTACTCTGGCAGAAACGTGGTTGCCGCAGTAACCTTCTGACCGCAACTTGGCTCTGATCTATGGGGATAAGCAGTAGATATAGTAACGACCTTTTGACCTGCTGTCAACTTTAATTGCGTATTCTAGGTTACGGTTTCTTCTCATTTATCCTTACTCTATGCTATTATCTAAGCTAGAACAATCGTTCTCTTTTTAACCACAAGGAGCGTAACTTGGCTGTCTCTCCCTATCCCGTCAATGGTTCTGTCCATGATTCTGTTCCGGGTGCGCCTAGCAAGCGCGAATTCAGTGTTGCTGGCGAATATCAGTATAATCGCAAGGGCCCTTTCCGTTGGCTGTTGTCGCATCTATTGCGCTATAAAGGGCTGCTATTACTCTTTGTGATTGCTGCCTCGTTGACCAATATTCTTTTTTCGGCCATCCCGCGGCTGACGGGGCTTGCATTTGACGAAGTGCTCAAGCCACAGCCCAGCACGCAGCGATTGGTGTGGCTGGCATTGGGTGTACTCGGGATCGTGGTCGCGCGGGCGATTGTTGATCTGACCAACTCAACGTCAATCGAGACGCTGGGGCAACGGTTGGAACGCGATGCGCGCGAAGAGTTATATATCAGTCTGCTCGGCAAGAGCCAGACCTTCCACAACCGGCAGCGGGTGGGCGATATTATGGCGCGCGCCAGCAACGATATTCGCCAACTCAACCCAATGATGAACCCCGGCGTCTCCTTGATCACCGAGTCGATTATGGGCTTGATCTCGCCGCTGGTCTTTATCGCGTTTATCGATGTCCGGCTGTTGTTTGCGCCCTTGCTCTTTGTTGTGGTCTTTATTCCAGCGTTGCGCCGTTATACGCGCCAACTGAACCCGGTGGCGGGGATGCAGCGCGCACAATTTGGCGAATTGAATGCGGGGTTAAACGAGACCATCACCGGCATCGAAGTCGTGAAGGCCATGGCGCAAGAGGCCCAGGAGCAGCGCAAGTTCATTAAAAATGCTACCAGCTTCCGCGACTATTTTGTGCGCGAAGGCGAGATCCAGGCGCGCTACTTGCCCCTACTGCTGCTGGGCTTTGCCTTTACGATTGCCTTTACTCACGGTCTCTACCTGCTGTCGCTGAATGAAATTACGGTTGGGCAGTTGGTGGCCTATACGGGGTTGATGGGGATTCTGCGTTTTCCGGCCTTTATCTCGATCTTTACCTTTTCGCTAGTCCAGATGGGGTTGGCCGGTGCCGAACGCATTTTGAGCCTGATGCGCGAAGAGACAGAACTGGATGAAAACCTGGCGGGCTACGCCGCGCCCATGCGCGGGGAGATCCGTTTTGAGGATGTCACCTTCTATCTGGATAACTCTGGCGAGGGATTGCCTGTATTGCACAACCTCTCGTTCAGCGCTGCGCCTGGCGAAACCGTTGCAATCGTCGGACAGACCGGTTCGGGCAAGAGCACACTGACCAAACTGGTTAATCGGATCTATGATGTGAACAGTGGACGCATTTTGATTGACGGCGTTGATGTGCGCGAGTGGAATCTGGAATCGTTGCGTTCGCAGATCTCGACGATTGAGCAGGATATCTTTCTGTTTTCACGCACGATTGCCGAGAACATCGGCTTTGGCATGGCACAATTGTCAGATCAAGGCGCAATTGAGCGCGCCGCCCAAGCGGCTCAAGCGCATGAATTTATCACGAGTTTCCGCGAGGGCTATGATACAGAAATTGGCGAGCGCGGTGTTACCCTCTCGGGCGGCCAACGCCAACGAATTGCGATTGCGCGTGCCCTCCTCACTGACCCGCGCATCCTCATGATCGACGATTCGACCAGCGCCATTGACAGCGCGACGGAAGATCATATTCAACGGGCCATCGACAAAGTCATGGAAGGGCGCACGACCCTGTTGATCACCCATCGGCTGTCGCAGATCCGGCGCGCGCATAAGATTTTGGTATTGCACCAAGGCGAAATTGTGGATCAAGGGTCGCACGAAGAATTGATCCAACGCTGCGCGCTCTATCAACGAATTTTTGTGCGCTACGAATAAATTATTGGCTCATTACTCTGGCAATTCGGGTCTCGGTTGACCCCACAACCCGCACACAGGAGGCATCCTTATGGGTTTTATTATGGACGGGATCGACGCCGAGGCGTATGATCGCACGTATACGGATCGCGAGTTACTCAAACGCATTGGCGGTTATTTTTGGGTCCACCGGCGCAAGATGGGCTTGGTCGCAGGGATGATCGTACTCAGTTCGCTCACCGAGGCAGCCCTACCCATCTTGATTGCCTATGGGCTGGATGTGTTGACCGCCGGTGGTGATCTGCGCAGCGAAGTCTGGCAGCGCAGTTGGTGGCTGATCCTGGCGATCTTTGCGTCGGGCGCGTTAGCCTGGACCTTTAACTTTGTGCGCCAGCGCTTTACCGCGCGTACTGTGGGCGATGTCGTGCTGGATCTGCGTACCGACGCCTTTGATGCGGTGCTGGATCGCGATATGTCTTTCTACGACGAATTTTCTTCGGGCAAGATCGTCAGCCGTGTCACGTCGGACACGCAAGATTTCTCCAATGTGGTCACCTTAACACTCAACCTGATGAGCCAGGTGCTGCTGGTGACGATTGTGGTGGGCCTGCTCTTTTTCATCAACGCCCAACTGGCGTTGATTGCGCTGGCGATTGCGCCGTTTATTGTGTTTACGGCGCTGGCCTTCCGCCGGATTGCGCGCCATACCACCAAGCAGGCACGCCGCGTGATCGCCCAAGTCAATGCGAATGTGCAGGAGTCGATTGCTGGCATTGCGATTGCCAAAAACTTTCGTCAGGAACAGACGATCTATCAAGAGTTTACCAAAGTGAATGAACAATCCTATCGTCTGAGCTGGCGACAGGGGATTGTCTTTAGCGCGATCTTTCCGATCCTGAGTGCGATTGCGGGCATTGGTACGGTGCTGGTGCTCTACTTTGGGGGACGCAGTGTGCTGGCCGGTGTAGTGACTGCGGGGGCATGGTTCCTTTTTATTGAGAGTATCAATCTCTTCTGGTTTCCGCTCACCAGCATTGCGTCGTTTTGGAGCCAATTTCAACTGGGCATGTCGGCCAGCGAACGGGTCTTTGCCCTGATCGACGCCGAACCACGGGTGGTGCAAACCGCTGATCAGCCGGTTACTGCGTTGCGCGGCCGCATCGAGTTTCGCGATGTAGATTTCCGCTACAATGACAAAGAGACGGTACTCAAGAATTTCAACTTGATCATTCCAGCGGGTCAAACGATTGCGCTGGTTGGGCATACAGGCGCAGGCAAGTCGAGCTTGGGCAAGTTGGTGGCGCGTTTCTATGAGTTCCAGGGCGGTCAGCTATTGGTGGATGATCGCGATATCCGCACGCTGAATCTGCAAGATTATCGGCGCTGCTTGGGCATTGTGCCGCAAACGCCCTTTCTCTTCTCGGGCACGGTGGGCGACAATATTCGCTATGGCAATACCAATGCGACGGATGCCGAGGTTGAAGCGGTGGCGCGTCAGGTGGGTGGCGGCGATTGGTTGCAGGCATTGCCCAACGGCCTGGCCACAGATATCAGCGAACAGGGCCGCGGTATTTCCATGGGGCAGCGCCAGTTGGTGGCGTTGGCGCGTGTGTTGCTGCAAAACCCAGCCATTCTCATTCTGGACGAGGCGACTGCTAGTGTCGATCCACTGACCGAAGCGCAGATCCAGGAAGGGTTGGATGTGGTACTGCAAGAGCGCACCGCAATTGTGATTGCGCATCGCCTTTCGACAATCAAAGCGGCGGATCGCATCATCGTGTTGCGCGAGGGCGAGATCATCGAAGAGGGCGATCACGATACGCTCATGGCACAGGCAGGGCACTATGCCGAGTTGTACAATACGTACTTCCGCCATCAGTCGTCCGAATACATCAAATCGTGGAGCAAAGCGCCCGTGGGGGAGGTAGCCGTCTAAGCCCATCCCATTGCTGCCATGCGCAAGGAATGTACAAAAAGTTGATTTGGCTTTTTCCACACATGTCGGTACAATGCGCCATAGCCCTCTGCCCTGCTGGGCTGCAAGCGCCTATCGTCGCATAGCCGGATCATCACCGTACCTTCACAGAGTTTTTGGTCAAAACCTTCGTAACGGATGGCTTGACCAAAAACTCTGTTCCTTTTCGCCTGTTTTCTCGCATAGAAAGTATCCCATGACAACACCCACTACGCCTCCTACTCCACGAACAAGCCAAATCGATCAACTTTTTGCCGAGTGGGATCGCTGGGACAGCCCCGGCGTGGCGCTGGCGATCCTGCAAGAGGGCGCGCTCGTCTACAAGCGGGGCTATGGCTGCGCCAATCTTGAATATCGGATTCCGATCACGCCCACGACGATTTTTCATGTTGCCTCGGTTTCCAAGCAATTCACCGCAGCCGCGATTGTGCTGCTGGCGCAACAAGGCAAGTTGGGGCTGGATGATGACATTCGCCAGCATCTGCCCTATCTGCCCGATTTTGGCCAGACGATCACGATTCGTCATCTGGCCCATCACACCAGTGGCCTGCGTGATCAGTGGGAACTGTTGACCATGGCCGGCGTACGCTTGGACGATGTGATCACCCAAGAACATATTATCAAGATGGTGAAAGCGCAACGGGAATTAAATTTCGCGCCCGGTGAGCAATATCTCTATTGCAATACCGGCTATACGTTGATGGCTGAAATTGTAAAAGCCGTGTCGGGCCAGAGCTTTCCCGAATTTACGGACAGCCAGTTTTTCAAGCCGCTGGGTATGGTGCACACCCATTTTCATGATGATCACGAGATGATCGTGCCCAACCGCGCCTATTCGTATGCCGCTGATGAAAAAGCGGGTTTCAAGAAACGGGTGCTCAGCTATGCCAACGCGGGGGCAACCAGCCTCTTTACCACGGTAGAAGATTTGATGCGCTGGATTCAGAATTTTGCCGATGGCCGGATCGGCGGCAAGCCGTTTGTTGACCAGATGCAACAACAGGCGATTCTGAACAGTGGTGAAACAATCGACTACGCCTTTGGGCTGAGTGTGCGCAAATACCGCGGCCTCACGATGATTGGCCATTCTGGGGGTGACGCCGGCTTCCGTAGCCACCTGGTGCGCTTTCCCGAACAGAATTTTGCTGTAGTAATCCTGAGCAACTTGGCCAGTATGCTGCCCGGCGAACTGTGCTTGCGCGTCGCCGATCTCTACCTGGCCGAGCAACTTGGCCCCAACGCAACACCTGTTGTAACTGGCGAGATAGCTGCTGGGGTGCAACCCGCACCCCCTACACTCAGTGCTGCCCAACTGGCCGCCTATGCGGGTGACTATACCAGCCCCGAACTGGGCACCATCTATACCATGGTCGTGCAGGATGACAAACTGCTGATCCAGCATCGTCGCCACAGTGATATTGTGTTAACGCCCACCGCCGAACATCAATTTACCAGCGAGCGCTGGTGGGTTAATCAGGTGGTTTTCACGCAGGACGCAACGGGGGATACGACTGGCTTCGCGCTCTCCGGTGGCCGCGTCAAGCATTTACAGTTTGAGAAGACACAACCTACGGGAGCTTTGTACAAAAAAGCGTGATACAATCTTGGCAACCTTGTAGGGTACAATTCCGCAATTTTGTACTATACTGACTAGGAAGTACCCTGTTGCTGCGCACAGGGTGTTTTCTATGTTATGTTTTTATGGGTGTACTGAGAGCAGTTGACAGTGGGCAAAGACGTAGACTACAATTCAGTAGACATAATCGATAGTTGTTGATGTGCCAACAATTGCGCAAGCCTTGCCAAGGCCATACCCATCCATCCTCCGACTTTGACCTTGCCCCCGCAAGAGTTGCCGATTGGCACTCAACCCTTTGGGAAACTGATCCCTATATGGCATGGCTGAAAAAGAGGAACCTTATGCCCACTCAATTAACACCCGAACAACTACAGGCCTATCAGCGTGACGGCTACCTGGTGATCGAGGATCTGCTGACCAAGGCAGAGGTTGATGCCCTGCGTGACCGTGTGCGCGACTATACCCACGGTGGCCGTGAACCAACTGGTTTGGCAATCCAGGTTGAGCCGCGTATTCAGCGTGGCGAGTTGACTGTGGCCCACCCTGGCGACGGCATCCGCAAGATCGACTATCTGGTGCAGAATGATGATCGCTTTCAGGCGTTGGGGCTGCATGAAAATATTGTTGGGGTTATCGAACAGATTTTGGGGCCCGATCTCAAACTCTTCCGCAACAGTCTGCTCTTAAAACCGCCCGAGGTTGGGTCGATCAAGGGGATGCACCAGGATTCGCCCTATTGGCCGATTGAGCCTATGGAACTCTGCTCTTGTTGGTTTGCGCTGGATGACGCCACCCCCGAAAATGGCACCATGGCTGTTCTGCCTGGTGCTCATACTCGCGGTCCACTGCCCCATGTCCATGTCACCGATGATTATGTGGTTGATGAGCAGTACTATGACATGACCGAAACCGTAGTGACCCCGATCCGCGCGGGTGGCGGTCTTTTCTTTCATTCACTACTCCCTCACTATACCGGCCCTAACCTCTCTGACAAATGGCGACGGGCAATAGCCCTTTCGTACATGTCGGCCCAATCCACCTATACCGGTAAAGGGGAAAGTCCTACTTATTTCCACGTGAAAGGTCGCAGTTATCCAGGCCGCGTGGGTTAAGCGCTTTATCTACTTATTTATACGTCATCAAGGAGATGAAAATGCAAGAACAGCAAAAATTTAATCGTCGCCACTTTTTGAAGCTGTCGGGTGTGACGGCCAGTGCACTAGCGATTGCGGCGTGTGCTGCCCCTGGTGCGCCTTCTGCGCCAGCCGCCGGTGGGGAAACGGGTGCCGCCACCGAAGGCGCGACATTGCGTTATCGCTCCTGGCATTCACCCGCCGCGTCGGAGGGTGACACCGCCTGGTATGACTGGCTGACCGAGAACTATACCGACGCCACCATCGAATATGAATTTGTCCCCTTTGGCGCTGAGTACATTCAGAAAGTATTGGCCGATTCTGCCGCTGGCACACCACCGGATCTGTTGCATTCCTCGATCATCTGGGCACGCGAGTTCTATGATCGCGGCGTCTTGCTCGATCTGGATGATTACATCAACGACGTGCCCGAACTTGCGCCCGACCAATTCTATGGCGAAGCCACCAATGCCTATCGCTCCAAGGATGGCAAATATTATGGTGTGCCGTGGGAAGGGCCGGATGCCTCGATTATTGCCGTAAACAGCACCATGTTGGCCGAGGCTGGCTATGATCCACAAGGCGCAGATATTAAAACCTGGGATGACTTTACGGAAGCAGCCGTTGCCTTGACCAAACGCGAGGGCGACGAAATCACCCAAGCCGGTTACTTGCTCGCTGATCTGCGCAGCATTGAGACCTTTAATTCTTGGCTGGTCAGCAATGGTGGTGCCATGAGTGATGAGGGGTTTTCTGCCGCTAGCTTTAACGACGAAAAAGGGCTGCAAGTTCTGGAATATCAACTAGCACTGCTTAACGAGCACAATGTTTCTTTCCCGATTTCCCCAGACCGCCAGGATCAGCAACTCTTTTTGCAAGGCA
>Ga0105049_10005800_pt1 | contig 14373 bp, 9 predicted proteins | sample MAT06_FD_78087 | JGI IMG/M metagenome (GOLD analysis project Ga0105049, IMG submission 78087) | Freshwater microbial communities from Lake Fryxell liftoff mats and glacier meltwater in Antarctica - MAT-06 | ecosystem: Environmental > Aquatic > Freshwater > Ice > Liftoff microbial mat | place...
ATTTAAAGCGTTATATTTCCTATTCTCTTATTAGTAAGATTTTCGGAAAATATCAAATTTTACGTCTCTTTAATTAATAAATTTGTAAAAAAAAGATATGATTAAAAAACTTATTCTAACAATTGCCTTATTCAGTTGTTTAAATTCATTTTCACAAAGTCAATTTCCGCAATTAATCAAAGATTTAAATCCTGGCTATCGTTCATCAATGTCTTCTTCTTTTGTTTCGAGTCATTTATTTGAAATTGGAAAAGTAAATAACAAACTTGTTTTTGCAGCCTCCAATAGCTTTGTAGGAGCAGACACCAACAATATTAATTACGAAATGTTTGTTTCGGATGGTACCGAAAGTGGAACTGGATTACTTAAAGAAATTAATCCAAATGGTACATCATACTTAAGAAGCTTTTATACTTTTAGAAACAAAGTATATTTTCAAGCTTCTGACGGAAGCTTTGAAGGAGAAAAAATGTGGGTTACTGATGGAACTGAGAATGGAACAACTGTATTTAAAAATATAGGATTTAGAAAATTTTACGACAACTTAAATTATCCAAATGTGATTGATATAGATTCATTGCATTTTATTTTTTCTGGAGACTCTTCTTTTTCAAAAACTAATCTTTATATAAGCGATGGAACAGCAAGTGGAACATTTATTATTAAGGATTTTAACCCCACTAATTTATCTGGATTTAATGCAAACGCTGCTCCCGGAAACTTTACTAAAGTTGCAAACGGAAAATTTGTATTTACAGCCTCAACCGTGCCTTTAGGAAGAGAAGTTTATGCAACTGATGGAACAAATGCAGGTAAATTTTTATTAAAAAACATAAATCCCGGAAACAAAGACTTTTTAAATTTTAATGATGGATTCACTTATTTTCATTCGGATGGACAAAAAGCATATTTTTTTGCAAATGACAGTGTTCATGGAGCAGAACTCTGGGTTACAGACGGTACAATAAATGGAACAAGAATGGTTAAGGATATTAATCCTGGAAGTGGTAACTCCTTAAAAAGTTTATCAAACTTTGCAACGATAAACGGCATTACGTACTTTATTGCAACAAATCCTTTAGCAGGAACTGAATTATACAAAACAGATGGAACCGAAGCAGGAACTTCAATAGTAATGGATTACAGAGTAGGTACTGAAAGTGGAATTGGAGACTACTTATTGAACTTAAATAATAAGTTAATTTTTTTTGGCACAAACAATGGTTTACAAGCAAACATTCTATCTTTAGAAGCAAATTCAACTAGTCCAACTGCATTGTTAAATGTTTTTAATTCTGCAACACCGCTATCATTTATTCCACCTTATCCTATACTTGTTAAGGAGAATATTTTTTGTGACAAACTTTATTTTAATAATTCTGCATTTGCAAACGGAGCTTCACTTATACAAATAGGCGTAACGGATGGCACTTCCGCAGGCACAGGATTAATTTTAGATAGCTTGTCTAATCCTGGCGGAGCACAAATAGATTTAGGATTTTGGGGAAGTGGATTAATAGAATACAATAATAGTTTAGTATTTAGAGCTAACAACGGAAGTTTAGGATTAGAACTTTTTAAAATGCCTATTTGTACTGATGCAAATACCGCAATTGACAACGCAATAAATATTGAAGAAATTAAAAATGAAAATGATTATGTTGTTTATCCAAATCCAAGTTCAACTCAAATAAAACTTGAAATTCCATCAAGCAATGTATCATATTTGTTAAGCATTACTGATATTTCGGGCAAAATTATATTTGAGAAAAGCGAAGTTCAAAATCAAGAAATTATTGAACATCAATTATCAAATGGAATTTATTTTGTTTCGCTAAAAAGTGAATTTAAAACAAGTACGAAAAAACTAATTGTAAACAGATAATTTTATTCAAATGAACTTTCAAAAGACCAAGTGTAAATGCTTGGTCTTTTTTTTTATAAAAAGTTTATAGAATTTTTACCTTCATTCATTATCAAATCTAAAATACTAAGGTTTGGAACAAATGGAATTTTAGGTGAAAAAACTTGATAGTACTCTTTGAAAATATCTTGACTTAATTCAAAATCTTTTGTGCAAACTTTATCTAAAACTATTTCTTGTTTTGCTAGGCCAACAATCGAATTAATTAATTTATTTGATACTTCACAAGCTTCAATTAATGAAACAAATTTATTTTGATAAATAGGGAGTAAATCGTCCCAAAAATATTCAAAATAAGGCGATTTTTTATAAGCAGATTCTAAAGAACGTATATGATTTTGTTGCCAATTTTCTTGGTAAGAAATTTCTATTTCGTTAAATGGAGTATTTTTTAAATGCTTTTTTACAGGAATAGTTAGCAATTGTTTGCCGATGCTGTTGCAAATAAAATATCTATTTCTAAAAGATTGTTTTTTAAATGCATCATTTATAGAAAATGAATAAAAATCATTTTTTAGCAAAGTAGAATAATATGAAATTGGTGCAGCAAAAGACAAAGGCAAAACTATGCCAATGTTATTTTTCATAAAATATTATTTCTTTTTAGCAGGCTGTTTTTTTCTGTTCATATAAAATGAAACTCCGTATCCAATTAAAACTAAAATTGCAATTGGCATGAAATATGAGCCAGAAATTCCATTATTATTTATTGAGGTAAACAATCTGTTCCAACGAATTTTCTTAAAAATATTTCCTTCTAAATTATCTAAACTCAACCAAATAAAAACGGCTTTTCCCACAATATGATCTTCGGGCACAAAGCCCCAAAACCTAGAATCTAGTGAATTGTGGCGATTGTCTCCCATCATAAAATAGTAATTCATTTTAAATATATATGATGTTGCTGGTTTTTGATTGATGAAAATAACAGAATCTTTCACTTCTAGTTCGTTGTGTTCATAAACAGTAATTACTCTTTTATACAATGAAATATTTCTAGCATTTAAAGAAATTGATTTCCCCTCTTGCGGAATATAAATTGGACCAAAATTATCTACATTATAAAGAAATAAATTAGATTGCGGATAAATCTTTGGATCGGCATTTTGCGGACCACTTTTTTCTAAAATTGGAATAACCTTTTGAACATTGCCGAACTCTTTTAATTTTTCGGCATTTTCGGCTGTGCAAAGCATTTGATAATCGCCAGCAAAATTATCTGGATCAAATTTAATTTCTGTTATTCCAAGCTTACGCAAAGCATCCGGATTTAATGGCGACCCGTCTGTTTTCACATAATGATTTAACTGCATCTTCTCGGGCTTCTCGGCTATTTTTCCGTTTATGTACAACACCGCATCTTTAACTTCTAGAGAATCTCCAGGAATTGCAACACATCTTTTTATATAGTTTTCTTGTTTATCCACTGGCCTAAAATCCTCCATTGGATAATTAAAAACTACAACATCATTATTTTTTATTTTACCAAAACCAGGCAAACGTAAATAAGGAAATTTTACAGATTCAGAATATGATTTCACACTATCGGTAAACGGCATGGTATGATGCACAAATGGAAAAGATATTGGCGTCATTGGAATTCTAGCACCGTAACTTACTTTGCTCACAAATAAAAAATCACCAATTAGCAATGATTTTTCCATAGATGAAGTTGGAATTGTGAATGCCTCAATTAAAAAAGTTCTAATAAGCGTGGCAGCTATAACTGCAAACAAAATAGCCTCAGACCATTCACGAGTAATTGATTTTTTTACATCACTTTTTTTAAGGAGGAAATATAAACCAAAGGTTATTAATCCTAAAATTATTTGTAGCCAAATGGGTGTTGACTTTGCACTAGCTTTTTCTGACATTAATAGTATTTTCAGCAAAGAAATAAAGATTCTGCTTAACTACTATTAATACTTAACAGGAATTAGTAAAAAAAACTTAGTTTTTATACTTTTTGTAAGTGTTTATTAAATTATTAGTGGAACTATCGTGACTAGAAACCAGATTTTCGTCCATTAACTCAGGAACAATTTTACTTGCCAATTGCTTACCGAGCTCCACTCCCCATTGGTCAAAACTAAAAACATTCCAAATTACACCTTGAACAAAAATTCTATGTTCGTAAAGTGCAATTAAACTACCCAAATTTTTTGGAGTTAATTCTTTTATAAGAAAACTGTTGGTAGGATTATTTCCTTCAAAAATTTTATAATTCACCAAACTAGAAAAATCAATTTCTTTTTTTCCTGAACTTAGAAATTCAGCCACCACTTGTTCTTTAGTTTTTCCATTCATTAGTGCTTCCGTTTGTGCAAAAAAATTACTCAACAAAAGTTGATGTTGATTGGAAATTGGATTTAGAGAATTTGCAAATGCAATAAAATCAGCAGGAATTAATTTAGTGCCTTGATGCAGTAATTGGTAAAAAGCATGTTGTCCGTTTGTGCCCGGCTCTCCCCAAATTATAGGGCCAGTTTGATAATCTATTTTTTCTTCGTTTCTATCCACAGATTTTCCGTTGCTCTCCATATCGCCTTGCTGCAAGTATGCAGTAAATCTATGTAAATACTGATCGTAAGGCAATACAGCGTGTGCTGAAGAATTAAAAAAGTTGTTGTACCAAACTCCCAATAAAGCAGAAATTACAGGAATATTTTTATCGAATGGAGTTTCAAAAAAATGATTGTCCATTTCTTCGGCACCCTTTAAGAATTCATTAAATTTTGAATATCCCACACCTAAACAAATACTCAAACCAATTGCACTCCACAAAGAATATCTACCTCCAACCCAATCCCAAAATGGGAACATGTTATTTGTATCAATTCCAAATTTTGCTACCTCGGTTGCATTGGTTGAGATTGCAACAAAATGAAGTTTTATATTTTCAATATTTTTTGCAGATTGTAAAAACCAATTTTTTGCAGCATTAGCATTGGCGATGGTTTCTTGTGTTGTAAAAGTTTTTGAAGCAATTAAAAACAAAGTAGTTTCTGGGTTTACTTTTTTTAATGTTTCGGCAATATGATTTGGATCTACGTTAGAAACAAAATGTATATTTAAATGATTTTTATACGCCTTTAATGCTTCGCAAACCATTACTGGACCTAAATCACTTCCGCCAATTCCAATATTTACAACATCGGTAATTTGTTGGCCAGAATAGCCTTTCCAATTTCCCGAAATAATTTGTTCAGAAAATGATTTCATTTGTAGCAATACATCATGAATTTCTGGAACAATATTTTTTCCTTGAGCGTAAATTTGTTTTTCTTTTGAGGCTCTTAATGCAAAGTGCAAAACTTCTCTATTTTCTGTTACATTAATTTTTTCTCCATTTTTCATGGAGTTTATTGCTTCTGCTAAACCACAATTATTTGTTAGTTCAATTAATAAATTAATTCCTTTTTCGTCAATCCTATTTTTTGAAAAATCAAAATAAAAATCATTCCACTCGATAGACATTTTAGCTGACCTTTCATCATCTTGGGAGAACCATTCTTTAAGATGTTTTGATTTTATTTCTTGAAAATAATTTTCTAATAATTTCCAACTTTTTTGCTCTGTAGGATTTATGCTTGGAAATTTCATGGTTATTTTTTAATTAAAACCAAATATCCAAATTCATTTAATTCCAATGAAGTTTTAGCAGAGAAATCGTACTCATTAATTTCATTAATTCCACGTTTGTCGTCAGAGAAAAAATCTTTAAAGTCTTTTACATTAAGCTCAGTAGTATTAATTTTCTGTTTAGAATCACTCATATTAATAATTGTAATTACCTCGTTGTTTCCTTTTTTTCTTTTGTATGCTACTAGATTATTATTTGTAAAATTTATCCATTCAAAACTACCGCCATCTTTTCCGGAATCTAAAGCAGGATTCGATTTTTTTATATATGCCAATTTTGTATAAAAATCTATTAGAGAATAATTTCCCCAGCCAATTGGATCTTTGTCAAAAAACTGCATGCGATGATCAAATGCAGATTCTTGTCCACTATAAATTAATGGCATTCCACCAAGCGTGTATGTAACAACTGACATTGCCGAACTTGCTTTTCCAAATGCTTCAAACTCTGTGGCATTCCAAGAATTTTCGTCGTGGTTGGAAGTAAAATACATTCTTAAATCTTCTGGTTTAAAATCTTTTCTTTCTGAATCAATTATTTTTTTTACTTCTTCAATTGTTTTTTCCTTCTTAAAAAATCCTTTAAAAGCATGATAAACATTCCAACTATAGGTCATGTCAAATGCTTTATGTAATTCAGGAATTCCACCTTCTGCCAAAAAGAAAATTTGTTTTGTTTTGTCTAATTCTGTTCTGCAATCTATCCAAAAATCTGTTGGAACCATTTCGGCAACATCACATCTAAAACCATCAATATTTACATCTTTCAGCCAAAAATTCATAGCGTCAATCATTGCAATTCTCATTGCTTTGTTGTTATAGTCTAAGTCAATTACATCAGACCAATCAGGAACAGGAGGAACAAATTTTCCTTTGTCATCTTTTACATAAAATTCTGGATGATCTTTTACCCAAATATTATCTGGAGCAGTGTGATTTGCAACCCAATCGATAATAATTTTCATTCCCAAATCGTGAGTTTGTTTTACCAAAGACTTAAAATCTTCCATAGTTCCAAATTCTGGGCTAACTTCTTTGTAATTCTTTACTGCATAATAACTTCCCAAACTTCCTTTTCTACCTTCAATTCCCACTGGATGAACTGGCATTAACCAAAGCAATTCTACACCCATTTTTTTTAGTCGAGGAAGTTCTTTTGCAAAATCACTAAATTTACCACCCTTTGAATATTGACGAAGGTTTACTTCATAAATATTAGAGTTGTTGCTCCAAGCAGGAGCTTGTTTTGTTTGTGCAGCAAGTGGATTAAATTTTATCATAAGAACCACACTAATTAATTTAAAAAAGTTTGTTGTTTTCATATCAATTTTGTTTAAATTTTTACTTTTAAGTAGTCGCCCAACCTATTTAGTTGATTAAGGTAATCACTTTTTTGTTGATCATTTAATTCTGATTTTTCTAGTGCTTCAATAAGTTTTTTTGAAACGTAAAAAAATCCGTTTTGCGATTTCCAAATATCAGGTTCTATTTTTAAATTCTCTAATACTTTAAGCACTCTATTTATGGACGCAATGTATCGCAAATCAAAAGACTTTGTTCTTAATTCTTCAATTACCTGCAATAATTTTTGAGAAGCGGCAAATGCAATTTCTTCTTTGTCTAATTTTATTTCCCACTTTTTTGCATCGTCTGCAAGTTTTTCTAATTTAGAAGTAAAAGATTTTTCTTGCCTAAAAAAGTCTTTCATTTCTAAATTAATTACCATTTCCAAATTGTTTAAAAATAACTGTGGAACAGGTATCCCAGCATTTCTCATCACATTCATAATATCATAATTACGATTGTAAATTTTCTTGTATGATTGTTCTGCCTGATTTATATCTTTTTTTACAATTTGCTGAATAACTTTTCTTTGTTCGTCCTTAAACAAGCTCCAAAGCGAAAATTTTTCTGCTCCAAAATAAGTTTGCATAATTCCAATAACATCTGCAATCATAGAATTATTAAAAGCTTCCATCAATTCTTTTTTCATTGATTGAAACTTTGAAGCTTCCATTTCATTTGACGAGTTGCCTATTAAATGATTTTGGCCTAAATAAATTACTGCAAAGCAAAATTCTTTTTCAGAATAAGTGATGTTTGAAAATACTTTTGTTCTACCAATAGCCAATTTAAAAATACCGGCTTCTAATCTTTCATATTCAACACTTTCGGCTTTGTAGTTGCAGATATCAATTACTTCTGGAAACTCCTCAAACAATGAAGCAACCGCATAATGCATTCCTACTTTTGAAAGCGAAAGTCGTGATGGACTTATTTTTTCTTCGTGAATTTTCGCTGCATTTTCATACTCGGGAACATTACTTTTTACCAACGTCAGATGTTCTAAAAATTTCTCAGTAAATCGTTCAGATGTCTCACTTTCGGCCAATTGAATTGCTCTATCGGCATACTGTAAAACTTGAATGGTTTCTATTCCGCTTACTTCATCAAAAAACCAAGCACAACTTGTAAACATAAGCATTACTTGACGTTGCATTTCTAATAAACGTAGAAATTTAGTTCTATCTATGTTGCTCAAATTTATTTTACAATGATCAAAAATAAAATTATCAACTGCAGTTTCATTTCTGTCTAAAATAATATCTATGTATACATTCCTGAGTGACCATGGATTGTTGTGAAAATTTTTCATTTCAACTTCATACACATTATTTAGCTTTTGTGCCAACCAGTCTAAAGCTTCTCTTAGAGGTGCTCTCCACTTTTGATTCCAACCTAAGTTTCCGCCTGTGTTGCAACCACAATCCGAGCGCCATCTTTCTATTCCATGGGCACATGACCACGATGAGTTTTCAAAAATCTCTACTTCGTATTGAGGTGGAAATTTTGATAAAAAATGAGAGTAATTTATCAATTTTGCTTGACCACTTTTTTCTATCACATCCATGCAAAATGCCAATGCCATATCACCGTGAAGATGGTGATGTCCATAACTTTCTCCATCTGTTGAAATATGAGATAATTGAGGCTCTGTGGCATTTTCATCCAAGACATTTAAAAGCTTTTCGGCAAAAGCTTTTCCATCTTTTAATATTCCTTTAAACGCCACTTCCTCTGAAACTGAACCATTATAAAAAAATAGAGAAATTGTTTTTCCTGAAGGAAGTTTGCAGAGATATGCTCTGCGTGTATCAATTTTTTCTCCTGTGATATCTGTCCAAGATCCTGAGTTATTTTTTTTAACGGACTTGGCTTGGCGAGGAGCTAAAATAGTATATTCAATATCATTTGTTGCAAGCACTTCTAATGTTTCATAATCAACAGCAGTTTCGGATAACCACATTCCTTTTGGTTTTCTTCCAAAGCGTTTTTCAAAATCTTTTATTCCCCAAATCACTTGAGTTTCTTTGTCTCTTTTGCTAGCCAGTGGCAAAATAATATGGTTGTAAACTTGTGCTATTGCAGAACCGTGTCCGTTGTTTAATTTTATGCTTAGTTTATCTGCAGCAAGAATTGCTTTGTAGATATCAACTGCATTTTCTTTCATCCAATGCAAAAGTGTTGCACCAAAATTAAAAGACATTCTTGAGTAATTATTTACAATATCAATAATTTCTCCTTTATTATTTAATATTCTAGAATAGGCATTAGGACCATAACACTCAAATGAAATTCTTTCGTTCCAATCGTGAAATGGATAAGCACTATCTTGCTGTTCAATAACTTCTAACCAAGCATTTTCACGGGGTGGTTGATAAAAATGTCCGTGAATGCAAACAAATCTTTCCATTTAATTTCTTCCTTTTAAATCAAGTATTGCGTCAAACTTACACTTTGTAAATATGAGTATTTTTTTTGAGAAATGGTATTTTATAGATTTCAATAGTATCAACTATTAATTTTTAATAATTAAACTTAATTCCATCCTAACCATTATTATTTGTGGCTAATTTCGAAAAACTTTTTTGAACAAAGAATAATTGAAGTATTTAATGAATCGTTTTCTTTTTTGTGTGATTTGCATTTTGTGTTTTTTTGTTGCAGAAAATAAAGCTAATGCACAACCTAAAGTAGAGAAAGGGTTTTTTAGAAACCCAATGAATTTGCCCATGGATTTATCTGGAAACTTTGGTGAGTTACGAAACAATCATTTTCATTCGGGATTAGATTTAAGAACTGAACAAGTAGAAGGGAAACAAATTTTTTCGGTAGCAGATGGCTATGTTTCACGAATAAAAGTTTCGGCCTTTGGCTATGGAAATGCTTTGTATATAACACATACAAACGGTTTGGTTAGTGTTTATGCACACTTGCAATCGTATTGCGACTCTGTAAATTCGTACTTAAAAAAGAAACAATATCAAGCTGAAATGTTTGATGTAGATTTGATGTTAACACCAAGTATTTTGCCCGTAAAAAAAGGTCAACTTATAGGATTATCAGGAAATTCTGGTGGTTCGGAAGCACCACATTTGCATTTCGAAATTAGAGATGCAAAAACAGAATGGGCTTTAAACCCTTTACTATATGGCTTTGCGGTAAGTGATACAATTAAACCTGTACTTAATGAAATTATTATTTATCCAATAAATGATGCAAGCCATATCAATAAAAAAAATTCAGCACTTAAAATTGCTGTCAAAAAAAAATCAAATGGAAATTATTTTTTAGAGAAAAATGAAATTTCTGTTCACGGAATTATCGGATTTGGAATACAAGGTTTTGATACAGAAAATGGAAGTTCAAATAAAAATGGCTTGTTCTCTTACGAATTAAAAATTAATGGTGAAAGTATTTTTTATTCAAGCATAGAAAAATTTCCTTTTGATCAAACAAAACAGATAAATGCCCATATCGATTTTCCCAGAAAAAAACTTCAAGGCGAAATATTTCAGCGATGTTTTGTTTTGCCCGGCAATGTTTTACCATTTTATAAAACATCAAAAACAAGAGGTGTTTATAGCTTTTCAAAGGATTCAACTTATAATGTTTCAATTATTGTTGGAGATGTTTTTGGAAACTCCTCTGAATTAAAATTTAATGTAAAATCAACATCAGAAGTATTTATTCCCGAAGATAATTTGGAACAAAAAAAGTTTTCAGATTTTTTTTATTACAATGTAAAAAATTCGTATAAAAACAATGAAATTCAATTGGATATTCCAAAAGGTTGTCTTTACGAAGATGTTGAATTTATTTACAATAAGAAGGATTCTCTAAAGAATTTTTTAAGTCCAATTTATCAAATTCATTATGATTATATTCCCTTAAGCAAACCCATAAGTTTATTTATAAAAACAAATAATATTCCAGCCAAATTAAAACCTAAAGCAGGAATTGTATCTATTGGAAACGGCGGAAAAATTGGATTTGAAGGTGGAGATTGGGACGAAAAAAATAGCGGATTAAAAGCATCAATCAAATCTTTTGGTAGGTATGCAATAATGTTAGATACAATTAGGCCAACTATAAACTTATTAGCTAAAAATACCAATAAAAAAATTCTTGTTGTAGGTAAATCAATTTCATTTAAAGTATGGGATAATTTGTCTGGGATAAAAAAAATAAAACCTACTGTTGATGGAAAGTGGGTATTGTATAATCACGACGGAAAATTTAATAAAATAACAATTTTTCCTGACGATCGATTTCCTAAAGATGAACAATTACACGATTTTGTTTTAGAGGTTACAGACCAATTAGGAAACACAAGAAGTTTTAAATCAAAAATTAAGTTTATAAATATTGAGAAGAAAAATCCGGCAGACTTAATAGATATTATTGAACCATTAGAAGGAGATAGCTTAATTGCTGAGCCAGAAAAATAGATTTTTTTGGTTTTGTAAAAATGTTCATTACTTTTGCAGTCCATTAAAACACACGGTGGTTATAGCTCAGTTGGTTAGAGCATCGGTTTGTGGTACCGAGGGTCGTCGGTTCGAGACCGATTAGCCACCCCAATAAAGCCTTACAATCGGTAAGGCTTTTTTTATTTAACTTATTTTCAAAGCCTTATAGATTATTTTGTAAAAAATATTTTTTAGTTTAAATCTATATACATAGTTTTGGCATTAAGTTAATAGCGAAATATAATTTTCAACAATTGAAAAAGTAATCAATAGAATAAGTTTATTTGTACTACTAAAATTTAAAAAAATGGCAAAAGAAAGCAAAGAAGCAAAAGAGCAAATCGAAAACAACAAAGAAAAACTTAAAGCCTTGCAATTAACTTTGGATAAGATTGAAAAAACTTATGGTAAAGGTGCAATTATGAAAATGGGTGATAGCCCAATAGAAGAGTTAGAAACCATAAGCAGTGGTTCTATTTCTTTAGACAGTTGTCTTGGAGTTGGCGGATATCCAAAAGGCAGAATTATAGAAATTTACGGCCCTGAATCTTCTGGTAAAACAACATTAACATTGCATGCCATTGCCGAAGCACAAAAGAAAGGCGGTATAGCTGCATTTATTGATGCAGAACATGCTTTTGATCGAGCTTATGCAGCTAAATTGGGAGTAGATACCGAGAACTTATTAATTTCTCAACCCGACAATGGTGAGCAAGCGCTTGAAATTACCGAAAACTTAATTCGTTCTGGAGCAATTGATATTATTGTTATTGACTCTGTTGCAGCCTTAACTCCAAAAAGTGAAATTGAAGGAGAAATGGGTGATTCTAAAATGGGATTGCAAGCAAGATTAATGTCTCAGGCTCTTAGAAAACTAACAGGAACAATTAGTAAAACAAATTGCTGCTGCATTTTTATCAATCAACTTAGAGATAAAATAGGTGTTATGTTTGGAAGCCCCGAAACTACTACTGGTGGTAATGCCTTAAAGTTTTATTCATCCATGCGATTGGATATTAGAAGAATTGGTCAGTTAAAAGATGGCGACACTGTAAATGGAAACAGAGTAAGAGTTAAAATTGTTAAGAATAAAGTTGCTCCTCCTTTCCGCTCCTCCGAATTTGATATTTTGTATGGCGAAGGAATTTCTAAAGTTGGAGAGATTGTAGATTTAGGTGTTGATTTAAATATTATCAAAAAAGCTGGAAGTTGGTACAGTTACGTTGAAACAAAAATTGGTCAAGGTAGAGATGCTGCAAAACAAACACTATTAGATAATCCAGATTTGATGGAAGAGCTAGAAGTTAAAGTTAGAGCTGCACTTGCTGCAAACAAAGCCAGTTAAATGATCTTATAAAATTTGATTAGTTATTAAAAAGGGCCGCAGAAACTGTAGCCCTTTTTAGTATCTATTTTTAAAAGCTTTTAGCCAAGAATTTCCATTTTGTTTTTACATCTTTCAATAGATACTTTGTAAGTTTCAATAGAAGTAGAGTTAAGTGATGATCTAATGGCATCCTTGTAACTGTTTATTGCCGCCGTATAGTTGGATTTTAATTCAAACAAAATTCCCATTTCGTTGTAAAGGCTAGATTTTTCAATTCCAATAATTGTTAGAGCATTTTTAAGGTGAGCTTCTTGTTCATCATACTTGCCTAAAGCAGAAAGCAATACTGAAAGATTAAAATAAACGGGAGTATAATTGGGAGTATAGAAAATACATTTTTTATACATTTCTTCCGCTTTTTCTAAACTCTTGTATTTAGTTTCATAAATCCACCCCAAATGATTGTAAGCCCTACCATATTCTGGGTTTTCAATAATTATTCCTTCAAGAATTTGCATGGCATCTAATGTTTTTTTTTCAGCTATTAAAGCGTCAGCTTCAAAAAACAATTCATCGTATTTTAATTCGTCCAAATAATTCATTTCTTTTCTATTTTGCAAAACAAAATTAATGAAAAGTTTAAATTAGGATTACGAAATAAAAAAAATGTGTGCTTTTTGAATAGTCAACACTCAAAAAGTTTATTTGTAATTTTTATCAGTTGAATTATGCTGAAAGGTCAGGATTGTAAAACATTTTTACACAAAAGTGTTTTCGTTTATGATTGACGATTGGTGACTAATTTTTATTAAATTTCATAAGAAGTCAATACCTCAAATTTATAATCCAATAATACAAGTTTACATCAGTTTGCATTTTATTGGCGGTCTTACTAATTTTATTTGTAGATTATTTATCAAAAGTTTTAATAATTTTTATACTAAATCTAATAAACACTTTGACTGTATATTACGTTAAAAATTTTGGAGTCCCCAAAAATTTGTCCCGTGTACAATAACCGAAGGCAGAATGCTTTTTGTTCTGTGTGTCATGTAACTCCACATTAGTCCGATAGGAATAATTCGTATAGACCCTAAAATAGCTTCAGTTAAATTAAGGTCTTCGGAGTACCATTTTGGGGCATGCATAAATGCCCAAATAACTACTGTTAAAAACCACGCAAGTCCAAAATTATTTAAATATGCTCCTAGCCTTGTTTGTCCTATTACTTTAAAAAATTCTTCTGAAAGTCCTGCTGCTATAATCCCTGTAAAAAGTGCTCCTACAACTCCTCCTGTTTCTTCAACTATAGCATCAAATGTCAAACTTTGTGGGGATACAACTCTATTTACAAGTGCTGAAATTAATACAATTGGAATTACAAGAATTAATCCATTTAAACGAAATCCTAGGTCACTTGGCTTGTATTTTAAAAATAGCAAAATAATTGCTAAAGCAATTGGGAATAGAAAAAGAATTAATGGCAGAACTGCAATCTTTATTATAGTATTTAGATGTTGCCAATCTATTGAGGGAGAAAAACGGAAGAATAAATACACTAGAGCTAAAGTGAAGCTGGCTATGAAATAAAAGGATTCTCGTTTCGGCTGTCGCACAACAAATACATCTTTCGTGGGTCTTAAAAGTGAAAAGAGATCAATTAAAAA
>Ga0105049_10005804_pt1 | contig 14370 bp, 11 predicted proteins | sample MAT06_FD_78087 | JGI IMG/M metagenome (GOLD analysis project Ga0105049, IMG submission 78087) | Freshwater microbial communities from Lake Fryxell liftoff mats and glacier meltwater in Antarctica - MAT-06 | ecosystem: Environmental > Aquatic > Freshwater > Ice > Liftoff microbial mat | place...
CGACGTTGCCGCTCATGATTGGTAGCAATCCATGGGTTGCGACACAACTTGTTCCAGGATTTAAATGTCCTAGCGATAGCTCCGAGAACTTACTCGCTGGGCGCTGCGACACGCCAGGAACACCCCTTGCGCTCGTCCCTTTGGCGGTAACGAGTTACAAAGGTGTCGCCGGTGCAAACTGGGCTTGGGGGGTTTACCTCTCGAATACTCCCCCATGGACGAACACCAGGTTCGGCGTAACCAGCAACGGGATGAATCAGGGAAGTGGCACGTTTTGCCGTGGATGGAACAATCCTTATAGGACAAACATGCGAGATCTGACCGACGGAACTTCCAACACTTTGATAATCGGAGAGGCCGTTGCACAGTTTTCCGCATGGAATTGGTGGTTCAGTTCTAACGGATCGACCGCAACAACGTCGATCCCCTTGAATTCGAGGCCCGCTTGCTCGTTTTTCCTTCCTGCCACCATGAACAGGATTGCAGGGCTGCGTGCTTGTGCAGCCACCGATTGGAATAACAATTATGCCTTCTACAGTGAACACACGGGCGGCGGTAATTTTGGAATAGGTGACGGCTCTGTAAGATTTTTGTCCGACGGTGTAGATCGCGACATGTACCGTGCATACTCCACGCTCAGCGGTGGCGAAATCATCAACCTAGAGTAGTTTCAAGTTTTCTGAATTTTGAGTGCTCGAACGATTCGAAAGAGTTTTTCGAGCACTTTGTTTTTAGTTTTTGAGGTGTGTTCTGTTGACCGAGTCCAATCTGCCGGGAGAAAGTAGGAGTGAGTACTGATGCGATACCTTGCGTTTTGCCTTCTTGGGATTTTTTTGTTGCCCGGTTGTGGCTCCGGTCCAGCAACCGCGACCGTCTCGGGTGAAGTCAAGAAATCGTCCGGAGAGACGATGGGTGGAGTGACCGTGGTGTTTCACTCCTCTTCCGGAGAAATGGTTCCGACCAAAACGGATGCTTCCGGGCAATTTAAAACTGCTGTTGCTACTGGAATGGCAAAGATTTCAATCGTTGAAGCGAGCGAAGCTACGTCAGGCGACACGTCCATGGCCGCCCTCAACTCTAAGCCCAAGCAATCTCGCTTTAAGGCAAAGTTTTCAGCGCCTGAATCTTCGGGGTTGAGCTGTGATGTTGGTAAGCAAAAAGACAAATTGGTATTGATTGTAGATTGACTCTTGCCCACTCTACCGGCGGGTGTATGCTGCTTTGGCGGTACTAGATGGAAAAGGGCTCGTGGGATATGTTGCTAGGCTTTCCCACATGCCTATTTTCTTTTCTTTGATAAAACGCGATGCAAGTTCTTTCACTCATTCGATCCCGATTTGCGCCGGTTTTAGCTAAGTGGCTCGATGAGCCTGCGGCATTGCATTCTGCCCTGGAACGTGTTGTCGCTTCGCGTGAATCTCAGCTAGCGGACTATCAAGCCAACGTGGCGATGCCGCTCCAGAAAAAAGTCGGGAAACCTCCGTTGGCGATCGCCGAAGAGATTGTCTCTCAAGTCGACTTGGCGGATATTTGTTCGTCCGTAACCATCGCTGGCCAAGGGTACGTAAATTTGCGTCTGTCCCCCGAATGGTTAGCAAAATCACTTGAGGATGCGCAACAAGACTCATCGCGATTGGCTGTAGAACCCGTCTCAACTCCGAAGACATTTGTGGTCGATTTCTCGTCACCCAACGTGGCTAAACCAATGCACGTTGGACACATTCGATCGACCGTCATCGGCGACGCTATCTCCAAAATCTTAAAGTTTCTCGGCCATCGTGTGGTTACGGATAACCATTTGGGTGATTGGGGCACCCAATTCGGGATGATCATCTACGGCTACAAGCACTTTCGCGATGATGCGGCTTTTGCACAGGGAGCCGTTGCTGAGCTCGGCCGACTGTATCGAGCGATCCAACAAATCGTCGGCTACCAAGCGGCTTTGGCGAATAGACCCAAGCTGGAATTGACAGTATCCAAATCGGAACAAAAACTAGTTGAAGCCCGAGCGAAAGCGGCCGCGTCTCCGCAAGACAAAAAGCTGGTCAAAGAAATCTCAATTGCAACCAATCAGTCGGAAGACGCCAAAGCAGATCTCGCCAAAGCGATCGAAACGATTGCCGAGGGTGAACGAGATGCCCTCATTGTCTCCCGGTCGCTAGAGCATCCCGACCTAAGCCAGCGTGTTCTTAAAGAAACGTCTAAGCTTCATCTAGGAGACGCAGAGAACCTTAAGCTCTGGGAAGACTTCCTACCCAGCTGCAAAGCGGAGATACATGGCGTCTACCGTCGTTTGAACGTGCAGTTCGATCATGAGTATGGCGAAAGCTACTATCACGACATGCTTCCCATGGTCGTCGAGGATTTGCTGGGACGTTCGATGGCCATTCAAAGCGATGGCGCCATTTGTGTATTCCTGGATGGCTATGAAGCACCGATGATCGTTCGCAAACAGGACGGCGCCTTCTTGTACGCAACCACCGACATCGCAACTGCCATGTTTCGCGAAAGGGAATTTGGGCCTGATGTTTCTCTCTACGTCGTCGACCATCGCCAAAGCGAACACTTCCAGAAGCTGTTCGACGTGCTGCGAAAGATAGGACTACATCATACCCAGCTCAAGCATGTACAATTTGGAACGGTGTTGGGAATGGATGGCAAGCCGTTCAAGACGCGATCGGGGACGGTCGTTGGACTGGAATCTTTACTGGACGAAGCGGTCGGTCGGGCTTGGGAAGTGGTTTGCGACCCCAATCGTTTAAAAGCATCCGGAATCGAGTTCACGGATGCAGAAAAACGAAACATTGCTGAGGTCGTTGGTATCGGCGCGATCAAGTATGCGGACCTGTGTCACAATCGGACGAGCAACTACGTCTTCGATCTCGAGAAAATGGTCAAGCTGGATGGCAATACCGCAGCCTACATTCAGTATTCGTACGCTCGGATCCGAAGTATTTTGCGCAAGGCAGAAGCAGAAGGATTCGCGATGGACCAATGGCAGTCTGCCAAACTGGAATTGCTGGCGCAACCCGAGCTTACTCTCGGGTTGCAACTACTTCGATTTGAGGACATGCTCCATCAGTCTATGGTCGACTACTTGCCCAACGTCGTGACCGAATACTTGTTCGAAACCGCACGCATGTTCAGTAGTTTCTACGATCAGTGTTCAGTGCTCAAAGCAGATACCGCCGCGAGCAGTTTGTCGCGATTGCGATTGACGGACCTAGTAGGTTCGACCCTACGCAAAGGATTGGAGTTATTAGGCATCGGTGTCGTAGAACGCATGTAACTAAGGGAACGCGGCTATCGCCTGCGGCACAGCAAATGGGGAACGATAACGAGACTCCGCCCATGCGGTACTACGGGCCAACCGATTCCTTCGGCTTTGGTCAATTGAGCGAAATCTGGCGAACCCGTGAACTGCTTTACAGTTTCTTTCTGCGGGACCTATTGATTCGCTATCGACAGGTCGTCGTAGGGGTCCTTTGGGTTTTGCTCCAGCCATTGATGGGCATGTTCATTTTTATAGGGCTCTTTTTTGTGCTTGGAACTCAATCTGCGCGATCCGGTGTGGCGGATGCACCCGTCGTGCTTACAGGAGTGCTTTGTTGGCAATTGGTCTCTAGCAGTTTCCGAGATGCGACTGGTTCACTCGTGAACTACCGACACGTCGTTACCAAAATATACTTCCCACGCATGCTGCTCCCGCTAGCAAGCCTTATGTGCGCTGTGTTCGATTTCACGATCGCCTCGACGTTGCTCATCCCTGTTTGCGCGATTACTGGAACAACGATCGTTTGGTCGACGGCTTTGCTCTCGATTCCGATCGCCATTTGGTTAGTGCTGTTTTGCGCGGGCTGCATCTCTTGGCTTTCAGCGCTCAATGCTCACTATCGCGATGTAGGTTATGCGTTGCCCTTCATTTTGCAATTGGGAATGTTTGTGTCGCCGGTGATCTATGATTTGGAGCGTATTCGACCGCTTCTTACCGATCGTTGGGTTTGGCTGTACGAAGCCAATCCAGTCGCGTGTTGTATTGGTCTGTTTCGATGGTCTTTGCTTGGAACTGCCCAGCCAAGTATTCTGGGAATGACCGTCGCGGCGATATTGACCATCGGCATAGGGCTAAGCGGTTTGGCATGGTTCCAACATGCAGACCAACAGCTAGCGGATCGGATCTAGTCCATGAAGCTGGAATCTATCCATGTAGAGAAGGTGAGCAAGAAGTTCCGTTTGGGGGCCGCGAACGACTATGGTCGCTTGACAGAAGCCATCATGGCGAGAGCGAAAGGGTTTTTCTGTAAGCCGGCACAAGCTGTTCTTGCGAAAGAAAACCCGACTCTCGGCGGTCGTATGGAAGGAGAGTGGTTTTGGGCGCTGCGCGACATTGAGCTTTCGATTCCCTCAGGAGAAATTGTTGGAATCGTCGGACGCAACGGTGCGGGTAAGAGCACACTGCTCAAAATTCTCTCTCGGATCGTCATGCCCACTTTGGGGCGCGTTGGTGTTCGGGGAAGGGTCGGTAGTCTGCTTGAGGTAGGGACTGGATTCCATCCCGAGCTTACGGGTCGCGAGAATGTCTTTCTTAACGGTGCCATTTTAGGGATGCCACGCTCGGAGATTCGAAAGCGATTCGACGAAATCGTGAGTTTTGCCGAGATCGAGTCTTTTTTGGAAACTCCGGTAAAGCGCTATTCGAGCGGAATGGCGGTGCGTTTGGCCTTTGCGGTAGCCGCGCATTTGGAGCCGGATGTTCTGATTATCGACGAGGTTCTGAGTGTCGGAGACCAGGCCTTCCAACGCAAGTGTCTTGGCAAAGCGAGCCAGCTCGGTGAACAAGGCCGAACGGTGTTGGTCGTTTCCCATAACTTGGCGGCCGTTGCCAATTTATGCAAACGCGCTGTGTTGATGCAAGATGGCCGTTTGGTCGCCGATGGTTCGCCTGGTCGTATCATCGATCAGTATCTTTCCGAGATGCGGACCGGGGATGGACAGCGAGTTTGGAAGGATGATGATGCATTAGCTCCCTCCTCGGACCAGATCCGATTAAGATCGGTTTCCGTATTTGGGAACGGCAGCGAGGTTCCGCTCAGTGAGGTAGACATCGACCAAGAGATCGTGGTCGCGATCGAGTATGCCGTCTTGTTGGACGACGTTTCCGTCAGTGTACAAATTCAGGTAAGGGACGAGACGGGGACGTATGTTTTCTGGTCGACCAATGCGCCATCAATGAACATGGAGTTGGATCCTTGGTATGGCAAGCAGCACCCTCGAGGCGTGTATCAAAGCGAATGCCGCATCCCATCCAATTTCTTCAATGAGACCAGGTACTTCGTGAGCGTTTTGATCGGGCCGGAAATAGGATGGATCACCTTGCGTCAAGAATCGGTTTTATCGTTTGTTGTGCATGACACGGGTGCCATGCGCCGGGAATACATGGGACCATGGATTGGTCCAGCGGTTCGGCCCAAACTGAATTGGCGCACAGAAAAAAAGGGGTAAACAAACACCTTCGCTAGCGAGGACGAAGCAACTGAAGGATCGTGCTTTCCGAGTGGGTATCGGGCATCAAGTAGCCTCCGACTCTGCGGAGCTCGATGTTCTTAAGAACCCCTTTGTGTCTGGCCTCACCTCGCTCCTCCACCCATTTCGGTCCCTTGATAGCTAACAAGCGCCTGAACTTGTGCCAGTCCGCTTGAAGCCATGTGCACAATCGGACGAGCGGACCGACTCCACGGGCAGTCAACGAGTCGTACCGGAAGTCTTCCAAAACTTTTTGGACGCTTATGGGGTAGACGGGGATTTTGAGTTTGAGGTGGTCGACGATGCGGTCGAGCACTTTAGCTTTCTTGGCAACGCTATCGCACAACGTAACTTGAACATCCGGACGCAAGATCGCGATGAGTATTCCAGGGACGCCGCCCCCAGAGCCTATATCGAGAATTTCTTCGTCTTTCTCTAGCAGTTTCGACAGATGCCATGCGTCCAGAAGGTCCCGTTTCACGAATAGCTCGGGCGTCGTATGCCTGGTCAGATTGATGCTCTGGTTCCAAGACCAAATCTGCAAACAGTACTCGGCAATACCGTTCCAGGTTTCTGGAGAAAGATCGTTGATTTGAAGAGCGGAGGCATGCTGCTGGAGCAATGGTAGCAAATCGGACAACTCTCCGTGAAACTGACTCGGCTTGGTTTTCGTTTCCGAATCGGAGTTCGATTCAGCGTCGGAAGGTAGCGTTTCGTCGGTGGAGGGCGATGGCTGTTCAGAAGTCATGCGTTTTGTTTTTCATTTCTCCAATGGGTCAAATCGGGATCCTAGGCCCTCAAACGCGAGTACCTTGTCGATCGGAAATCAAGTGTAACTGACGGAGTCTCCAGTAAATAGGCTTGCATTTTGTGTTTTGTGGGGATGCCCTGGAAAGCTAGCGGAATATTTTCCAACGCTTCTGCTGGTCTTTCTGAGCAAAGATTGCCGACAAAACAGTGCAGGCTCTGTCGTCCCACTTTAGGTCAATCTGCCGATGCGAATGAACGCAACTCCGTTTTCGAGGATCCCCAGACTATGGGGTAGACTCGTATTCTCGACGGCTGCGTTTGCTGGATCCTTTCACCTGCTGGATTCGGCGACATTGAGCCAACAGCCTAAAACCGGAAGCCAAGTCGCCAGGCGATCTCAGTCTCCTAGCGAAGGTGCTTCGACGCGCGAAGCCCGTGAGGCAGCCATCCAGAGAATCCCATTCCAACAATTGACAGCTGATGCAGGTGCGCGGCTCAAAACGGTTGTAGGAAACTCCAGCTACTTCCGAAGTATGCCAACGGAGGTAGTCGATTGCGATCAAGAGATGTTCACTTTCCTCGTTCGGCATCCCGAGGTGATCGTCAATATTTGGGAAGTGATGGGAGTTACGAAAGTCTCCCTTCAACGCACCGGTCCCTTTCAACTGCAAGGAATCGATGGTGCTGGAACCACCAGCAAGATGGATCTCGTCTTCGGCAACGATTCCATGCACATCTATTTCGCCACCGGTTCGTATCAAGGCAGTTTATGGGCTCGCGAACTCAACGGACGATGTGTGGTTGTCTTGCACAATCGACCCACGACTCTACCGAGCGGAAAACAGGGAATGATCGCTTCGATGGATATTTTCATGAAGCTGGATAATATAGGGGCGGATTTGGTCGTCAAAACGCTCGGACCTTTGGTGGGCAAAACGGCTGACTACAACTTTACCGAGTGCGCCTCATTCTTTTCCCAGATCTCCCAAACTGCAGAGCAGAATCCGTACGGAGTGCAACAGCTCGGAAAAAAATTGACCAAGATAGATCCGAAGATTCGAGACCAGTTTATTGCAACAAGCATGGCGATTGGCAAAAAAAATGGAAACGCCGTAGTAGCCGTCGCAGTGCCTGACAAGCAGCCCGAGCCCGCCAACGACAGCTTATTCTTTCCCTCTTTGTCGTCTACTCAAAAGCTACCGCAGGCGGAGCTTTCGACTCGACGTCCAGCCACTCCCACCAATGCGCCGCCGCTCGATGACCGCGTCGACCCACCCACCATCCTACTGATCGGCAAAGAGCCAACGACCAAGCCCTAACGATCTTTAAGAACCTTAACGGACCGGCTTGCTTTATCAAGAAAGCTTACTTTCGACTCACCCGATTCAAGGAAGATAGGGCTTCCGATCGTGATCGAACTGAGAAGTGGAACCGGCATGAACTCGCCGCGAGGCAAAATGCGGTTCAAGTTGTCCATGTAGACCGGAATGAGTTCCAAGTCAGGTCGCTTCTTGGCCAAATAGTACAGTCCGCTTTTGAACTCACCCATCTCGCCGTCGGCAGCTCGGCTGCCCTCGGGAAAAACGATCAGGGAGTAGACATCTCCGATCTCTCGCAACATGAGTTCGACAGGGCTTTGATGGACCTTGATCTGTTTGCGATCAATCAGAATGGCATTGAACGATTTGGCTAAAAACCGACGCAGACGCGAGCCTCCCCAATAGTCTTGCGCTGCCACAGGCCGCGTCAAAAGTCGCAGATCCTTCGGTAGGCAAGACCATAATACGACAGCGTCGAGATGGCTGGTATGGTTTGCAAAGTAAACGCGCTGGCAGGTTTCAGGCTCCGACCCCAGCCAACGCACCGTAAATCCACTTACGAGCTTGGCAAGAAACGCTAGCGTATGTCCGGTGGCTTTGCAAAGAGGTGTGAGCGGCTCGCGCTGGAGAAACGAGGACTCTGGGGGGTTTCCATGGTGAGAATGGGGAGACTCAATGACAGCCAAGGGGCAACTCGAATAGCGTGGCAGAAAACCGAACACACTCCATGTTTGCCGAGAACCCAAAAAATACAAGGCTCTGCGTAGAAAATCGCGATTTTACCTAAACAATCTTGCGGCGTTTCACCGGGGAATCCTAAACTCCCCCCGCGAGGCCCGCTCAATTTTGTCACCTTAAGTAGGATGGGACCACTTGTCCCGTCCTACTGTCTAATTTTGCTCGGGACGATGGTCCCAAGCTACGGTTGGCCCACATTCGCAATCCTAGCAAAAGCTGCCCCTGGCCTTTGCGGAATCCATGGAATTCAACGATGCAGACGACACTCAATTGGATGCCACCGCCGTTCTGCTGCCTGTTCGTACGAGTGGCGCTATTGTTCATGCTGTTGACGGCCTGTGGATGCATTCGAAAGCGAATGACGATCCGTTCGACGCCACCCGGGGCGATGGCCTATGTAGACAAACAACCGATCGGCCTCACTCCGGTTTCCACCAATTACACCTACTATGGTACTCGGAATTTTGAGTTGGTCAGAGACGGCTATCGAACCGAGCGATTTCAGCGGAGGTTCAATCCTCCTTGGTATGCCATCCCACCTCTTGATTTTGTTTCGGAAACTCTTTGGCCGTTTGAGAAACGCGATGAACGCATCCTGGATGTGCAGCTAACTCCGGAACCCGTTGTTTCGAACGACGCGTTGATTGCGAGCGGCGAACAGCTGAGGTTGCAGGCCGGCCAAGGGGTAGCGGTGACACCGCCACCGACCGTAGCCAACCCGTCGCCGATCATGACGCAACCACCGTTTCCAAACTCAGTGAATCCTGGGCTACCCATTCTAGGCCCGGCCAATAGATAGACAGGCGTTGTTCCGCAGAGCGGGTTTACGGCCGCAACACTCGCAAAGCACTAGCTTCGAAGCACTAGCTTCGAACAGCAAATCGCAATTTCGCGGATCGAGCACGAGAGTTATTGCTCATTTCTTGGCTCGATGGTTGGGTAAAGTCCTTGGTGAACGAGCGAAACACTCCTTGGTGGAAACCATCTTTGAAACAGGCCTTTACCCGTCGGTCTTCGCCGGAATGAAAGCTCAAAATGGCGACGCGACCACCTGGCTTGAGGCATGCGGGAAGTTGGCAAAGCAGAGTGTCCAACGAACGAAACTCATCGTTCACTTGGATGCGAATCGCTTGAAAGACTCGTCGGAGGGCTGCATCGCAGCCGCCCGTCGATGCGTTATGTGGAACGTTTCGAATCGCCGCGGCGAGCGAAGAAGTGGTTAGCAGTGGTCTCTTGCGATGCGCCAGAAGGATGGCGACCGCGATGGAATCTGCGTTGGGTTCGTCCGAGTTGTCAGCGAGGATTTTTTCGAGTTGTTCCGCGTTGAGTGTGGAAAGGAGATCGGAAGCGGACAAGCCTCGTTGCTGATTCATTCGCATATCGAGAGGTCCGTCCAGCTTATAGCTGAAGCCGCGCGACGGATCGTCTATTTGCATCGAAGAAATTCCCAAGTCAACGAGCAAGGCATCGACACCCCCTGGCGATTCTGCCGCAATCCACTGGGCGGCACCTGCAAAATTCATGCGGCGAACGACAATCGATTCATCGGGATATCCGTACGTTCGAAGCCTAGCTTCGGTCTTGGCCAGCTCACAGGGATCATGATCGATTGCCAGCAGTCGTCCATTGGGTTGAATCGCGCGAAGCATCTCCGTGGAATGTCCGCCGTACGCTAAAGTGCAATCCAGGACGATATCGCCTGGAGCAAGATCCAACGCGATCAATATTTCAGCAACCATGATGGGGCGATGGGTGCCAGCCGGAGTTCTGCCGCGAGCGATGATGTTGGCGATGTCGGCCGGATAGTCTTCCGCGCTCAACTCCTTATACTTTTCTGCGAACTGCCGAGGGTTTGGGCCCAGATAGCGTTTTCGACGGAGCGGTCGTGCGGGCTGCTGCTGGGGAGATTCTTCCATGGAGATTGGCTTTGGAGAGGGCCGCGACGTTGGAGCAAAATAGCGGATCACTTTGTTCATCGTACCCTGGCCCGACGAGGATGGTATCGAAAAACTCATTGGAATCGTTGACGCCATGGAGTGGTAGCCAAATGCGTTGATCGACTTCTTTGCCTATTTAACGGGTCGCCGCCGGTCGCATTGGCATGCGATCGCTTGTATACTCTGGCCAACAACGTGACGTCAAAGTAACCCTCGTATTTGATTAAGAAAGACTTGCTAGGCTGTGCTGCACCGAAGACTTCTCTCTGCCGCAGTGCTAATCGCCGTTGCGCTGATTCTGATTGGGATGGATCTAAGATACCCTGTCTACGGTCAGCCAGGGATTTGGATGACTCCGCTCTACTTCTTTTTCACCTTGGCCACAGCCTTCGAGATTGCCCAGTTACTGGGCAAAAGGTGGCCGATCAGTATCGGTCTGGTCTTGCTGCACTGCACCTTTTCTTGCTTGGTATCTCTCTATCCACTTTGGTACAGCCTGATGATGGGAAAAGTCTATCCGCTCGACTGCCCGGTTGGGCGATTGGGCTGGGTCTTGATCGGAGTGCTCTCAGGCGTTGGCACGAGCGGATTGCACACCCTGTGGTTGTTCCAAAGCGAGTCGCAAAAGGGTGTGAATGTCGATTCATTGAGTTACAGGACTTCCATAGAGCGAACATTGCTAGTTTGGGTCGTGTCCAGTTTCATAGTCACCTACACGGTCGGCTGCCTTAGTTTCTGGTTCTTGGTACGAATGCACGGTAACTCGACGAGCGGGATGCTGCAACTGATTGCGCTGTTAGCGATTGTGAAGTTTGCCGATGCTGGTGCATACTTTGCAGGCAAAGCGTTTGGCCGCCACAAACTGGTGCCTGCGATTAGTCCTGGAAAAACAATAGAGGGTTTGGTAGGTGGCATGCTGTTGAGCATCATGGTGGCCTACGTCTTCTTTCGGCTGATATTGCCCGGTTTTCAGGTGTTGGCAACCGGGCCGTTCTGGGGGCCAGCGATCTTGGGATGTCTTCTAACGCTGGTAGGGCTTGTAGGGGATCTCCTCGAATCGATGGTCAAGCGGACTGTGGGGGCCAAGGATAGCGGGGCACTGCTCCCTGGCTTGGGAGGTGTCTGGGATGTTACAGATTCCTTGTTGCCGGCAGCGATTGTCGGCTATCTTGGAATAATCGCCAAACTCACTTAGCTAAGCAAACGACCCATCGCATGTCCGAATCGACGTTGACCCTTTCTGATCCTCATCTTGCTCTCCAACTTTTTGGTCCTCAAGACAACAATCTGCGACTGGTGCGCAACCAATTAGGCGTTGCCATAACGCATCGCAACGGTCAGATACGCATTTCGGGCCCGGCAGATTCGGTTCGCTTGGCGACCGAGATCCTAGAAAGGCTGAAAGACAAAGTCGTTAGAACAGGAACCGTTGGCCCAGACGAGGTGGCCGATGCCCTGACGTCGGCCACGACCAAGGGAGGGACTCCTGCGTTTGAAAAACAAGAGCTAAATATCGGCAACGCTGGTCGTCGCATCAGGCCCCGGACCGATGGCCAAGCGGCCTACGTCGAAGCCATTCGTCAGCATGACATGACCTTTTGCATTGGCCCGGCGGGTTGCGGGAAAACCTATCTCGCGGTCGCGACGGCAGTCGAGGCTTTGAAGGCCAAGATCATTCGAAAGATCGTTTTGGTAAGGCCAGCCGTCGAAGCGGGCGAAAGTTTAGGATATTTGCCGGGGGATTTGCACGAAAAATTGAATCCGTATCTGAGGCCGTTGCTCGATGCGATCAACGAAATGGTGGATTTAGATCAGGTAAAGTTCTTGATGGAACAGGATTTAATCGAAGTGATTCCGCTGGCTTATATGCGCGGTCGAACACTTAACCAAGCATTTGTTATATTGGATGAGGCCCAAAACGCGACCGTTGATCAGATGAAGATGTTTTTAACACGGATGGGTGAGGGGTCGAAGATCGTAGTCTCTGGGGATATCTCGCAAGTGGATTTGCCCTCCGGGGTTACGAGTGGTTTACGGGACGCCGTGCAACGTCTGCAAGGTGTCGAAGGCATCAGCTTTATAAGACTCAATGAGACTGACATTGTGCGACATCCCTTGGTACGACGCATTGTTGCGGCCTACGATGGACCGAATCAGACGCCCAATCGCGGGCCTAATCCAACGGCAGGTATCGGTCGCCCTTCGGGTGACAGCGCGGCCGGTGGTCGCATCTTTCCCGCCGACGATCGCTAAGCTCGTTTAAGACTTATGTCGTCAACGCAAAACGCGAAAACACGCAGCGAACGAGCTGCCAACTTACGAGTCGATCGCTATCCATGGCGACGAATGTTTGAGCGTATCACGTCGTTCGACGCGTTGGCACGACTCGGAATCGCCGTCGCCGCAGCGGTCATCCTCATCGTTTTTGTTCGCGGATGGGAACCCCCCTTCGCATACCGAAAAGGATTTATACCACAGCGCGCCATTCTCGCCCGCGTACCTTTCAAAGTCTACGACGAAAAGAAGACTGACGCACTCCGCATGCAATCGGGCCGAGAGGTTCTGGCCGTTTATGAAAATATCAAAGAACCGATCGTGCAACTTCGCGGCGCGGTCAAGGATGCGCTGTTTGCCGTTCGAGAAGCAGCCGATACCACTGCCTTGACGAGCAAACAGAACGATATCCTAACCACTCTGAGGGCATCGGTCTTAAATCCAGATGAAAAACCCCTCACACACGAACAGGCATTGGCGGCCATCCACCATACACTTGCGACCGATGCAGACATTTCGAAATTCGATTCGGTCATGCGCGAGGTAGTCGATCCGATCGAAGAAGTTGGGCTGCTCCGCTCCCTATCCCACGATATCGATCAGGGCAATCAACGCTACATCAAAGTCTTTATGGCTGGGGATGAACTTCGAAAAGTAGAAACGGAGGTCCGACGTATTCGCATTGCTGAGGTGGCGGTAACCCTGCGAGGGTCGCTCGAACGGGAGTTTCGCAACCAATTTGGCACTCCTGAAGCGAAATGGGTTGCGGACATGGTCCACAACTACATGTCAACGCGTCTGCCCGAGACGTTAACACTCCATCCAGAATCAAGCAACAGGGCCAGGCTCGATGCGGTTGCCTCGGTTAAGCCGGCGACCATTTCTTACGATCCATCCTTTGGGGCTTTGGTACCGATTGGGAGGATCCTTGATCAAAAAGAGCTGCAACTGCTTCGCGCAGAACACGAAGCCTATACTCAGGACCTGAGTATCAGTGAAAAGCTTCAAAGGTTAGCGGCCTTCGCTGGACTGGTGACCGCGTTGTATATGCTTTGTGGTTTCTTTATCTATCAATCCTTGGATAGGACGCTCATTACCAACACGCTGAGGCTGTTGCGAGTGCTGCTTTTGTGCGTTTTTTGCTTGGTGATGGCGGTTTTGGCCTCGAACGACCCGTTTCGCGCGGAAGTGATTCCGGTGACGTTGAGTGCAATCATGGCCACCATAGCATTTGGGCGTCCCACTGCACTAATGCTCATGGCAGCGCTGTCGCTGTTGATTGCTTTTAGCACAAGGGTAGACCTTGCGGAGTTCATTACTCTCGCGAGCGCAGCGGCGGGTTCTATCCTTTTATGCGGTGGGATTCGAAGCCGAACACGACTTTTTTATGTCGGTCTGGGTGTCTCGATCGTGGTCTTCATGACGGTGTTAGGGTTGGGAGTGATGACAGGCCAAACCGGTGGCGTCGTCACCGACGGACCCGCGGTCAGCAGCTTGCAATCCGCGACGATGTCGATCTTTCCAGTTCAGCTTTTGAAGGAGGCATCGTGGCAAGCCGTTTGTATATTGCTGTGTGGACCGTTGATGACAGGTCTGCTGCCATTCGCTGAGAGAGTCTTCGATGTGCAAACGGATTTGAGCCTGCTGGAGCTAAGCGACATGAGCCATCCGTTGCTTAGACAATTGGCTCAAAGGGCTCCTGGCACGTACAACCACAGTATCTCGGTCGCCGCTTTAGCAGAGTCTGCCGCCGAGAGCATCGGAGCAAACGGATTGTTGGTTCGAGTGGGCGCATGTTTTCATGATATCGGAAAAATGTTCAAGCCCAA